>Ga0126334_10000002_pt1 | contig 199390 bp, 184 predicted proteins | sample InaspJWI49metaG_FD_94491 | JGI IMG/M metagenome (GOLD analysis project Ga0126334, IMG submission 94491) | Marine gutless worms symbiont microbial communities from Oahu, Hawaii - Inanidrilus sp. 2 OAHU.JWI-49 metaG | ecosystem: Host-associated > Annelida > Digestive system > Unclassified...
AGGGCGACCCTTCGTGATTCTAATCTCAGGATAGCGCTTCTGCATACGCGGGCGCTGTGAGCCAATCTCAGCAACGATTTGTTGTAAGAGAGCGTTTTCATTGTCCAGCGGATTTACGGTGGCTTTTGAGCGCTTTTGCTTCTGGCGACACTCATCTGGATAGGATTCAAGTATCCACTCGGCGATTTCCCGGGTCGTAAATTTTTGCTCCGGGTTCTGCTGTAAAAACCCAACGATAATTTTCTCCAAATTTTTCATACCCACGCATAGTATTAACCATGATTGAAAATTACAAGAAAATGAGGAAGATAACACAAAATGGACTGGACCTAAACAATGGGTCCCCTGCCACTCTGGTTATCCAGCCATAGGCCATGTGGCGAAATTCGCGGCTGACATTGATGAGGAACAGGCCGAAGAGCTGCTGGGCAGGATGCTCTTATCGCTGACGTGAAGTATTGCGCTGGCTAAACATGCGCTCTCGGATGGTCAGTTCGATGTGCTGGATCTGGGGGGGGTAGGGGGAAGCTAAAGGGGCCTTATTTGCCGTAGGAAGGCAAGTCTACACTATATGGTTCATAGTTCAGCTAGTTCTATACACCTAGGCTCTTCTCAAAGAATAGTTTTAGCTTTTCAAGAACGGTAGTCTTCTTCTTAGCGCGTGTATTACTTTGTCGAACATAGAGACAGGCGGCAAAATGCTAGCAAATCCGTTCCTGTAGGTTTTAACTCACCATTTCGGAAGGCATTAGCAATAAATCTCTTCGCCTTCTCCGGTTTGAGATTTCCCACCTCAATTGTTCAACCACTTCCTTACTTGCTACGTCAGTTCAATGTTAGAATCCATTGCCTTATCAATGACTGCCAGAATCTCTTCATCCTTTATCTTAGATTTGTGATATTTGTCAGCAAGCTGAAGAATATAATCAATGTTGATCGCAACCTGTTTAACCAGCTCTATTTCAAATTCAATATCGTCATTGATGCTTTCTTTATCAGAAATTTCATGTTTGCGGAACCTATCGCAGAGGTCCAGATAAACTCTGGTAAACTTGGGAATTTTGCTCGGACTGTTTTCCTTGCTAGTAAACGCATAAATAGAGCCTTCTTCAGCTCGCTCACCCTCAATGAATACCGGCGAAGGGAAGCGCGCTTGAAGTTCAGTTATTAATTCAACATATCCCCTTTGCGGCTTGCCATCCCTTTCTCAACCGCGGCAATGCTCATTAAACGATTTCAACAGAACTATGCCGTCAGTTTCTTTGTTGGCGAAAATGGAAAGAGCGTCAGATACCGGATACCAATCTGGCAGCCACAGCACCGGATACCAAAAATCCCGATCCAAAGGGTGATGTTGTTCCTACGTCTGCGCTCACAGGCCGTCTTGCGCACCACAAAGCCACCACGGGCGAAAATAAGTGCGAAATCATCCCCTTCCCGTCGAAGCCCCCAGATGCCTGTACTGGATGATGAGATTTGCTCTTAAATATGGAGAACGAACCACTTTATCCGAATGGATCGGAATAGTTTTTGAGATCTATTACTCAAAAATGGTGAAAAGCTATTCAAGCCGCTCTGGGCGCATTATCACGGAAAGGTGATGTGCTGAAGGATATTGCTGCACAGTCATCTCTTTGTCCGAGACTCCCGATGCAAGAGGCCATCAAACCCTTGTTGCACAAAGAGGAAACCAGATTCCAGAGGAGAAACCCATAATCACCTAATGCGTGATTAACATGTAACTTCATTCCCCCCTGATAAGTGTTGCAACGCGAAGCGATGTAAAGGACAATCAAGCGAAATGAGGCTTCGCCTTTGATTGGTCGGTTATCTCGACGATTCGGAGAGGTGCGAGAGCGGTTGAATCGGGCTCCCTGCTAAGGAGTTGTGTGGGTAACTGCACCGAGGGTTCGAATCCCTCCCTCTCCGCAATTAGCTTAAAACGAATTTATCTGAGCCCATGATGACATAAGCTCAGAAATCCAGCATTTGCGGTTTTTGCCATTTGCGGCTGGCTTGCCTCTATAAGACACCCCGTTTTTCTTCAACTTCCCCTACGCCCAAGGGATGATTTCAGATCAAACTTAGATTACTACCCAAGTTATAAGCATTCATCGGGCAGATTGAGCATGAATGCTGCTTCCAGGCATATTGGCCAGTTCTTCTTCCTTAAACATGCGAATCAAGCCGTATTTCCCGTCGCATCCCGACTGGCGATTAACGTTTCCCTGGCGCAGGCGTGAGATGGCTTCTGCTAAGAGGGAAGACTCAGCTCTTTCAATATCGCTTAACGGTGCATACTCCAAAATATACAGTTCGGGACCAAGCTTACCGAGCAGATTCCCATAGCTCTGTCTGATAGCCTTACTTTCTATCCCAACACCTTTGAGTTCTGCTAGAATTTCCGGCAGCGGCACAAACCTCTGCATGGGTTTTGCATTTGACGGTGGATTTTGCAGTATCTCTTCTTCGGCGCGGTCAGCCAGTGCATCAATCCTGTTACAAACTCCTATAATAAGCGCCCTACCGCAAACCGGACAAAGTCCATTGTGAGCCCTAGTTTCCTCCGGCGTGAAGCAGATGCCGCAGTTGCGGTGACCATCCATATGATATTTGCCCCCCTCGGGGTAAAATTCAATTGTGCCGGCAAGGCCCTCGCCGGTTTTTAATGCCTGGAGCATAGCAAAGTAGTCGATATCCGTAGTATAGCTTGTGGCTTCCCGAGCAATTCTCCCTGGCGAATGTGCATCGGAGTTTGATACGAGGCGAAAGCGCTCAAGAGATGATAGACGCCAGTTCATAGGAGGGGTAGAAGATAGTCCGGTTTCCAAGGCAAAAACATACTGCGCCAAGTCTTCATAGCAATCATCAATAGAATCAAAGCCGGATTTGGAACCCAGGGCAGCAAACCATGGTGTCCAGATATGTGCGGGAATAAGATAGGCGTGAGGTCCTGATTCTAGGGTTATTTCCAATAGATCGCGTGAGTTCAATCCTAAAATAGGACGGCCATCCGAGGCAGTATTCCCAATTTTTGACCAGCTTTCCACTAATCTGTCGGCGGTCTGCAAATCCGGTACAAAAATGAGATGATGAATCTTGCGAGTTCTGTTCCATTTTTTGTAGATAGTCGAAATTTCAACTTCCAGTATGAAGCGTACAGGGTTGTCCAAAGAGGCCCTAGGCGATATGGCATCGACTCTTTTTTGAAATTCAGGCCTTAGGCGGAGTAGCCCGGGTTCCCTTGCCGGGATTAGCTTTTCCTTGATTTCCTCTAACCAGGCCGGATGGGTGAAATCACCCGTACCGACAACTGTAATTCCCTTTTTGCGCGCCCATAAAGCAATATGTTCGATATCCGAGTTTTTGCTGCTTGCACGGGAGTATTTAGAATGAACATGGGCATCCGCATGAAAATGCACTCCTGATTCTATTGCTTGATGCCAATAGGGGCAATGGAAACCCGCGGTTTCAACAAGAAGCCGCGTAGGGCGGGGCTCCGAGGCATTGGCCGCTTGTTTTGTCTTTGTATGAGGTTTAAGCTAGCGAGATGAAAATAAACTTCTTGATATTCCAATGTCTGCTAATGGCTGCAACGCCCGCGGTTGCGGAAAAAATGCAGTTTTGGGATAAGCAGCAAAGGGGGGCCAATGTTTTCAATAAGGAGATATCCAGGGAAGATATAAAGGCTGCGAAGAATTACGGTATTGCCTTTATCAGATTGGCCCCGGATAAGTTCATAAGCGAGACTCGAGACTTTCTAATAGGGAATGCTGATAACTACCAGGGTTTGGTTCCCGAGGATTTAAGGAAGCTGGAAAATATTTTAGATATATTCCACGAGTACGAAATGCCGGTGCTTATCACAGTACTCAGTCTTCCGGGTTCGAGATGGAGGCAGAACAATAACGGCAAGGATGATTTACGTATATGGAGAAGTGAGAGATTCCAAAATCAGGCAGCAAAGTTTTGGCAAGATTTGTCGGAAGCAATAGCCAAACATCCGGCGGTAATTGGTTTCAATGTTCTGAATGAGCCCCATCCCGAAAGACTATATCCGCGGGGGAATGAGGCGGAAGAAGATGAAATTCAGAAGCTACTCTTCGAATTCTATGATCTAGTCATTGGTTCAATTCGCAAAGTAGACAAAGACATACCCATCATTTTGGACAGCTCAGCTTATGCAGATCCCAAGGCTTTTCGGAAACTGAAGAGGCATGATGATGAGAAGGTGATTTACTCATTTCATATGTATGAACCATACGCCTACACTAACAGGAAACTCAACGAGGGTAAATTTCAATATCCCGGGTTCGTTAACGGAGTTTACTGGGATTATAACACGTTGAAAAACTATATGGACGCTGTGGTTTCCTTCCAAAGGATTAGCAACGTTTCGAGTAACCGCATTCTAGTTGGAGAATTTGGCGGCCATAGAATGAGCAAGGGACTGCCCAACTACTTCAAAGAATTAACAGAAATTTTTAACGAGAATGGATGGCACTATGCATTCTACGCCTTTCGCGAGGATACCTGGGATGGAATGGATTATGAACTAGGAAGCAGAAAAATGCCCTGGAGCTACTGGCAAGCCTTGGAGAGGGGGGAGAAGCCGGTGCTTGATAGGAATTCCGACGCTCCGAGTTTCAAAGCAATCCTCGATTCAATTCGAAAACCATGATTTCAGTTGCGAGAAATACACCTTGCTTAGCTGCTCAAGATTTGTGTAATACTTTCAAACACCAGGAGATGAGGTATTCAAGTTAGTACTCATCGCTCCTATTTGCACTGGGAAGCAAAGAGATAGGTGGATAAATAAAATGAAACGCCAGGATGTAGAAAAACTCTGCACAGCGGTTGTCAAAACCTTTGAACGAATGGATAAGGTTATCAAACTGGTTAACAGCATTAGAAACTTCTATCCTGTTATGCCCATTGTTGTAGTTGATGATTCACGCACGGCAACAAGTCACAATTGGGATCGAAACACGGAGTATCACCATGTGGAATATGATGTTGGACTATCTGAAGGTCGCAATATCGCCGTGCGCCGTGTGAGAACGCCATATACATTGTTGTTGGATGATGATTATCTATTTACGATAGATACAAAAATCGAAGTGCTTCTATCGATACTAGAAGGAAGTCCCTACGAATTGGTGGGGGGAAATGTAATTGAAGAAGGAGAAGACCTTCTTGTGTATCGTGGCGTTATGAAGATTATCGATAAAAAGCTAATTATGAAGTATATGCCGAATAGCAGAGTCAGAATGGAGGATGGCTACCCAAGATTCGATTGCGTTGTGAACTTTTTCCTTGCTCAAACAGAACTGCTGCTAAAATCGCCATGGGATCCTGATCTGAAAATCGCTGAACATGTGGAGTTTTTTGGCGGCTTAAAAAAATCGATGCTCGTGTTACACATACAGATCAGGTTTCTATTCACCATTATCGTTTTATGGAGGATGAGGAAAAAAGTAGAATATATGATAAGATGCGCGGCGCTCGCATAGAACACTTTGCACGCCTTGGCGGTCAAAAAATGGGTGTTGATAGCTATATCGAAGATAGAAGTGCCTATTACGGGCCATTTGGCTTATTCAGATCGGCTTATTCATGGAATCGCTGGGTCAAAAATAACAAGGGAGATAGAATTTCGGCACGGTTAATCAATGCTGCATTTCAAGTGCTTAGGCCATTTTACAGATTTATCAGAATGAGATGGCTTAGATGGAGTAACAGAGTATAGGAAGAAGGGAAGGCGCTTTAATTCTTTGTATAAGCCGTTTCATATCAATAAAAACTGTCTACAGCCCTTTCGCCAATTGGATTGATGATTCGACTGTTGATGACATTACTTATCCTGACTGTATAACACGGGGAAAGCCAATGGTACACAGTAGGTCATCGTGGACGCTTGGAAGCTTGCGGGAGCTTGCTTAGCTGTCCAAAATTTGCATAATATTTTCAAATATCAGGAGATGAGGTATTCAAGTTAGTACTTGTCGCTCCTATTTGCACTGGGGAACAAATGGTGGCGATCGCAAACCTCGTTGTAACTGTGCCCTTAGCTCAGTTGGATAGAGCGTTAGGTTGCGGACCTAAAGGCCGGAGGTTCGAGTCCTCTAGGGCATACTTCCGGAGAGATGCGAGAGCGGTTGAATCGGGCGGACTCGAAATCCGTTGTGCCGGTTTCCGGCACCCAGGGTTCGAATCCCTGTCTCTCCGATGAATCAAGCATGATGGAGTGGTGACCGAGTGGCCGAAGGTGTGCGCTTGGAAAGCGTATGTATCCTAACCGGGTACCGAGGGTTCGAATCCCTCCCGCTCCGACTCCCCCTGTGTTGATCTTGGGGGTTCTGTGTTAGAAGCCATCGCCCAACCCCGTCAGGTCCGGAAGGAAGCAGCGGTAAGCGGTTGACTTTTGTTCACATGAGGCTCACTTGGTAGCGGGGGGAGACTTTGGTGAAACCCCGGCTAAACTTCTCGAGATGAGGAATGCTATCTCATGCGCCTTTGGAGCCACTAGGATTTGAACTCTAGTTTGTAAGCTTATGTTGCAACCTTTCCATATGAGCCTTCTGAGCTCTTCATAATAACGGCGTCAGTATCGGCATCAAAGGTCGATTGATTAGAGAGACATCAGATTTGAGCACAGAGATACAAAAAACTAGCCCGGTGATATAAACCGTTAGCTGAAGCAGCCAAAGTGCGGGTGCTACCGCTCAGCCATAGGCAGTTTTATAATACAGCGGGTGCCTTTTGGAGCGATATTTTCGAATAAAATCACCCCCTTGTATTTATTGACGATCTGATAAGAGATGTAAAGACCAAGTCCCATGTTCTCCTGGTTCTTGGTGCTGTAAAAAGGCAGGTATATATCCTTGATTTCGGAGTCTGGTATTCCTATGCCGTTATCTTCAACAACAATCAAAAGGTTGTCTTCGTTTTCTGTTCTTTCTATTTTATCAAATATTATTATTTCCCCATTGCCTTCGATAGCGTCGATTGAATTTTTTACAATATTTAGAAGAACCTGCTTGATTTCTCCGCTGTTGATATTCGTGTAAGCATTTTCATTTCCCGGATAATATCTTAATACAGTATTGTGCGTACTCGAATAAGGCTTAAGAAGATCAATCATTTCGGTGAGCAGTTTATTGATACTTACACGAGATGTTTTTTCTCCGAGTTGTGTATATGAACTAAGATTTTTTATAATCCCTGATATTCGGTCAATTTCTTCTTCGATATAATGAATTTTCTTTTTGAAATCGTCATTGTGTATATTTATGTTCAGGTAGTCTAGGCAATTGATAATTATTTCTAAAGGGTTATTAATTTCATGCGCAATACCTGAAGTGAATATTCCTAGGCTTGCATATTTATCTGACTGGATAATCTGCTGTCTGAGAAACTCATGTTCCGATACATCGTCAATGAAGATCAAGTTTCCTATTTTTACAGTGTTATCCTGAACAGGGCATATAGTTATATTTACAATTCTAAACATATCTTTGACATGTATGGATATTTCCTGCTTAGAGCAAACTCTATCTTTCCTTATCATTTCTATGATCAGTTCTGCAACTTCAGGATTTTCCGACATTACCTCTGAAATACTCTGATTATTCAGCTCATTTATAGCAAACAGTGTCCTGGCATATGCGTTTGAAATTCTTACGATATTGTTTGCATCAATTACCATCAAAGAAATCGGAAGCTCTTCCAGAATGGCCTGGTTGAATTTTAACAGACTATAGAAATTTGTGTTAGTATCGGCTTTATCAGAAATACTGAGTGCCTGGGTATATGCCATTCTAATTATACTGATTTCGTCAATGCTCCGAATCGAATCTCGGAAAATAATTTCTCCATTTCTCATTATAAGTATTCTGTCTGATAATTTATGTGCTTCATGGATATCGTGTGTGACTATCAGGACTGCATGCCCTTCTGCTTTCAGCGATTCAATTGTTGAAAACACAATTTCCTTATATTCCTGTGAAAGTTTTTCAATTGTCTCATCAAGTATCAGCAGTTCGGGGTTCATATATATTTTCTGGAATATATCTATGATAACTTTTTGCTGAAAAGAGAAAGAGGAAATTAGCTTATCAGGATTAAGATTAATATCATAGCTTAAAAGAAAATCTCTGACTTTCTTTCTGTTAATCTTGTTTCTATTATGCATCCAGTTGCTTAAGTGAAGATCGGTTAGAAAAAAATAATCTGAGATACTCAGATTATCAGGACATAGTATACGCTGATCAACCTCAAATAAACCCAACTCCTTAGACTTTCTCAGATTATATTTCTTAAGCTCCCTCCCTTCAAAGTGTAAACTCCCTTCGGCCGGTTTATTTTCTCCTATGATAGTTTTACAGAGGGTTGTTTTGCCAGAACCATGTTCACCGAAAATTGAATATACCTTGCCACCGCAAAAACTCACTGATATATTTCTGAGCGCTAGTTTATTCTCTTTCATGACGCTTACATTTCTGAAGGAGAATATTTGATCGCTATTTAAGTGCTTTTGTGAGCTCAATTCCGTATTTCCCCATTTTGCTGTAGAGAGTAGTTCTGCTTATTCCCAGAGCTTTTGCCGATTTTTGCTTATTGAAAGAATACATTTTTAGTGTAGTTTCAATAGTATGTTTCTCATTGCTTTCAAGAATGGTTCCGTCATTATTGATTCTTTTATTGAAGTAAGGTGGTAGATCACTTACCTTTATAAATGTATCCTTTGTTATTGTGCAGGCAAAGCTTATAACATTCTTTAGTTCTCTGATATTGCCCGGCCATTTATAATCCACCAGAACAGATATAACTTCATCTGATATACTGATTTCGCTATGATTTATTTCGTTATATTTTGAAACAAAATGATTAGAAAGAAGTTTTATATCGCTTATTCTTTCTCTTAAAGTTGGTATGTAAAAAAGTCCGGCGCTAAGCCTGTAAAATAGATCCTCCCGGAAACTGTTCTCGGAAACAAGCTGTTCTATGTTAGCATTAGTAGCGCCGATAAACCTTACGGAGATTTTTACCGAACCGCTGCCGCCGAGCCTCCTGATTTCATTATCCTGAATTGTCCTGAGGATTTTGGCCTGAATGTTCAGGGGCATGTCCCCAATTTCATCAAGAAATATACTGCTTTTATCAGCCTGCTCAAAGACTCCCTTATAAAGTCCGGACGCTCCGGTATATGCACCTTTTTCATGGCCGAAAAGTTCGTTCTCCAATAGTGAATCAGGAAGTGAGGCACAATTCAATTTTACCATGTCTCTGCCGGCACGGTTTGATTTATCATGTATAAATTCTGCAATTAAATCTTTTCCCGTACCTGTTTCTCCGCAGAGCATTATTGGCAGATCGCTCGTGGCGATTGTCTCAATTTTTTTTAGGACTTCGATTAACTTGATATCTTCTGTGATCAGTTTTGTCTTGTCGGGCAGTGATGTTATATCATGTTCAAATTTGACTTTCTCAAGCGCTCTGTTGATAACCGAAATAAGCTGGTCTATTTTTACTGGTTTCTCTAGGAGATCAAATGCCCCGTTTTTAACAGCTTCAATGGCAATTTCAATAGAGCCGAAGGCCGTAATAATGATCACCGGCAGCAGAGGATTTCTCTTTGTTATATAATGAAGAAAATTCAAGTCGTTTTCTTCCCCGAGTCTGAGATCAAGGAGAACAATACTTATATTATTTTTAAGAAGGGTTCCTTTCGCCTGTTCAATATTTACCGCTGTAAATACACTGTAGTTTCTTGCTTCAAGACTATCGGTTAGGGTTTCACACACCTTTACATTGTCATCAACAACAAGAATGGCTGTGTCCATATTGGCCGATATCATCAATGAAAAGAGAACAGGTGTCAAGCAACACTTGTACGGAATCTGAACACTTTTACTACCAAGATTAAACGGGAATATAAACAACGGCATCAAAATTGAACTTGATTTGCCTTATTTTCATCCCGATTTGAGCGCTATACTCCGAACAAGCAGTTTTTTCTTAGATGATTTTCTCTTGGCACAAATAATGCTTTATATACCAGAAAGAGGGAAATATGGATTTGAACATTATGGTAAATGTCTGGAGTGACGTTGTTGCTCACCCTGCAGCTGTAAATGATATTGAGGCATCCTATTATCTGTCTTTACTTGATTATGACAGGATACTTCCATTCGTTAAGAGCTGTGGGTACAGCGGAATTGAAATCTTTGACGGCAATATCATTGATTTCGAAGGATGCGAAAGTGATTTTACAAATCTTCTGGATAATAACGGGCTGGGATTGAAGGCTGTTTATACCGGAGGAAAGTTTATCTTCAAGGATATTCTTGCCATTGAGCTTAAGAAAATCAACAAGGTTATAGATCTTTCTCTGAAGCTTGGCGCTGATTATCTGGTTGTAGGCGGAGGAACTATCCTCGGTCCTGACAGAACTGAGGATATCAAGTTGCTTGGTGGTGCTCTCGACAAGGTAAATGAAGCTGCTGACTCTAAGGGTATTACAGCAGTATATCATCCTCATCTCGGTTCTCTTGTGGAGACAGCAGAACAGATCGATCTGGTTATGGAGTATTCCTCAATGAAGCTTGTTCCAGATTTGGGACATATCGAGGCTGCCGGAAGCAGTCCTGTGGAAGTTGTTAAGAAATATAAGAGCTGGATTCCTTATGTGCATTTCAAGGATTTTAAAGACGGCTGTTTTCTGCCTCCCGGTGACGGAGCGGTAGATTTTCCGGCTATTGCCGCGTCTCTTTTTGATGGGAGTTCAGAGGTTGATATTGCAGTGGAAGTGGACGGAGTCCCGGGGACCCCCGAAAATGCAGTCTTAAAAGCATTTAAAAACACAGTGAAAATCTTAGGTTGAAAACCCTTATTGGGATAATATAATTTTGGAGGAAAAAGATGAAAAAGTTTATCGCAATCTTAAGTATCATATTGGTTCTCAGTATGATAGCAAGCACAGGACTCTTCGCTGTCGGTCAGCCGGAAGCTTCAGATTCTGCAACAGTAGAAGCCAAAGCTCTCAGCGTAGGTGTTGATCCGGACGCCTCAATCGAAAGTACAGGTCCGCATGGAGAAACCGCAACTTCAGCTGCAGTTGTCAAACTGAGCAAAGAGGAAGTTGAAAAAATCAGAAGCAAGAACTACACTGCCGCTATAGTACTGCATTATGCAGGTAATGACTGGTCGAGTGCGCAGGTCAAAGGACTTAAGGATACTTTTGATGTATTAAACATTGAGGTTCTTGCGATTACGGATGCTAATTTCAAAGTTGAAAAGCAGGTATCGGATATAGAAACAGTAATGGCTCAGTCTCCGGACATCATTGTCAGTATTCCTGTAGATCCTGTATCAACTTCATCCGCATACAAGCAGGCCGCTGCTGAAGGCACTAAAATTGTTTTCATGGACAATACTCCGGCAAATATGACCCAGGGCGAGGATTATGTCAGTGTCGTTTCTGCAGATAACTATGGAAACGGTGTAGCTGCAGCAGATATCATGGCGGATGAATTAGGTGGGGAAGGCGATGTTGGCGTTATCTTTTTTGATACAAACTTCTTTGTAACAAACCAGCGAGTTGAAGCGTTTGAAAAAACAATAGAGGACAAGTATCCCAGTATTAATATCATTAGTAAAGGCGGTTTTACAGATCCTAACAAGGTGAGTGAAGTGGCTGATGGAATGCTCACCAAGTATCCTGATATAGACGGTATTTTTGCAGTTTGGGATGTTCCTGCAGAAGCAGTAGTATCCGCAGCCAAAGCAGCGGGCAGAAATGATTTGGTTGTAACAACTATAGACCTTGGAAACAATGCTGCCCGAGATATCGCAGCCAAGGGAATAATAAAGGGATTGGGCGCTCAGCTGCCCTATGATCAGGGTGTTGCTGAAGCAATTCTTGCTGCCTATGCTCTTTTGGGGAAAGATGCTCCAGCATATGTAGCAGTCCCTGCTCTTCCTGTAACTCATAACAATATTCTTGAGGCTTACGAACAGGTGTATCATGTCAAAGCGCCAGAAGAAATTTCCGGCGCATACGTAGACTAGCAGGTGAGCAATGAAAGAATATAATATTGCGCTCATTGGCGCTGGTTTTATGGCGAAGGCGCATTCTATGGCCTATTCGTCAATGCCGATTTGCTACTGGCCGGCACCGGCTGTTCCGGTGAAGAAAACAATCGTAGATATAACTGAAGAAAAAGCGGCAGAAGCTGCAAAACGGTTTGGGTTTGAGAAATCCTCCGCCGATTGGAGAGCGGTTGTATCTGATCCTGAAATTGATGTTGTCAATATTGCTACGCCGAATGATTTGCATCTTGAAATCGCAGTGGCTGCTGCTGAAAACGGAAAGCATATTTTTTGTGAGAAACCGATTGCAAGAACAGTTGCCGAAGCGGAGCAGATGTATGATGCTGTGAAAAAAGCCGGCGTAAAAAACATGCTCGGATTCAATTATAGACGAACTCCTGCGGTACTGCTTGCAAAGGAAATTATCGAGAAGAATGAAATCGGTAAGATTCTTAACTTCAGAGGTACTTATCTTCAAGACTGGTCTGCAAGTCCTTCATCACCGCTCTCTTGGCGATTTCAGAAAGACGTTGCCGGTTCTGGCGCACTTGGTGATATAGGCACGCATATTATCGATATGGCGAGGTTTCTTGTCGGAGATATTTCGGAAGTAATAGGCAGAGCCAAGACTTACATTGCTGAAAGACCGAAGCAAAAAGATAATGTGGACAAGCTTGGTACCGTGCAAATGGAAGATAAGACTGATCTTGCAGCGGTAGATGTTGATGATGAAGTTTCATTTATGGTGAAGTTTGAAAACGACGCTTTCGGCAGCTTTGAGGCAACCAGAAACGGATGGGGAAGGAATAACTTTATAACTTTCGAGATTCACGGCGAGAAGGGAAGCCTGTTTTTCAACTATGAAAATCGCGATGAACTTCAAGTCTACTACAGCAATGATCCCTCCGACAGGAGAGGTTTTAGAACTATTTATAGCGGCCCGGCACATCCGTATGGGGAAGGGCTATGGCCTATTCCAGCTCTGGGTATCGGCTATAGTGATACGAAAATTATTGAGTGCTATGATTTCTTTAAATCAATCGAAGATAACACGGAATCATCTCCCAATTTTGAAGATGGAGTGAAAATAGCTAGAATTTGTGATGCTGTACTCAGTTCGTCTGAGTCTGGAAGCTGGGTAAAGCTTTGAAAATAATAGTCCGCCGAAAGGTGGACTATTATTGAGGGTCAATTATGAATGATTATGTAATTGAAATGGAAAATGTTTGTAAGGGTTTTAACGGGGTGGAAGTACTTAAAAATGTTGATTTCAATTTAAAGCGGGGAGAGGCTCGAGCTCTTGTCGGCGGAAACGGTGCCGGAAAATCTACTTTGATGAAGATTCTTACAGGAGTCTACAAATCCGACTCTGGTTCTATAAAGGTCGATGGAGAGGCTGTAACCTTTGCTAATCCTAAAGCCGCAAAAACTCGTGGTATAGCTATGATCTTCCAGGAGTTAAGCCTTATTCCGACATTGACCGTTTCTGATAATATATTTCTGACTTCTGAAAAAGTCAGATCAAAAATATCAATTGATTACAAAAAACAGAAACAGGAAACCCGTGAACTGCTTGCTGAGCTTGAAATCCCTGTTTCACCAGATGACCAGATGAGTGATTTAAGTGTAGGCAATTCTCAATTAGTAGAGATTGCAAAAGCACTTTCAAAACATTCAAAAATACTGGTGATGGATGAACCGACGGCATCTCTCTCAGACAAGGAGACAGAGAATCTGTTTAAGCTGATAAGAAAGTGCAAGAAAGAGGGTGTCTCAATTGTATATATTTCTCACAGAATGGGTGAAATATTCCAGATTGCAGATTCTATCTCGGTACTAAAAGACGGAGAGATGATCTCCACGCATGATACGGAAGATACTAACCTGAATCAGGTGATTTTAGATATGATTGGCAAGGAAGCAAATGAAGAGTTCATATATCATAAGCGTGATTTTTCGAATGAAGTGGTTCTGAACCTTGAAAATGTAAATATCGGAAACACTGTAAAGAATTTTTCAATGCATCTGCATCGGGGTGAAATCTTGGGTATTGCAGGTTTGATGGGGAGCGGCAGAACTGAAATTTTAGAGTATATATTCGGGCTGGAGAACGGAACCGGCGACATTGAAATTGAAGGCAATATTGTCAAAATTAATAATGTTAGAGATTCAGTCAACAGTGGAATTGCGCTGGTACCGGATGATCGCAGAAGAAAGGGACTGGTTCTGATGCATAGTTTATCTGAAAATTTCCTACTTCCGAAATTAAGCAGGAAGAAAAAGACGTTCCATATATCCAAGCAGAAAACAGCAGAACAGGCCGTGAATACTATTGGTAAATACAATATAAAAACCTCGGGATATACTCAGCAGACTAGCCTGCTGTCCGGAGGAAATCAGCAGAAACTTGTTATTTCGAAATGGTTGGAACTATCGCCCAAGCTATTGCTGCTTGATGAACCTACAGCCGGTGTTGATATAGGTGCAAAAGTGGAAATCATTGAATTGATTAGAAGCTATGCGAATCAGGGGAACAGTGTAATAATAGTTTCATCCGAACTGCAGGAACTCATCGCAATCAGCGATAGTATTATAACACTGCAGGACGGAGTCGCTGTTGAAAAGATAAAAAATGACGGTACGCTGAATGAGGAAGAATTACAGTATGAAATTCAGCATCAAAGATGAAAAGATCAGGAAAATCGACTGGCGAAAATATATAGTTTATTTTGCGTTTGTACTTGTTTTTATCTTTTTTTCCATATTACTGCGTAACAGTGGATTCTTACGGATTAAAAATATCATGAATATCACAAGACAGACTGCAATGATTTCAGTTATGGCAGTAGGTATGACATTTGTAATTGCGACTGGCCAGATCGATTTGTCGGTTGGTTCAATCGCTTCGCTGACTGCATTAGTAACTGCACTGACGGTGAACGCAACTAATAGTTTATTTATCAGTTTTATTGCCGGTCTGGTAATAGGACTTGTAATCGGTACTGCCTCGGGACTGTTGATTACCAGGCTGTCAATTCCGTCTTTTCTCGTTACACTCGGGATGCTGAGTATAGTAAAGGGTTTGTCCATGACCATTACAAATACTGCGGCGGTTCCAATCCTCAACGAAAGGTTCAATTTTCTTTTTGGTACCGGAACGGTCTTCGGGATACCAATATTGTTCATCTGGACCATCTTTATTGCGGCACTCGGATTTTATGCGATGTCCTACACTCCCTATGGCAAACAGGTGCTTGCAACCGGAGGAAATGAACTTGCTGCAAAATACACCGGCGTAAATACCAGTATGATTAAGCTCATGGTTATGTGCGTATCGGGTATGACCGCCTCTCTCGCAGGGATTCTATATTCCGGCAGGATGCAGGCTGGAAGATATACTTTTGGCGAGGGTGATGAGCTGTCTGTAATTGCAGCTGTTATTATCGGAGGAACATCTATGGCCGGCGGGACAGGCTCTGTCATCGGTGCGATAATGGGTTCGCTACTTGTTGGAGTAATTAACAACGGCTTGATTATTGCGGGACTGAGCGTAAGCGGTCAGATGATTATCCGGGGAATGATTATAATAATGGCTGTTGCTATAGGGAACAAATCGAAATAAAAAACATGGGGAATAATAACACTATATCTGTAGGAATAATTGGAGCCGGTTTTATCGGCCCGGTACATGTAGAAGGTCTGCGCAGGAATCCAAATCTTGTTCGAGTGGATGCAATCGCGGCAATGAATCAGCAGGAAGCTAATGAAGCTGCTGAAAAAATGAATATTTCTTTGGCATACGGAGATTACAGAAATCTACTGGCTAATCCTGATATTGACTCTGTTCATATCTGTACACCGAATTTTCTTCATTATTCGATTGCCAGGGAAGCTCTTGAAGCTGGAAAGAATGTGTTATGTGAAAAGCCTTTGGCATTGACGGTGGAAGAAGCGGAGAAACTAGTTTTACTCTCTGATAATACCGGACTTGCAGCCGGTGTTCATTATAACTTGAGATATTATCCGATGGCAAGGGAAATGGAAGAACGTGTCCGAAAGGGTACAGTCGGAGAGATTTTTTCAATTCACGGCAGCTATCTTCAGGATTGGCTCCTTTTTGATACAGATTACAGCTGGCGGCTGGACGCTGCATCCGGAGGTGAGAGCAGGGCCGTGGCAGATATCGGGACACACTGGATGGATATCGCTCAAATGATAAGTGGTCTGGAAATCACTGAAGTATGTGCTGATTTTTCTATTGCATATCCTGTTCGGAAAAAACCTATAGGCGATGTTACAACATTCAGTTCTGTAAAAAAATCAGAAAATGAATATGAGAAATACAAAGTAAATACTGAAGATTCTGCTGCAATACTGCTTCGGTTTTCAAACGGAGCGAAGGGCTCTTTGTCGGTAAGTCAGGTTGCCGCCGGTAGAAAAAACAGATTGATAATTGAAATAGATGGTTCTGAAGAGGCGCTTGCCTGGAACAGCGAAGCCCCGAATGAATTATGGGTGGGTAAACGTGATGAAGCGAATCAGCTAATACTGAAAGATCCGGCTCAATTGGGGGAATCTGCAATAACTTGCAGTTCTTATCCAGGAGGGCATCAGGAAGGCTTCGGTGAAACAAGCAAGAATTATTTCAGAGATTTTTATACGTATATTCTGAATAAAGAATCAGATAGCTCACTAATTCCCGCGTTCCCCACATTCAGGGATGGATTGAAGGAAATGCTTTTATGTGAAGCTATTATTGAAAGTGCAGCAACATCTCGGTGGATTGAAGTGCGAAATGTAATAAGAGAATTGTAGTGAATAATCCCATTTGGCTAATGACCTCCGCCTTTCCCGAATTGACTTTGGATGATATTTGTCGAATTGCAAATGATGTCGGTGTACAGGGGCTGGAATTATGTGTGTTCCGTAAAGACAGTGTGCGTATGGATCATACGGCTACGCATATCGAGTATGAAGGGTTTGATTCTAAAAGAGCCTCCGCCTATATCAATTACTTCAACGAACGGAAATTAAAACTGTCGCTCGGTGCTTATGATAATATGATCGGCGGTGAACCCGAACAGCGGATGCATAATCAGAACCATCTACTGCGACTTATCAGAATTGCAGCCCTGATGGGCGGGAATGAGAACGGGATTCATGTTGGAACTTTTGTTGGCTACAAACATGACTGGCCGCATGAAGAAGGCGCGTTTGAAAGCAATCTTTTCGAGTTTGAGCGGGTATTTAAACCGATCATAAAATATGCTGAAGCTCATAATGTAACCGTTGTCTATGAAAACTGCCCAATGGAGGGGTGGCGTAGCCCGGGGTATTTTTCTTTCTATAATAATCTCCCTGCAACTCTTGCAGCTAGAAAACTGATGTATACGGTGTTACCGAGCAGGGCTCATGGAGAGATTTATGATCCGAGCCATGATATCTGGCAGCATGTGGATCCCTGCGATGTTATTGAACATTCGGATATCAGCAGAATCAAGTCTGTTCATGTAAAAGCAACCAGACTGCTGAGAAATAGTACTAGTATTCATTGGGGGATGTTTTTTGGTAAGCAGCAGGTGCCTGCCGAACTAGCCCGCAAAGCCGGTGTTCCGATTCCGGAACATGAATGGGACAGGCTTTCCTATGAACCGATGCTGCCGGGATTCGGCGGGTCTGATTCAATGGATTGGAAGAAATTCTTATCTACTTTGATGGGAAAAAACTTTTCAGGACCTTTCTCCATAGAGAATGAAGCTGTTAATTCAAAAGGGACAGAAAACCTGCAGGCTATTATTCAGGGGTTTAAAGGAACAGTATTAAACCTAATGCCGGCTATCTGGCCTTTAGGAGAAACGAACGGTTATTATTATGATGACTCAGAGTATGAACCTTTGAAAAATGTTAGCTTAAGGAATATCCCTGAAGTGACAATGAAAAATTTTATGTAGAGGGCAAACTTCATTGCCTGCTAATCCCGTCCCGTAGTTTAATTTTATCAAGCGAGCTTTCAAGCGCTGTTTTTGAAATAATGATTGTGCAAACCTCCCAGTATTTGCTTCTTCTTGATAATTCCGGCAGTTGAGGATATATCTCCTACGGGAATTGTATTAATCCCTTGATGAGGTCGTTGATGATTGTAATAATCAGCACACTCTTTGATTATTTTTCGAACTTGTTCCTCGGGAAATAAGAGGAAATAATCTAGGGCCTCCTCCCGAATCAAACCGTCCAATCTTTCGACAAAAGCATTCATGTTTGGAGCGCGTGCTATGGCTTTTTCAATGATAGGAAATATTGCCTTATTAAACCCGATATACTGAGCCATGTTCAACTTTCTGTTTTTACTTCTCAGCTCATTATTCAAAATCACGTTCTCAAATCGGAAAAATTTAGTTCTTACACTGATGATTTTTATGAAGGAAGACCAGATTTATAAAGGATAATTCAATCAGAAGCAAATTCAAGATTCAATTAACGAAGCACGTACTATACGTTTAATTCCATCTGAGCCTTCTGAGCTCTTTATAATAACGGCGTCAGTATCGGCATCAAAGGTCGATTGATTAGAGAGGCATAATATGCAGTAGTTTTGCTACATTCGAATCTAACCAGCCGCATTTGAATACCATCAATACTGGTTCCAGAGACTAATTGGAATAAGAATGCAAGAAATGTAAAGGCAAATAATTTCTTACCGGGAAAGGGATTAAATTAAAACACCTCAAGATGAGATGCCTTTCTGGGTCCACTAGAACCTGAACCTAATATAGGGCGTTATCACAGGTTGTTATTCGCGTTCACAAGTAACTGCATCGCAGCAATTGCCACTCTCAACGATCGACAATGCTTGTCATTTGTATACATATCAGAATCAGATATTGTCTCTCTACGAAAAACAATCGACAAGTATTTGGAATGGGAAGCGCTCGCCGTTGAGAAACAGGTAACTCTTGAGAAAGCCATTCCAGATTCGACTATCTCAGGCCCGGTCGTTTTCCGGTTCGGCGATGATTGGTATTCGGCGAGTGCCCTCGAGCTTTACTTCTCGTTCTTATCCCAGAATGAGAATAGACATCAGCTGGTTATTAACTCCAACAAGGTCGAATCAAGAACCAACAGTTTTATTGACTACAAGATTGAAACACTCTACCTCGACAAAGAGCAAGTATTGCTTTTCAAGGATGGAATCTCCGAAGAGGCATTCACTAAGAAACTTGACGATTTCGAGGATCAGAAAGATGTTGACTCGATGTTTAACTAAAAATCAGGAGACTGAGGCCTTCCGGTTTCCTCGATCCAACTACGTATCCCGCAGTCACTTTTGGGTAGCTGATACCCGTTGTTGCGACTTCTCCGGCATCCTCGTCCACGCCGGCGGTGGACCTCCAGCGATCTCGAGGAGAGCTTCAATCGCCGCCACCGGTTCGCCTGGTTCGGTGAATGCCGCCAGGTCGCCGACGATCACCTGGAGTTGTTGGCAACGGACAGAAGGCCCCGCTCCGGGCCGGTGACCGGCATATCATCGTCTATGCCCAAGACGGCGGTTTCTGCGCCACCGACGGTCTGTGCACCCATGAGCAGGGGCCGCTGATCAACGGCAAGCTCGACGGCGACGTCATCAAGTATCCGAAGCACAACGCGGGCTCCATATCTGCGCCGGCGAGGGACTGGACGCCCATGAGGCGCAGGAACTCGACGGAGACGTGTACGTCCGGATTCCGGAGGATTGACCGGTACTCCCGGCCATCGGGATGCCGGCGGAGGCCGCTATTCCCGGAGAACGTAGCTCCAGTTCACGGCTGCGACAGCGTCGGATCCCGAGCGGGAGATGAAGCGCACCGAGTCCTCCCGGAACTCCACGTCGGCCACCCGGTCGAACCCTTCGGGGATCCGGCAAATCCCCTGGATGTTCCGCACCTCCAGAGGCTTCCGGCCGTCTAGATGCATCGATGTGTCCAACCCTCTTCCGGTGAGGGCATTGTCGGCGACGGAGACGCCCAGGCCCGAGGCCAGATGGGCCCGGACCTCCTCGATGCCCATGCAGCTGTTGCGCCCGTTCCAGGGCGCTCCGTGGCGGCCGTGGTGTTCCTGCCACAGTACCGTCGAGGGCAGCAGGTCCGGATCCTTGAGGGAGTACCAGAGGTAGCCGTGAGACGGCACAGCAGCGGTGATCCACTGGGGCGTCCCGTCGCCGGGTTTCTCCGGGAACAGCTGCAGGACGTTCACGAAGCCTTCCAGCCCGGGGAACACCGACGCATCCACCGCCGACGGATTCTTCCAGATGGTGGGCACTGCCTCGAGTGAATCGAAGAACGCACCGGGCGCGGCCCAGTAGTATTCCTTCGAGGACGGCGGCGGCGGCGCCGTGTCGCAGAATCCGGTGATCAGGGGCCTGGTATCCACGAAATGGGTCCGGTCCCCGGGCATGATGGCATGATGGCCCAGAGTGACCGGCCCGGCGAATCCTTCCACTTCATGACTTATGTAGAGAGCCGACTGCCCGCCCTTCAGTCCGATTTTCTTTATCACCCTGCCGGGACGGATCCTGGTTTCCAGGGACAGAGCCAGGGTCTGTCCGCCCTCGGCGGCATCCACATGGTCGAAGGTCCAGGCCGCTTCGCTGACTTCCCCGTGGGGAGGATGGACATCGCCGTCCAGGCTGTTGTCGCCGCCGAAGGGCATGCAGAAGAAATCGCCCCTCAGGGGGCCTAGGACTCCCGGACCGGGGACGTCCCCGCCCTCCTCCTGCCAGGGACTGATGTAGTAGGGTTCCACCAGACTGTCCGTATCGGCGAAGAACCGCACGGGAGCCATATGTCCCCCGAGTTCCGTCACGCTGAGTTCCGTCTCACCGTTGCTCAGCCGCCAGGCCTTTCGTCCGTTTGTCATTGTTGTTTCCATCGTTTATCTCCTACTCCAGGAATGCCCGCACCATGGCGGTGAAATTCTCCGACGGCGTGTAGTCGGCAATCTGGTTACCCGAGCCCCAGGCGATAATCTCCTCCATCACCGTGTCGATGACGCCGCAGGAGTGAAGCACGGAGGGCTTCCCAGTCGCCTTCGCCAGGCTGATGATCCGCCGATACTGGGGCAGGATGCGGCCGGTGATTTCCGACGGCTGGATGAGGGTGGAACTCTGAAAACCAAGGTCGTCGCCGAAGCGGGAGAGGGCGAAGATCTCGCCGAACTCCCGGAGGCAGCGGTCCTAAGATGGCCACCAGGAGGTCATCCATCCGGCGGACCAGGAGCTCCCAGCCCTTCGGACCATCCACCTGCAGATAGGCGATGTCCACCAGCGGTACGAAATCCTGGATTGTTTCGAACACGCCGTTGCCGACGTCGCCATGGGCCTTCATCCCCGCCGGAAGCGAGCGGCCCAGGGCCCGGAAACTCGGGGAGAAGCGCCGGAAATAAGCCTCGGGAATGCCGTCCCAGTCGAAGGCCTCCACGTCCTTCCTGTCCTTGAGCAGGGCCCCGGCCCGGCCACAGAGACCTTCGGTTCCCTGGATCAGTTCGGTGACGCAGCCCTCGGAGGGCACGGTGTCGTAGCCCTGGGACGCCAGCGTTCCGGCATAGATCCGGAAGAATTCCGCCCGGTCGTCCTCATCGCCCTTGGCCAGGGAGACGAGCTCCCGACCGGACAGCGATTCGACGACATTCACCGCGACGTCGTGCTCGTACAGGGGGAACGTGCTTCACAGCTGTTTCTGCAGGCCGCGACCGGTCGGGTATAGTCTAGAGCCGGATCAGGCACGTTTGCGCCGGAACGTGATGCCTTCGGTCTGTATCGTGTTGAGCAGAACGGCGAAGAGAATCAGGCCGCCCCGGACAACGTACTTCTCGAAGTCGCCGACTCCGAACAAGGTCATGCCGTTGCTGATGACCCCCAGGAAGATGATGCCGATCAGTGTTCCCCAGACCTTGCCGATACCGCCGCCCAGGCTCGCGCCGCCGATGATGACCGCCGAAATGACGTCCATTTCATAGCCCCTGCCGAAGGTGGAGGAACCGGCCATCACCTGGGCGGAGAGGATGATGCCGGCAAAAGCGGCCAGAACCTGAACTGTCGCCAGAGCGGTGATCTTCACGAAGGTGACATTGATGCCCGACAGCCGCGCCGCCTCGGGATTGCCGCCCACCGCGTAGATCTCACGCCCCAGCTTGGTCATGTTCATGATGATGAAAACGATGATGAACACCAGCAGCAGCCACAGGGCGGGCACCGGAATCAGGTTGAAGAACCGTCCGGCGCCGATCCAGTTGTACCAGTCCGGCAGGGTGGTGACCGGGAAGCCGTTGGAGATGATGGCGGAAAGACCATAGAGGACATTGAGCATGGCCAATGTGATGATGAACGAGGGGATGTTGAATTTCGTTCGGATGAATCCGTTGAAGAGCCCGATGAGGAAGCCCACGATCAGAGCCACCAGCATGCCGATGAGGACCGAGGAGGCCAGGGGCATCGCCCCCGATTCGGCGATTTTGCCGGCGACGGTGGAAACGATGACAGCCGACAGGGCGATGCCCGATCCAACCGAAAGGTCGATATCCCCGCCGATGATCACCATAGTCATGCCCAGTGAGATGACACCGGTGATGGCGACGTTGCGGAAGATGTTCAGCACATTGCGCAGCGTGAAAAAGCCCGGCGCTGTGAAGATCAGAATCAGAATGATGACCCCGAGGATCATCTCCATCATGTATTTCTTGAAGATTTCGGCCCATTTCTTTCCGGCCGACGCGGTGTTGTCCATTATTCATCTCCCCCCATGCACAGACTGTAGAGTTCTTTCACTTTCAGATCGTCGGGATTCACTTCCGATATAAACACACCATCCTTCATGATGATGATCCTGGTGCAGATTTCCAGCAGCTCCTCCAGTTCCGAGGAAACCACGATGGAACTCAATCCCCTACGGGACAGGTCCCAGACGATCTGGAAGATCTGCTGTTTGGCGTTGACGTCGATGCCCCGGGACGGTTCATCGAAAATGAAGATCTTCGGTCTGGCGTTGAGCCATTTCCCGACAACCACCTTCTGCTGATTGCCTCCCGACAGGGTGGTCATCGGATACTCATCGCTGGATATCTTGATCTGGAGATCTTCCACCTGGGTCTGGGACTGCTGCTTCTCGAGCCCCCGGTCCACGAAGAGGCCCCTGGTGACCCTGGCGAGACTGGCATGGTTCAGGTTGTCGCGAATCGACAGGATCTGTACCAGCCCCTCATCCTTCCGGTTCTCAGGGATGAAGGCCAACCCGTTCTTCTTCATCTCGATGGGCGTGTGCTTCGTGACCCGCGAATCTTCGATATGGATCGAACCGCTGTCGGCCATGTCCACCCCGTAGATTCCCCGCAGCAGCTCCGTCCGTCCGGCGCCGAGCATTCCGGCGATTCCCAGAATCTCACCCTCTTTCAGTTCGAAGCTGATATCCCGGTAGGAAGGCTCGCAGGTGAATCCCTCAACCTTCAATACCGTCTTCTCGCCGGGGACAATGTCCGCCGGCCGTTCCCGGATGGCGACATCGCCGAACATCAGGCCCAGCAGGTCCTTCTGGGTGGCGGATTCCATCTCCAGGGTGCCCACGCACTTGCCGTCCCGAAGCACGGCGCAGGTATCGGCGATCTCCCAGAGTTCCTGCAGTCGATGGGAGATATATATGACGATCACGTCCTTGTCCGCCAGGCGGCGGATCAGACGGAAGAGTTTTTCAGTTTCATAATGGGCCAGGGAGGAGGTCGGCTCGTCCAGGAACAGAACCTTGGGATTCATGCTCATGGCCTTGGCGAACTCGATCACCTGGCATTGCCACACAGAGAGGTTGGCCACCAGTTCCCGGATCGGAAGCTCCACTTCCATATTGCCCAGGATCGCCTGGGCGTCGGAAAAGGTCTTCTTCCAGTCGACGAAGGGTCCCTTCATCCTGTAGCGGCCCATCAGGATGTTTTCCGCCACAGACAGTCCGGGAATGAGGGACATCTCCTGGTAGACGGTGGCGATGCCGGCTTCGGCGGCCTGTTTGGGTGAAGAATAGTAGAAATCTTCACCATCGATGTTCATGGTGCCGGCCGACAGTTCGTAGGCGCCATTGATGATTTTCACGAGCGTTGACTTACCCGATCCATTCTTCCCGACCAGGGCATTCACTTTCCCGCTCTGGAAAGAGATGCTGACATCATCCAGCGCCCGGGTTCCCGGAAAATCCTTTGTGATATGACAGGCATTCAGAACGCTCATGTTTGCCTCGATTTCTTGGATTTTAAAAAACCGGAACCGGTGCTGCACCGGTCCCAGTTCATCATTGTATCAAACGATTTTGGGTCCTAGTTGCCCATCTTGGACTTGAGATCCGTGACGAAAGCATCCAGACCGGCGGGATTGGCCCGCTCCAGGAGGACACCGGGGACGATGAAGGACGTGCCTTGGGTATCGGAGATGTCTTCGCCCATGGCGGCCTTCACGACAGTTTCCATGGTCTTCACGCCGATGTTGTAGGGATCCTGGGCGATGACGGCCTGAAGGATGTCGGCGTCGTCTTTGAGGAGCTGAACCATCTGCTCGCTGCCGTCGAAACCGAAAACCTTGATGTCCTGGCCGGAGTTCTTGACGGCCATGGTGGCGCCGATGGTGCCGCCTTCGTTGGCTGCGAAGATGATGTCCAGCTCGTCACCATAGGCGGTGATGATGTCGCCGCCGACGGCGATGGCCTTGTCCTGCATCCAGGCGTCCTGGTCGGTCACGACTTCGATGCCGGGCAGATCCTTGAGCTGGTCAAGGAAACCGCTAGACCGGGCGGAGGACTGTTCGGGAAGAAGCGACTTGTACTGCAGGATAGCGATTTTCGCTTCGCCGTTCATGTTCTCGGCGATGTACGCGGCAGCGACCTTGCCGACGGTGGAGCCGAGGTCGTAGTTGTCGGAAGTGAACGCGCCGGTGATGAACGGCTGGTCCATGAAGGTATGGTTGGAGATACCGACCAGAAGACCGTCAGTGGCGGCGTCCTTCAGAACCTTGACCGAAGCTTTCTCGCTGATAGGCGAGATAGCGACACCGGCGTAACCCTGGGTCAGGTAGGTGTTCAGCAGCTCAGCTTCCTTGGCGGCATCGCCGTTGGTGTTGCCGGGATAAAATTCGAATCCAGCGGCTTCAGCGACATCCTGGTATCCAAGCTGGAGCAGTTTCATGAACTGGTCTTCCTGGAAGACAACACCGGCTACCTTCTTGGCGCCGTCGTCAGATGCACCGGTGGCGAACACGGCGCCGGTAAGACTGCATGCTAGCACGAGGGCCAGCATCACTTTGAGTACGTTTTTCATAGGAACCTCCATTTGATATCCGCTGATGCGGATGTATCACCTATATTCAACGGCGGTCTCGTAGATCGCCATCACTTCATCCGGGGAAACCTCGGCCTGGATGCTGTGCGCCTGGGTGAAGTCGTATCCTCCGTCCCGCCATCCTGAGGATATCGATTCCGAATGCCGGCTTGAGCCGGTGGATTTGGTAGGCATCGCCGTTCAGCCTGCCTACCACTTCCGGCGACGGCTCGGCCAGCTGCTGAAACACGTCATAGACCTTCGCTTTCTCATCTCTGATTCCCAGATGGTCCAGCAGTCGGTTGTAGGCGATCGTCTGAATGCCGGTGGATCGCATTCCGCCGAAGTCAATGAGAAGTTTGTCCGGTTCCCCGTGTTCCAAGGCCGTCCTAACACGTTTTAGCGAGGTCATAAGCTAATCTTATCATGGTGAAATGCCGCTGTCAACAATTATTTTGCCGAATTAATTCAAGTTTCTGGAGCTGCTCCAGGTACAGGAAATCCAATTCAACAGCAGAAAAGATCAATTACACCTCACTCGATAATAGCTTTATTTACTTATATTATATATTTTTATAGAGATATTGCCGATCTTGAAGAGTAAAATAGCGTCAGGACCTACCGGATCCGGCCGGAACAAATCGTTAATTCTCCTTTACAGATAAAAGAGAGCATGAGAGAATGCTAAATCGTTTATTCAAGAGTAATTGAGGTTTGATCAGGAATGTCCGGCAAAAGAGTGACCATCAAAGATTTGGCTGAAGAACTCTCTGTTTCAACTGCGACGGTCTCACTCGTCCTGAGCGGAAGAGGCGAGGAATACCGGATCTCCGACGAAACAAGAATTCGAATCGAAGAAGCGACCGAACGCCTCGGCTACCGGCCGGATCGACTGGCCCGCTCCATGCGTGTCGGACGGTCGGACACCATCGGTGTCGTGTTTCCGGATATGACCGAAAGTTTCATGAACCATGTCCTGGAAGGTATCGAGGAAGTGGCCAACCAGAAGAAGACCAGCCTGATGATTGCCACCAGCTCCCTCGATTACAAGGTGGAAGCACGCAACCTGGAAAGCCTGCAGGACCGGCGGGTCGACGGCCTGCTGATCATCCCCTATGCCCCGTTCAACCATGAGAAATACAGCGATAGGGTCGTGAAACGAGTTGCCCGGTCCGCCACCCCAATTGTCGTTCTCGATCGCATGATTCCGGGGATCGATACGTGCGCCGTGCTGGGCAATGACAGGACAGCCGCTGCCGGTGCGACCGCCAGACTGCTGGATAAAGGCTGCCGGAAACCGGCCTATGTCGGATTAGATATCAACATCTCCACGCTCCAGGAACGGCGGGGCGGCTTCTATTCGACAGTGGAGAACGCCGGCCTGGCCGACGTCGTCCGGGAATGCCTGATTCGCAGGCGGGATCCCGAAAGTGACGATCTGAGGAACTGGCTGAAGGAATCCATTGCCGCCGGTACCCTGCCGGACGGTTTCCTGGTCTCCACCAACGGACTCGCCCTCAAGCTGCGAAAACTCCTTATAGAGCTCACCGGCCGGCCGCCGGGAGACGGTCTGTATCGGATCGCCCGGTTCGGCGAGGATTCCGAGTATTTCCCGACGGGAATGATGGAAGTGGTGCAGCCCCACAAGGAGATCGGCCGCCGGGCGACCCGGAAACTGTTCAAAAAGATCAGCGGAGCGACCATACCTGAAGATCAGCGCATCGAGCGCCTCGACATGGAGATACGAAATGAAACGTAGTGATATCAACAAACACCTGAAACAGGCCCGGGAATTCTTTGCGGAGCACCGCTTCGCCCTCCCCCCCTGGGCCGATTGGACGCTGCAGGACTGGAAAGAAGTGTCAATGGACTGCCGGGCCATTTTTGAAGGCGGACTCGGCTGGGACCTGACAGATTTCGGATCTGAAGACTATGCAAAGCGCGGTCTGATGCTCTTCACCCTGCGCAACGGCAATCCGGCAGAGCCGGGAAAAACCTATGCCGAGAAGATCATGATTGTCGACGAGAACCAGGAGTCGCCCCGGCATTTCCACTGGGACAAGACCGAAGACATCATCAACAGGGGCGGCGGCAATCTGGTCATCGAACTGTGGAATTCCGATGACGCGGACGACGCACTCGATACGCCGGTGACGGTGATGTGCGACGCGATTCCCCGCACGGTGTCAGCCGGCGAACCGCTGATTCTCGGCCCGGGCGAAAGCATCACCCTCACCACCGGCCTGTACCACCGTTTCTACGGCCAGCCGGACAGCGGCCGGGTACTCACCGGGGAAGTGAGCAAGGTGAATGACGATACGTCTGACAACCGGTTCTACGAGTCCGTCGGCCGGTTCCCGAAGATCGATGAGGACGAGGAGCCCTGGCGCCTCCTGGTGGGAGATTATGCTACATTCCTAATCAGGAGTGACTGAATGATCCGAGTCCACGCCACAGGCTGCAGCCTGATCGACAACCTCTACGGTCGTGTTGATTTCACCCGGCCCTACTACGGCGAGCTGCTCTCCCGGGAGGCCGGAGACGGCGGTTTGACCACCGGCGGCCTGGTTTTCTCGGAAGCACTGACCGAGTTCGCCGGTACAGAGTACACCGCCGTTCTTGAGAAACTGACAGGTGTGAACGCCCCGGACTCATCCAATATCGGCGGACCGGGCATCGTCGCCGTCCTTCATGCGGCCCAGGTGAACGACAATCCGGATATCCGATTCCGGTTCGCCGGCGTTCTAGGCAATGACGACAACGGACGCCGTTTCCGCGAGCTGCTGACCCGGACCGGTTTTCCGTTGAACGATTACACTGTCAAGGAGCTTCCGACGCCCAGTACGGATGTTCTCTCCGATCCCGACCATGGTCATGGAAGCGGTGAGAGAACGTTCATCAGCACCATCGGCGCCGCCGGCGCCTACGACCCCGATTCCCTGCCCGACAACTTCTTCGATGCCGAGGTACTGGCCTTCGGCGGCACCGCCCTGGTTCCGCTGATTCATGATGCCCTGGACGACCTCTGCCGCCGGGGACAGGAATTCGGTGCCTTCGTCCTGGTGAATACGGCGTATGACTTCCGGAACGAAGCGAAGGTGAAAGGGCGTCCCTGGCCGCTGGTGGAGGACTACCGGAACATCGACCTGCTGGTCGTCGACCAGGAGGAGGCGCTGAAGATCTCCGGCCGCGGCGACGCTCATCAGGCGATGCAGTGGTTCCTGGACAAAGGATGCCGGGCGATCATCATCACCCGGGGCATCGACGATGTCCTGTTCGCCGTTGGAACCGACAGCCGATTCGCCTCTCCGGAACGGACCAGCCTGCCGACGAGCCGGTACGCCGATGAAGTCGTGGCAAAGTGCACCCACCCCCGGGATACGACAGGCTGCGGCGACAACTTCGTCGGCGGCGTCCTGGCGTCAGTCGCTGACCAGCTGGCTGCCGAAGGCGACGCTCCCCTGAATCTGGTGGACGCCGTCAAGTCGGGAGTCGCTTCAGGTTCCCTGGCGCTGACCTGCCTGGGCGGCGTGTACTACGAAGAAAGGCCCGGGGACAAACGGAAGGCCCTGGAACCGTTCATCACCGCCTATGAACGGGAACTGGCAATATGAGCTCATCCGAAAACAGGCCGCGCATCGTCATCTTCGGCGCCGGCAACATCGGCCGGTCGTTCATCGCCCCGGTGTTCACCGCCGGCGGCTACGAGGCGGTGTTCGTCGATGTAGCGCCTCCGGTTCTGGAGGCGCTGTCCCGGCACAGCAGCTATACCCTGAAGGAGGTGTCCGCGAGCGGTGATACGGAGAAGACCATCGAACCGGTCCGGGGCGTCGATGCCCGGGATGCCGAGGCTGTTGCCGCCGCACTGGATGCGGCATCCATCTGCGCCACTTGCGTGGGAGCGGGGAACTTGCCTATGGTTCTCGGAACCATCGCCGCCGCGGCGACGGACCGGACGGAAACCCTGGATATCATCCTGTCTGAGAACCTGAAAGGCGCCGGTGACTTGGCCCGGAACACCTTCATCAAGCGCGGCATCTCACTGCCTGAGATTGACCGACGGCTGGGCGTCATCGAAACCAGCATCGGCAAGATGGTGCCCATCATGGACGCCGGGGAAGCAGCCCGGGATCCCCTGTTCTGCCGGGCCGAACCGTTCAATACGCTCATCGTCGATGCCGACGGTTTCACCGGACCGATTCCGGAGGTCCCGGACCTCCTGGCCGTTTCCCCCATCGCCCCCTGGGTGGCCCGCAAACTGTACATCCACAACTTCGGTCATGCGGCAGTCGCCTATATGGGTTACCGTGCCCACCCGGAAGCGACGTTCATCTGGGAGGTACTGGAGGACGATACGGTCTACCGGAAAGTGGAATCATCGATGAAAACCAGCGCCGCGGCCCTACGGGCCGAGTACCCCGGTGTGTTCACCGAAGCGGATACTGACGAGCACATCGCCGATCTGCTCGGGCGATTCCGGAACAGGTCTCTGGGAGATACGATCTACCGGGTAGGCCGCGACCTGAAACGCAAGCTCCACCGGAACGACCGGGTTGTCGGCCCCGCGGCGCTAGCGCTCCGGCATCAGCTGCCGAACGACGGCATTTTGGATGTGTTCGCCGCCGCCCTGGGCTTCAGTCCGGACGGGCAGGACGGGAGTCCGGATGACGCCGACCGGCAGGTGCGGGAACTGGCAGCCGACCCGGTACCGTTCCTGTCGCAGGTCGTGGGACTGGATACCGGCACGGAGCCCGAGCTTGCCAGGCAGCTGAAGGACCGGATCGCCGGATGGCCCGGCTGTCGGAATTCTACCCCTTCTTCAACCTGATGATGACAACCAACGCGTGCCGACCGTCATTGTTGATGTAGGTGTGTTTCCCGATACCCGCCGGCACCACGGCCGACTGCAGTCTGTCGATGGACGTTGAGAACTCCGGATTCTCATTGGACTGAATCACAACGGAAGTTCCTTCCACCAGGGTGGCGATGTGCATGAACCGGCCTTCCGTATCATTTACCATCTCATCCTCGAAGAAGAGTCTCTCAATGTGAAAAGGCATTTCGGGCATCGTCGTGTACTGGTCTTTCCGGGTCTTGCCGTTGCCGTCAACAACCACCGGCCTGGCCCGGTGATGATTCCGGACGAATTCCTCCCGTCTCCACCGGTTGTTGGCGATCGCGTGGTCCAGATGCATTTTCATCGGCGGCGCCGTCATGGTCTTGGTGTCGTCGTCCCAGGTATTCCGGGCGAAATCGAAGCTGAAGAAGGAATACTCCGTCCCGGCGACGCTGGGCCCGGTGTCCATTTCCAGGATCATCTGGTTTCCGCCATGGCCATGACTCGTCCCGGGCGGAATCAAGAACAAATCTCCGGTGTTCGTATCCCAACGCTTGATGTAGCTCTGCCAGTCGGGTATTTCCTTCAGGTTATTCGATTCCCGAATCAGCCGTTCCCATTCCTCGAGGTTCGCGTTTTCCTGGAATCCCATCCAGGTGGAGGCGTTCCGATAGGCTTCGACGATGTAGTACGTTTCATACCGTCCCAGAGGCTCATTGAAGTTCCGTTTCACATAGGCCGAGTCCGGATGGTTGTGAATCGGCATGCTGGAACGTTCATAGGGGACCGGTTCGGGGAAATAGCCGTCGTCCAGCCAGACCTGCAGGGGCATGAGGCCGGGGTAGGTCTGATTCACCCATTTCCCGACGACCTGGTCAGCCCGCTGCATGAAGTTCTGGGCCGGAATGTTCACCAGTTCTCCGATACCGATATCAATCAGGACCGACAGCTCGATGCCGGCCAGTTCGTTCCAGGCGTTGCATTCAAGACCGGGCACATCCCAGAGATCTTTGTACCGGTAGGCCCCCCAGGGACCCGGCTGGGTGATTTTCACCTGCTTGAAGGGCCGCTTCACCAGCTCATCAATCATCAGGTTGTACAGATTCCTGTCCAGCAGTTTCGGATTCTCCGCGTCCACGAAGTCCACGTAGAAGTCCATCTCTTCGAAAACGACTTTCTTCTGTTTCAGCAGCAGATAGAAGTCGTTGTAGTAGTACCGCTTCCAGAAATAGCCGGGATCGCTGTCGTCCCTGCCGAAGGGTACCAGCTCCCCGCCCCACATCTTCCAGAGCATCGGCTGCATCGTGTAGTCGGTATAGACGACAGAGTCCGCCAACGGCCTCAGCTCCGGCTGACAGGCGCCGTAGCCGATGATGCAGAGAACGCTGCCGTCGGCGCCGGAAGATTTGAAATCCGACACTTCCGATACTACAGAGCCCAGTTTCTCATCATCGATGATGTCCTTCAGGCTCCCCTTATCGTTCACCTGTCCGAACGAGGGATCATCGGTCATGAACGGTTCGGCATAGGCGTTGATCTCGGATTCGCTTCTGAAAAAACGGCTGGAGCTGATGAAGCGGATACTGCTTCCGGCGCCGCGGGCCGCCGCCCTCAGCATCTCTTGGACTGACGCCCAGTCAACTCCGTACCATCCGTCAATCAGCACGACCGGCGCCGGCTGGCTCCCGACGGCTTCCAGGATTCTCTTTGCTGTCTCACCGACCCCCGTCACGGCCCCTTTGAGAGCGGCGGGATCCAGATTGATTCGGTTTTCCGCGTTCGTCTTGAGTTCGTATAACGGCATAACGGCTCCTTGGAATCTGTTGTGCTACCAATACTAATGTCCGGTTTCCGGTGCCTGCAATTGGCGAAAACCCAGAATTAGTGGTATTTTTCCAGGATGGATATAGATAAGCAAGGAATCCGAATCGACCTGTCCCAGCCTCCGGAGATCGTGCAGTCGGGGCTGAGTCTCCATGGATACCGGGAGACCGAATCCTTCAGGATGCGGGAAAATGTGTTCGGTTTGCATGCCTATATGTACTCGGGATCGCTGATGTTCGGCGGCCGGCTGTATCAGTTCAACGACCATTCCATCAGCCTCACGCCGCCGGAAACGGAGGTGGAGTGGCATTTCCCGGATCATGCCCCTCATTTCTACATCCACTTCTTCGCACCGAACTCGATGAATTCGGTTTCGACGCATCAATTGCACAAGAGGTTCCCGGTCATCACCGAATCGCGCGACCTCCATCGCAGTTTCTGCACGGAAATCGAACAGATCGCCGGCAGATACAGGACCGAGCCGTACGAATGCCGCATCCGCCTCTGGGCCATGCTGATCAAGCTGGCCCAGTTCGACGGGGAGGACAGGCAGAACGAGACGGCCAGCCATCCATCGGTGCAGATCGCCCGCAGCATCATCGACAATACCGCATCAGGCGGCATCACTGTCTCGGAACTCGCCGGACGGGTCGGGACGTCGCCGGACTATCTGTCTCTTCTGTTCAAAAGAGAAGAGGGAATGCCGCTGAAGAAATATCTGATGAGACGCAAATGCGAGAAGGCCTACTATCTTCTGACCCACAGCTCCTTGAGCGTGAAGTCCGTCGCGAAGGAAGTGGGCATCGATGACCTCCAGCAGTTCAACAAGATGATCCGCCGGTACTTCGGCAGTTCACCGCGGGAGATCGGGAAACGGGGTCCCGGCTAGGGAGGTAGCCGATGCAGCAGAATACTCGATTTGCGATTGACGACAGCATGAGGTTCCTATTCGCATACCTGAAAGTGAATGAAGTTCAGGTTCTCTAGAAGGCCGGACTGCCGATCGACTTTTTCGATCGCAAAACCAAGAGCCTCAGTGTAGATGAGTATTTTCAGCTATGGAGGCCCTGGTGGAGTATGCGAATACCAACAAGCCGATACCTCTGCTCCTGGAAAAACTCCCCATTGCTGCAGCCATGTCACCACCTATACTGGCGCTCTCTGCTCCAAAGACTTCGACACCTTTGTCAACCGAATAAGGGAGTTCAAGCCATTAATCGGACCCTTCAACGGCGCCTTCAGGCTGAAGAGACGAATTATCAGCAGCAGCTCAATCAGAGAGCGCTTGGTTCGCACCCACCTCATCATCATCTGATATGGGTGTTTCCGAAATCTCCTTCAGCCGGGCTTTCCACGCCCGGACCGGGCAATCTCCTAAGGCATATCGATCTGTTGCAGTTCGCGCCTGGCAGATTGGCGGAAATTGCTAACAGGCCGGCGTCTTTTGACATGGGCCCTGATACCGTCTGCTACTAGATTGTAGCCAGGATCAAATGATCAAGGAGACAAAATCTATGGCGCGACGAAAATTGCGGATCGACGACGCCACCAAAACCAAAGATCTCGGTGGCAAAACCTACATCGTGACCGGCGCCAACTCAGGGCTGGGCTTCGAAGCAGTCAAGGCATTCGCGCAGAAGAATGCGAACGTCATCCTGGCCTTCAGAGACATGTATCGGGGAGAGCAAGCAAGAAGCAGGATCGTCAAGGAACATGCCGGCGCCAGAATTGATGTTATGCAGCTTGATTTGGGCGATCTGAAATTAATTCGAAGTTTTACTGATATGTTCCAGAAACAATATGACCGTCTCGATGTACTGCTAAATAACGCGGGTATTATGATGTGCCCCTATACTGAAACCAAAGACGGTTTTGAGTCACAGATGGGAGTTAATCACCTAGGACATTTCGCCCTTACCGCTTTGCTGTTTGATGTTCTCAAGCAAACCAATGACTCTCGCATCGTCAATGTCAGCAGCACGGGACATCGGAATGCCAAATGGGATTCTGAGAATGCTATGTTCAACAGGAACAACTACAACCCTATGCAGGCCTACTTCAACCCCAAGCACGCCAACCTTCTTTTCACCTACGAGCTACAGCGGCGAATCGAAACTCAGGGTCTGAACATGATATCAGTTGCCGCGCACCCCGGAGGTTCGGTGACAAACCTTGCACGACATGTGGAAAAGAGACTTATCTTCAGACTCCTGAAACCGCTCCTCAATCTTCTGACTCAGTCTGCTGCCCAAGGAACCCTTCCAGAGGTTCGAGCTTCAGTAGATCCGAGTGTTCAGGGCGGAGAGTATTATGGTCCGAATGGTAAGGGAGGGACGAGAGGAGATCCTGTGATTGTCTCCTCATACAGAGGCTTCTCACAACTGTGATGATGCAAAAAAACTCTGGACAGATTCAGAGAAGCTTACAGGTATAAATTTCAAGGTTGCTGTCTAGGGTTGCCTCGGAATCACGATCGCCTCAATAATACGCTGACAAGGAACTGCTAAGGCGGCTCCTTTCAGCTGTTTACTTCGTAAGCGCTATTATGCGCTTCAGGGGATGTTACCTATGCAGCCATTTCAATGTACTAGGAATGACTGGATTTATGTTTTTTGCAAAAATGGATAAACCCAACCTCCGAAACAGCTTAGACAAAAAAAGCACTCCCGAAAGAGTGCGCAAAATGGGCCCACTAGGACTTGAATGTTACTCCAACCCTACTATCAGCTTGTATTAGCTTTGATTATTTATTTATGTAGTAGTTACTTATATTTTATCTATTCAAATCCATTTTGATTCGTTTTGATGGATTATTGCGACCAAATTGGCTCACAACTGACACACAACTCAGTTCCGGGCCCCCTGAAGGGGGTTATCGGTTCCCTTTCGCCCTGTTGTGTGTCTTACACAACATCTCACAGTTCTTCGCATCAGTTACACCGCCTTTACTCCAAGCAGTAACGTGGTCTGATTCCATATCCTTTATCCCCCATATCTTTGTTTTGTTGGTATTGTTTCCAACCGCACAAAGTGGACAATTAGATATTCCATTCTCTTTTGCATCCTCTGTCTGTTTTGAATACTGCGATTTCTTTGTCGCATCATCAAAAACCCTTACGTTGAGTAGTTTGGTATCCACTGAGCCACCTAGTATGAACTCAAAAATACCCTTTCGGTCCTTTACATATGGGTCGCCATAGAGTTTCTGGACTTCCTCAGAGACTGTTGATGGGTCATAAGCATTATCGTGATATGTCTCATATAGCCTTCCCCATTCCAATCCTCTCATTTCATTTTCAACATCTGAGAACACACCTGAAATCCAGTCTATTACGCTTTCAAAGTAAGCTTTCATCTCAGTGATATTGTCATCGAAACGATGCATACTCATATAATTTCCGATGTTGTCTTTACTAACCCATTCAAGAGCTCTTTCAATGAAGTCCTGACGATTTACGTTACCGGAAATATATGCTCCCCACTTCTGAACATTGGCATTTTGGCTATTACTGTATTCCGCTTTTCCAAGAGTAACAAAAGGTCCAGAGTAAACAGCATTCAGTAACTCCTGATTATTCAAAGGAACACCAGCAATATTAATTGTCCTAAACCATTCCTTTATTTCACTCTCAGTTCCTTCACACTCATATATAAGAAGTTTGGCACCCAAGATTTTACGTTGCTTGTCAGATGCAATACCATCAAAGTATTGCTCCATACTGTTTTCATCTTTGATGGCAAATTTATTTTTTACAAACCTTCCGATACTCGTTATTCGCTGTTGACCGTCTAGTACTTCTAGCTTTTCATCACTTTCTTTATTGAAATAAATCAATCCTAGGGGGTAGCCTTTCAAGAGTGAATGAATGACTGCTACATCTTTCTTTCCATCTGCATAGATATAGTTTCTTTGGTATTCAGGCTGAATTGTAAGTTTCCCAGATAGTCCAAACAGACCTTTTCCTTCAAGTTCGTTATATACGAATCCTTCGCATATATCCTTTACAGAAATATCTGTCCTCAGCGTGGTTATCATACGGCATCCCTCTTATGTCTTATTAGTATCCGGGCATAGACCTTTATGTAGTATTCATCATCGACGATGTAATAGGTCATACCTTCCGGTGGCGACATCAATTTCAAGGTTGACCCGTCATTGAGTTTGGTGACGTTACTTCTTTTTCCATTTTTACTGACCTGTATCTGCTTCGGATATAACTTTGAGGCGCTGCCAAACCAAGACTGCGTAGTTCCAACAATCTCAAATTGCTCTGGGCAGTATTTATCCAAGAAACTGATAGGAACACCCATCACACCATCGAAGTCACTTGGGATTGCATCGGTAAATGGAACTTCTATGGCATTATAATTATCATATTCTAGGTATTTCTTTTTCTTGATTTCTTTATGCTTACTAAATTTCAAGTTATCATTCTTCGTCATAAGAGTCAGAGGTTGATGTCGTCGACCGTGCTCAAGGTTCGTGAACCAACACGAATTCCCTAGTCGTGTATAGTCGCCTACATATCCCAGACGAGCGGCTTTTTCTCTATCTTTTTCAGCTACCTCTGCACCTTTGGGAACACCAAAAACCATATCATTTCCGTTACTGGTAGCACCCAACCAAATTTTATTTCCCATTATCGTTGGAAATACTTCTTTGTATGTAATTGCATTCATATTCCCAATAAACAGAAACTCCTTCTCTGCTTCTAATGTCCAAGCCAGGAATTCTCTGAAGAGTGAAAACGGTGGGTTGGTAATGATAATGTCTACTTCATCTCGAAGTTTCTTAACCTCGTTGCTTCTGAAGTCACCATCACCGTCCATATAATTCCATTCCAAATCATCTACATTTATTAGTCCATTACCAGTAACATCACGCTCAATAGTGAATATCTTTCCGTTTTTTCTAGACTTCTTTCTATCAAACTGGGGAGCTTCACTTTCAAAGAGAGTTAACTGATATCCGATTTGGTTGTTTTTACTTTCTATTGCATAGCTGGTGCTAATAATCTTTTTCAGACCAAACCTATTGAAGTTCTGGGCAAAGTATTTTGTAAAATTACTCCACTCAGGGTCGTCACAAGGAAGTAGCAGTGTCTTTCCACGAAACACATCAGGGTCATAATCTAGATATGCGTTTACTTCTTTCTCAATGTATGAGTATTGAGTGTAGAACTCATCGTTTTTTGCGTTTTTCGCCTTATCCAGGCTAGCTATGGCCATTTATAAAAAATTCTCCAATACAATGTGTATATGACGACATAGTCACTATAACCCAGAACTTGAAAAGGAAACAGAAGGTGAATAGGCTTATACGACGACATTTCGGCTATTTTGTCGTCTACAAGGAAATGAACCATATATTAGATATATCGCATATAGAAAATCTCTACCATCTTCGCTTTCTCGATTTCAATGATTCCCTTTACAACAACTACTATTACACAAGATATCCACTGAAGAAGCTTCTGAGAGATATACTTCCAATCTACCAGATACCCAATTGGAGAAAGAAACTCAGAAAAAGAGCCCAAATTACAATAGAACTTGGCGGTTCTCGAATAGACATTAGTGAGAGAGACATCCCGGAGCTTGAAATTTTTTTCGCTAGACAGCTAAAACCTATTGTAGTCGAGGCACTAAACCAATCTGGTATTTTAAAAAAGGAAACTGTTTTTGACTGTTTTGCCGCTTCCCATTCTGACGAGAGTTTTGAAGATGTATACGATATAGCTCTGATAGACCTTCTTGAGCATTTAGAAAATATCGAATTTGAATACTATTTCAATGTAGGCAATCAAAAGTTCCCGGCGTTAATCTCTGGAAATGACGACAAAACAGAAATCATGTCGTCATATTGGAGATTACTATATATGGCTCGGAAACCTCACAAATTACCTAAAATACTAACTGATGATGAAGTTATGAAGTTCCTTAATGGCTTCAATACTCGCTATATATCCCCCTATAAGAACCAACTAATGTGTAGACTGAGTCTGGAAACTGGTATGCGAATTTCGGAAATAATAAATTTATCTGTTGAAGACATAGACTGGAACACCGGGCGAACACACATCAAAGAAGGAAAAGGGCGACAGGACAGAATTGTTTATATCAATGCTGTGCTTCTACCAGAACTAGAAAAGTTAAGAGACCGTTGCAAGATTGGAAAGACAGGAGCGTTATTCACAACTCGTTCTGGCAAACGATATGACCGTCGAAACCTGGATAGAATGGTCAAGAAGAATGCTAACAAAGAAACTGTAGGAATTACGAAGAATGTTCATTTCCATATGTTTCGGCACACTTACGCAACAAAAGTCCTAAAGGAAACAGGAAACCTCCGGATAACTCAGAAGGTTTTGGGGCACAGGAATATCTCAAATACAATAATTTACACACACCTTACTGATGAAGTTGTAGAGAATGTAATGTCTTCATCACTATATTAGATTTTCCGCTCTCTCTCCCTGGAGATTTGGTCCTGGAGGACCTTCTTTCTAGCCTGGAGGGAGACAATCTGCTTCCTTATCACATCAGCCTCTACTGGGGACAGTGTCTTTTCTAACCTCTCTTTTACCGATGTAAGCATATCATCCGCTCTTTACTTTTTCATCTGACAGTTTTTCAATCTTATCACTGACAATCTCATTATGTTTTACTTTTGCTTTGTCATATCCTGAAACTAATTCATTCAACTTCATTTACAGCCTCCATTTTATCTATATATGAGATAAAGAAATAATAGATACTTCGTCTATTATTTCTTTTTTCTAATATGCTTCTTATTTGTGCCCAATTTCCTACAGATTTCTGACATATTTTGAGCATTTATTGCTGTTTTTTACTCACTTTTCATCTTTCAGGTCATAGATAGTTCAAGGAGATATTAAAGATGTCAAATTCAATTATTAGTAACTTTACAAAAGTTCCAAACGAACTTTTCAGAGCAAGTATTGATTTATCAGGAAATGAACGCCTATTTCTCATTTACTTACTATCACACAAAGCAGGATACAATCTTACAGATGTTCAATGTGCTAACAACCTAGGGATATCAAGAGGGACTGTCCCGGAACTGAGAAAAAAACTATCGCAGAAGGGTTTTATAGAATATTCGCCAGGGTCAAGACGCGGAACGGTGTATAAATGCAACATTGAGCAGATTAGAAAACCTGTGTCCTCCGAAGATGACTTGCTGAAATTGCAGGATGACAATTACACAGAGAAAATTATCTCATCATTCAAATCAGGAATAGAGAGATTTCGAAATAGTGAGGATTATGAAGATTGCACATATTTCCTAGACAGCAAATGGCACTGCTTCCCATATAAACAGTCCCACGGAGATTTACGGAATATCGCTAGTTATCTGAAGAACCACTCATCCGATGAAATAGAGGCAATCATAGATGCTTTTGAGAGCAATTTGGCTGATTATCTTAAAGCCAAGTTATCTTTTGATGATTTCAGAGACTTTAAAACAGGCCAACAACTTGTTCCAACCATATCTTTTTTCTTGAAGGCAAAATGTGCATATGACGACATTTTGAACTGGAATTAGAACAGTGAAATGTGTGATATATATCTACAATATAAAGATATAGAGATGTCTCAACATTATTCTTTTGTCAAGTTTTTAGTGAGAATTCAGTTTGACAGCAAGTCTCTATTCTTCTAGTTTTTCGCCAGTGCTGGCCAACACAAAGAAGAATCATCCTAATGGAGGGATACCAATGGCATTCAATCTGAACATTTTCACTGAGGAAGTTGAAGAACTGATTAATAACAAGGAACTTGATGCGCTTGTATCAATGGCAGAAGCGGTTTCAAAGGCAAAAAAGGCGATTGTTTCAAATCGAAAGAATGAACAGAAAAGGAAACTGAATGACCTCAAAATCCAAGAACGATTTGCGAAGATGAATGAGGGATACATACTTACTAAAGCGAAATCAAGAGGTTCCGAAATAACTGTGCAATTCCGGAATGAACGGTTAACAGGTAATTACATCAGTAGTTCGCAGAATGGCGTTTCAATAACCGTAAATGGCGAAAGGAAAATTGTAGCCTTCCACCAGATTGTCGGTTAATAGGGGATTGTATATGAAGACAGGGAAATATCAATTACTGACGGTTCCGGAAGCGGCTGAATATCTGCGCTTGAAGGAAGCTACAATCTATCACTATGTCCATCACAACAGGATAGGATACTACAAACAAGGTTCTAGACTTTGTTTCGATATTAGTGACCTGGACGATTATCTAGAAGCAAAATATGTTCCGGTTCTCGAAGCTAGAAAAGCAAGTTAAGGAAAAGAGACCTGCCAATGGGCAGGTCTCTTTTTATTTTGATAATCTATTGTTCCGGGATATTGTCTCCAAAGATTCCCGGAACCTCGAATGACAGAGTTTTGAAAGTCGAATTTCATTCTTCGGGATTAGGGTCTATCCAATCTGTTAATACCTTCAATCGGTCTATCAGTTTGGATATCATTAATCCGGTCTCTGGTATGGTATGTTGTTTCAGGTTTTCCGGTTCTGAGGACATCAGGAAGTCCGCCAAGACATCCAATTCTGCTATTGCATCACTGATACCGTCTTTTCTCGCAACAAGTTTTACAGTCGTTTGTTTCATTTCTGAAACCTCCATATAGAAAACACTTTGCGAGAAAGATGTAGATTTAACTCACGATATCTCCCTGTATGGAAGTGATTTCTTTCAGGTCTTCAATTGCCCAATGTGTATAGTTCTCGGTCATTTCTTGTGTCTTATGACCAGTTATCCTCTGAACCTTACTATCAGCCAGGTTATTCCTTCTTAGGGTTGTATTAAAGAAATGCCGCCAAGAGTGAAAAGTTATGTTCCTTTCCTTGATGTCGGTCTCCGTTATACCAATGTTCTTTAAGGCAGAATACAACCCCCTCGTCAGCCTTCGTCCCTCTAGGGGGCGGTCTCCCATCCTAGAGAACAGGTAAAGCTCCGGGTCATCCTTGGTAAGTCTATTCAACACATCCTGAATAAACGGAGCTATTGGAACATCCCTAGTATCTCCTGTCTTTGTGGTTTTTAAACCTTCGATTCGACTGAAGGAATTCTCAATATGAATGTATTCGGGGAATATATTCTTTCCCCGTAGAGCGAGGATTTCCCCCTGTCTCATTCCGGATACGGCAGCCAGTAGGATTCCTGTATATGTGTATGGGTCGTTCTGCCAGACTTCATCAAGAGTATCTGGATTGAACAGTTTCTTTACCTCTGGGGGAGTAAGAATTCCCCTTTCCTTTCCGTCATTCCTTAAAGGTGAGACATCTTTAGCTGGATTTGCTTTTATCAGTCCTTTCTTATGCGCCTCATTCAAAATGACTTTGAGGGTATTGAGATTGTTATTAGCTGTCTTGTTAGATAGTCCTGTCTTAGTTTTAGAGATTTTCTTTCGCTTGAATCCTGAAAGCCAGGTATAGATATCATCAGAAGTGATATTGATAAGTTTCATTTGCCCGAAGTATGGAAGGAGGTGTGTTTTGAGATTCAGACGCTGGATTTCCACATATTCTCTGCTAACACCGTTTCGTTCTCTTTTCCGTTCTACATACTGGCATTTGTCCCAAAGAAAGAAATTCTCTGTGAATGCGCTGAAGGTGGTGTCCTTCTTCTTATCAGGAATGAGAGTTCCTTCTTTGATAAGCTCATCTAGGTAGTTCCGGGCATCCTTCACTGTCGTCTTCCCGGTTGATATACGAAGCCGTTTTCCTTCCGGTGAGTAAATCCGATAGTAATAGACTGTCAGGCCAGATTTCATCTTCCGCTTATAGAGTTTGATTTCCTCTTTCTTGTATCTCATAACCCTGAGTCCTTAATAAGGAATACAAATGGCCGCAAATCCTTCCTATGGGATGGTATGTGAACCTGTTAGAAGGAGAGAAACTTACATAATCAGTATAGTGATTTCTTCAGAAATCGCCAAATGAAATTGACACACAAGTGACACTCAGAGACATTTCTTGTTGTTTAAACAAAAATAAAGCCTTATGTAACAAATAATTACATAAGGCTAAACAATGGGCCCACTAGGACTTGAACCTAGGACCGTTCGATTATGAGTCGAATGCTCTAACCAACTGAGCTATAGGCCCTAACACGCCTGAGCCAAGGGTCCAAAACGAACTAGAACAGCAAACATCCTAGCAGCAGAATGAGATATCGTCAATTGAATGCAGGCATAGCTACCAAGGATTGCTCTTGCAAGTCAGCTGATTTCTCAACTGGGCGGCGGATCGAAGTTTCTTCCTACAGCGGCGCAATGAGGGCGAAAAAATCGGACTCGATGATGATTTCGAGAGTGTAATTCTTTTCAATAATTAACAGCAGCGCCAGTACGATGCTCGTGTTTCGCTAGCCGATTGCTTTTTTCGAAGTAAGGACTTACCCGTAAGACGCATGCGAGAGCCGCGTGGCTATGCTTAGGGGACTATTTGTGATTTAAAATGGAGCCATGAGATTCAGTCTACCCGTAAAGCTAAATGGTTCGAGTCCCACCTCAGCAGAGATTACAGAATTTATTCATGCAATCAGCAATCCGACAAAGCTCCAGTTGGCTGGAGGTTATCTATTTAAAAGCTGTGTATCAGAAGGCCTTCTCCACATAGGGATAGTACCGGCAATTTCAGAGGGCGAACGACTGCATCACTATGATATCGGTGTACCTAATGTCAGATCCTTAATAGGAACTATTTCGAACACCGGCAATCTTAGCATTTTGTTTCGAGCCGATAAGTCCGATTTGAACGAAGCCACACGGATGGAATGGCAGCTAAGCTACATAGCCTTTGCGGATTTTTTGGTGGCAAACGGATATGCTGGGAAGGGCGATTTAGACTGGATATCTAAAGAAATAATCACTGAATCCAAAATATTCGATCCTACTCCAAGAACCGTGTTCGAAATCGCGGAATTAAGAGGAAGCTATGGATTGTAGTGTGAAGAGTCAGCCCTTTGTATGTGTTACTACGGACTATGTCGAGCCAGACTTGGAGTGGGAACGCAGGGAATATGAGAGGGCAAACATTGTCTACCGGATCAATCAATTGAAAAGCGCAGGAGCCGCAGAACTAGTAGCGGCAGCACGAGATGCCGATGTGCTAGTGGTTGATCAGGCGCGGATTAGCAGGGAAGTGGTGGCTGGATTGTCGAGGTGCCAGCTGATACTGAGGCATGGCGATGGATACGACAATCTCGATATAGAAGCCGCCACGGGGACTGGAATCCTCTGCGCTAACGAACCAGGATTCTGGAGCCGAGAGGTTGCGGAACAGACGCTAGCGCTAGCGCTCTCGCTAACTCTGAAGTTACCCCTTCAGCAAACTGTGGCTCGTGAAGGCAGTGCCCAAGGATGGAACTATGAGAGAATCACGCCATATTGGACACTCATCTCAAGAACCGTTGGCATAATCGGTTTCGGGAAAACAGGAGCCCTCGCATGCAAACTCTTTTCTCCATTGGTTTCACGGATTCTAGTGAACGATCCGAGCGCAAGTAGAGGCGCCATAAAGAAAGCCGGAGGAGAACCTTCCAGTCTCGACGAACTTCTTGCAAGCTCCGATATTGTCAGCATCCACATACCGGCAACCTCGAAAACAATAGGGCTTTTCGATTCGACCTTGATAAAAAAAATGAAGCGGGGGGCGATTCTTGTAAATGTTGCACGAGGAAACATCGTAGATACCGATGCCATATGCGCAGCCCTTCTGCAGGGCCATCTCTCAGGCGCCGGGTTGGATGTAACCGACCCCGAACCGCTTCCCAAGGGACATCCCCTGCACTCTATTCCAAACGTGATAATCACACCGCATATGGCATGGTACAGCGAAGAGGCGCTCTGGAACCTGCGGCAGCAGATAGTTGCCGATGTATGCGCTGCGCGCGATGGAAGATTGCCGCAGTCGCTAATAAACCCCGAAGTGCTAAAAAGTAGCCGCTTTCGGCTAAGATCGAGTTTAATCTAGCCGGTGAAACTTGTGAACCAAAATAGTGAGCTTGCTATCAATGTGGTATTTCGGAGGCCAGGCGGGGGAGTATAGTTTATCGATACCTTCAAACAGGCGGCGCGAGCATGAGATGGCGGAATTCAAATTCCATGTTCTATGCGGCATGCCCAAGCTCAGGGGTTTAGGGCGCTACGATCAATATAATTGCGCAAGATTGCCGGCTGAAGTCTATACTCAGCCGCCATAAGAAGCGAGTTCAGCATCAATGCCAGGAGTGCGGAAGCGATTGCTCCTTGAAATACCCATGCCGGATTGCTGCGTGTTAAGCCGGCAACAATCAATGAACCAAGCCCTCCGGCGCCAGCGAGGGCGCCAATCGTGGCGGTTCCAACATTGATTACTACACAGATACGAATGCCCGTACCTATAACCGGGAGGGCAAGAGGCAATTCAATTCGCAGCAATACCTGGAGGCGGCTCATACCCATTCCGCGAGCGGCTTCCAACACCGGCCTGGGCAAATTCTCTATCGCGGTTAGTGTATTGTTCAGAACGGGTAGGGTGCTGTAGCAAACAAGCGCCAGGAGCACCGGCTTAAAACCAAACCCAAAAAAGGGGATGGCCAGCGCTAATACTGCCGCTGGAGGCATCGTTTGAGCCAAAGAGGAAATATCCCGAATTAGCGGTAAAAAAGGTCTCCCGGCCTGCCTAGTGGCGACGATGCCAAGGCTCATCCCAATAGCGGCTGCTATGGCCCCCGCAAACAAGGAGAGCAGCAGGTGCTCAGCCGTCAGCCTAGTTAGAGATTCTCTTGGGAAGATCCACTCATTCGCTCCAGGGAACAAGAATTGCAGCGCAGGCTCGAGAATGCTCGGGATAAAAAGCGCCACCAGAACCACAAGGTAAATAGTCAATCCAATCCAGCGTCTCAAGAAACACCAATCCCAGCAGCATTTTCCAGAAGATCCTCCATCGTTAGTCTTCCCATATGCCGGCCGCTTGGCGAGACTGCGTTCAGCGAAGACTCACCCGCCTCAAGCATCAAAGACAACGCTTCCTTAAGAGAAGCATCCGTTCGAATCGAACCAGTCGGCGCTCCAGTACCATCATAAAAACCACCGGGAGCAATCGGAGTGGCCTGACCGATAGTATCTCCAACACTAAGACGCGCCAGACGGCGCAAAGCTCTATCTTCGCCCGTGAAATCGCGAATAAACGGATTGGCATTTAGCAGTAATTCCCCAGGTGCGGCGGCAGCAACCAAACGACCCTCATTCATCACAGCAATACAATCTCCCAGTCGAATGGCTTCATCCAAATCGTGAGTTACAAACACCACAGTTTTTTTCAGTGTCGAACGAATCCGCAGAAATTCCCTCTGCAACACCTCGCGTGTCAGTGGATCCACCGCCCCAAAAGGCTCGTCCATCAACAGGATAGGTGGATCCGCCGCGAGAGCCCGCGCCACTCCAACACGCTGAGCCTCTCCTCCGGAAAGATGCGTCGGCCAAGCCTCTAAGTAATCATCCGCGGGCAGCCCAACCAAATCCAACAACTCGCGCACCCTGGCTTGGATTCTATCCTTATCCCACTTTAGCAGACGCGGCACGGCGCCCACATTTTCAGCAACGTTCATATGGGGGAAAAGTCCTACCTGCTGAATTACATAACCAATATGACGTCGGAGTTCAGTCACCGGGATTTCTGAAACATCCTTACCGTCAACGAGAATCTTCCCCGAACTCGGCTCGACAAGTCGATTAATCATGCGAAGACTGGTTGTTTTACCGCAACCCGATGGCCCCACTAGGATTAGTAGTTCTCCCCTAGGCACTTCGAGGCAGAAATCATCGACCGCCTTCTTCTTACCGTACACCTTGCTCGCATTCCGCCATTCCAAAGTCATGTTATAAATCCCTCATTTAGAAGCCCTGGAGAAACCGCACGTCGAATAACAAGTTCCCAGCCCCTATTCACTAGAACCGCCATGAGGGTTAGCGGGAGAACGCCCAAAAGAACCAAATCCGGCGCGGCCTGCCCCAATCCTTGAAAAATCATGATACCCAAGCCTCCGGCGCCGATCAACGCGGCCACAGCAGCATTCCCCACTGTTTGCACAGAGGCAGTTTTCAGTCCAGTGAGAACATAAGGCAGCGCAAGCGGCCATTTAATCCTCCAAAACAGCTGTCGACGCGACATCCCCATCCCCCGTCCGGCCTCTAAGGCCGAGAGTGGCACAGAAGCCAAACCAACAATCGCATTCCTTGCGATCGGGAGTAGGGCATAAAGGGTTAATGCAATCAAGGCCGGCGCTGCTCCGATACCGCGCAGACCCAAGGAACGCAGCAGTGGGAAGGTGCGCGATAGGGCGGCAAGAGGAGCCATCAGCAGGCCAAAAAGAGCCATCGATGGAATCGTCTGAACCGCATCCACAAAAGCGACTACCGGCTGTTCGACGACTCTGTTCTTCGAAGCGAGAAGTCCTAAGGGAAGCCCAATCAAAGCTGCGCCTAAAATAGCGAAAACGAAAAGTCTGAAGTGGACAATTAGCTCATCAAGAAATCTGTCCTTTCTTTCCAGCCACTCTTGAAAAACTGAAATCGCCGCCCCCCTGCCATCGGAAAGAATCAAAAAAATGGGAACAAGCGCACACACCGTCAATGCCAGGGAGCGCCATCTGGGAGCCGACCTCCTCGAATGATCAATAAGCACATAAGAGGCCCCCGGTAAGCCCCAGAAACCAATCGCCGGACTAACCCTAGGCGCCTCCCCAGTCTTCCCCAGCAATACTCCAGCGCTAACAAGCAGGGCTGCTGTTAGCCACAAGCAAGCCACTCCCACAAAGCTATAGATAAGGTTGCGAACCCTCTCATTATCCCAAAAGAAAGCCGTCGCTAGCGTCAATGCCGCCAACAATAAAGCGCCAACGCCAAGTTCATAGCTTACAAGTTCGAAACCTCGGACTATATGACCCTCGACAACCCGGTTCTCCTTCAGAGCAGCGAAAGGACCAAAGAACGAGAAAGAGGCCAGCAGCACCGCTGCCAGCGGTACAACGTCAATCCTTTCACGCTCAATCAGTCTCAATCAATGAAGCCCTCTTCCCTTAGCCAGTCTTCCGCTACCGTTCGCGCCGCAACTCCACGGACGGCAATCCGTGCATTTAGGATTTGTAAAGTCGACAAATCGAGCCGCATAAAAACAGGATTCAACAAATTAGCTAACTCCGGATTCGCCCGCAGAACTTCTCCTCGAATACGCGGCGCCGGCTCATAAACTAACTGCACTCCCAAATTATCCTCCAGCACCACCAGATTCAGCGCCGACAAGAGACCATCCGTTCCATACGCCATGGTAGCATTCACACCATCCGTACCCTGCGCCGCCGCCTTCTCAGTCAATGCCGTATTACCCCCGGAAACCACCAGCAACTGATTCTCGGTCAGTTTGAACCCGTATGCTTCCTGAAAGGCCGCTAATGCATCCGGCCTACTCACAAATTCCTCTGAACCGGCAAGCTTCACAATTCCCCCGCGATTGACATAACGAGCGAAGTCACTCAGGGTAGTCAAGCCTGCGCTCTCCGATAAATCGCGCCGAACGGCAATTGCCCAAGTATTGTTCGCCCTCGCCGGTTCCAACCATTCAATATCAAAAGCCTTGCTATCCAACTGCCTAACCGCCGCTAGAGCCTTCTCTCTATCGTACCAATCGCGGCCAAAATCATTGCCCGCAAAAAACCAATTCCCATTACCCGTGTATTCAGGATAAATATCCACCTCTCCGGTTTCAAGCGCCTTACGGACCACGTCAGTGGCTCCCAGCTCAGTTCTATCCACTACCTCGAAACCTCCATTTCCCAACACTAGCAACATCATATTTCCCAGCAGGGCGCCCTCGGTATCGAATTTCGACGCCACCGTAATCTCATTCTTTTCCCTCAGCTCGTTCCTGCCAGATGCCAGAAGCAAGCTCAAAAGCCCAATTATCATCACGGTTAACACTATTCTCTTAAACATAAGAACCCTCTTTTTAATGGAATTGCTGGGCATTATATATATTCAGCAAAGTCAGTGGAAGGCCTCCATAGGCTAGGCTTCGGCGCCAACTACGAAATCCCCCTCTAAATCAGCCAAGGAAAGCCCAGTCGCCATCTTATCCTCGCACCCTCTCTCAATGCGTTGATTCTCCGAACTGGCTCTGGCAAGCTAGCTACAGCGCCTAACAGGGTACACTCCAGCTTAGGCCGTAAACCGGTTTTTGCCACGCCTCCGCTAATTTCCCTTCCCGCCGTCCTGCAGTTTTCTCCCAAATGAAACCTCGTCTCTAGCAATCCGACGGCTCAAGGTGGACTGGTTAACGCCCAGCATACGAGAGGCCAAGCTCTGATTGCCACCCGCCTTCTCAAGAGCCGAGGTGATAACAGTATTCGTAATCTCCTTCATAGTAGGAAAATGGCCAAAAAGTTCCACCAATCCATCATAGTCAAGCTCAGAACTGGAAACATCCGGAGCCTCCTTCCCATGAACAAGATTTCTGAAAGTCGCAAGATTCAAAGCATTCCCGCTAGTTCTGCTAAGAGCATCGAAAACCAGCGAATGCAGCTCACGCACATTGCCCGGAAAATCATATAGATTCAGAAGCGAATTCAACTCCTTTGGAATCCGAGGAATTCCTCGACCCAATTCTCGCGCCGCCTCCAGAAGAAGCGCCTGTGTGAGAGGCATAAGATCCTCACGCCTGTCTCGCAGCGGTGGCAACGTAACCTGATGCGCCATCAAGCGAAAAAACAAATCGCGCCGGAAACGACCATCCTCGATGCGCTTCCCTAAGTCCACGCACGTTGCCGCCACCACACGCGCATCTGTACTGCGGGACAAATCAGAACCCAATTGATAATACTCCCGTTCTTGCAGCAATCGAAGCAGCTTCACCTGAGAAGCCGGCGCTAGGTCGCCAATCTCATCCAGGAAAAGAGTTCCCCCGGCTGCCCGCTCCACCAAACCCAATCGGTCTGAATGAGCATCCGTAAAGGCTCCCTTCTTGTGCCCAAAAAGCGTATCCGAAAAAAGCGCATCATCCAAACCCGCCGCGTTAACCGTAATCATCGCCCCCTGCCTACCGCTTGATTCATGAATAGCCCGAGCCAGAAGCTCCTTTCCCGTACCACTTTCTCCCATTATCAAAACGGGTCTATTAGTTCTGGCAACAGCTTCGACATATTGAAAAATTGCCAACATCGAATCGGAAATAGTTACCAGTGCAGAAAAAGCCTCCGGTTTTTCAAGCGCCGCCCTATCCAAGACACGCCTGCCCATCGCCCACAGCTCACCATTCAACTCACGCCATTCAAGCGCCTTCTTCACGGCCGTAACAAGCCGTGTTCTTGCCGGCGGCTTAGTGATATAGTCATAAGCGCCCTTCTTCATGCAGGTAATCACGGTCTGGAGGTCCTCATCGCCAGTTATCATCACAACAGGAAGGTTCGCCTTAGTTCCGGTAATCTGTTCCAAAACCTCAACACCGCTCAAGCCAGGTAATTTTATATCGAGTAAAACTAGCGACACATCGTTGTCTTGCAGCCGAAATTCCACCTCGGCACCATCGTTGCAGATGACAATATTGTTATAACCGGCAGACCTCAGTATCATTTCGTACAGAGTAAGGGCCGTAGCATCATCATCAACTATCAGAATTCTCTGATCCTCAATATTCCCCATAAAACCCCCTATCAGTATCGACCTGATACCGATCAATAACAGAATCCGCTTGATAAGAAAAAAGAAAAAAGCTACACAAAAAGCAGCAAGGAGAAGTTTTGACACTTAAGTAAGAAGCCTCCATGAACAGGGTCTTGAAGTAGCCAACTTCGGCTAGGGAAGCAGGCCGGGCGGAAGAACTCCGGGTAATCAACTGCCTGAGTCGATGGCGGAGGAACTCTCATTGGCTCGCGGTTCTGCTTAGCGCCGGGCGTGGACTAGCAAGCCCGAATGTGCATAGGATGCGTAGCCCATGCGGGAAATATACGATTCGTCGACGCGATGGCACACATCAAGAAACAATCGCTCCTGAAGTTTATTACATCTGCTTTGATTGCAGCATAAACCGAATTCGCGTAGGAGGAAGAAGCCCCGGAAGCAACTCCGATGACTTCCAATTAAGGGGGGAATAGTGGTATCCTACTAAACGGGGGATTGTTTTGAGCGACCTGATACTTTCGATGCGGAACGTACATAAGCATTTTATGGGTGTTCATGCGCTAAAAGGCGTGAATTTTGAACTTAGGGACGGGGAAATCCATGCGCTTGTCGGCGAGAACGGCGCCGGAAAATCCACCTTGGTGAAGGTGCTAACTGGGATATACGAGAGAGATTCGGGAGAAGTGGTTTACGAGAAAAAGCTCTTTCACCCGCATAGTCCGAAGCAGGCACTCCAGGCCGGGATTGGTATCATCCACCAGGAACTCAATATGATGGATCATCTAACCGTGTCGCAAAACATCTATATTGGTCGTGAATCGATGCACAGGGGGGGGGTGTTCTTGAACGACAAGGCGCAGGTGCGCCGCTCAAAGGCGCTCTTCGAAAACCTAAACATGAACATCGATCCTACCGAAGTTTTAGGCCGCCTCACAGTAGGGAAGCAGCAGATGGTGGAGATTGCTAAAGCGGTATCACACAATCTGAAGGTTTTAGTTCTCGATGAGCCTACTGCGGCTCTAACTGAAACCGAAATCAACGAATTATTCACTATAATGAGGAACTTGGCTTCCAGGGGCGTGGCAATGATATATATAACCCACCGCATGGATGAGATAGGGGAAATTACCGATCGTGTTACGGTTTTGAGGGATGGCGAATATGTTGGCATGAACGACACTAAGGGCGTTGCCAAGGAAGATATCATAAATATGATGGTGGGACGGGTTATCTACGAGAAACCAAAGGCAAGAAGCAGTGTCCCGGCGGATGCGCCGGTAGTGCTCGAGGTGAATAGCCTTATGGCGGGTAAAATGGTGGACAATGTTAGCTTCACCCTGAAACGCGGAGAAATTTTGGGATTTGCCGGTTTGATGGGCGCCGGGAGAACCGAAACGGCGCGTGCTATTTTTGGCGCGGATGAGATTCAAGGCGGTAGCATTAAGATTAAGGGACGGCCTGTTAGAATCAATAACCCCATGGATGCGGTTGCCAACGGCATCGGTTACCTCTCCGAGGACCGCAAGCGATTTGGCCTGGCTACGGGACTCAGCGTTGTAGAGAATTCTCTGATGGCCTCTTATGAGAAGTATGAGGCCGGAATGTTTATCCATGCCAAAAAGGTCAGGGAAATAACGAATGCTTATGTGAAGAAATTGAACATAAGGACTCCGAGCATTGATCAGCTACTCAAGAATCTTTCGGGAGGCAACCAGCAAAAGGTTGTTATCGCGAAATGGCTCATTAACAATGCGGATATTCTGATTTTCGATGAGCCCACCCGAGGCATCGATGTTGGCGCGAAAAGCGAGGTTTACACCCTGATGAATGAGCTGGTGAGGCAGGGCAAGTCAATCATTATGATCTCTTCGGAGCTCCCCGAAGTACTTAGAATGAGCGATCGCATTATAGTTATGTGTGAAGGAAGGGTTACTGGCGAGCTCGATATCGAGGAAGCCAGTCAGGAAAGGATTATGAAATTTGCGATTATGAGAGAGGGCGTATGAACGAAGCTGGGATGAAAAAGAGCATGGGAACAAGAATGCGAGAACTTGGGCTGCAAAAATTCCTGGCGCCGGCAGCGCTTGTCATTCTGTATGTTTTCTTTGGCTTATTGGGAAGGAATTTTTTCTCCTATGGCTCCTTAATCAATATTCTCGATGCCTCGTATTACATTGGCTTTCTAGCCATTGGAGTTACATTTGTAATCATCACTGGCGGAATTGATCTTTCCTGCGGCACGGTTATGATGTGTGCGGCAATTGTTGGCGGAACCGCGTATAAGAGCTGGGGATGGCCCATGTGGCTCACCTTGATTACGATCATAGTTGTCGCGATGTCTTTCGGTTTTTTTAACGGATTCATGGTTTCAAGGCTGAAGCTGCCCCCCTTTATTGCGACTTTGGGCACGATGATGATTTCCATGGGTATCGGTTCGATTGTGTCCAATGTTAGAAGCGCCACCTATCCAACCCGGTCGGAAGCCGATGGCTGGTTCAAGAGTATTTTTAAATTCTTGGGAGAGGACGGCGTTACTGTTCCAACCGGCTTCATTGTACTCATGATTACCGCCGTAAGCGCATATCTGATTCTTACGAAAACCAAGATGGGAAGGTATATCTTTGCGATTGGTTCCAACAAGGAGGCCGCTCGGCTCTCTGGCGTAGATGTGAGAAGATGGGAAATGATGGCCTATGTGATTAGCGGGAAGATGGCCGGCATCGGAGGCGTGGCCTTTGCGGCGGTGTATACCACTGTAATGCCCGCGCAGGGGCAGGGTTTTGAACTCTATGCCATTGCCGGGGCGGTGATCGGCGGCACGTCGCTTTCGGGAGGCGTTGGTTCGGTTTTCGGCACTCTTATCGGTGTTTATATCATGAGCATACTAAGAGTTGGGCTGCCGTCTATGGATCTCCAAGCGCATTATCAGACTTTTTTCACTGGGCTTGTGGTGATTGGCGCCGTTCTGCTCGATATCTATCGGAATAAGAGAGCTTCGGAGGTTCGTGTGTTAGGCAAGGCGGATAGATTTCGTGCTGCCGAGCTTGCAAAAATTGCTAGTATCAAGGCGGAGATCTCCGGCCTGAGCAAGAGCGAAACTGAAGAGCGGCGGAGAGAGATTGCGACGATTCGGGCAAAAATGAAAGAAACCTACGCTCGAATGGTTAAGGAAGAGCGGGCCGAGAAGAAACGTGTGCTGGTTGCGGAGAAATTGGCGGAAAGGGCCTTTCTTCAAGGGCAAAAACGCGATATCCGCCTTGGCGAGGGCTAATTTAGAAGTTGAGAGAGCTTCAATCCGCGCAAAACCGGGGGGCATCAAGATGTTCTCCGAAAAACTTGACGAACCGAAGTTCATACCCTTGCAATGCTTGCGTTTTGGTTTTATTCTACTTGAATAATCGGGCTTAGCCCTGATCCCAAAAAATGAAGGAGAACCATATGAGAAAAATAGCTCTTGTGTTCGCTGTTATGACACTCGTAGCTTCAGCCATCTTCGCCAGAGGGACTACGGATAAACCGTACATTGCGGTTGTTTCAAAAGGCGAGCAGCACGATTTTTGGCAGCAGGTAAAACGTGGTGCAATGGATGCAGCCGCGGATTTCGACCTCGAGGTTACATTTGAGGGACCTCCTACGGAGTCTGATGTGCAAATTCAGGTTGAAATGCTTAACAATGCCATTTCCAAAAACCCCGCGGCCATCGCGCTAGCGGCCTTGAATACCACGTCGGTGATTGATCAACTATCTGATTTGAAATCAAAAGGCATCCCCGTGATTGGCTTTGATTCCGGCGTGCCGGATGCACCCGAGGGTTCGATACTTGGGAATGCTTCTACCAACAACTACGGCGCAGCAGGACTTGCCGCGGAGAAGATGTTTGATATTATCCAAGCGAAAATTGAATCCGCTACGGATTCCTCCCCTGTTAAAATCGTTGTTCTAAACCAGGATGCCGCTGGAGAATCCCTACTGAGCCGCGGCATGGGCTTCCGCGATACGATGGTGAAGCTAATCGACGAGAAAAGCAATCTTTCCAGAAGCGATATCTCTGTTATCGGAAACCCGGCCTATGTTGCCGAGGATAGCCCTAAAACCGGAAAGAAGGTTGTTATCGAAATGATTGTGCCGGCATCTGCGGCTAATACTGATGCCGCCGCTTCGGCATCCGCGGTGCTAAACAAGGTGGAAGATGACAATATACTTGGCATATTCTGCTCTAATGAGGCAACTGTTAAGGGTATGTTAGCCGCTACCAATGATGGCGCCGATCTAGCCAGCAAGTACGACATTGTAGTTATTGGCTTCGATGCTGGAGCTGGTCAGAAGAATGCGGTTCGCAAGGGACTTTTTGCTGGTTCGATTACTCAGGATCCCTACTCAATTGGTTATAAGGCCGTAGAGCTTGCCAACAAGGCTAGGAAGAAGGAAATGGTTGAGGATGTAGACACCGGCGCTAAGTATTACACCGCTGAAAACATGGACGAGTCAGATATAGCTCCTCTTTTATATGATTGATGAATTAGCGTTAATTCCTTGAGTGAAGGTTAGCGATTGCAAGCCCCCCCGAGGGGGGGCTTTTTTTGTGCAGCAGATCTATTAATGGCGCTCTAGCTAAGCGGTTTGATTTGACTGGCTAGCTTCCAAAGGTTTCTCCACGAGAAGGATTTCGTATTGCCTCTGGATAAATTTCTTGAACACACGGATTCATCGGTGTTTCCGGAGCTTCTGATACCAAGAGGCGCTCGCAGCTTCTTAGAGCGCAGATTTGCTCGGTATATTCCTGCAAATTTCACGAGTCCCCCTCCAGCATGGCTGTTCACTTAGGCGATATTCCGCGGCGTATCGCTCTTTCAGGAATTGTTTCCTGCTATCACACGCATCGGCTGTAAATGGGCGTAAAAGGCAGTAGCTGCGGCGAAGTGCCTAGTTTCCGAGGGATAGCTTACCTTCCCCCCGGGTGATTCTACCCACAACTTTCTCTTCGCCTTGCTAAAGTGGCGGTTTCCCAGCGATTGATGTTTCGTAATCTCGTACAGTGTCTAGTGGGATTTCCTTGACCCAAGCGGCCTGCTGATAAACCCGGGCTACAGCAGTCTGATAGCACCCGGAAGAATCCAAGCGCACAGATTGTAGGGGGGCAGATAGTTTAAGAAAATGGAATTTTAGGGTGAGATTGAGCTAATTTTTTATGTAGCGGCGCATTAGAATAGTATTTGCCATGGGTTTTTTGGCCAGGCAAAATGAGAAAAAATGAGAGAATTTTCATTTTTTCGCCCGAAAAGTGGATTTTTTGCCAAAAATTATTGATTGTGCCAATAACAATATTAGGTTGCCGAGGTATGGCCCTGCCAGATGTGGAAGGGGTTCCGGTCGCATTGAGAATGCGATGTCATGTCTATAGCTCGGTTCGAGTCCGAGACTCGGCGGCCTATTTCCTCCACAATAGAGAGTGTCTTCTATCAGAATCAATTACACAGATGCACACGAAGTCAGCACCAATAACTTCGGCTACCCTCTGCCCACTAGCATCTGAATCATATACCCCATAGTTTCTTGTATTTATCCACATCCGCGGGAATTACCAATTCATATGGAATGTCCCAAATTTTCGGAAGCTTCTCGCCGTTAACAGCTTTGATTGCAGCCTGGATACTATCGGCGCCCTGTCTATGCGCATCTTGAAAAACGCTTACATCCAGCTTGCCTTTTTCCATCAATTCAAGTGCACTAGGCGTGGCATCTATACCTGCAACTATAACATCATCAAGCATGTCAACCTGCTCAAGAGCCATAATCGCGCCAATTGCCATTTCATCGTTATTGGCTACAACCGCATCAAAATTGACACCGGATTGAATCCAGTTCTCCATTAATTGAAAACCCCTTTCTCTCTGCCAGTTTCCTGCAGCCTCCCTAACAATGTTGATTCCAGGGTATTGATGTACAACACTGTGGTTGCCTTCCGTCCTGAGAACCTGAGCCTTATGACCTATTCTACCCCACATAATGATTACATCGCCTTTCCATTCAAGCAATTCGGCAACCTTCTCCATCTGTATTGTTCCGGCGTAAAGGGAATCCGAACCAATATAGGTGGCTAAACGGTTAAATAATATCTGCTCCTCCGGAGATCGATTCACTGCAATCAGCGGGATGTCAGCGCCATCAGTAGCATTCAGCAGAGGTCTAAGTGAATGTGGGTCAACAGGCACTATGATTATCGCATTCACCTCCTGGCTAATAAGGGTGTCAATTTGTACCTGTTGGATTGCGGGATCGTTCTTCGCATCCATCATTGTCAGTTCCACACCCTGCTTTCTTGCCTCGGCATGCATACTTTCATGCATGTACGACATCCATTCGTCATCGAAGTTGGCGGCTGCCACCCCAATATGCAGTACATTCTTTCCACCTCGCGCGCCACTGCCCCACAGCCCCACCGCAGCTCCAAAAACAAGGAATAAGGGTAATAATGAAGCAACTCTTTTCATTTCTCTCACCTTATAAGATATGATTTACAACCACAATGGTCGCCTAACTAGCTGCTGCTATCGCATGAGTTCCATAATCATGAAAAACTTCGACTAGCGCCAATAGTCAATCTATCCTCAGTTCCGAAGATAGTATTACCACAGTATACACCCTTTAGAAGTCCTTGCGTACTTTAAGCTCCTCATCAAAGCCAAGTTTAGTATAAATCCTACTTGAAATGTACACTGTTTAATCCCAAACGCTCCAACCGGCTTTCTGTTTGCGCAGCATTCCGCATGAGGCTAGAAATCTACTTGCCCTTTGATAAGAACGTCAGTCTTTGGGGTTAGAACCCGTGTAGCCAGTGCTATATGCTGAAGAGAAGATCCTCGTAGCTAGGATAGGGCCAGATGCGTTTGCCAGTAAGCTTCTCCAGAGCATCTCCGTAGATTCGCAGTTGGGCCATCGCAGGAACCACTTCCCTGTAGTAGGCGAAGGCCTGGGCCTTAACATTCTCTTCCATTGCAAGAGCCGATTCCATCTTCGTCCGCAGATTTCTTGACGCGCTAAGCAAGCCATCGAGATTCTTTCCAATTTCCTTCAACTGAACCATCATTTCCTTACACTCCACGCCGTTCTTTTCCAATCCGGCGATAGCGCTGTTAAGACTTACGGCATACTCAGCCGCGGCCGGACATATCATCCTGTCGGCCATTTCTCTCATCACGCCTGCCTCGATATTCATTTGCTTGCTGTAGGTTTCAAGATAAATAGTAACTCTGCTTCCCAGTTCGACGCGGTTTAGCACCTTGTGCTTCTCGAAAAGCTCCAGCGAATCGTCTTCGAGGTAGGTTAACAGAGCTTCCACCGAGGACTGGATATTCGGCAAGCCTCGTCTCTTAGCCTCGGCCACCCACTCATCACTGTAACCGTTGCCGTTGAATACAACCCGGCGATGATTTCGATAATTCTCAAGAATAATATCCTGCGCCGTGGCCATGGAATTAGCAGACGATTCGAGGCGGTCGGCTATATCGCTGAGAATCTCAGCCATCGCCGTGTTAAGCACGGCATTGGGAGCGGCAATAGACTGCGACGAACCGCACATACGAAATTCGAAACGATTTCCGGTAAAGGCGAATGGGCTTGTGCGATTCCTGTCGGTAACGTCCATAGGTAAATCGGGTAGGGAAGTTACACCAATTTGCATCGTTCTTCCCTCTTTCGTTTCGAATTTTTCATTTGCAATCAGTTTGTCGAGGATCTCGATCAGCTGATCACCCAGAAAAATTGAGATTATTGCCGGCGGCGCTTCATTAGAGCAGAGACGATGATCGTTTCCCGCATTTGCCGCAGATGCTCTAAGAATAGGAGCGTAAACGTCCACAGCCTTGATTACCGAGGTAAAAAACAACAAGAAACGGGCATCTTCTTGAGGATTTTTCCCGGGCTTGCAAAGATTCACCCCGGAAGAGGTAATTATATTCCAGTTTATGTGTTTTCCTGAGCCGTTAACACCCGCGAAGGGTTTCTCGTGCAGGAGACATTCCAATCCGTGTCGCTCGGCCACTTTGGATAGAGTTTCCATCAGTAGCTGATTCCAGTCGGTAGCGATGCCGGCTGTTGAAAAGACCGTGGCAATTTCAAACTGATTCGGAGCCACCTCGTTGTGCTGGGTTTTAGCGCTAATGCCAAGTTTCCAAAGTTCTATATTCACCTCCGCCATAAAATCAGCCACCCTGTCTTTGATAGCGCCGAAATAATGGTCGTCCATTTCCTGACCCTTTGCGCTCATCGTCCCAAACACAGTTCTGCCGGTTAATCTGAGATCGGGTCTTGAGTCAAAGTACTCGCGATCAACTAAGAAATACTCCTGCTCGGGCCCCGAGTATGCATCAACCCTCTTCTCATCCTTGTAACCCATGGCATGCAAAACCCTAAGAGATTGCTTATTGAGCGCCTCTATCGATCGCAGCAAGGGCACCTTCTTATCGAGCGCTTCACCAGTGTAGGACACAAATGCGGTGGGAATACAAAGAGTCACTCGACTGCCGAAGCGTTTAAGAAAAGCCGGCGAGCCGGTATCCCAGGCGGTATAACCACGCGCCTCGAAAGTGGTTCGAAGTCCACCCGAGGGGAAAGAGGATGCATCGGGCTCACCCATAATCAGTTCCTTGCCGGAGAACTCCATCAGCACCGTCCCGTCCCTATTTGGAGAAATAAAGGAATCATGCTTCTCAGCTGTGTAACCGGTTAGAGGTTGAAACCAGTGCGTATAATGAGTTGCTCCTTTTTGCAGAGCCCAATCCTTCATTGCATTCGCAATAACTTCCGCAACTTCGGCAGAGAGCGTTATCTCCCCGGCCTGTACGCTTTTGAACTGGCTGAACACTGATTTAGGCAGGCACTCCCGCATAACCGACTCGCTGAAACAATTCACACTGTAGACAGTCTCTAAACTATCAAACTCAAGGTTGGGCATTGTTATCCCCCGGAAATCACTTTGTGAGGGGTAATGCTACAGAAGTATTGAATCTAAGCCAAGATGAGAAAGGCTTTGTATTTCGAATTTGGAATAAATCCCGAGGCCGGAAATTTTCGGCAAGCGTTCATTTTAAATTCGACGGGTTTCCAGGTAGTAACGCTTTTCCGTCGCCTCGCCAATGCTAAACGTTTTTCTAGGGAAAACTCCCACATCGACTATACGGCGGAAGAACGCTGACTTGTCAATTTCCGGTAGGATTATGCCGAGCCTCCGGCCAGCACCGGAAGCAACCAACTCACGGACGGGATTTTCCCCGTGGATATAGTCCAAATAGGCTTCGGGCTGAAATTCCAGATAGGAATCCAAGGCCTCTTGCAAGGACTCGACAATAAGCCGGCCAGCTGGCGTTCCGATTCTCCAGCGTTCCGCGACTCCTTCCGAATCCAAAATCTCAAGTTCGTTCGATGATAGCTTATTCTCGGTGCTCGGTCTTATTGCAGCACCCAATCTCTTTCTTAAATATGTCTTGAGTTTATCAGTCTGAACGTCAAACATCACTCGATGGATGGGATGAAATTCCAAACCCGGATCGTAGATATTCTCCACCTCAACCATGCCATAACGCATCGGATGATTCGACGGGCAAGTAGCCCTCTTCTCGAGCCAAACCTCGCGCGCGGACGCCAAGGAATGATTGCCGTCTCCCACGGCGAAAAGCAAACCAGAATCATCCAAGAGTTTTTCAAAAGCCGAAACAAGGGGTTCGGCTTCATCTTTCTCGACATGAAAGCCGCTGATATGTCCCCCATTTTGCATCAAATCAAAATCGTAAATCTTCTTCCCAGCGGCGCGTACCGCCGTTCGAGCGGCATCCATCGCTAGATTGCCCGGATCATCAATAAGCATGATTACATGCGGCAAATCGAGTGGAGCCATTCTACGCACCGCCATTCGTGGCGGCAAACGCTTCAGGATGGTGCCCTCGGTGGGTCTTATCAGACTCCGAGAATCCTCCGAGAAATCATAGGCTTCGAGATCGATGGCCAGAACCAAACCCAAACGCCGGTTCACATGGAGAGTGGAACGATCCACCAAAACAAAACCCGGAGCGAGGTTCATTAAAACAGCGTTCGAGATAAGTTCCAGCATAGCCTCTCGAGTCTTGGCTATCTGCTCATTTAAATCATCATCTTCCAAGTTGCATTCGGGAACAAAGAGATTCAAAGTGGATGGCGCATCTCCCACCAATCGCCGAGTTTCCGCCCAATAAGAGGGTTCAGACGAGAATTGATCGCAGGCTATAACGGCCCATTTCTCAAAACTAATCCCCTCTTTTGGGATAAGAATTTCAGGGAATTCAATGCCCAAGTTCGAAAGGCGTTCACTAATGGTTAGGCTCATATGCTCCCATGTCTTTCTCATCCACTATGTAGGGCACCTTGATGTTGTAGCCCTTATACACCATGAAAGTCTCGATAGAATCTATTCTATCTATCTTATCTAGTTCCTCGCTTAGAAATCTCAGAAGGCCGAAGCCTTGCTTGAGATGAACCATAACCATCAAATCGAAGCGGCCAGTTACCACGGCAACCGAAACAACCCTCTCAAGCCGACTGATTTCCTCGCCCTTGGCCAAGTAATTCATGTCCTTGAGCTTCACGCCTAAGTAGGCGATCTGATGGCCTTCCATCGCCCCGGGATCAACGTAGCCCGCAATCTTCAGAATACCATCCTTCGTAAGTCTTCGGACCCTGTTTTTAACCGTATTTTCGGACACTCCCAGGGCCACGGCAATTCTATTGTAAGATTTACGTCCCTCATGAAGGTGGCCAATAATCCCCATGTTCAGTCGATCCAGTCGAAACATGAATAGCGTCACTTGCTTTTGGCCGAAAAATCCGCCATGAAGGCAATCAACCTATCCACGGTCTCCTCCGTTAGGGCGTTATAAATCGAGGCGCGACATCCGCCAACACTTCGATGCCCCTTTAAGCCAATCAGCCCCGTTTTGGTGGAATCTTCGATGAACTGTGCCTCCAGGCTTTCATTCTGCAGTCTCCAGACCACATTCATATCCGAGCGAACAGACTCATTCACCGGACAGCGGTAGAATCCGTCGGAGTCGTCGATTGCCTCGTAGAGCTTTGCAGCCTTTCGCTTATTCGCTCTTGCTACAACCTCAGCTCCACCATGCCTCTTGACACCCTCAAGTACCAGCTTCATTCCCCAAATAGGGAACACCGGCGGCGTGTTATAAAGTGAATTGGCCTTCGCATGTACCGCGTAGCTCAAATATGAGCCAAGATTTTTCGGACTCCTAGCGAGCAAGTCATCTCGAATAATCACGATGGACACTCCGGCGGGCCCTAGATTCTTCTGTGCTCCCGCATAGATAAGGCCAAACCTGCTAACTTCAATCGGTCGGCTCAATATGTCGCTAGACATATCCGCAACAATGGGAACATCCTGAAAATCAGGGAAGGATTTCCACTGCAGCCCCCCGATAGTCTCGTTGCTGGTGATATGCAAATATGCCGCGCTAGGACTGGGTTTAATCGACTCCGGATCGGGCAGGTTCGTGTAGTTTTCATCCACTCCATCGTAAATCACATTTACATCACCCGCCTTCCTGGCTTCTTCAATCGCCTTATGCGCCCATGCACCGCTGTTGATGTAATCCGCGCTCTTTCCAGTTGGAAGTAAATTTATTGGCAGCATTGAAAACTGCAATGTCGCTCCCCCGCCAAGAAGAAGGATGGAATAATTCTCCGGCACAGCCATTAGCTCCCTGATAAGTGCGATGGTTTCCATATGAACCCTTCCATAAACTGCGCCGCGATGGCTCACTTCCACCAGAGACAGGCCCGTCTTTTGATAATTCACCATTTCGGCGGCGAGTGACTCAAGAACATCCACAGGAATCATAGAAGGCCCTGCTGAAAAATTGACCGGACGACTCATGGTTTCCTCCTGAAATATTGTTATGGTACGATTCTCGTACCCTCAGCTCCCTCAAGGGCATCGCTCAGATGCAGAGGGTCGCTTATCAAACCTTCCCTACCCGTGGCTTGAACGAAGTCCACGAGCGCCTGAATCTTTGGCAGCATACTTCCGGGCGCGAACTGCCCTTCGGCTGCAAGCACCCGTGCCTCCGACACCGAAAGCAGATCCAATTCCCTTTGTGTCGGCTTCCCAAAATTCACACATACTTTTGGAACAGCCGTAGAGATAACAAGCCTATCCGCGTTTAGCGAACGGGCCAGAAGCGAGGCCGCCTTGTCCTTATCGATAACGGCTTCCACACCCTCGATTTTGCCCTTATCGCCCAAAGCAACAGGAATCCCGCCACCCCCGGCGGCAATCGTAATCACACCCGATTCCACCAGAGCACGTATAACATCCAACTCGAGTATCTCTATCGGCTCGGGCGAAGGCACTACACGACGCCAGCCTCTGTTGGCGTCTTCCTTTACAAACCAGCCGTCGGATTTGCTACGTTCCCTTGCCGTCTTCGCATCCATGAAATTACCAATGGGCTTAACCGGATTCAGGAATGCGGGATCCGCCCTGTCAACCAGCACCTCCGTTACCACGGTTACCGCACTTCGTTTCTCAGTTCCAATTTCGTTTCTAATAGCCATTTGGATGTTATAACCGATGGACCCCTGGCTATCGGCAACGCAGGAATCCAGAGGGACATCATGCAACTCGCCAAGCGATAATTCCACCCGACGCAGGATAAACCCCACCTGGGGGCCATTGCCATGAACGATCGCGATATTGTACCCCTTGGAAATCAGCGGACCAAGACTTTGAGCAGTGCGCCTAGCAGCCTGATACTGAGCAGAGACCGAAACATGATTCGGATTCTCAATCAGCGCATTACCGCCAAGCGCAACAACTAGATTTTTTGACATTGTTCCAACACTCCAATAAGCAAAAGTTATGATAACACCAGAAAAGGAAGGGTGCAAGTGCTGAAAATGATATTAAACGCCACCTATATTCATATTTCTCGCAGTATTCAGGATAATCACCGGGCGGACTTAGATTCCCACACAAAGGCAAATCTGCTATTCTCAATGAAAAGCACGAGAAAGGCGGCCAGTACGCGTCTGATGGTGAGGAGTGGAATTTGTGCTAAATTCGGGACTGATGAAAATTGTTATAGCGTCGGATTCATACAAGGGCAGCAATACAAGCATGCGCGTCGCCGAATTGATTGAAGAGGGAGCCAAGGCCGTATTCCCCGAAGCCAATTACATCAAAATTCCTATTGCAGACGGGGGGGAAGGCACAGTCGAGGTTTTGACGAGCGGACTAGGCGGGGAAATTAAGAGGGTAAGGGTGCAGGATGCATTGGGCCGGCCGGTGGATTCTTTTTATGGCGTTCTGGACGACAAGGCAGTGCTTGAGATGGCAGCCGCAAGCGGCCTGCCTTTGATCGCTCAGAGCGAGAGAAATCCGCTGATAGCGAGTACCTTCGGAACCGGGCAACTGCTGCTTGCGGCGCTGAACGCGGGTTACAGAAATATTACAATAGGCATCGGCGGATCGGCCACTAACGATGGAGGAGCGGGAATGGCCCGCGCCCTAGGTTATCAATTTCTCGATACGGAAGGCAGAGAGCTTCCTGAAGGCGGAGCCGCATTAGCGGAACTCACACAGCTAAACGATTCGAAAGCTAGCCCCCTATTGCAGGAAGCGAGAATCAATGTGGCCTGCGATGTCGATAATCCCCTCTTAGGGCCAAACGGCGCCTCTAGCATCTACGGACCGCAAAAGGGAGCAGATGAGGCAGCGGTGAGGAAGTTGGATGCGGCCCTTGCAAATTTTGCCAATGTGGTAGAACGCTGGAAGGGTCTGGAATTGCGAAATAACCCCGGAGCCGGCGCCGCGGGCGGACTAGGCTTTGGTTTAATGGCCTTTTGCGATGCTCGCATAGAAAGCGGGATAGATACCATACTCAACTTGGTGAACTTTGAAAGCCGACTCAAGGGAACTCATCTAGTTATTACCGGTGAAGGGAAGATAGATGGTCAGTCTATTCGAGGCAAGGTGCCAGTTGGAGTTGCCATTCGGGCCAGAAAGTGCGGCATTCCGGTACTGGCCATCGTTGGCGATATTGGCGCGGATGCCAATAGGGTGTTACAATACGGGATAGATTCGATTATGAGCACCGTGGATCGTGCCATGGGACTGAATGAGGCGATGCTTCGTTCTTCGGAAACCCTCCGGGATGCCGCGCGGCGGGCCTGCATGATGATACGCATCGGCATGAAAATAGCTGAGTCCTGAAAACCACTTGGATTGCTGCGCTCCCAAAACGCGTATTTGGGAAAAGATTTATCGTCTATATCCATCGATAGTACGATAGTAGTTTTTAACGTGGCGGAATACTTCCTCATAATAGACGGTAAGAGAGGCTCAGGGGCGCTCTGACTTAGGGCTGAGATTGAAGAGACAAGGCGATGTCAAAAGGAAGCAGTCTCCTCGTGATGAGTATTCATAATCACGCGGCCGGCGCGGGAGGCTCGATGCTCCAGGCAATCCCCACGGTGGAGTTCCGTATAGGTCCCGCTGTTTCAATTCTCACCCGGCCTCGAAGCTCGTCATTTAAAGGCGATACACAGTTTGCGCATCGACTTCTCGGGAAAAGCGCCTTATTCACTCTGCTTCAAACCAATCCCAAAATAGGGGGGCATATCGGCCACTTTGGCTGGCAGGCCTATATAGAGGAAGATATGCTTACTTGGGAGGGGCCAGGCATCCTCTTCTACTTAGTCGTCATTTGGAGCTTCAAGGCGCCCCCCCTAAAAGCCGCCGTATCCCCAAAGAAACAATTCCCCACCCCCAGGCCATGATATACCTGATTTGCGGCGAGAAAAACGAGGGCAAAACCACCCGGCTCAAAGAGATATTTTACACCGTGAAAAACGCATACGGCTTCGCCGCTGACAAGCAGTTCGACGGCGACACCCTGATTGCGTACAATCTTTTGAATCTTCGTAGTGGAGCCAGCATCACCCTGGCTCGGATTCGCACCGCGACAGACGAATCTGCTGCCGAAAACCTTATCCAAGCATCTTTCTGCTTCAATACATCTGGCTTTGCTTGGGCAGAAGAGGTTTTCGAAGATGCACTAAAGGCAGGGGCAGATGCATTTTTTCTCGACGAGGTCGGAAGAATCGAGTTGGGCGCCAGAGGTCACTCAAAGCTCGTGCACAGGGCCCTAAATTCAAATATGGATATATACATGACGGTTCGCAACTCCAATTTAAAGGACATAGTCCGCATGTTCGGAATAAAAGAATACACACGAATCAAGGTTCGGTAATAGCCGGAGGAGCCTCGGCCATTACCAGCCGTCCCGGTTATTGCTTCTACGGGGCCCCATCCAAATAGCTTGCAATAGTTCTGCCGCAAGCGGTAGATGCAACAATTCTATAGCCACATTCACGAGGATAAAAACCGCGCATTCCCACTCATTGGAGTCAACGCTGCTTAGTACTGCTTCGATACTCTGCTTAGCAGTTCAACACCAAGATACGTGAAACTAGAACTACGATTTGCTCACTCAGGCCTCCGCCAATGCGTAGATGGACACAACGTCTTCCTTGTCGAGTTTCTTCACTCCTCCGAGGGGACCGCTGCGCACAGCCTTTTCGGCCATCACGTTATAGCGATTATCCTTCACACCCAAAGTTTTGAGATTTGTCGGCATTCCGATGGAATCGTAGAAGTTTTTAAGACGCCTTATCCCCTCGAGCGCTATCTGCGTCTCCTTTCCGGCAACGTATTCCACGTTCCAAATTCGCAGCGCAAACTGAACCGTTTTCGACAAATTCTCCTTCAGCACGTATTCCATCCATGCAGGAAATATGACTGCCAAACCCGCGCCATGAGCCACTTCATACTGAGCGGATAGCTCATGCTCGATGCGATGACTGGCCCAGTCGCCCTCACGGCCAAGGCCGACAAGATCAATGTGAGCTATAGTGCTGGCCCACATTAGCTCGGCCCGTCCGGCATAGTCCGTGGGATTAGCCAGAACCTTGGGTGCGGTAATGATAACGCTGCGCAGAACCGCCTCACATAGTCTGTCGCTAAGATCAACATCCTCGGTATGGGTGAAATAGCGTTCCAAGACATGGGAAATCATATCGGTAACACCGCAGGCCGTCTGAAATGGGCTAAGAGTGTAGGTAAGTTCAGGATTCATCAGGCTGAACACCGGACGCATCAGGTCGTGTTCATAGTCAAATTTCGATTTGCTTGGAACATCGGTGATTACGGAACTCGAACTACCTTCGCTGCCCGCGGCTGGCAGTGTAAGAACAACACCCAATGGCAGCGCTGCGGCCGCTGTGGCTTTCTCGGTAAAAAAATCCCATACATCGCCCGAATACGGTACCCCGATAGCGATTGCCTTAGCCGAATCTATCACACTTCCACCGCCCACGGCTAGAACGCCGGTAACCCCCTGAGTGCGACAAAGTTCTATCCCCTTTCTAACCAACGCCAAACTAGGATTGGGTTTAACCCCTCCCAGTTCGATGATTTTGGCGCTCGTTTTTGCTAGGTACTTTTTAATCCGCTCATAGAGGCCGGATTTTACGATACTGCCACCCCCATAGTGCAGTAGAATCACCTTGCCAAGCTTTGAACTCTCTTCGACTAGCGATGCTTCGGCATTGCTGCCGAAAACAAACTGGGTTGGGCTTACATAACTGAAATTGAGCATATTTCCTCCGTATTCGTATACTATATCCTATGGGTTGTAGCTACAACCCAACGGGCTTCAATTCCAATGCTATAGCTTACCGCCATAGCTCAGGAGAGGCTCCGATAACGGTCTCGAGATGCACAGCATAATCTTCAAGGCTTTGCAGAATTTTCAGTTCTGCAGTCGCAAGTTCCGTGTCTGCCTTTCGCTCCGCGAGTTGAATCTTGTAGGCATTCAAACCCAATGCGTCGGCAGGCGGTGGCTTTGCCAAGCGGGAGCCGCAGAACCTTCTCCATTGCTGTAACTCTTGCTCGTTTAACAGCTCCGGGAAATTCCGCCCAACATATCGCTGTATCATCTCAGGGATTCTGGCATCCTCAAAGTGATGATCCAGTTCTTTCAATTTTTCGGGTGAAGCTTTGGAAAATCGCTTCAGCACTTGCTTGTCTTCGTTGGGGAAGAGGCCCTCATAGATTTGGAAGTCCGAATCTGCATTTTCTGCGGTTTGCGGCTGATCCGCTCCGTGCCGCCTGGAAAACGCGCTCAAAACCTTCTCCTCTAGGCCATCATGTTTCCGCAGCCTTTTGCATCTATCAACGGCGAGATGGACATTGATTCTCAATCGTTGAGAGGCTCTGTTGGTTAGCTCCGACATAGGAGCGAGGAAGGGGCACTTGTTTGTTTTGATGCGAATCAGAGGAATTCGTTCCAACTCGAATTCATCTAATACGCTTTGAGAGAGAAAAACGCGGTTACGCACTTCTTCAATGTCCAAATCGAATAGAGGCTGTGGGTCGGCGCTCAAATCAAATGCGTAGAGAGTATCTGAATGGGTTGGGCTATATGCTATCGGACAAATCAAACTCGTATTCCCCCTACCCTTGAAATTTGCATAGCTGGTGTAGATTAACGGCGCTCCATCCTCCGCTTCGACAAGACTGCGAATCGCCTTCTTCCCACGATGTCGGAGAGCCCAATCGAATAGTCTAGGCCGCCTCTCTCTCAGAAGGCGGGCCAAACCAATCGTTGCATAAACATCCGAAAGGGCGTCGTGAGCTCTCTCGTGGTTTATACCGTTAACCTTGGCCAGCAGCTCCAGTTTCACCGAAACCCTGCCCTTCTCCATGGGAGGCCAATTCATATCCTTTGGCCGCAAGTCTCTAGTAGCCCTTGTAAGATTTATTAAATCCCAGCGGGAATTCCCATCTTTCCATTCTCTCGCGTAGGGATCGCGCAAATTGCGGTAGTAGAGATTCCGGATGAATTCATCGTCAAAGTCAATCGAATTGTAGCCAACCGCACAGGTATCAGGAACAGAAAGTTGCTTGTCGATTGTCTCTACTAACCTCGCCTCGGAAATTCCTAATTTGTTTGCAATTTGCGGGGTGATGCCGGTTATCAGGCATGCATCTATTTTCGGCAGGTAATCGGGGCTCAGTCTGCCATAGAGTACAGACGGTTCTCCAATAATCTGCAATTTTTCGTCAGTCCTCACGCCGGCGAACTGAGCAATCCTATCGTATTGTGGATTCAGCCCGAAGGTTTCCAAATCATACCAAAAAAAAGTCACGCAGCCTCCTCCTAAGACAATTCTAGCATAATGCTTTCCTTCTAGTTGCCAAGACAACTATCTGAACCTAACGTGAATAGTTGAATTGCCCCGGTAGTTAACTCCCGTGAAAATTCATAAATCAGATTCGGTTTTCGTTATTCGTGTCCTACTCCCCGAAGAAATCCAGGTTGCTCGGGAATCTGGGTTCACGCACTTTGCTTGTTCGCAAAGGCATACTGATTGCCGCAGAGAAAAATGTAGGGATGAATTTTACGGCGGTGAGCAGGCTGAAGTGTGGAATGTGAGGAACATCGTTATTCGCACGGCGTCGAAGTTATTGGTTGGGGAATAGGTTCCGTGTTTGCTAGCTAATGGAGTTTTTAATGCCTCAAGTGTTCGGTGTCTTCTAATATGCTATACACTATATGATATCCGCATGAGAGGCCCTTGACAATGAGGGATGGTATGGCATTGAGCAAAGAACAAATTGGCGCGATAGAGCATTACGTAGAAGAACGGTTTCAAGGGTGGATAAGCCAGTTTGGTGACAGGCGTAGCCTTATTGAACGTGAAATGGAAATTCGCGAAAGGATCGTGCGTGTAGAGGAATCGTTAGAGCGGCAATCTGCATTGATGAAACAGGGCTTTGAACAGATGGAGAAACGCTTTGAGCAAGTGGAGAAGCGCTTTGAGCAAGTGGACAAGCGCTTTGAAGAACTTCGCAATGATATGAAAACTCAGTTCAACAGGGTTTATGGATTCCTCACTGGTTTGTTCATAGTGGTAAGCGGAAGCTTCATCACCATGGTGATTCATATGATGCGATAGGGCTGCAGACAGTTCAAGTTGATGGAGTTAATGCCGTGGAATAGATTTTGCGGTGGCGAACAGATTGAAGCGTGAAGTTGTGAAAGAGCAGGGTTATTCTCAAGGCGCTAAAGTTGATTAGGGGTTTGCAGTGGTGGGTAATGCTCGCTTGGTTGAATGAATGCTGAAGAGTGGCTAATTCCACAATTCGTGAAGTCTGACCACCCTGTCTAGCGGATAAGAAGATTCCCCCTTAGGCCAAGCTCAGGTTTCCTGTGTGTCGCCGTTCCCATAGCTTTTAAGCAGCTCTCGAAGAAATAGGCGAATTCTGCCAACCGAGGGGATGTGCATGCGCTCATCAGGCGAGTGAGGCTGGAGTATCGTAGGGCCGAACGAAATCATATCCAAATTCGGGAAGCGCTCGCCGATTGCCCCACATTCAAGGCCGGCATGGGTTAATTCTACTTCGCACTCTGCTCCGAAGAGTTCGGCCCATATGCTCTTAGAGCGTTTGAGCACATCTGAATTCTCGTTTGGTTTCCAGCTAGGATAGTGATTTCCTGTTCTGGAACTGCCTCCGTAGATTCGAGCAAGCCCTCTTATGATGTCCGAGAAATCGGCCCCGCGACTCGGCCTTGCGCTTCGTCTGTTTGCCAGCACTTCAATTGTTTTTTCCCTGCTGCGGAGTACGGCAAAATTCATGCTGGTATCCACCAAGTCATCTAGGTACATTGCCTTCACCCCGTTTGGAATCAAACGAAGCGTATCGATCAATCGTTCCTGATAGGCCGGGGTGACTAATCCTCCCTGCGGGAGAGATGCCTCTTCGAGTTTTGCGAATAGCCTCTTCTCGATATCGCCAAATTCTTCGCTGATTGTGTCTGAAAAAGTATTCAAGGCTGATTGGATTGTGCCGAGCCGCGATTTCGGCAGGGCCAAAGTCGCGGTGGCTTCCCGCGGGATCGCATTGTGTGTCGAGCCGCCATTCAACTCGCCAATCCGCAGTTCCGGCACGGCAAGATTGAATTCGCGAATCGCCCTAACCAGCAGAACATTGGCATTGGCCTTGCCAGTATTTATTTCGGTGCCCGAGTGACCCCCTTCTAATCCCCCTATTAGAAGCTTGCGTACAGAGTATGCATCGGAAACTGCCCCGCGCCTTATGGGAAAAACAAGATTGATATCCATTCCCCCGGCACAGCCGATTGTAAACACTCCCTCTGTTTCGGAATCCAAATTCAGAAGCACTTTGCCACTTAGAAAGTTCTTCTCCAATTTCTGCGCCCCAATCAAGCCGGATTCTTCATCGGAGGTTATCAGTATTTCGAGCGCGGGATGCTCTGCCTCCGTGTCTTCCACGAGTTCGAAAAACAGCGCAAGTGCGATGCCATTATCCGCGCCGAGGCTTGTATTCCTTGCCTTAAGCCAATCTCCATCATGCCATGAGAGGATCGGGTCTTTTCGAAAATCATGCCGGGCGTCGGGGCGTTTTTCACAAACCATGTCCATATGTCCCTGCAGAATAATGGTTGGAGCGTTTGCAAAGCCGCTTGTTGCCGGCACTTCCATCAATACGTTGTGCGCGGTATCGCTGCGAATTCTTAGGCCGCGTTGCCTTCCCCAATTCATCAGCCAGGGATGGATGCGCTCAAGATATCCCGTGGGCCGCGGCACTTTGTTTATCTCATCGAATATATCTAGAACTCGCTTGATGCCTTCGTGATTGGTCAACGAGTTCTTCCTTTAGCTATTATCAGTACCAGCGCGGCGGTCAGTGTAAGCAGGCCGAGAGTGATAATCAATTTCTCGAACCAGTTTCCAAATCGAGTGTAGATAGTTTCGCGCTCGGTGTAAACAGGAACTTCGGCAATCAGACTGCCCTGTTCGAAGGGAACAAGCTGCGCGATGGTTCGTCCGTTTGGATCTATCACACAGGTTATGCCGGCAGTGGTTGCCCTAACCATGCTGCGTCGGTTTTCCACAGACCTGAAGATGGCCATATTCTGGTGCTGTATCGCGCAGGTAGAGGCAGTGCTCCATGAGTCATTGCTCACATTAACTAAAACCTCCGCACCTGCGCTAACAAAATTTCTGGCAAGGTAGCCGAAGGTATCCTCAAAGCAAATCAATGCACTAACCTTCGGCCCCCCCCACTTACCCAGGTTAAAGGTTGTAAATTCGGTTCCTTTGTTGTAGAGCGGTGTACCCTGTTCCTGAATATACTTCATGAGCCACGGAAATAGCTTTGCGTATGGGAAGTGCTCGCTAAATGGCACAAGATGGATTTTCCTGTATTTGCCGGTGATTTCCCGCTTATCCAAGAGCAGTACGGCATTGTAATCCAATCTTCCGCTCTCTTCCATTACGGAATCGTTGTTTCCAATGATTGCCGGGATATCTACGTCTTCCAGAAAATCCATCAGGGAATTTATCAGTGCAACCTTGTCCCGCTCGCGTCTGTATTTTTGATGCCACTCAATGGAGGGTACGAAGGAGGTTTCCGACCAGATCAATGCATCGGGTTCCTCTTCAAGAGCCTTTAGGCTTTCCTTGGTAAGCGAATTCAAGGACTGCCGCCAAGCGCCGATTCCCGTTAACCAGGTATTTACGTTGTGCTGAATAAGAGCCGGACGCCATCTCTTGCTTTTACTGTAGTCCACCTTGCTGGCGATGCCGTAGATATTGGCCGCCAAAATAAGAATAACCCAGATGCCCGCGGAAACAAGAAGGCGGCCGCGCGGCATTCTCCAATGCGGGGTAGGTCTCAATTCAGCATCATCGGATGCAAAACCCGATTCCAGTAGGTATGCGGCGATTAGAAATGAGGGGAAAATCACCAGCAAGCTCACTCCCGTAACGCCGAATACATCTGCAATTGCAATTAGTGAACGCCATCCATACTGGCTGTAGCCGAGTGTACCGTAGGCATATCCTAGGAAGCCCATGGACTTGATGACTTCGAAGGCAACCCAAACAAGGGTTTGGGCTAGATAGGCGTAGCGCTTAAAAGCGAGATCGGCAATTTTTAGGAGGGGGAACACGATGAAGAACCAGCCGGCATAAATTGTCGGAACCAGTACGAAGCTAACTGGGTTGAAAGTGGCTAACCAATAGTTGAAAAGAGTATAGGTGATATAACCATAAACGGCTCCCCAAATAGGGCTGATCCACCAGGGTATGCGGTGAATAAGTATTGCAATTGGAATTAGGCTTATCCATGCAAAGGGCGCCAGTCCCCACTCAGCGATGAAATTGGGAAAGCCAAGGGCGAAAAAGAGAGATCCAAGGGCTAGGAGGACAAGATTTATGGCTAGATTCTTGACTGCCTTCTCTACTCTCATGATATTAGGCTAGCATATTCATTAACGGAGAAGCAATCCGAACCTCAACCGGCATCGACCCCGGCGCTTGCCCGAGTATAACAATGAGGCCGAGCGCCAGTGCTTAAACAGAATTGACTTTGACTGCAAAGTGATGAAAATAACTGTTATGGTTGGCGATGAGCTTCAGGAATCTAAGCGGATTGCACGTGCGCGGGCGCTTAGTGTGCTATCGAAACTGAATCCTAAGCGGCGACAAAGGGCAGCGCTGGATGCAGGCGAGGTGCTGCGATTCTCGAATGTCTGGACGGCTTGCGACTGTCTGCTTGCGTATATGGCCTTGGATTCGGAGCTCGACTGCACCCCCGCGATTCAGTTGGCCCTGAATGAGGACAAGAGGGTATTTATTCCAAAAACGATCGCAGGAAAATTGATTTTTTTCCGCATTCTTTCGAGCGACGGTCCCTTTGCGGAAGGACCATTCGGGATTCGTGAGCCCGCGGTGGCAGGGGGCGAGTCCGTAGCGAAGGAGGCCGCGTGGGAGCCTGGAGAGGGACTGAGCCTGGTGCTGACTCCCGGGCTTCTTTTTGACGAGGATGGCGGGCGTCTTGGCAGGGGGGGCGGATTTTTTGACCGTTTCATCCGCGGATTTCGATCGGGTGAGGCCGCATTTGACGTGGGAAATCCCCTCTTTATCGGCTACGCTTACGATGAGCAGATTGTGGAAAAGGTGCCGAGGGGCAGCGAGGATGAGTTTCTGGATGGAGTGCTGACCGATCTTCGTTTTGTTCGATATCCGGATGGGTAGGAGCTGCCTGTTCTAACTTCTTGTGGAGCTGTTGGAGAGCTAGCGGTATGAGTAAGATTAAAACAGCCTTGGAGATGGCGCTTGAAAGAAGCGCTGATGTGAAGATTGATAGGAAGGCTGCAAGCAGAGAAGGGTTTGTTCGTAGGGGAAAAAAGCTTGCCGGAAAATTTTTGACGGAGAAAGATGCTGATGCTGTGAGCAGGGAGATTAGAGCGATTTTCGACGAGGAGAGGGAATGGCTCAAGGAAGGGCTGAGTACGAGCTTGCTGGCGAATATTAATCTGCCTCGCTCCGAGCAGGATTTGGAGCGTCTTGATCTTATTGGTAGGGGACTTAAGTGTATGGCGAGGGATGCGGGTGCGGCCAAAAATTTTGATTACTTGATGGATAGATACAAGGAGCTGTTTCGACAGTATCTTGAAAGTGCTCGGAACCTGGAGTCCCAGCTCCGAGTTCGCTGGGATGCTAGGCTTCGACAAAAAGAGGAGCAACTTCGGCAGCAAATAGGCCATTCTGTCCGTCTGACGGCAGAGCAGGATGCGGAATTCGGAAAGGTTTTAGGCGAGAAATTAGCGGAACTCGATAGCCAATATGCGGAGGTTTTGAGCCAGGGCAAGGCTGAAATCCGCAGGTTGCTGTAGCAAGGCTGGCGGTGAGGCTTTTTGAACAATCCGCGAGCGCGGAAATTGAGCCGCTGGCCGCTAGGATGCGCCCACGCAATCTCGATGAATTTATAGGCCAAAACCATATAGTGGGGCCGGGCCGTCTTCTGCGCCGCGCCATTGTTGCCGACGGGCTTTCAAGTTTGATTTTTTTTGGCCCCCCGGGAACCGGCAAGACTACCCTAGCCCACGTGATTGCCGGGAGTACGAAAGGAAGCTTTGTTAGCTTGAACGCGGTGCTTTCGGGAGTTACGGATATACGGAAGGAAATTGCACGAGCTAGGGAGTTGTGGAAATTACAGGGACGACGCACGATTTTATTTGTCGACGAGGTGCACCGCTGGAATAAATCCCAGCAAGACGCCCTTCTGCCTTGGGTGGAAAACGGACTGATAATCCTAGTTGGAGCCACCACTGAGAACCCCTACTTCGAGGTGAACAGGGCTCTTGTGAGCCGGAGCAGGATATTTCAACTTACGGCCTTAGAAGAGGGATCGCTAAGGCTTATCGCGGAACAGGCGATTGGGGATGTGGAGCGTGGTTATGGGCGGTGGAGGATTGACTTCGAGGAGGGCTCACTTGAGCATCTGATAAATGTGAGTTCGGGTGATGCTCGCAGTTTGCTCAACGCCCTCGAATTGGCGATTGAAACCTCAGTGAGCCCCTTCCCGCCAGAAGACGGCGCGCTCATCGAAGTCTCAATGGCGGCAGCCGAGGAGAGTATTCAGCGCAGGGTTGTCCTATATGATAAGGAAGGCGATTACCACTTCGATACTATCAGCGCCTTTATCAAATCGATTCGGGGTTCGGATCCGGATGCTGCCCTCTATTGGATGGCGCTCATGGTTCGCGCGGGTGAGGATCCTAAGTATATCTTTCGGCGGATGCTAATCAGCGCATCGGAAGATGTGGGATTGGCGGCTCCGGAGTCTCTCGGCGTTGTATTAGCCGCCGCTGGAGCCTTTGATAGGGTTGGTCTGCCGGAGGGGCAGTTTCATCTTGCTCAGGCCGCACTTTATTTGGCTACTTGTCCCAAGTCCAATTCTACGTTGGGGTACTTCGATGCGCTCAAGTCGCTGGATGAACAGGATTGGGGAGAGGTTCCGAGCCACCTAAGGGATGCCAGCAGGGATAGGAAGACCCTTGGACACGGGGAGGGTTACAAGTATCCGCATGCCTGGCGCGAGCACTGGACGGCGCAGCAGTATCTGCCCGGAAAGCTTGCCGGCCGGTTTTTTTACGCTCCGGGAGAACTGGGATACGAGGGCGCAGTTCGCGAGAATGTGCTAACACGGCGGGAAGTTCAGATGGCGTCAATTCTAGCCGAGGAGGCGGAGAGCAAAGATGAAATTCTCACCTACACGCCAAGCGATAAACAGCGCGATGCTTGGCTGCGGCGCGCGGAATCCTCGGCGGAGCCACTGACGTTGCAGGTTCGCAACCTCCTTTTCGAGAAATGGCAGCCGAGGAGATATGAAAGGGTTCTTGTCGCGAACGATCTTAGTGGAGCACTTATATGGGAGGCCACCCGTAGGGTTCCCGAGGGAGGCGTTACCGCCCTATGTCCTGTTCCATCTGTTTATGATGCGCTGCGCTGGATGGCGGGAGGACTGCCCTCTATCGAGGCGCCCGAATTAATCTTGGGCAATATCGAGTCCGCAAGGGTCGAACTAGACAAAGATGGCAGGCGATTCGACACTATCTGCTCGAGAAACTGGCTCTCGGGCCAAGAATTTTCGGTGCGGGATAACCCCTTTCGCACACGTAAGCTTATTGCCGGCGCATGCGAGTTGGCGAACTCGGATGGCAGATTGCTCATGGCGGAACCCAATAGAGGTTCTGGAACCTCACTCTCCAGCCTCCTTGCCAATGTAGACTGGAAGGGGGCTATCGAGAAGAGATTTCGGGAATCCGAAATCCAGCTAGTATCCGAACTTGCAGCAAGGGGGTCGCCCGATACGCTCTCCGGTATTTTTTCTGATACGGACTGGGTAGAACTGAATATAGAAACCCAAACTGCCCGCGAAAAACGCCTGCTGAGCGCCTCTCTCCTAGATTCATGGTTCTCCATAGCAAAGAAGGGCTCCTATGGATATGAGATGTCGCGGTTGATGGGGAATAAGGAGTGGACTAAAATCGCGAAGCTGCTGAAATCTACCTTATGCGATAAATTGGTGAACTGGGAAACAGGACTTCTCATTATTAGCGCAGTGAAAAAATCGTGAAACGAAATACCACGCGGTCAGGAGATATCACAATCATCTATGAGGATAGGGAAATCTTGGTTGTTGACAAACCCAGAAACATGCACGTTCACCCAACCAAACTCTCTCGTGGCGAACTCAGTGTTCAATCCCTTTTGCAGAGGCGCCTAGAAGAACGCCTATATCCCGTGCACCGCCTGGATCGTCCGGTAAGCGGCATGCTTCTGATGGCAAAGAACACTGAATCGGCATCGAAATTGGGCATTGCCTTTCGAACTCGGGGTTGCACAGACAAGCACTATCTTTGCGTCGTTCGCGGCTGGCTATCCGGCTCCGGTTCATTCGATCAACCCCTAAGCCAGGCTCCTAACAAACCGCTGCGCGAGGCACAAACCCTTTATCGCGTCCTGGCTACGAGTGAGGCGCCCTGGTCTGATGGCATTTTCCCGACAAGCCGCTATACTTTGCTGGGATGTACAATAGAGACGGGCCGCTTTCACCAAATCAGACGCCACCTAGCACTCGGCGGCCATCCTATAATCGGCGATGCAACCCACGGCGATAACCCGCGAAACCGCATTTGGCTTCGCGAAACCGGCATCGACTGCCTACTGCTGCGGTCCCATCGTCTCTGCTTCACTCACCCCGGCAGCGGTAGGCGAATAACCCTTTATGCCCCACCCCACCCCCAATTCATGTCTGCCGCCAAAATTTTTAATTGGCCTTTGGATCTAGTGGTCAATTAAACTCGCCGCTCCTAACCCATCTCCTTTGCAGGAACCGAATTCCCCTAGGCCCATCCACCGCCTAACCAAGCTTCATTATACTCCTGCCCACGCACAATCAGGACGCCTGTATTGACAGGAACCTATGTATGGGAGTAAAAACTGCCGCATAAGTTTGGTGGATGTAGTTCAGAGGTAGAGCGCCAGATTGTGGATCTGGGTGTCGCGGGTTCAAGTCCCGTCATCCACCCCTTGCGCCCTTAGCTCAGTTGGATAGAGTACCGGGCTTCGAACCCGTAGGTCGGAGGTTCGAGTCCTCCAGGGCGCGGAAATAATTCCCAATATGGGAATGACTTAACAGATATTGCCACCGGACCGCCGGCGCACTCTCACCAACCTACAGTCAGAAACTTACAGTTAAGCTCTGACATTGGAGAGATGATGCGCCGTCCCAAATGGCTCCGATTTCACCCCTTACCGTCGTTCAAACAGCCCCTTCTACTACTGCGAACTGAAAAATCCGAAGATCGGAGAGTATCTTCCTGCTAAGTCCACGAGAGAGACGGACTACAGCCCTGCTCTACTGGTGCCATCCGGCTGGATCAAGATTGGACTTCCTGATTCCTCTGGGGACCTGTATCCCTCACCCGCGCCTATGACTTGGAGAGCATACTGGCAGCATCAAAACAGCAGGCCTCACCGCCGGCGATGCCCGGAAGATCAACACGTGCTGAAACATCGTGGACTCATCAATCCATCCCCGAAGAGAATGTGATCGAGTCCAGCCCTCTCTTCGTTCCGTGGCGCATAGCTGGCGGCACTACATCGCGCCCATTGGATAGCCGTGGATAATCATACGAATGCTGCTTGATTTATTCTTCGGATTTCTGAGTTGGGGGAACAGCAACGTTTGCAACCACATTCGGAGACTGATTAGCATTTACTCTACGCATGAGTGGCGTTATATAGATCAACCTGCATTCCAAGTATGAACAGATCGATAATAATTCCGAATCCGAACAACCCAGCAGTGAAGAGGTAGAGAATACCCAAGCCGATTTTGTCCAGATAGAACTTGTGTACCCCGAAAGCACCAAGGAAGATCAAAAGCAAATATGCAACAACTTTTGATTTCATACAACCTCCAAAGAAAACAGGGAATACTTCATCAATCCTCGTTTTCAGTATACAGCTAGCTATTGTTAGTTGCCAGCATTTCTTGTGTACGAAAAACCCGCCATCCCGGAAACACCGGGACGGCGGGTGAACAGTTGCGGCGCTTGCAGTGTCTGCGCCTAGTCTACGGGTGTGTCGGTGAGCACGTCCTCATATTGGACGGTCTTTCCTTTACGTAACTTCTTCACCCTGCCTTCCAGCTTTTCCCGGAACTTCCGAACTAGGTTCCGTGTGAGGAACGAATTCCAAATTGATAGCATCGATCGAGTGAACACCGAAAGAACAGAGTCGCTTGAAATCGTCTAGGCGAACAAAGTCAACGCCATTGTTTCAACTCGGGGACTCGAAGTTTTGCCTCGCCTGAGGCAGTGTCGCCGGGATCAGGCAACTTGAGGGATGGGTGAATAGGTGACTTGTTCGCGCCTAGACATTTGACGAATAATTGGATACGCTGTTTCGGGGCCGTTAGCTCAGCCGGTAGAGCAGCAGACTCTTAATCTGCGGGTCAAAGGTTCGATCCCTTTACGGCTCAATTTGGATGGTGGGCTATACCTGTTTTGATAAACGCGAGAGTGGTGGAAACGGTAGACACGCCGGTCTTAGGAACCGGTGCTTTTGGCATAAGGGTTCAAGTCCCTTCTCTCGCAGTATTAGGCGTCGTGGAAGCCTGCTTTTATGCGATCGCTGGGAGAAGTTCTGCGTTGTAGTGGCGATCCGCTTGGAAGAAGCGTTTTTTTAGCATCTGTAGGCTTGAGAGGTTGATAATGGTTGAGGATAAGCAACTCGAGCGCCTAGAAAATTCGGCAATTAAGCTTACTGTTCGAGTTGGCTCGGATGGTGTCGATAAGGCGTATTATGAGTTGGTGGGGAATTATTCAAAAAATGTGCAGATTCCCGGTTTTAGAAAGGGAAGGGTTCCAAGGAATGTGCTTGTTCGCAAATTTGGAGAGGGATTGAAGGAAGAGGCGGCTGCAAAGCTGGTCGACGCGGCCCTTCGAGAAGCGCTTGAAGGCGAGGATGCAAAACCAATTTCAAAGCCATTGCTTCAAGAGATGCCTAAGTTAGAACTTGGCAAGCCATTTAGCTTCTCTGTTACCTTTGATGTCTTTCCGGATATTGATATGGCGGAATACCGAGGCGTCGAGGTGGAGAATCCACGGGTGGAAATTTCACAGGAGGATGTTGCGCGAGAGCTTGAGAGCATTCGAATGCAGAATTCCATTGTTGTGGATAAAAAGGACGGCACTGCCGCTCATGGCAGCGTGGTTACAACGAACTATGTGGAGTTGAACCGCGAGGGTCGTCCCTTGGAACAAAGTCGAAGGAATGGCTTTGTGTTTACCCTGGGAGAAGGACACCCCTATGGGCTTGATTCCAAGATTGAGGGGATGAGGGTTGGAGATACACGCGTGCTCGAGGGAAGCAAGGATGCGGGCGAGGTTTCCAAGCATTCGACGCACAACGTTGAAGTAAACGTAGTCGCTGTGAAAGTGCGAGAGCTTCCTAACCTCGACGACGAGCTGGCCCGTGATGTCTCGGAAGAGCTGAATTCCTTGGATGATTTGAAGAAAAAACTTCGGGACGATCTCGAGCGACGCGCCAAGTTGAGGATTCGCGCTAGAAAAATCAACAGCATAACAGACAAGTTACTGGAGGGTACAAAAATAACTCTGCCGAACTCGATGATAGAGAGCGATTTAGAAAACACTTGGCAGGATTATGTTCGTCAATCGGGTGTGACTCAGGAGGTTCTAATCGAAGCACTGAAGAAGGCCGATCAGAGTAAGGAAGATATCTTGAACAAGTGGCGAAGCGATGCTATCAGGTCGATTAAAACGCGGCTTATCTACGGTAAGCTCGCAGAAAATGAAAAGATTGTGGTAAACAGCGAGGGAATCGATGCGGAACTTGCAAGACGTGGCAAGGAGCAGGGAATCGATGCGAAGGAAATAGAAAAAAGATTTGGCGGAAAGCAATTCAGGGAGTATCTTAGAAGTGAACTTCTCCAGGAGCAGCTTTTTGATTTCTTGTTGAGCAGTTCCATTGAAAAGGAAAACCAAACTATAAAGTATGCTGCATTGATGAATGAGTGAGCATGGTTGCAGTGATTGGATGGATGCACGCGAGGAAGTGAATCGGACCTGGCGCCGACTGATGCGCAGCGCCAAGCGGCGATACTTGTTTTGGGAGAGATGATGGAAATCGTAGGTGCGTATAACCCCTTCATAATAGAGAAAACAGGTATTGGAGAAACTCGCTATGATATATGGTCGAAACTGCTTCAGGAGCGCATCATTTTTCTCGGAGGTGAAATACGGGATATCGATGCCGATCATGTTGTTGCTCAGCTGCTATACCTGGAATCTCAAGACCCCGAGAAGGATATCAGCTTCTATATCAATAGTCCCGGCGGCTCCGTAACCTCGGGATTGGCTATTTACGATACCATGCGCCATATCAATGCGGAGGTTCAAACCATTTGTATGGGCCAAGCCGCATCGATGGGAGCGATTTTGCTTGCCGGCGGCGCCCGGGGGAAGCGAATGGCCCTTCCTTCCTCCAGGATACTAATCCACCAACCTTGGGGAGGCGTTCAGGGACAGGCCGTGGATATCGGAATTCAGGCGCGTGAAATTGTAAGGTTGAAGAAGCTGGTAATTAGCTACCTTGCTGAGGATACCGGCAAAGACGAGGAATCCATTGCGGCAGATTTGGAGAGGGATTTTTTCATGTCCTCCGAGGAAGCAGTCGAATACGGAATAGTGGATAAGATTCTTACAAGAGGCGAAAGTGGCGGGAACTAAGAGCAAAGAGGTTAAGGTTTGCTCTTTTTGCGGCAAAACCTCTGAGCTAACGAAAAAATTGATTGCGGGCCCCGGCGTATACATCTGCGATGAGTGTGTGCTCGTATGCAATAGAATTCTCGCCGAGGAAAACGAGAGCATAACAGCCGAATTTGTCGACGATCTTCCCCTCCCAAAGGAAATCAAGGCATATTTGGATGAGTATGTTATCGGCCAAGAACTGGCAAAAAAAACCTTGGCTGTTGCCGTTTACAATCATTACAAGAGAATAACTCATAAGGGCAGGATTAATGAAAACGAGGTAGACCTAGAGAAATCCAATGTGCTTCTTATGGGCCCAACCGGCTCGGGGAAAACGCTTTTGGCCAAGACTCTCGCACAGAAGTTGAAGGTTCCTTTTGCGATTGCCGATGCCACAACCCTAACCGAAGCGGGCTATGTTGGCGAGGATGTAGAGAACATACTGCTCAAGCTGATTCAGGCAGCCGGCAACAATATTGCGGCTGCAGAGCGCGGAATAATCTACATCGACGAGATTGATAAGATTGGCCGCAAGGGAGAAAATGTCTCCATAACCAGGGATGTTTCCGGCGAGGGTGTGCAGCAGGCCTTATTGAAAATTATCGAAGGTTCGATTGCCTCCGTTCCTCCCCAGGGCGGTCGGAAGCACCCTAATCAGGAAATGCTGAAAATAGACACCTCCAATATTCTTGTAATCTGCGGTGGCGCCTTTGTGGGTCTCGATAAAATTATAGAGACAAGAGTGTCGGAGCACCCAATAGGCTTTGGCGCGGAAATTCGAAAGGCCAACGACAGGCATCTATCCGAACTCTATACCAGGTTACATCCGGATGACTTGGTGAGATTCGGACTAATCCCCGAATTTATCGGCCGCTTCCCCATCCTTGTTGCATTGGACAATCTAAGCGAGGAGGAACTTGTTAGGGTGATAATCGAACCGAAGAATTCGGTTATACGGCAGTACACTGCTTCGATGGGAATGGACGGGGTGGATTTGGAATTTCAGGATGAGGCCATCTACGCGGTTGCGGCAAAGGCCCTTAAGCAGAAAACCGGGGCCCGCGGCATCAGATCGATAGTGGAAGCGGCGATGATCGATGTTATGTTCGACCTGCCTTCCATTCAGGGGCGCAAGAGAGTGATTGTAAATAAGAGTGTTATCGAGAACGGTGTCCGGCCCCAGATAATCAAACTCGGCGTACTACCGGAAACCGGTAGCGAGGAACCGGACGAAATCGATCAAATCACGGCTTAGAGCTAAGAAGCAATCAGGTAAAATCGATAATCGGGCGAAGCAGAGTGCTGGCGGAAAATCCGACTGCACTAAATTCGTGTTAGGCTCGCTTGTTGGTAGAAAACTACCGCGATGCCGGAATAATTAGGTTGAATCGGATTTTGCAATGGGTCATACTCTGCCTAAGCAGGAGGTGCTTTGTGAAGCGAATAATCAGTTTGACCATCGTGATTCTAGGCGCATTGGCCCTCTCCGCGCAGAATTTCGAGAATGAATCCGAGTACTATGCCAAAACTGTTCCGATAACGAAGATATATACTCACAGGGAAGGATACAGGATTGATTACTTACGCGAGGGCAACCAAGTGGGTATTTTTTGGGCTCCCTCGGAATGGTTCCGCGGCTCTCAAAGGAAGGGCGGAATTGCCTTTGGAGAGGGCATAGCCTATCCTTATGCATCGTTTTTTTTCAAGGACGGCGTTTTGAATCATTTCCGCCTCTATCTTGTGGAGAGTCTGGCACACGAAAGCTGGGGAACCTACGGCCCCGAGGAGCAAATAGCCCCCGATTTCCCGCCAGCGGATGCAAGCCCTGAAATCGAATTCTAAGTATGGAACCGAGACCGAGCGGCTTGACAAACTAGCCAGCATAAGTTACTCTACGCTTATGGTTTTCTGCACGAAGTTCTGGGATAGACAACTCCGTACAAGAATTTGGCAGCGCTTATAGCTCATCGTATGGATGTTTTTCGAGCAAATCTAAACTCTCTTAATTATGGCTATTTCGTGGCTATTGATAATACAGCCCTCCCCCTCAAGTTAAGAATCCACAGGGGAATTGAGAATAATAGCTAAGCGGCGGGGTGTTTGCTTAAGAACAAGGGGGTAAGCTTACAATGAACAGATTAGCCTTAACTGCGATTAGCCTGACCGCGTTGAGCGTAACGATTAGCGGTGAAACTCTCACTTTGACCGCTGATGAGGCCGTCGAGATGTCAGTCGCTCAGAATCTGGGCCTCAAACAGTCCGGCATAGATCTGCGCGCCAAAAGGCGATCAAAGGACAATCTTTGGAATTCATTTCTTCCATCAATGAGTCTATCCGCGGGGGTTAAATCGGAGGCCGGTTTTGTTGATTTTGGCGATGAGGATGCGAATCTGGAAGTATTTGGATTTACAACTGGCATCAAGCTAAACCTACCTCTAAACACGGCAAACATACCTGAAATCAAAGCCAGAATAGCTGACTATGATGCAGGTTTGATTAGTTATGAGGATGCTAGACGGAAGCTTGAAAGGGATGTTCGCAAGCATTTCTATCTCCTGCTTGGCAATCAAGAGAATATTCAAATTCAGAAAGGCAACATAGAACTGGCTGAGAAGCGACTAGAACAGGCTAGGAATAATTTCGAGTACGGATTGGTGCAGGAGCTGGATGTCTTGTCTGCCGAGGTAACCCTCGCGGGGCTTCAGCCCACCTACAATTCCACTCTTGCTGAATATGAGAAACTGATGCTGTTTTTCAAGTTTCTCATCGGTGTCAATAGAAATGCGGAGATTGTTCTGGATGGGAGTCTCGACGCCGAGGCCTATCAATTCGATGCCGAGGATCTGATTCGCAAATTCATGTCCAAGCGCTCCGATGTTCGCTTACTGGAGAAGCAAATCGAATCACTGAAACTCAAGAAAAAGGTATTGAAGCAGAGATATAACGTGCCAACTCTAACGTTAGACTATAGTTATGGAATCTTAGCGTCAGATGCCAATAGAAGCAGAACCAACCCAATGAAAGTGATTGATAAGTGGTCTAATTGGGCGGATGGAGGAACATTTAGCATAACTCTTGGCTGGCGCTTCGACGGCCTCATTCCCGGTTCGAGCATCAACGTTCAAGTTAGGGAAAGCCAGGATGCAATTGACAAGCTGATTCTAGCTAAGCAAATGGTATTCAAATCCGCCGCTAACGAGATTACCAATCTAGTAAATAAGCTCGAAACCGCGCTCAAAACAATCGAAGCGAGTTCTTCGAGCGTCGAATTGGCCAGGAAGAGTTTTGAACTTACGGAGAGGGCGTACAATGCCGGGGCGCGAGAGATATTGGATGTTGAGACAAGTCAGCAGAAGTACTTGGAGGCCTCGCAGCGATTGCTGTATTCGAGGTACGAGTACATTGCCGAACTGCTCAACCTCGAATACGCCCTTAACACTTCGATAAATGAGTTGCTTGACAGCAGATAGGGCTGTCTGCAGGCCGAAGGCCATAGGAATTCAGGAGGAACGATGAAAGGAAAAGCTCGAACAGTGTTAATCATTATCATATTGGTTCTTGTTGTGGGGCTGATTGCCGGCGGGTTTTTTGGCTATAGGGAGTTTATGGCAAGAAGTCAGGCGCCAGAATTGGAAGAAGAGGTGATTACTCCTGTTATAGCCACCAAGGCGGTAAGGGGCGTGATCGCCGATTTCTTTCAAACCAACGGTGAAATCGTATCGGCCAGCTCGGTTGAAACCTATGCCGATGTAAGGGGCATTCTAGCGCGTCTGTATGTCGAATTGGGTGATTACGTTCGAGCCAACCGGGTGATTGCCGAGGTGGATCCGTCCCAGCCCGGGCTTACTTACGCCCTTAGCCCGGTAAGGGCCAGGGTTTCTGGAACTATCACCTCACTGCCCCTCAATCAGGGGGATGCCGTAAGCACGCAGAGGCCGATTGCCACAATCGGCGACTTGAGTCGTTTGCAGGTTGTTGCGGCGATTCCGGAGCGCTACATATCCCGCATTAGAATCGGACTCCCCTCGGATATCTACCTCGAGGCTTGGCCCGGGTATGCAATACCGGTAAGCGTGAGTGAAATGAACCCCGTTGTAGACCCGGCCAGCCGAGCTATGAAGATAAAACTGGATATCCCAAGCGACGAGACCAGGGCGAAGGCCGGCATGTACGCGAAGATCAGAATAGCCATAGAGGAAAAGAAAGATGTTGTGAAGCTTCCAACCGATGCTGTGCTGCGTAGATTCGGAGACACCTTTGTCTTTGTGGTGGAAGAGGATGTAGCGGCAAAAAGATTCGTTGTTCTGGGAATCACACAGGGTGGAATTGTCGAGATAGTAGAGGGAGTAGAAGCTGGGGAAAGAGTTGTGATTCAGGGTCAAACTCTTTTGGAAGATGGCGGTAAAATTCGCATTCTCGAAGAATTGCAGGCGGTAGGCTAGGATGAGTATCGCGAAAAGAGTTGTTGGCAGGCCAACAACCTTCCTTATCATATACTTCCTTGTAGTCGGTTTAGCGCTGTATGTCCTGCCTCAGATCGCTATAGATTTGCTCCCGGATATCACGCCGCCAATCTTGTTTGTTTATACCGCTTACCCGGGAGCCAGCCCGGAGGAAGTTGAGCAGACTGTAACTAGGCCAATGGAAGGAGCCATATCGAACGCAACGGGCATACAGAAAATCACTTCAACCTCATCCGAGGGGCAAAGCACCATCACCCTTCAGTTGCGCTGGGGTATGAATTTATCGGAATCGACAAACGATGTGCGCGATAAGCTGGAATCTGTTAAAAACCTCCTGCCGACAGGGGCCCAAACCCCCCAAATATTCAAATTCGATCCATCCTTTATCCCCGTTTATCAGATATCCGTGGGTGGAAACCGAGATACCGACGAATTATATGATATCGCCAAGAATCAAATTCAGCCTAGGTTGGAGCAGGTGGACGGTGTTGCCCTTTTAACGCTATGGGGCGGACGCGAGCGGGCCATAAGGGTTGAGGTGTCCCAGAATCGCTTGGAAGCCTACGGACTTACGATACTCGGTGTTGCCCAGGCCCTTTCCGCACAGAATATTCAAATCGGTTCGGGCTCGGTTCACGAGGGCAATTTAAAGTACCTGGTTCAAACCATGGGTCAGTTCGACAGCGTTGAGGAGGTTCGAAACGCGGTTATTCCTAGCGGAGGCAGGGGTACGGACATCAGGCTTCGGGACATTGCCGATGTGAGTGATTCATACAAAGATGCTCCGAATAAGGTCTACGTAAATGGCGTTCAGGGGATATACATCTCGATACAAAAGCAATCGGGTACTAACTCCGTGGAGGTTGCAGACAGTATAGCTGCAAAGGTGGAGGAAATTCAGGATACCCTGCCAGCTGGCGTGAACCTTACGACTGTCTACGATACAACTAAGATTATCCGAAACTCGCTTAGGAGCGTTACTTCTTCGGCAATACTTGGAGCGGTTTTGGCCATGCTTGTGTTGCTTCTCTTCCTTAGAAGCGTGAAGAGCACCTTCATCATTGGCCTTTCAATTCCCATCAGTTTGCTCACAACCATTATGATTATGTACTTTGCCGGCCTGACTCTCAATATCATGACTCTGGCTGGGCTAACCCTTGGGATTGGCATGATAGTTGACTCTTCCATAGTGATTCTTGAAAACATCTACCGGTATCGAGAAAAGGGTGCAAAGGCGGCTCCGGCCGCATTTCTGGGTTCTCAGGAAATGATGACCGCGATTACGGCTTCTATTCTAACCACTGTGGCTATCTTTCTGCCCCTGCTGATGTTCAAAGCAGAGCTGGATATAATTGGAGTTCTCTTCCAGGACTTATCCCTCACAATCATTATCTCGCTGCTTGTTTCGCTTCTGGTGGCTATCACGCTGGTGCCGGTTCTCTCGAGCAAGTACCTGGTGCTCTACACCCACAGACAAAGGCCGTCAAAGAGCCACTTCTTTGCGGCGATAAGCAATGGCATCGACAGTGGATTTATCAGATTCAACAATGCGTATAAGCGCCTGCTGGCCGTCATTTTGGATCACAAGGGACTCGCGGCGCTTATTATGGTTCTGTTATTTATCGTTAGTTTCTTTACTCTGGAGCCTCTGGGCGGGAATACTGGAATCGAATTTGTGCCCACTCAGGCGCAGGATACATTGGAAGTCGCGATGGAATTTCCTATTGGAACCCGCTACGAGGTTACCGAGGCGGCCCTGATGGAACTGGCCGATCGCGCCCAAAAGGAGATAAAGGGATATGAGAATATTTTCATTTTCGCCGGAACCGGAGCGGATTTCTTTGCACTCGGCTCTGAGTCGCACAGGGGCGTACTCTGGGTAACTCTGCCACCCATTAGGAAGCAGATTGATAGCTATGCCGATATACAGCGAAAGTTACGCGCGAATTTCGATCTGTTCCCTTCGGCGAACTTCGATGTAAGGGAACCCCAATTTGGCAGCACAGCCCAGATTGATATTATTCTGAAATCAGAAGATTTAGATAAGACTAGCGCACTAGCAGCAGAAATTCGCGATCTCCTCGAGAATCAGGTGGACGAGATAATCGAGCCTCAGGTTTCTTTTCGTAGCGGCCTCCCACTTGCTAGTATAGTTTTGGAACGCGATAAGGCATATTCCCTGGGGCTCAATATCAGCACCGTAGCCAATGAGATAAGCGCGGCTGTAAATGGCAAGGTGGCCGGCCGTTATCGATCCGGAGGAGATGAGATTGACATCCTGGTGATTCTCCGGGAAGAGGATCGCCTGGATATCCCTGATTTGAGTCGAATCTACATTCCAAATCAGGTTGGGGAGCGAATTCCGGTAAGCTCGATTGCCAGAATCGAGCGAACAACCGGGCCGGTGTCCATAAGCAGGGAAGATCGCTCGAGGGTGGTGCATATAACCGCTGAACGTGCGCCTGGGATTTCTCTTAACGCTGCGGATGCCGCGGTGAAAAGGGCTATTGCCGAGAGCATAGTTATTGACGACAGCGTGGTTCTGGAATACTCTGGCGCTTTTGCTGATCTGGTGAAGTATATACTCAGGTTTCTTGCAGTTATGCTAGTAGCATTGGCTTTGGTTTACGGCATCATGGCCAGCCTGTTTGAATCGCTGAAGGATCCCTTCATTGTTTTCCTATCGATATTCATGATTTTCCCGGGAATCTTGCTTATGTACTCCCTTATGAACCTGCCTTTTTTCGGGTACACAACGCCGTTATCCATGTACTCGGCGTTTGGATTGCTGATGCTGGTTGGTATCTCGGTGAATAACGGCATCGTCCTTATTGACTATATGAACCTGCTGAATAAGCGGGGCTATCGAATCCGCGATGCTGCCGTAGAGGGCTGCGGCAACCGCTTGCGCCCGGTTTTGATGACTTCCCTAACGACAATCCTAGGCATGGTGCCCCTGGCCTTCAACACCGGCGAAAGCGCTGCATTGGTGCGTCCTATTGGCCAAACAATTATTGGCGGTATGCTGATGAGCACTCTGATGACTCTATTCCTGGTTCCAATACTATTTGAGAAAATGAACAAAGATACCGCATTACAGCAGACTTCGCTCCGAATGGCTCAGATAGAAGCGGGAGGTAACGAATGAGAGGGCTTAAGCGTGTGGAGATAATCGCGAATCATTCGGTTGAAAGCGACGTGATGGAGTCGTTGGAATCGAAGGGCTTTGCAGGCCATCTCACCAAAATTCCAAGCGTCCACGGACGTGGAAATTCCGATCCGAAGCGGGGGGATCATATCTGGCCCGAGGAGAATTTTCTTCTTATTATCTACTGCAACGATCAAGAGGCCGGGGTGATTGAAGAGGCGATAGACGGCCTGCGGGATGATTTCCCGGACGAGGGCATATGCTGCTTCGTTACAGATTGATTTAGAACAAGCTGGAATAGAAATTTATCGAAGGCTGGAGAAGGGGCCGCAACCCTAGGGTTGCGGCCCCTTCTCTATGTGAACCTCGCGTCAAGGCTCCACCCTAGGTCCAATCCCGTTAGATTATTCTCGCGCTGCTTGCTAGCTGAGATATCGATTTAAGCTGAAGTTCTTAGCTTGAATTATAGAATTCGGCACGCTTCTTGCGTCGCTTCCTGCAGAAATCAAAGCAGGAGTGTTCGATGAAAGCATCGCTAACCGGGGCCATTGGAGCCTACAAAAAAACCGGCCAGGGATGGCATGAGCTGTCCAAGCATATTTCTCTTTTGGTTTACAGATTCCCCAGACGCTGGACTTCGTGGGACGAGGATCGCTGCAGCGAGTTCTTCCTTGCGTTTCATCCCAGGATTCCTCGTTTAGTGGAAAAATTTGAGCCGACCTACAGTTTTGAGACCTACTTATTCAGCAGTCTGCGCTGGTTTATGAAAACCTTTACGGAGAATATGGCGAATCTGGAGCACTATGAGACGTGGTGCATTGAGGAAACGCAGGAAACAGTGGAACCATCCGTGCTTGAGGAAGAACAAGAAGATGAATCGGGTTTAATGTCTGATTTTGCCCTGGAATTCGATGAAAATGGCGTTATCAAGAATGACACCCTGAGGCGTCGAATTCTCTATGCGTTTTTGCTCAGAGCCGCTGATTTTAGCGACCATGATATTCCTCGAATTGCCAAGTTGATTGGCGTGGATTCAGGTTGGCTTCTTGGGCAAGCGCATGAGGCTCGGGCTAGAATCGATACAAAGGTAAAACAGAGGGAGAAGCTAAGGGAGAAGCGGAATGAGTATTGGTATCAACTGAGTAGGGCGAGAAAGAGACTCACGGATGCCCATGATTCGGAACAGCGCGAGAAGTGGCAAAGGAAAGTCGATTTATTGGAGAACAGGCATAAAAAAACCTGCGACAGTATCCGCAAGATGAATATCACACTTTCCCATAAGAGCATAGGGGAGATTATCAATGTTCCACCGGGAACCGTTTCATCAGGCCTCCATTTTCTGCGAAGGCGCTTAGATGGGAAATGAATAAGAGAACGGCTGCCGCTGGAGAGTACTGCGCCGTTCAGAGAGGGATGGCTAGACGGATAATGCCAATATTGGGTAAATTCCGCTGCAATGGAACTTGTATTGGCTAGCGGCAGTGTCCATAAGCAGGCCGAGCTTACACGGATTTTCGACTTGTACGAGCTGGCCCTGGGATCGGACATAGGCAGGGTTTCGATGCCAAGGGAGGACGCGCCAACCTATCTGGGGAATGCCCTGATAAAGGCCAGGGCGTTTTTGGGGCATACGGACGGCAGACCGATTATTTCCGATGATTCGGGTATTTCGGTGCCGGCGCTCGGAGGATCCCCGGGTGTGTTTTCAGCGAGGTATGGCAGCGATGAGGCCGGACAGAAATTGAATGCCAGAGAACGCAATGAATTGCTGCTTGAAAATATGGCGGGATTGAAAGGCTCCGAGCGCCGGGCGTTTTTTGTTTGTTCGATGGTGCTGCTTGTAGATGAGTATAGGTTTTTCACGGCGCAGGAGCTGTTCGAGGGCCTTGTAGCCGACCGACCCTCCGGTGTAGGAGGATTTGGCTACGATCCGGTTTTCTTCGTGCCGAGCGCTGGTTGTACTGCCGCCGAATTAGTTGCCGAGGAAAAGAACAGGATTTCTCATAGGGGTAGAGCCGGGCGCCGCATCAAGGCAGTACTAGACAGCCTTCATGCCGAGCCCTAGGAGTAGTGACTGCGCACCCCAAACTTGCGGTGCGTTCTAAAGCTTGAAACGGAACTGGGAGGTTGATTGATGGCAGAGCCGGCACTTACGAAGCGTGGAGAGGTAAAACTCGAGGATACCTGGGATTTGGGATCTCTTTTTGCAAATGACTCTGAATGGGAAGAGGGATTGTCGAAATTTGAGGCTGGTATCCCAAGGGTAGGCGAATTCAAGGGAAAACTTGGTGAATCGGCAGAAAGCATGGCCGCCGCATTGAATTGCATCGTGCTTGACATGGGGCTCTTGGAGGAGAGACTGGGTTACTATGTGATGCTACGCCAATCCGAAGATATCGGCGATGGCCATGTTCGGAGTCTCTATGGCCGCTATATCAATTTCGCTACTAAATTTGCTGCAGCGAAAAGCTGGTTGGAACCGGAAATTCAATCCATCGATGAGGAGGAGATTCGGACATACTTGAATTCTGAGTTGCTTGCGGGTTTTCGAGTATACCTGCGCAAGCTTCTGCGCTTCAAACCTCATGTATTAACGGAAAAGGAAGAGCGCCTCCTTGCCAAGCAAATTGAATCGGTTCAGGTGACATCCAAGGCCTTCAGCGCGCTCACGAACGTAGATATGGATTTCGGCAGGGTTAAGGTTGGTGATACGGAGGTTCCACTAACCCAAAGCAGCCTTCCTTTTCTGCTGCAAAACAAGGACAGGGCTGTACGTGAGGAGGCCTATCGAAAATTCTATCGCTGCATCGATGCACATAAGAATACACTGGCCGAGTTGTATTCGGGCAGCGTTCTCCGGGATAAGTACATTGCGGAGGTTCGCTCTTATCCGAGCGCTCGGCATATGGCGCTGTTTCCCGACAATGTGGATATAGCCGTGTACGACAACCTGGTGAACTCCGTCCGACGCAATCTCAAGTCCCTGCACGAGTACTACGGATTGAGAGCAAAGATGCTTGGGCTCGAAGACGATCTTCGCCCATGGGATCTCCATGTTTCCATAGTCGATATCACGGATATTCGCCATACCTGGGACGAGGCGGTTGAAGTGATTTGTGATGCGCTTAAGCCTCTTGGCCAGGAATATGTTAGAGTTCTGCGGACCGGCCTCATGGGACGCTGGGCCGATCGCTATGAGAATAGAGGCAAACGTTCCGGCGCGTTTAGCGCGGGTTCATACACCGGTAATCCCTACATACTTATGAATTACAAGGAAGAGGTGCTCAGGGATTTATTCACGATGGCCCACGAGGCCGGCCATTCCATGCACAGCTGGCACAGCGCGAGAAACAATCCCTTCCCCCACTACGACTATACAATCTTCGAGGCCGAAGTGGCCTCCACTTTTAACGAGCAACTACTGGCCAGGAAACTTATCGAGGAGAGCGGCGATGATTCAGTAAAGGCCTACCTTATCGGGAAGCAGATAGATGACGTAGTCGCTACCATATACAGGCAAACGATGTTCGCGGAATTCGAACGAGATACACATTCGATGGCCGAGGGGGGCGAGTCTCTAACCCTAGATAGCCTGCGAGAGAGATACTTGAATTTGCTCAGGGACTATTTTGGCGATGCAATGCACTTTGTAGATGAAAGCAGCCTGGAAAGTCTGCGGATACCTCACTTCTACAGCGCCTTCTATGTCTACAAATACGCCACCGGATTATCCGCCGCTATAGCCCTTTCGGCGAGATATGGCGGGGAATCCGAAAAAGAAGCCTACCTGAGCTTTCTCAAGTCGGGCGGATCGAAATACCCCCTCGAATCATTGAAGCTTGCCGGTGTAGACATGAGCCGAACGGAACCAGTGGACGCCGCGCTTGAGCACTTCGAAGGCCTTGTAAAGGAATTCCAGCGTCTAAGCAAGCGGCCTTAGCCCACCGAACTAATTCGAAATTTTCGTCCAGTCTACGCGAACATTGACGGCATCCGCCAAGGCTTCCATATCCTCATCGGTGTGATAAAGCATGGGAGCCTCCGTGAGTTCCACCCTGCCCTCAGGACTGCGAACATATCGCACAGCCTTATGATGCGCGGTCTCATAGTCTAAACTTTCGCCCCCATCGGCGCCCTCCAGATGAATCTTGCCGTTGCAGAGGCAGAAATAAACAGAATCCGGACTTTCAACCTTGATGTAGTACAGGGTACCCCTTACCGCCGCGGCCACGTTCGGAGTTTGAACAAGCCAGGCCTTCTTACCTGAGAGGAAGCGCGCCTTGGATTGAATAACCGCCAGGGCTCCAGTTGCGAGGTTGAAGGTTTTTGCCTTCGCGTCCAATACAAGATTGGTATTCTCCTCAACGCTAATTATTCGGTTCTCGCCGAATACAATCTCCGCGTGTGATCCGAAACCCGTAGCAATGTCATCGCCATCCATAACCTCAAGTCCTATCTCCGCTGCTTGGCCATTTACGGTTACCGTCCCTTCGAAATACTGGATAATGCCCGCCGCGCTGCTCGCCTGAGTATCCTCGTCACTGCATGATACAAGGGCTATAAGCAGTGCTAGCGAAATTGCCGCGCCAAAAATTTTCATGATATCACTCCTTTCTACGAGTTCTAAGCTAAATCGGACAGGATGGCCAAGTGGCTAAACTCGACCGAAAATACTGCGTGCTTAGTGCAATCAGTATACACAATTTTGGTTCAAGCTCCCAGCCTATGTTATTACAGTTGTGTAAATATCGATATTCTTCCCGTAAGTAGGCGAAAAGGCTAGAATACCCGGCCATGCTGGATCTCAAATATATCAAAGAGAATGCCAAGGCGGTGAAGAGCAATATCGCGGATAGGTTCATGAAAGCCAATGTGGACGAGGCGCTCAGATTGTATGACCGCCGCAACTCGCTGATTAGCGATACCGATGAACTGCGCAGGCGGCGGAACGAAAATACCAGCTTGATGAAGCGGGAAAAAAATCCGCGTATGCGAGAGAAGTTGATTCTCGAGGGCAAACGCTTGAAAGATGACATCGCCGTGGCGGAAGTGAGACTTACGGAAGCAAAAAACGCCCTTCTGGAAGCCGTCAGGCGAATTCCCAACATGAGCCACCCCGATGCGCCGCGAGGCAGGGAAGAGGAGGCTAACAGGGAAGTAAGCCGGCACGGCGAGCTTCCAAGGTTCGGTTTCAAACCCAAGGATCATCTCGAACTAGCCACCAGCCTGAATCTAGTTGATTTCGAAAGCGCCGCGAAGGTATCGGGGAGCAAATTCTACTATCTGAAGAATCAGGCGGTTGCCTTGGATTTGGCGCTGAGCCGCTATGCGCTGGACATACTCGCCAAGCGCGATTTCACAGTCACCATAACTCCCGACATTGCCAAGGAAGAAATCGCCGAGGGGTTAGGTTTTCTTCCTCGTGGACCTGAAGCAAATATATACACACTGGAAGGCACCGGCACCTGCCTGATCGGCACGGCTGAGATTACCCTAGGCGGCTTTTATGCCGGCGAGATAATCAATTTAGACAATGGCCCAATCCTGCTGGCTGGACTCTCACATTGTTTTCGCAGGGAGGCGGGAGCTGCAGGAAAGTATTCCAAGGGACTCTATCGAGTACATCAGTTCACCAAGGTTGAAATGTTTGCTTACACACGCGCCGAAGATTCCGAATGGGTTCTTGTTGAATTACGGGATATCGAGGAGGAGATTTTTAGAGGTCTGAGAATTCCCTATCGTATTGTAGATACCTGCACAGGCGACTTGGGCATGCCCGCTTATCGAAAATTCGATTTGGAAGCGTGGATGCCAGGCCGTGGCAAAGATGGCGACTGGGGCGAGGTGACAAGCGCATCCAACTGTACGGACTACCAGGCGAGGCGGCTGGGAATTCGATACAGGGAAGGCGGGAAAACTCGGTATGCGCACACCTTAAACGGTACGGCGCTTGCGGTATCGAGAGTCCTGATTTCGCTGCTGGAAAATGGCCAAAGGGAGGATGGATCGGTGGTGATTCCAGAAAAACTGGCAGCCTACTGCGGATTCACCGAAATAAGGGCCCTATAGCTGTATTAGAAGGGCTAATTGAACTCGGAGGCTTTAGTGTTTGAATTTGCCGAATCCTGGCATGCCCGCTCCCCGATTATAGTTGCGGAATTGGGCGCCTCACACCAGGGCGATTTGAGGCGTGGCCTCGAGCTGGTAGATGCGGCCGCGGATAGCGGGGCGCATGTTGCCAAGCTGCAGGTAATATTCGCCGATGAAATTCTTCCACCCGAGGTGGGACTTGTGCAGCTCCCCGGGGGCCGCATACCCTTATTCGAGGTTTTCAAATCGCTGGAACGCCCGGCAGACTTCTATGCGGCTCTGAAGGAACGGGCGCTCAGCCGGGGCCTGGAATTCTTAGCCAGCCCCTTCGGAAAGAAGGGCTTCGAACTGTTGGAAGAGATTGGGGTTAGAGCCTGGAAAATTGCCTCGCCGGAATTAAACCACGAAGAGCTGGTGGAAACTCTTGCGCGAACTGGCAAACCCCTAATTCTTTCCACGGGCGTATCGGAAATCGAGGATATCAGAAGGGCTCTCAAAGTTGTGGAAGGCGCCTTTCCGGGGGAAACCCGGCAGTCCATCGCCTTGCTTCACTGCCTAAGCAGCTACCCCGCCCCCGAGAATCAGGCTAATCTTCGCACAATTCAAACCCTGAAAAAAACCTTTGGTATACCCGTGGGCATCTCGGATCATTCAAGGCATGCCGTGCTCATACCGGCCCTTGCCTCCGCCCTCGGCGCCGCAATAATCGAAAAGCACATAACCCTGAGCCACCACACCGGCGGGCTGGACGACCTGATGGCTCTTGATGCCAAGGATTTTGCCGAGATGTGCGAGGCAGTTTTCCGCTACGCGCCTCCATGGGAGTCCGAGGCGCCGGAGGAACATCTTGCCAAGGCAATCGAAGAGCTGGCCAGCGAGTACGGTCGAGAGCGGGTGGAGGCGGCGCTCGGAAATGGAATTAAGCGTTTAGCTCGCGCGGAAACCGCGAATTATGGCCGCAGCAACCGCTCTCTCCATGCCATAGGGTTCCTCCCAGCCGGAATTCCGGTAAGCGAAGAAAATAGCGCCATCTTAAGGACCGAGCATAATCTCAGACCGGGAATAAGGCCTCAAGATCGGCGTCGGGCGTACGGACGCCGATTAGTGAACAGCATCCCCCCGGGCGAGGGCATTCGCTGGGAAGATTTGGAATGAAGTCAGGCAATCTGAGCTGCGGCGACGGGGAACTCCGCGCCGCCCTCGAGCAGATGATACTATCCCCTTCCGGATGGCGGAAAATTTTCGCGCCGGATGGCGAGCATGGGAGGGGAGAGGCGCCGTCGCTTGCCGATCGATGCCTAGCCGTAGCGATGGGCATAGTTTGGGGATATTGGCTTACCGCAAAGCGCGGCAGAAGAAGGCCGAGAGTTCTCGTGGCTACCGATTCCAGGCCCACCGGCGCGGCTGTTTCGGATTCTCTGGCGCGAGGGCTCCGCGCTGCTCGATGCAGGGTTATCTTTATCGGAATCGCCGCCGCGCCGGAGGTAATGGCGTTTTGTCAAAATAACAAGGCCATCGCCGGGGCAGCCTATGTCAGCGCCAGCCACAACCCACTCGGATACAATGGAGTGAAGTTCAGCGCGGACGGCGGCGTAATTGGCGGCTCTGCCTCCAGGGGGCTCATCGCGGAATTCCGTAAGCTCATAATGGCCGAGGGCGCGGCGGAAGCTCTGATAAGATTGGTATCGGCAGAATGCCCCGGAATCAGATTCAGCTACAGGCAGAAAAGACGCTGCTTGAGGGCCTACACCAGGCAGCTGCGCCTCATCGCCGGCGGCGTGGAAGGCAGGGCCGGCAGAAAATTCGTGCTGAAATGCCTTAGGCGCGCATTGTCCGAAAAGCCACTTGCAGTGGTTGCCGATCTAAATGGAAGCGCCCGCTGCCTCTCTGGCGATAGGGTGCACCTCGAATCACTCGGAGCGAAACTCTACACCTTCAACAGCGTGCCGGGCCAGATAGAGCATGCAATACTACCCGAGGGACGGACCCTCGAGCCCTGCAGGGAATATCTGGAGAGTCTCCATACCCCTGATGCGCGGCTCGGATATGTTCCGGATAACGATGGGGACCGAGGTAACTTAGTAATCTGGGACGATTCCTCCAAGAGCGCCCGCATCCTAGAGGCGCAGGAGGTTTTCGCAATTGCGGCTCTGGCGGAATTTGCCTGCGCCGCCTGGATCGGAATTTCTCCAGACAAAAATGCCGCGCTGGTGGTAAACGGCCCCACAAGCCACCGTGTGCGCCCAATAGCCGAAGTCTACGGCGCATCCGTTTTCGAAACCGAGGTTGGCGAGTCCAATGTGGTGAATCTGGCCCGAGAGCTTCGGAGGAAGGGCTATAGGGTTCGCCTGCTTGGCGAGGGCTCGAACGGAGGAGTTATCATTCATCCGGCGCGGGTGCGCGATCCGCTCAACACCGTTAGCGCCCTACTCAAGCTCCTGCGCCTGCCTAAAATGCCCGGACGCCCGAATCCCTTCGAGGACTGGTGTCGAAGAAGCGGCCAAACCGGGCTCTACAGGGAGAATTACGGAGCCGCCGACTTATTGGCGAGCTTACCGGCCTTTACCACAAGTTCGGCCTCAACCGAGAATTCGAAAATGAAGATAGCCTGCGCCGACCACGGTATCCTGAAAACTGAGTGGGAGGGTGTATTCAACAGGCAGTGGTCCATTCACGCGGAGGCTTTGCAGAACGCCTACGAGTTCCATTCGTGGATAGAGCTGAACAACATCGGCATAAGCAGCCGCCAAGGCTTCGGCCCGAAGGTGCGAAAAGATGAGTCCGACGGCGGTCTTAAAATAGTCTTCCGCGATAAGATGCAGCACGATGCCGGATTTCTCTGGATGCGCGGCAGCGGAACGGAGCCGGTTTTCAGGCTGATGGCTGAAATCAGGGGAAGGCGGCCAGAGGCAGAGGCGGCGCTAGTCGCCTGGCATCGCGCGATGATATCCGAGGCAGATAGGCTGGCCACCGGCGCCAAGTCCGAAAAAATATCCATTCCAAGCCCCGTTAGGGCGCGCTAAGCGGGCCGGCTAGGCGCGCGGCTATCCCTGCCCCTAATCCACTCCAATCGCCTGCCTGAGGCGGCGAATAGTGTTTGCCGCAATCAGTCTGGCCCGCTTTGATCCCTCGGCCAAAATCGCATCTATGCTAGAGGTATCAGACATCAGCCTATCATATCTTGCGCGCATCGGAGCGATCTTGGAATTGAGCAGCGCAAAGAGGGCCTGCTTCGCCTCTCCCCATCCCATGCCCCCTCTCCTGTACCTATCCGCCAGGCTCCTCTCCTCGGCTTCACTTGCAAGCAGCCTAAAAAGAGCAAAAACATTGCACTCCTCGGGGTTTTTGGGCTCCTCTACGCCCTGACTGTTGGTGACAATCCTCATAACAGTCTTTTTAAGCTGCGTTTCGGGCGCGAAAAGCGGAATGTGATTGTTGTAACTCTTAGACATCTTGCGGCCATCCAAGCCCGGCACGCTCATCGACTTCTCATCAATCCTGGCCTTGGGAATCACGAGTAAGTTCCTCTTGTAATTGTGGTTCACCGCTCCTGCAATGTCCTGAGTCATTTCTATGTGCTGCGCCTGGTCTTTGCCCACCGGAACATAATCCGTATCTAAGAGCAGTATGTCGGCAGCCATCAGCACCGGGTAGGTGAACACTCCCATGTTAATCCCATTATCATCGCTAAGGTTTTTCGATCGATTCGAATCAACCGCCGCCTTGTAGGCATGCGCCCTATTCATCAATCCCTTTGCCGTGAAGGCCATCAGGATTGTAGTCATTTCGAAAATTTCAGGCAGGTCCGACTGCCTATACAGAAGAATCTTGCTCGGATTCAAGCCGCAGGCCAGCCAAACCGCCGCAACCTCGTAGGTATAGGAGCGCAGTAACCTCGCATCCCGAATCGCGTTTAGCGAATGATAGTCGGCTATGAAGAACCGCGCCTCGACATTTTTCTCATCCGCCATGGCCAGCGCGGGGCGAATAGCTCCAAGATAGTTCCCCAAGTGGGGCATTCCAGTGGGTTTGATTCCGGTTAGAATAACAGAATTGCGCATGGACCAGGAGTATATCCGCAGTCCCCACGGAGTAAAACCCATAATCTTTCTCATCGAATCCTAGAAATAGATGAGGCCGCGAACGCCCTAACCTCAGGAACTCCTAGGAACTAGCCAATATCGGCAAAAACCACTATAACCAGGCCAAAAGCGCATCATAGATCCCTTCGCTTAGCTGAAAGACCCCTCGCACCGGTAGATACCGTTTTTTTGCAGAAAATCTTAAACGTGGTTTTACGGACTGGCGATGTATCCCGAGTCGGTTTAAAATAACGCCATGGCGCATATCTTCGTAGTGGAAGACAGCGAGGCAACCCTGAAAACTATTACCGGGTATTTGCAGCTCGCCGATCACGAGGTTTCCAGTTTCGAAAATATTGGCAGTGTTCGCGAGGCCCTGAAGCATCGCAGGCCGGACCTTATACTCCTTGATGTGATTCTTCCCGACGGAGATGGATTCCTTTTCACCAAGGAGTTTCTCAGCAAGGAGCAAATCCCGATAATATTCATGTCTGTGCGCGAGTCCGAATCCGATCGGATAACCGGCTTCGAAGTTGGCGCGGACGACTACATAGTCAAGCCGTTTAGCCCAAAGGAGCTGGTGCTCCGAGTGGCGGCGGTGCTTAAGCGCAGCTCGGACAAAACTAACTCAAAGGCGAAGTTCAGCTGGACTCTTAGCGGGCATAGGCTCACGGTGGATGGGGAATCGCACAAGGTGGATGTGGATGGCGGGCCGTTGAAGCTTACCGCGGCCGAGTGGAAAATTCTGCTGTACCTAAGCTCGAATAACGGCGCCGTGGTAACCCGGGAGCAGATTCTGGACCGCTGCCTCGAGTACTCATTCGAGGGTTACGATAGAACGGTCGACACGCATATCAAGAACCTTCGTTCAAAGCTAGGTTCTCCCGATTGGATTGAAACCGTGCGCGGCTACGGCTACCGCTTCGCCGGTATGGCAGAATAGGCCCGCTTTGGCCTTAATCGAGACCGTAGCGGCCTTTCCGCATGCTGCCTGCTAAATCGATAAGCCGCATCACCCGTTCACATATTCTTCTACATTCCTTCACCTAATCTTCATATTTTCAACATATATTGCACACATAACTCAACTACCATCAGTAGACCTTGCTGATACTTGGGAACTGCGCCGGGTTCCGGCGTTTTTGGAACAAAACCATTATTTTACAGGAGAGAAAGTAATAATGAGGAAATTGATTTTTTTGGCCCTAGCGGCCCTGGTAGCCGGGACTGTGTATGCCGAAACTTCGCCCAGTTTCTCCGGCAGTTTCGACTTCTTTGCTACCTTCGATACTGAGAATGAGAACGCTGTAATAGGCAATGCAACCGGATTCAAAATCGCCCTTGGCGGCGTTATCGATGAGTGGACAACGGTTAACGCCGAAGTCTCGAGAAGTAAGCGCCGAGTCGCAGAGCGTATTATCGAAGTGGAGGATCCAGACGGCAATAAGAAGACAGATGGCACAATTGCGAAAGGTGATATAGTCATCACCGGCAAGGAGAGGCGCGAAATAAAGGGAAAAGACACCGGATGGATCGGAAAAGATGTGGCAGATGTGACCAATACCAAAAGCTTTGATAACATCTGGGGCATGGACACCTTGGAAATCCTGACTTTGAACGAGTTTACGATGACGAACGACCTCACCGGCGCGCTTGGCTTCCCCGATTCCCCCGTGGGCGTTTCCCTTACCTGGGGAAAGACAAGTCTGGTTCCCGCGGGCTTCCACGGAGTGGCCAAAATCGGATACTTGTCTCATGAATCAACGGATTCTTACTATGGAGTCAATATCGCCGTTACCATCATCGATAGAGTTAAATTGATTACGGGCATCTATCCAACCACCTTTTTTAGCAAAGAGTACAGCAGGGACGGCAAAAACGAGCCTGTTGGCTCTATCGATTTGCAAATGCTCGATCTTGTAGAGGGTTTGAACTTCAATCTCTTCTTCACAACGGACCCTCACAGGGATACTGACGACTCCACTACAGAACTTGTTCCCACCCAGGAATTGGGCATGACGGCTGGCTATACCGGCCTGGAAGACTGGGGTTTCGGACTTGCACTTTCCTACGATTTGGAGTCAAATGAAGCTGATGTGGGCGTTTCGGCCTCCCACAATCTAAATGATAGACTTATTACAGCGCTGGCCTTTGTAATAGATAAGCTTCCCCGCAAGGTGATTGTTGAAGATGCAGCAACAGGAGACGTTCATACTACTACAAATGAGCCTATTGAGCTTTATTTCATTGCAGATGCTAGATTCAAGGCGATTCCGGACACGCTCGACGTTGTTTTCAGCATAAAAATCCCTATGAAGGGAGATACAGTGGTGGAAAAAGGAGGAAAGGAAACAACAACCGAGGTGAACATGGGAGAACACATCAAAGATAACCTTTCATTCGATGGTGGAGTCGAAGCCTACCTTGGCTCCGTTACTTATGGACTTGGATATGAGTACAATCAGCGGAATACATATTCCCCGAATGGAGATGCTTCTAGGGGCGTCTACTTCAGGGTAAAGGCTTCTTTCTAAGTTTCTAATCTAGCGTTTTATCAGCCCCGCCTAAGCGGGGCTTTTTTATGGATTTCGCCGCCGCGGCTATTATTGACAGTATGGGCGATTGGGAATTAGGATGCAGGGGTGCCTGTTAGAATACTGGCAGTCCTGCTGCTTCTCGCATCCTGCATCTCAAAACCACCTGTGCCGACTGGGGCGTCGTTCACGTTGAAATCCGCCGATTTGACAATTCGGCTAGCCCCGCTCAATCGCGGAGAACTAAGGGGGCTCTACGGCGCAAACACTGATAGTTTCAGAAATCCCTTTATCGACTATCCAGCTCAGCTCTTGAAAAAGCGCATCGTGGTTTTCGAAACCGAGATAAGCACTGATGAATCCGAGGTGCTGTTCCAGTTGGATGAGATTCATCTGACGATTGAAGGGGTAAGGGATGCCGCCACCAGCCCCAAACTTCTGATGAATTATTGGAAGGGTTATGCGAGCCAAGAAGAGGCTGTGCTAATGCAGTCCCTTATGCGCAGAACGATGCTGGATAGGGAATTCAGCGTGAGCCCCGATAGGCCTGCCAAGGGATATCTGGTGTTCGCCCATTCCTTCCCCAAGGAGGGAGGCGAGGCCATGATCTCTTTCAATGTAAGCACCCCTGGAGGGGATCAGGGAGTATTGGAGCAGGCGATGGAATTTACCGAGGCGGAAGCAGGGGAATTCAATATAATGGGCATATTCAAGAAAACATCCTAGGCTATTTCTTTTTATCTCGCTTACGCCAGTTCCTTTTGAACGAGCTTCTCATCCGCCCGGAGCCCATCATTATGCCGATAGGGCGGAGGCTTTCGATGTGCGAAAGGAGTATTTTCAACGCCACCGTCAGAGGCACCGCCAGGAACATGCCGGCGAATCCCCAAATCCACCCCCAAACAATCAGTGAGACTAGTATCACCAGGGGGCTGAGATCCAATTGATGCCCCTGGATTTGAGGATCGATTATCGAGCCTATAACGATTTGAATCGTTGGCATCGCAATCCACACTGCTATGATTCGGTTCCAGTCCGGGTAGAACTGGGCGAGGCCTAAAACCATGGTGGCTAGCAAAACGAAGAAACTCCCCAGGTTGGGGATGTAGTTTAGAAGGAAGGCCACCAAACCCCAGAATCTCGCTAAATCCTGCCCAATAATACTGAGACTCAGCCATACCAGCACGCCGGTAACCGTGCTTAGCAGGGTTTTTAGAATAAGATAACGAGCCACCTGCCTCGAGGCGTCCGAAACCGCCCTAGCAACCTTGACATTCACGTGATGTGGAAAGGCTCTCTTAAGCTTTCGCCAGGAGAGGGGCGTCTCAATTTGCATAAGCAATATGAAGAGGAGCGCCAGTCCCAAGGATGTTCCGAAACTGACAAAGGAGCCAGACATCTGAATTACCTGATCGAGTAGATTTCGAGTCCATCCCATCGTGGGGAAAAACTCCTCGGGAATTCTGAGCCGGCTCCATATCTCGCGAAGAATCTGGGAGAAACGGGACTGGTAGGTTTCAAGGGCGCTTGCAAAATTGTACAGGCTTGAGTAGAATATCTGCCCAACCCCATAGAGTAAAACGACCACCGCGAACATCACCAGGATAATTCCGATGAAGCGTGGCACCCTCAGTTTCGCGAGCCGATTTACCAGAGGCGTTAGCATCAGGGAAACAAGGATGGCGAAGGCAAGGGGTACGAAAACTCTCTGTAATAAGTGCAGAACAGCGCCCAGGGCAAGCAGGGTTAGAATGCCGAGAAAGGCTGTTTGTATGTTGCGGGATTCCATACCGATATTCTATCGCAAATTCCGGGAAAGTCATAGCTGCAGGAGCCTCTGGGTACACTAAGATAGTCATAGGATATTGCTTGTTGCCTAAAGAAGCGCAAGGTTTCTGCGTTCATATTCAAGCTATGCGTTGCTTCCACTCGATATGGTTCGAAGCGGCCCTGCCGGCCGATCGAATGCGGACAAGCCTTCGGTACTCAAATCCTTATGCGGCAGCAAAATTCTCGCCAAGATATCATCCACGCCCAGCAAAACCAGGCAGTATTTTTGAAATCGATGGGGAGATGAGGTTTTAGACAGACATGCCTGTTAGGTTATGGGCATGCGAAGTTAGACGCGAGTGATGAGGCGATGGGCAGGGAGCCTAGCCGCTATGTAATGAAACGGGAGCGCCTGCTTGGACTGATTATTCTAATGGATATCCGCCATCCACTAAGGGAAATCGACAAGGAAATGCCGACTCTCTACCGCATTGCCGAACGCATGCTTTGCTAGGCAAATCCGACAAGGTCAATTCCAGTATACGACTTGCGAGTTTGGAGCAGGTAGGAAAGAGTTCCGGGAGCCGGCTGCTTCTTGGCTCTTAGGGGAGATGGCCTAGTGGAAGAGGGCGCTAGATAGTTGGCCTTAGTAGTTGAAGATAGTTGAATTGCGCCTCCGCGGCAAGTATTCTATCATGGCGCTCATGAGAATGATTCTCATAGGTGGGATAAAGCACTGTGGCAAAACGACTTTGGGAAGCATTGCCGCGGCCGGGCTCAATTACGATTTTTTTGATCTCGACGAGCTTATGCTAGAGGAGAGCATGGGCGAATGGGGTTCGGTTCGGGAAGTTATGCGGAAGCTTGGCGTGGATGGATTTAGGAAGTTGGAGGCCAAGGCTGTCGCGTCTTTTATTGAGAGAATCATCCCCGGCCTATCTAGGAATGGGGTGGTTCTTTCCCTTGGCGGAGGCATAGTAGAGAACAGCGAGGCAATGGCCCGCCTTGGCAATAGGGGAACTAGGGTGTATCTTCTAGCCTCTAGCGAATTACTCTACCGGCGCATCAGTTCATCGGGTAAACCCGCCTTCCTATCGGCAGAGAGTCCTTACGAGGATTTTACTGAGCTCTATAGGCGCCGTGATATCCTGTACAGAGATTTTGCGGATTTGATACATGAAGTGGATGAATCGCCCCCGAAGCTTAACGCGCGGCGATTGCTGCTTGCATTGGAGGAGCATTATGCCAGGAAGTAGTCTTGGGCACTATCTCATAATAAGCACCTTCGGCGAATCTCACGGCGTAGGCATCGGCGTTACAATTGATGGACTTCCCCCAGGCCTAGAAATAAGCGAAGAGGTTGTTCAGAAGCAGTTGGATCGCCGAAGACCCGGGCAGTCCGATATTACAACGCCAAGGAAGGAAGCCGATAGGGTAAGCATACTCTCCGGTGTATTTGAAGGGAAAACCACCGGAACCCCGCTGGCCATGCTGCTTCATAACAGCGATGCACGCTCATCGGACTACGGCGGCATTGCGAAGAAATTTCGCCCTGGCCATGCGGATTACACTTATACCAAGAGATATGGTTTTAGGGACTGGCGCGGCAGTGGTAGGGCGTCCGGACGCGAAACCGCGGCCCGGGTAGCTGCCGGAGCTGTTGCGCGGCGGTGGCTGGATGAGCAGGGGGTTTCGATTTTGGGCTTTGTGAAAAGCGCCGCCGGCATCAGCTGCGAGACATTCGATGCGGATTATATCGAGAGGAATCCCATGAGGGCCTGTGATAGCGTCGCTGCTCAAAAAATGGAGGCAAGGATTAGGGAGCTAATCGAAATTGGCGACAGCGCCGGCGGTGTAATAGAATGCCGCATCAATGGTGTGCCGCCTGGTTTGGGGAATCCCGTCTTCGGTAAGCTGGAGGCCGACTTGGGCAGGGCCGTACTCTCGATTGGCTCGATTCGCGGTTTCGAGGTTGGCGTTGGATTTCTTGCCGCCGATATGAGGGGCAGCGAGCACAACGACCAGATGGATTCCAAGGGGTTTAGAAGCAACAACGCTGGTGGAATAATTGGCGGTATAAGCACTGGCCAGGAAATAGTTTTCAGAGCCGCCATCAAGCCCGCAAGCTCTATCAGTCTTCCCCAGATAACCAGGAATACAAGGGGCGAGACCGTCGATATAAGCACCGAGGGCCGTCATGATCCAACCATATGCCCCAGAGTAGTTCCGGTTATCGAGGCCATGGCAGCCATCACTCTTATGGACCATTGGTTGGGGTATCGCGCCCTTCGCGGACTAGATCCGGGCTTACTTGAGGGGAGGGATGGCAGATGAACGCGAAGCAATCGAGGTAGCTCGCCCGCTGACAAAGAAGGCGGAGAGTAACTCGAAAAAGGCGCTGTTAGACTTTGCCGGCAATGCAAAAACCCGTGGCTGCCTTATTCATCCATTTCCGAGAATTCAGATTTTTCCGCGCCGCAAAGAGGGCAAACCCAGTCTTCCGGCAAATCCTCGAAGGCTGTTCCGGCGGCAACACCGTTATCCTCATCGCCTTCAGTTGGATCATAGATATAGCCACAGACATCACACACATACTTCTTCATAAACCACCTCCGTTAGCGCTCACTCAATCTTCTACTGCCTTGTGGAAACTTCCTTATCCAACTGATACAGGCCTACTTTATTATCGCCTATCATTTTGAGCTTGTCGATCAGGCCCTGCGCGGTAGCTTCCTCTTCGATTTGTTCAGTGACATACCAACCGAGAAAGATCTCCGTGGCGATATCATCTTCCCTGCGGGAACTACGAACCAAATCATGAATGCACTTGGTAACATATTTCTCATGCCCTAGAGTAGCCACCAAGGCTTCCAACGGGGTTTCCCAGGTGGACTGAGGTTCGGGCAGAGCTGCATAAAAAACCCGCTCATCGTTTTCATTGAGGTAGCGATGAATTCTCTGAGCATGAGAACGCTCCTCGGCGGCCTGCGCTGTCATCCAGATAGCAAAGCCATGAAGATTCTTCGCATAGAAATCGGCAGCCATCGATTCATATAGATATGCCGAGATTAGTTCCTTATTGAATTGACCGTTCAGAGCCTCCGCCATTGATTTTGAAATCGCCATCTATCTATTTCTCTCCTCTCCACAGGCCATGGATATTGCAGTATTCGCGGGCCACTATTACTTTGGGATTTTCGATAGAGCAGGAGAAATGCGCCCTTGGTTCATCGCCGCTTTTTAACTCCCGCAGCATTCTCTGGCCGTCTACCACTAGCTCAATCCACTGAATCAAATGATTTTCCAGCATTGGATGAGGAGTGCTGCCCACCGTAACATCGAAGCCGCCGTCTGTCTTTTCTATAACTGGAACATGCTTTTCCTTCGATGAGTCTGCCGTTTGCTCCGGCATACAAACAATGTCTTTCCCACAGCAGTGCAAATCTGCATTGCCAGCATCCAGCATCATCATTACGCAGTTGCAGCTCTCACACTTGCACACCTCATATTTTTTGGCCATACAAACCTCCTTGGCTAAATTTCATACTCCATAGAGCGGAGCTTAGCAAATCCAAGCCGTCGCGCCTAGTTGATGTAGCCCCATATGCGTGAATTTCTCAAGGTATGCGAGGCCTTAAGCGACGCAGCGTGTATACCCCTCTACCAGTTTTCTCCAAGTATTTCAAAAAATGCTCGGGGCTGCGCGCATGCAGGGCATTTCGCGGGCGGCTCTAGGCCCTCATAGAGATAGCCACAGTTGATACAGCGCCAAACTACCTTCATATTTCTTTTGAACACCATTCCGGAATCCACATTTCTCTTCAACGCGAGATACCTTTTCTCATGCTGTTTTTCTGCAACCGCGATAGCCTCGAAAACATAGGCGATTTCATTGAATCCTTCTTCCCGGGCAATTTGTGCAAAACCGGGATACATGGTGGTCCATTCATAGTTTTCGCCATCGGCGCCGCTCTGCAAATTCTCGCTCGTGGTTCCGATTAGGCCGAAGGGAAATTCGGCTTCCGCGTTTATAGTCGAGGATTCACCGGTCATATACCGGAAGATACGTCTCCCATGCTCCCTTTCCTGGTTTGAAGTCTCTTCAAAAATCAGAGCAATTTGAATCAAACCCTCTTCCCGAGCCTTGCCGGCAGCGTATGTGTACCGGTTGCGAGCCTGCGATTCACCCGCAAATGCAGTCATCAAGTTGTGCTGTGTCCTGGTACCCCTGAGTTCTTTCATTTTATTCACCCCCTGCACCATTTTTTTCCGGGGCAACGCCCTCATATTGATATCATAGGGCCGTAGGGGGAATTTTACAAGTTTAATCACAATAATTCTTGATAACACAAAGTGTTAGACTAACTTTGCTAAGTTATAGGGATTTGTTTTAGTTAGTCGTTCTTAGTATAAGTAGTTGTCTTTACCTGGTTCGCGGGGTTCGGGTTATCGCCAGTGGGACAAAGGGCTCACCCCGGAAAGTCGATAAGTGTAATCGGCCTGCCAAGAATCGCCGCGGTGATGCAATTACTCCAAAACCGCTGTTCGATGCAGTAGGCGAGCCGCGATTGAGGTAGCCGTCTTGGCGTTATGAAAGGGCGATAATCATTCGATTCAATGTTGCCTCAGCTCACGAGGCGCGGAAACTCCCTGGAGATTCAACTCGAGTGCAAACTAGGCCTATCCGAGCAGGCATCTATTTCTGATACAGGGGCCTTGCATGATACTTGGTGTGCAGCAAATCATGGCTCTTATGCGATAGCGGCTCGCCCAGGAATTCCTTGTAAATTCGTATAATGTCAGGATTCTGATACGAGCAGCGAACCACACTTTTTTCATCGTCCTTGTAAATTCCCGCAATTCTCCTCTGGCGCACCTCCTCATCCGTGTTGTAGGGTTGACCGCCGCCGCCGATGCAGCCACCCTTGCAGGCCATCACTTCGATGAAGTGGTATGGGGGTTCCCGGTTCTCCGCGCGGGCTTGGCGAACCTCGGACATTGTTCGGCGGACGCTTGACATGCCATGAGCAACGGCAACTTTTAACCTTGCATCGCCAATAAGTATCTCGCCTACTCGAACGCCCTCCATTCCCCGTACTGCCTGAATTTTTACATCATCGACTTCCTTGCCCGTTATCAGATGCTGAGCAGTTCTAAGAGCGGCTTCCATCACACCCCCTGTAACGCCGAAAATGGTTCCGGCGCCTGAATAGCTGCCGATGGGACTGTCTACGCTCCCCTCCTTGAGTTTCAGGAAGTCAATGCCGGCGCGTTTTATAAGCCTGGCAAGCTCTCTGGTTGTAAGCACTAGATCGACATCGTTGTAACCGGAGGCATGCATGTTGTCGTCGCGGATTATTTCGTACTTTTTCGCGGTGCAGGGCATGATTGCTACCGAGTAGATACTTCTAGGCGCCAATTTAGCCTTTTCGGCATAGTATGTTTTTGTGATCGCGCCTTGCATCATCATAGGGCTTTTCGCCGTAGAAAAATGCGGAATCATATCGTCGAAATACTTCTCCATATAATCGGTCCAGGCCGGACAGCAGGAAGTTATCAGCGGCAGGGTATCGCCTTTGGAAAGCCGGCCGACGAATTCCATGCTCTCTTCCATTATCGTTAAATCGGCCGCAAAGTTGGTGTTGAACACGGCATCGGCGCCAAGCATACGAAGCGCCGTGTAAATTTGTCCCGACATGAGAGTGCCTGGTTCTAGGCCAAAGGCCTCCCCGATAGCCACTCGAATGGCCGGCGCCACTTGAATCGCTACGTGCCTTGTCTCATCGCGGACGGCCGACAGGAATTTGTCGGTTTCATCCTTCTCGTATATGGCTCCAACAGGGCAGTGAGCCGAGCACTGGCCACATTTGATGCATGGGCTCTCGTTCAGAAGCACGCCGCCCGCGGGCTGGATAACCGTATCATATCCGCGGTTGATGAACTCCAATGCCCAAACATCCTGCAATTGCTGACAAACCAGAGCGCATCTGCCGCAGTTGATGCATTTGCGAGGATCCAGCACGATCGATGGAGTGGAATCGTCCTTGGGGAGGCTTTTCGGTTGTTTGACAAATGGCGCTTCGCGGATACAGAAGTCTTCGGAAATGTCCTGGAATTCGCATGTACCACTGCGAGCGCAGGTAAGACATTCGTTTGGATGGTTGGATTGCATCAGCTCGATTACCGTCTTTCTCACTTCCATCAGTTCAGGGTCGTGGGTAATATAATTCTGGCCTTCCACCACCGCGGTGGCGCAGGCTCGCACCATTTTTGGTGAATTCTCCACCTTAACGACACAGAGACCACAGGCTGCCCAGGGCTCTATATCCGGGTGATAACAAAGGGTAGGGATGTTTATCCGAAGGGATTTTGCCGCCGCGAGAATGGTGGTTCCGTTTTCAACCTCGTGTGGCTGGCCGTTTACTTTGAACTTTGCCATATGCTTTTCTCCTCGATTAAGCCACAGTCACGGCGTCAAATTTGCAAACCTCATAGCAGATTCCGCATTTAATGCAACTGCTTTGATCGATTACATGCAATTCTTTTCGTTCACCGGCTATGCAGGGCACCGGGCATTTTTTTGCGCAGACCGTACAGCCGGTACAGTTCTCGGCATCAATGGTATAGCTTATCAAATCCTTACACTTAGCGGCCCTGCACCTACCCTCGTTTATGTGCTCCAGGTACTCATCTTCGAAATAATGCAGTGTGGATAAGACGGGGTTTGCCGATGTCTGGCCAAGACCGCAGAGCGATGTCTTCCGAGTGGCGTGCCCGATATTCTTAAGATCCCGGATATCGCTCTGTACCCCATTGCCCCTGGTAATTTTGTCCAGTATCTGATGCATTCGCTTTGTGCCGATGCGGCATGGGGCGCATTTACCACAGGATTCGTCTACGCAGAACTCCATATAAAATTTAGTTACGTCTACGATGCAGTCGCCCTCATCCATAACAATCATTCCGCCGGAACCCATCATCGATCCAATAGTCGTCAGTGAATCAAAGTCTATGGGAGTATCCAGGAAATCCTTAGTGATTACACCACCGGAGGGTCCTCCGGTTTGAACGGCCTTGAATTCCTTTCCATCACGAATCCCACCACCTATGTCGTAGATAATTTCCCTTAGGGTGGTTCCCATTGGCACCTCAACCAGGCCGGAATTTTCGATTCGACCGGTCAATGCGAACACCTTTGTGCCCGGGGATTTCTCGGTGCCGATGGATTTAAACCAGGCCCCCCCTCTCTCGATGATGCATGGGATGCTTGCCAGGGTTTCGACATTGTTGATAACCGTTGGCTTGACGAAAAGCCCATGAGTCGCTGGGAAAGGCGGTTTGGGTGTCGGCTTTCCCCGGTTTCCCTCGGTTGAAGCTAGAAGCGCTGTTTCTTCCCCACAGACAAACGCGCCGGCTCCAAGCCGAATCTCGATATCGAAATCAAATCCGCTCCCCAGGATATCCTTTCCAAGGAGCCCCATTTCCCGCGCCTGAGTCAGTGCGATTTCCAACCTTTCAATGGCAAGGGGGTATTCCGCTCGAATATAGATTATCCCCTGATTTGAAGCGACGGTTTTTGCGGCAATCATCATCGCCTCAATGATGGAATGCGGATCTCCCTCCAGAGCAGACCTATCCATATAGGCGCCTGGGTCGCCCTCGTCTGCATTACAAACCACATATTTCTTATCGCCCTCTGCATCCGCCGATAGTTTCCACTTGAGCCAGGTGGGAAATCCGGCGCCGCCCCTACCCCTAAGGCCGGATATCTTGAGTTCTTCCAGTACATCCTCCGGTCGCATTTCGAATAGCGCCTTTCTCAAGGCGGCATAGCCTTGCCGGGCAATATATTCCTTGATATCTTCGGGATTTATTATGCCGCAGTTTCGCAGCACCACGCGAGTTTGCCTCTGATGTAAGTCAGCTCCGCCTAACCCGAACCTGCCATCATCTACTTTCTCGCGGAGGATGTCCCTGGCGGGGTAATCATATGCATGATCGCTTACCAACCTGTGCTCGAGAAGGTGCTCTTTTACTATTCTCCTGGCGATAGGCGTATCCACCCTGCCATAGAGGGTGTTTGGCATATCCTTCATACGAATCTCGACAGTTGGCTCAGCATAGCAGAGTCCCATGCATCCAGTTTGCCTTGCAACTACGTTGGGCAATTTCAGTACATGGGCCTCGTCAAGAAAGGCCTCGAGAGTTCTTTTTGCACCCGCCGCAATACCACAGGTTCCCATGCTAACAAGCACTTCTATTGCATCGCCCTCGGTTTCGCGGCGCATTATCGCTTCTTCTTGCTCCGTACGCAGCTTCCGAAGCGCATCTGCGGTTATTCTTGCCATTTTCTACTTCCCATTGCCGCCCTGATCCTCAAGGAGTTGGCGCATCGGCGCTGCGGGATGATTGCCCGCCATAGCGAGATATCACTACTGGCAATTTCTCAACTGAGAGCTTTCCATGAACTTCATCCTCGGCCATAAGCACCGGTGCGAGTCCGCAGCAGCCGACACAGCGAACGGTGTCGATCGAAAACCTTCCATCCGCGGTTGTTTTACCGGCGCGAACTTCCAGGAGATTTTCCAACTCACCAACAATCTCGCTGGCGCCCTTCATATAGCAGGCGGTTCCGGTGCAGACATGAAGACTGATTTCCCCCGGCTTTTCCAGCTTGAAAAAGTGGTAAAACGTTATCACTCCGTAAATCTTTGCAAGCGGGATATCAAGAATTCTAGCCACCTCAAAGGCAACCTCGCGAGGGACATACCGATACTCCTGTTGAACCCTGTGGAGAATCATAATCAGATTGCCGGGACGTTCTCGCCACTTCTCGATGAATGCCTTCAGATTGTCGCTTAGAACTACGCCCTTAGCGACTGTTCCCCTGCCTGCAATCATAAATCCTCCATCATGAACGCGATACTGCTAGTATAATGGCCGCCTCATATTTATCAACACCTTATTAATGAATATAGCGGAAACTGAATAAAAAACAGCCCATGTTGACACTTATTCATCTAATCGGCACAATGAATTCACTGTGAACAAAAATCTCATCCTTCGCCTTATGAAATACAAGAGGGTTCTCAACCAACTTCGGACGCTTGGGTTCGAGAGAGTTTTCTCCAACAATCTTGGTGATGCAACAGGAGTTGCGGCAGCGCTAGTTAGGAAAGACTTGACCCGCATCAAGATGCATGGCAATCGGCGTGGGGGTTACAATATCGTGACCATGTTGGAACGCGTAAAGGCGAGCCTAGGCGGCACAGAACCCCAAAAAGCCATAGTTGTTGGCTGTGGCAATCTGGGACGCGCTCTATTGAACAACGAATCATTTCACAGAGATGGGATAGAGCTTATCTCGGGCTTTGATGTAAATCCGCCTGCCAGCCATATCGGAGGTATTCCTATTTATCACATGAAAAAGCTGAGCGAGGTGATTCACGCTGCTCATGTCAAGGTTGCGCTTATGACTGTGCCCTCCAGCGCTGCCGCAGAAGTGCGCGACAGCCTGCTGGCAAATGGCATTCGCGGAATACTGAATTTTACTTCCACGGAGCTCTCCGGCATGGGCAGCTGCATAATTAGAAATGTGAATATCAGCCTGGAGTTGGAAAGCCTGTTCTCTTTGGTCTATACCCAGGAGCGCCTCACGAAATAAAACTGCCCCGAAGATAGGATTTGGCAGCAGAGCAGTAAGAAAGTTCGGTATAGGGATGATTCTCCCGCGAATCTCCATTTCGCGTTCACTAGCGCCGCTACCATCGCCGAACCGGTCAATGTCCACTAAGCCTAGTGCTGTATCGCGCCAGCTACTTCCTTGCATGCCGCTCTTCACAGGCCTCAGGGACACAATTTGGTAGGTATCGAACTATCTTGAGACAGCATCACTGGGCGATTGTGCTTATCCTCAGTTCGGATGAGTGTCCAGTCTGCCTATTCTCAAGCTCGGCAGCTCCAGCTTCCTGTTAGAACGGGTTAACCGGCATTCGAGGGTTTTCTTCAGCCTGCCTTCTTAGGGGGGAAGTATTGGGCGTTCGCCCCTTCAACCGGAGAAACAACTCAATCCAGGCGTCTTTGTCCATGCCTCTTTTTCACTCTGGCCGGTACATGATGGGGTGTAGGAATCCTCGGTGAAACCGGATTTGGACTTCCTAAATTCTCGTGATGGACGATAGGGGCGCTAATAGACCGGCAAAGAGATTGGAAAAGTGGATTTAATCCGATCATAAGCGCTGTACTGTGTTATACTGACTTCTGCAAAGTTGACGCTTGAACGGCGTCTTTTATAGGAGTATGTATGAAAGGTTTAATTCGATTCGGATTGCTGATACTTGTAACGATGTTAGGTTTCTTGGGTTGTGCAACCAAGGATAACAAGGCGCCCGCGGGGCCGGTTAAGAGTACCGACTACCCTGATTTCTTTCTTAATCCGCCCGCCCCGGAGGATCAGTTTGTAGGACTTGGCATGGCAAAGCTTCAGGATGAAAATTTATCGCGAACCACGGCGCTTGCTAGAGCGAGGGCGGATATTGCAACTCAGGTTTCGGTGAGCGTCGAAACAATGCTCACGGATTACGCGCAGGAGTCCGGCGCGGATAACAACGTGCAAACCCTCTCGTTTGTTGAGCGAATTTCAAAGGAAGTTGCCAGTATCGAACTCAAGGAATCGGTTACAAAGAGTAATTATCCTGCGAAGGATGGCACCTGGTTCGTGATGGTGTATTATCCCAAGTCCGCGTTGCTGGAGACGGTTGGCGGCATATTTGCCAGGAACGAAGATGCTGCCTTTGCTGAATTCAAGGCTCAGCAGGCGCTCGATCGTCTAAATGCCGAGGTGGAGAATAATCCGCCGGTATCGGCTGGAGCTGATTCGCCGGTAAATCGATAGGATGCCGGGATAAAACTGGGCGTTACGGTTTTCCCGGAATCCAGGGTATCCGGACGCCCATATCACAGCCTTGCTGCTACTGGTTTAACAAAGAATCACGGTACCGATTGCCAGTTACCGCTTGGAACGGCAGATAGCTTGCCCGGGCAGTCGCAAGGTAAGCTAGAATCACCCTGTAAGGAATGCTCTTGCCTATGAAATATCGAGTAATCCTCCCGATATTGCTTGTTCTTGTTCCGAGTCTGTATGCACAGTCGGTGGTGGGAACAATCAGTTATCTCGAGGGCGAAGTCGCAGTTGCCAAGAATGGTGAGTATTTGGATCCTGACGAAGTGGCTATCGGTTTGGAAGTGGGCTCCTTTGACACCGTTGAAACAGGCGAAGATGGATATGTCGAACTCCAAGTGAACGCGCCGGCTTCCGGCTCTCGTGTGAGAGTGAGGCCATCCACAGCGTTCTATTTCGAAAACACCCCAAGAACATTCGAGGCCTCTAATATGGTTTTTCAACTACTGGGGGGTTCGTTGGCTCTAAAGGTAGGAAGGCTTTTAAGATTGGATTCCTACACCGTTCAAACCGACTATGCGGCTTTTACGGTGAGAGGAACCGATTTCAGCGTGGATATATCGCAAGATAGATCAACTCTCGTTCTGGTTTCAGATGGCCTTGTTAGAAGCCAGGTCTTCGGCAAATCCGTACTAGTTGAACCGGGTATAATTGCGCTAGTGGACCAGAACGCAAGGCTATCCACCGAAAACGTGGATAGGGCCGACTTGGAAATGTATCGCCAATTCTGGCATAGGCAGAGATTGGAGGCTCTAAGGATTGATGCAAGTTTGTCCATTCAGCACTATTCGCGCTTATGGGATCAGCAATTGCCTCGCTTACGCAGTGCAATGACAGGTCTCGAATCCCATATCGAGATATTTCGACGTTGGGCGGCTTTAATCGATTCGCCTGATCGTGCTTTGCCTCCTACATCCGAAATTATACAAGATGAGATAGTTCTGAGCAGGGGAATGCTGGCACTTAGGTCCATATTGCCCGTTGTTGAACGAACCTACTACACCCTGCTGGGCCTCAAGGATGCTTATGAGCAGGGTTACGCGGAGGGGCAGTTCAATTTAGGCAGATACCGCGACGCGGCGGAATTTTATCTTTCATTTCAGGAAGCGGAGATGCGAAGTATTCTAACTAGAGCCAGATGGATGACTGAGATTTACAAGTTTCTGAACTCCAAGAAGGTCAGCTTCTCGAATTCAAATATTCCGGATGCCATAGCCAGCCCTACTTCCCGATGAGGCTCTTCAACCCGGCGCCGTCTTCACGGAAGCCTTCCCACGAATGTCCACGGCCTCAATCCTATTCGCGGCTTCGACTAAATGCCCCTCGCGCGGCAAGGATGCCTTTCCACGATCTTAGTCCAATCCGCGCTCAGTAGTTATTTCCGGGAAACATTGAATTTGAAACGTATTATATCGCCATCTCTAACAGCGTACTCCCTACCCTCCGTCCTGAGTCTGCCGGCTAATTTCAGGGCCGCTTCGCTTCCGAAGTCAAACAGGTCATCACAGTGATAAACACTCGCCTTGATAAAACCCCTTTCAAAATCGCTGTGAATGAGTCCGGCGCACTGAAGGGCAGTCGCTCCCCTTGGAAAGGTCCAAGCCCTGTTTTCCACCTCGTTTGTGGTGAAAAAAGTGCAGAGTTCGAGCGCCAAATATGCGCTGCGGATTAGCCGTGACAATCCGGATTCACTTAGGCCTAATTCGGATATGAATTCACTGCGCTCCTTGACGTCTTCCAAATTGGCAATCTCGGATTCCAATCTGCCGCATAAAATCACAACTTCGGAAGATTCGGATTCAGCTATGGCGCGAACCGAATTAACCCAATCCGATTTTCCCTCAGCATCTCTCTCATCCACGTTGCACACATAAATCTGCTTCTTTGCGGTGATTAGAAACAGGTTATCGAGATGCGCCATGTCATCGGCATTGAGATCCATCGATCGGACGGGCATTCCCTCATTCAAGTGAGAAGCGATTCTTTCCAATAAGTTCTGCATAGCGATCGCTTCGCCGCGCACTCTAGAATTCACTGCCTTGATAAGGCGCGCATTTTTTCCCAAACGCTTTTCGACGCTCTGCAAATCCGCCAAGGCAAGTTCAGTGTTGATTGTTTCAATATCTGAGCTCGGGTTAGGTTCACCGGAAACATGGGCCACATTATCTTCTTCAAAGCAACGAACTACATGAGCAATTAAACCCACCTCGCGAATATTCGATAAGAACTGATTTCCCAAACCCTCACCCTTAGAAGCGCCCCTAACAAGCCCTGCAATATCCACAAATTCGGTAAGCGCCGGAACCATCCTATCAGTGGCGGCAATCTGGCTAATCCTATCGAGCCTGAAGTCCGGCACCTGCACGATTCCCACGTTCGGATCGATAGTGCAAAAAGGGTAGTTCGATGTCTCCACTGGAACCGCCGTGAGAGCAGAGAAAATAGTTGATTTTCCCACATTGGGCAATCCGACAATTCCGCAATTCACAACCGGTATCATAACGATTTTAGTGGGTTGACGCCAAGCTGCCACCTACATATCGTTGCCCAATGCGCAGCCTGCCTCAAACCATTTCCGCGTTAGCAATCTTATTAGTCCTTACTTTGAATCTAGGCTGCAGCGGTCACCGGGACATGAAACTCCTAACCGATCGCGCGGAACTGGCGTTAGCCGCCGAGATATACAACGTAGAAAACGATGGGGCTCGCATAACACTCAGCTACACCGAAAGCATAAACGCCGAAAAAATTCGGTTCGAAAATCCCGATGTAATCATTGGCAAGAACCTCTCATCGATAGATGTTACTTATCTCTTGCGTCGAATGAAGCATGTGTATCCGGTGTACGAAACTCTGCAAGATTCCCAAGAAGGCAGGACACATCTCATACCCCTATCGTTCGAACTCCCTTTGATCATGGGAAGGTCGGAAACAATGTCGAAACTGCCCGATCCGATTCTCGTTAGAGCAGATGAACTGCGTGAAGCATCCCGAGCCTTCTCAGTACTGAGCAAGGATGGGCGTCTTCTCCGTCTAGCGTTTTCTCCGAGTTGGAACCAGGACTTCTTACTGGATGTTCTAGCGACAAAAAATCCCGAACCCTTCTCAGTCGATATGGAAAGCATCGACGAGGAATCAATCAACCAAACCGTCATGGATATCCGCGATTGGATAATCGAAGGAGCCGGCGACATCGAATCCGATATACAATTCAGCAATCGATATCGCTACATCCCAGATGAGGTTTCAGTACTTAATGGGCGCATACTGTTTGCCCGCACAGATTTTGAATATTGGAATTCTCTGCCGGATGTGATTAACCGGGAATTGGATATTCGCTATTTCGGAGGCAAGCGCTCGATACCGGTGGTATCCGTGGTAAGAGCCGGCATTCCCAAGCGTGCGAAATCGGTAAGGGCCGCGGAGGATTTCATAGAATGGCTAATGCTCCCGAGCACTCAGTCCCAGCTCATGAAGAGTTGGGAAAGCGCCGGTATTACGGTTTTTGGCTTTCTCGGTGGTCTTTCATCCCTTCAAGAAGTTAACCAAACAGTTATGGCGCAGCATTTCCCACGCATAAAAACCCCTGAAAGCCAGTTTTTCCTAGCTCCTCGATACCTGCCGATAAGATGGACCAGAACTCGCGGCGAAGTGATTATCCCCTGGCTCGAAGCTGCCATAAAATCCCCCCGAACTGAACTTTCTCTACTCGATGCCTATCGGGAATGGGATTTATCAGTATTTTCTGAAACTGAATAGCTGCATTGTTTGACAAACATGCAAACTTACTCTAGTATATATTAATTAGCTATGCTGGGGAGGTAGCTGGAGTGGCAGAAGTATTACTGAAGGATATTATCAAAGTTTACGATGGCGAAGTTAAGGCGGTTGACAAGGCAAATATAGAAATTCAAGACAGGGAATTTATGGTCTTGGTTGGACCATCGGGATGCGGAAAGACAACAGTACTCCGAATGGTTGCCGGATTAGAGGAAATTTCCGACGGCGACCTTTTCATTGATGGGAAGCGGGTGAACGAGGAGGCTCCCAAAGATAGGGATATAGCAATGGTTTTCCAGAACTATGCGCTTTATCCCCATATGAGTGTTTACGATAACATGGCTTTTGGGCTTCGAATTCGGAAATTTGCTAAAACCGAAATCGAAACTCGAGTAAAGGAAGCCGCGCAAATTCTCGATATCGAGGAATTACTCGATAGAAAGCCTAAGGCCCTCTCCGGAGGCCAGCGACAGCGGGTGGCTGTTGGGCGCGCCATAGTTAGGAAGCCAAAAGTATTCCTATTTGACGAACCTCTTTCCAACTTGGACGCAAAGCTTAGGGTGCAGATGCGCGCCGAAATTTCCTCGTTGCATAGCCGCCTTCAAGCCACCATGATCTATGTTACCCACGATCAAACCGAGGCTATGACCATGGGCGATAGGATTGTTGTTATGCGTAGTGGGATAATCCAGCAAATAGGAACCCCATTGAAGCTGTATAACTCACCGATCAATCGCTTTGTAGCTGGTTTTATTGGCTCCCCGCCTATGAATATTGCCCCTGCGGCGGTGTCGGAACACGATGGGAAGATTGTTGTCAAGGAAGAAGGAATGACGGTGGTTATGCCGAAGTCGCGGGAGGAAGTTTTGCGGCCTTATATAGGCAGAAATGTGCTAATGGGCGTTCGGGCGGAGGATTTGAAATTTGTCAGGGAACCGAAGGAAAGCAATCTCAACGCGGAAGTAATCGTTGTTGAGCCTCTTGGGAATGAAACGCACCTCTACCTCAGTACCAAGGAATCTCAATTGATTGCCAGAATCAGCTCCGATAACGAGTTCCACGTCGGCGATAGGGTTGATTTCACGCCTGATGTGGAAAGGATGCAATTTTTCGATATCGAAACCGAACGATCACTGCTTTACAGCGAATGAACCTTGCCAACAGGCAGTGAGCGGATTTTGACAAGGAAAGCATGATTCGAAGGCCAACCAGTGTTTTTCTGGTTTGACTCCTCATGTAATTAGATGTTAGACTACTGTAGGAGGTTTGGATATGAGAAAACTCCATCAGATGGGTTTGTTGTCAATTTTGGTTTTATTTGTTTTTGCCGGCTGTAAGACTGCTCCGAAGCCGGAACCGGAAAAGAAAGAGGAGATGCCTGCCCAGGAAGAGCCAACAGAAAGCCAGATTATCGAAGTGGCGCCCCTATCGGATGAGGAAATTGAGATTGCAATGGCCTCTATTCAGCGAGCGTATTTGGTTGGCGCTAGCAGATATCTTCCCATGGATTATCTCAATCTAACCGGCAAGTTCGATTCGGCCATCGCTGTTGGCTATGACGATCCCGATGCAGCCAGAATGCAGCTAGAAGAAGTTATCATCGAAGCAGACAATCTCTACGACAGCACTGTAATCATAAGACGAGATGAGTATGTTGAAAAATACTTTCGAGCCGAGGCAGCCCTTCTGCGCATAGAAGCGGAGAAATTTGCTCCGGATGAATACTCCAACGCCCAAGAATTGGCCCAGGAAGCTGCTGCGCACTACGAGAGGGGAGATATCGCTTCCGCAATAACAAAGGCTGATGAAACAATTTCTGCGCAGGCCCGTCTATACTATAACTTGGTAGAGAACATTCGCTACATTGGAATCCTAAAGCGTGATACGGAGAATTACTTGAGCGATGCGGAAGACAATGAGGCGTTCGCCTATGCCCCTGAGGAACTCGATGAGGCAAATCGGCTCTATGTAGATGGCCTCGCCATGTACGACAATTACGATATCGAGGGCGCGGCAGTTATTCTAACCGAGGCGAAACGGCAATCTGTTATCGCAGCGCGAACCAGCGCCATAAGCAAGAGGCAATTCGAAGTTGATTTGCTATTGGTTCTGGTGCAAGAGCGCATTGAGACTGCATCCACAAGCAAGGCAGTGGATGCCGAGGGCGCGGTAATCGAGCCGAGCCCCTGGAGTGGCAGTGTCTATATAGCCGCGAACCCTCTGGTGGATCACTCCGCAGATGTAGGGCCGGTGGACATAGAAGAGGCAATGCTCCGCGATTTGGATGAACCCTTAAGCAATGAACTCGAAGGTGTCCCGGAGGACATATTGATAGAGGAGGAAGGTACCCAGGTAAATGCTGATGAGCAGACCGCGGATTATCTTGCCTTGGCCAAAAGTCTTTGGGAGCAGGGTGTAGCGGCTAGGAACAAGGGAGAATTCGATGTAGCCAGAGGCTATTTCGAGCAAGCTAGGGCATATATCGATATGTTCGAATCTAACTTGGTGTCGCAAACCTATACAGTAGTATATCGCGAAGTTGCTACTGACTGCCTCTGGAGAATTGCTGAGAGAGTTGAAATTTTCGATAATCCCTTCATGTGGCCAAAGATTTGGAGGGCTAACCGCAAAATGATTCAGAATCCGGATTTGATATACCCAGGACAAGTCTTGGCAATACCGCCTAAATAAGAGCCAAAGCGCCGCCGGAGGGGACCTCCGGTGACTTTGAGGATTCGCGATGCTAACTCATAGAAACGATGATAAATAGGCCAAAAATTTCCTATCAAAATCAACCCGTATGAGCTTAGCCATATCCCTATAGGCTCTAGCCTCGGCAGCAGTAGCGCTAATTCCTGAGGAGCGGCTCTGCGCCGATAGCGCGGCGACGGTATAACCACTCATATCGATCAATCCAATGTTGAGCGTCCAGCTCAGATTTTCGTAGTTGTTTTTCAGTTCCAGTTGCTCGATTTCCACGGCGGCCGCCAAAAACATATCTCCGAAGTTTGAACTAGTAAAACCCTTTTCAGTAACCCAGTTTTCAAGAACATCGGTAATTCGTCCATCGGAATCTCCGGCAACTTCCACACGAAATCTCAGTTCTACCGCTTGATTCGCCCTATTTACTTGAATTGCCTCCCTATCGTAAGGGAATTTCATTAGCTGAGCCATCGGCATGTTGATTATTTCCAGCTGTTCAAACAGTATTTGGTTAGCCTCCGTATACGCTAGAGCAGCATCCAAGAATGCATATTTTCGCAATGGCTCTTGTTGATTCTCGGCCCTATCTAAGAGTTCAATTATCCTGGCATTGTTTCTATCGATTCGCTCTCGGTATAGCCTGCCCGTTTCGAGCCTATTCAAGTAGGCTATCGTATACACATGCCCAACCTGATCGATCCAGGATTCACCATACTTGAGATTTGTAAGAGTTTCATCGGCCTCTTGTCCGATTTTCTGATCGAAATCGGTTTGGCTGAGCAGGTCTAGCAATTCGCCCTCACTTCCCGTAATTTCCATGTAGCGTGTGCGAATTTCGCTGTCTACCTCCACCTTCAGGCGAAATATCTGCGCTATTGCTCCAGCAGCATTCGCCCTTGCCGCATTTAGACTGTCTCCCTCACCGAGTTCCGCCAAATACATCTCGACAGGATAAACCACATCCTTATCACTTACCCACAGGGGGATGCTCGCCCTACTTGATGGACGTCCTGCACAGGAACCAATGGCCAGTAACGCGACAATCCCACTCAATATGCCTAGTCTGCTGCCTGTCATAGCATTCTCCTTCGTCATCGTAGCAAATAGCTTTCGACAAGATTCAATTCATCCGAACGAAAATCCCGCACACCATGATCGACCTCTCCAATCAAGCGATTCGAACTCCAGTATTCAATGACAATATGGTAGCTGCCAGGACTGAGCACAAGCTCCGCAACGTGGGCCGAGGCTGGGAAGAACTGAGATATTCTCAGATCGGCATTCTCCGAGGCTTCAACTGCAATATCGACAATCAAATTCGTAAGAAAAGCTGCAATTGCTCCTCTCTCGCCCGATTCTTTCAATTCCCTATTTGTCATCTCCTTGCCCATTTCTGCGGCAGCCGTCTTCAGAGTAGCTCGAATGATAGTTTTACCCACACTCAATGGTTGCTTAAGTTTGAATGCCTCTTCCGATAGCCTTTCCATACTTTCCAGCAGTTCAAATTCCGCATGTTCAACGCCATCCAGTTTGATGACAATCCTATCTACGATTGAGGAGCGATTACTTAGCCGTGGAAATTGAACCTTGAAGTGAATGCCCTCTTTGACATTGGGTATGACAAGGAAATTGAATCCAATCAATTCCGTTACATAATTCTCGCTTTGTCCGGTCATTGCCAGGAAAACCATGTCTTTTCCGGTTCGAACACGCAGAGTGTCTGCAAACTTGGTGGGAGATAATCCCGAAAACGAAAGAAAATTGACAATAGCTTTCTTTTCATCCGGCGGTTCGATAAGTGGCAAGGCGGGCTTTGGGAAATAATACAGCTGTTTTTGAGTTTCCCAGGCTGAATTTATGAACTCTTTCTCTATCCTAGCATCGTCCAAGAACCCCCCTGCGCGGTATAAGAGCAGTCCTATATATCTTGCAAGGGCATCGTTATGCAATCGAGATTCTCTGAATACAATTCTACCACTGCTGTCTTCGGATTGATTATACGCCTCGGCATCTTTCCTGTACTTATCTTCCAAGAGATTCAGTTTTATTTGAACTTTGCGGATTTCAACCAAGGCGGCTTCATCATCCTCCAATGCAATATAATTCAGGGCCTTGAAAACGTTCAGGTAAAGATTCTCGTAATCTTCCCCAGAGTAATCGAGCAGATTGTCATTCAATAGTCCCGAGGCAACGGCCTTTGATAGGCTTGCCGTGTAAAGCTCCTCAATTGCGATCTCGGCCTCTGTGAGTAATTCGTTGCTCAATTCATACTCTCCGGACCAGTGATACAGCATGCCTAAGTCCAGATAATAGAGAACTCTATCCTTTACTCGGTATGTGCTCTCTTTTGCTTCCTCTATTACCAGGCTAGCCTGCCTATAATTCCCTTTGCGAACCATAGGAATCGAAACCTCATATTGCCGCTGCTGAGTCTTCAGGCTTACACAGGCAGAGATTGCTGTGATGCTAAGCAAGACAAGTATCACAGACCCAATACCCCCCCCCTTCACTACCAACTGCTACCAACCAAGCCTTTTCTGTTCAACAAGTTTCTTTATTCTTTTGGTTCCAAGCCAGGCTTTCTGATTGCTTACTAGATTTACCAATTCCATATCCACCTTGTACAGGATTGTGCGCTTACCGGATATTGCATCGGTTTGAGTTGCAATTACGCCCTGCATGATGAAATCGGCGCCGGTCTCCGCCGCCAGGGCTGCGGCAGTTTCCGCTGTCGCGTGTGATTGCTGATCCTCCCGTTCTTTTCGAATTTCCTGCCTTGCTGCGCCGCCAGCCACGAATTCAACTTGTCCGCTGTTTATAAGTTCTCGTTCGATATCTTTGATAAAGGTGATCGAATCAATGTGCTCGGAGGATCTATTACTTATTCCACCTACAATTATCACGGGTTTTTTCTCCTTCTCCAACCTGAAATTCTCGAGCCAGACGTGGGAGAGCATGCTAGAAACCATGGCCTCTGCGGTGAGCCTTGAATCAGTGTCATTCCAACGTCCGCTCAAGTCTGTTATTTCATCCGATGAGGTTCTGGTAACCTTAGTACTCTCACATCCAAGCATCAGCAAACCCATTATTATAAGAAGTAGAAATGGTTTGAATTTCATTTGTACGCCTCCACAATGTATAATTCTATTTAAAAGCGCTTAACCTTACTACTGTGGGCTTCTCATCGTGCAGCTTGAGGCTCTTGAACAAGACTCATACATCATCCATCATTCTCGAAGCTCATGGAGGATGGAATGAAAATGCCTTTTGGAGTTGCCGTCGTCGGCTGTGGTACGGTTGGAAACGCGGCAGCGAAACTACTGCTGTCCCAATCGGATATACTTCGTGAAAAAACGGGGCTGCAAATTTCCCTAAGGGCCCTAGTCGATATCGACTTTGATAGGGCAAGGGCGGCTGGACTGGATGAGGGACTTTTTAGCGAAAACCTCACCACTGTTCTTGCAGATGAAGGAATTCATCTAATAATCGAGACTATTGGCGGGCTTACCATAGCCCGGACAATAATCGAGAAAGCGCTCAAGGCGAGCAAGCATGTTGTAAGCGCCAATAAGGCATTGTTGGCCAATTATGGCGTGGAATTATTCAAGCTAGCGAGGAAAAAGGAAGTTTCCATCGGATTCGAGGCCAGCTGCGGCGGAGGCATACCCATAGTAAGAGCCTTGGCGGATGGACTGCTCGCAAATAGCAACGAGGCGATTTATGGAATCTTAAATGGAACTGCCAACTTCATACTAACGGAAATGACGCAGAATGCTAAAACCTACGCTGACGCCTTGAAACAGGCACAGACATATGGTATCGCCGAAGCCGATCCCAAACTTGATGTTAGTGGCATGGATTCGGCTCATAAGCTTACGCTTCTTGCTTCACTTGCCTTTGGAGCAAAAATCTCCCTTAGTGAAATACCGGTGAAGGGCATAGATGCCTTGGATAGTTTCGATGTTTCGGCCGGTTTGGAGTTAGGTTATGTTCCTAAACTGCTTGCGATAGCCTGTCAAACGGATAAGGGACTGGAATTGGCCGTTAGGCCTGCATTTCTTGCCGAAACCCATCCGCTTGCCAGAGTTTCAGGCGTTTTCAACGCGATTAGTGTTTATGGTAGTGATGTTGGGCACACCATGTATTACGGACGGGGCGCGGGAGGGGAGGCAACCGCATCGGCTGTGGTGTCTGATGTGATATCGATTGCCCTGGGAACCTGGCAATTACTATTCTCGAATCTCAGCATTTGGCCCGATCGTGGCAGGAATATTCAAATCGCGGATTTCAGGGAATCCACTCATAGACAGTACCTGCGCTTTTTCATAGAGGACAAGAGCGGCGTAGTGGCGGAAATAACTGCCGCCTTAGCGAGCAGAGGCATCGGTATAAAGGTTATTGTACTACGAGAGGATCGCCCCACCTCGAATCTTGTACCAATAGTAATTACCACTCACGAGGCAAGGGAAAGGGATATCAGCGAGGCCTTCGAATCCATAATCACCATGTCCTCGGTTGATAAGGATGCCGCTAGAATCCCAATCATCGACGAGCAGATAGAATCAGTTAGACGCTGAATCTCGTTAACCCTTGAACCGGAGAGGAAGAAGTGACTTTCAGTAAGGATAAATTCAAAGAACGTGTAGCGTATTGGATCGACAGGGGTACGGGCGATGGGATTGAAGGCGCCACCGAGCGTCAAACCTATGAGGCTGTATCCCAGGCCCTGATGGATTTAATTTGGGAGGATTGGCGAGACTGTGAAAGGAACATCAAAACTAGAAAGCTAAGGCGCCTTTACTATTTTTCTGTCGAGTATCTTATGGGCAGAGCCTTGGGCAATAACATGATGAATCTTGGACTGCGCTCTCAGATTTCTGAGGTTCTAGACGGAATTGGATTGAGCCTAAATGCCGCCGAGGACATCGAACCTGATGCCGCGCTTGGGAATGGCGGTTTGGGCAGACTGGCCGCTTGCTTTGTAGAGTCCCTTGCCACCCTGAATCTACCGGCCCGGAGTTACGGCATACGTTATAGATACGGCATGTTTCGTCAGAAAATTGTTAACGGCCAGCAGGTTGAAGTGCCGGATGACTGGATTGCAGGCGGAGATCCCTGGTCGATTCGTCGCAATGACCGGACGGTTGTAGTTAAATTCGGGGGCCGGGTAGTAACTGAACAAGCGCCTGGTGGCAGGCTTGTTTTCAAAACAGTTGATACTGAGAACGTTCGTGCGGTTCCATTCGATATGCCTATTATTGGCTGGGATACCAGCACAATAAACACACTAAGGCTCTGGGAGGCCGAGAGCGCTAACGGATTCAACCTCCAACTTTTTAACGACATGGAATATCTTCGCGCGGTGGAACTCCAAAATCGCGCCAACGATCTTTCACGCGTCCTTTATCCGAACGACAGTGGCCCCTTTGGCAAGACCCTTCGCCTTCGGCAGCAGTACTTCTTCAGTTCCGCATCTCTACAAGACATTATACGTGAATATAAGCGGGTTAGCGGTAGCGGTCTTTCCTGCTTACCGGATATGGCGGTTATTCAACTCAACGACACCCATCCCGTCATTGCAATTCCCGAATTAATGCGGCTTCTGATAGATGAAGAGGGCTTGAGTTGGGATGAATCAGCTGAAATCACAGGAAAAATATTTGCATACACTAATCATTCGATTCTAGCTGAGGCACTGGAAAAATGGCCTATAGATCTTTTTCGGGATGAATTCCCAAGGCTCTTTCAAATCGTCGACGAAATGAATTGTAGATTCATGACCGAACTGTCCAAAAGATTTCCCTCGGACAGCCAACGTCACCATAGAATGTCCATAATTGCCGATGGAATGATTAATATGGCTTGGTTAGCAATGGCAGTATCCTTTTCAGTGAACGGAGTCGCTCTCTTGCACACGGAGATACTGAAAAAGGATGTGCTGCAGGATTGGCATGCAATCTGGCCGCAAAAAATCAACAATAAAACCAACGGTGTGACGCAGAGACGTTGGTTAAGAAAGTCTAATCCCGCTCTTGCCAGTCTCCTCGATGAGATTGTTGGCCCCGAATGGACAAAGGACCTATCCCTGGTAGCCGAACTCAGAAATTGGGTTGAAGACAAAAATTTATTGAGCCGGATTGGTGAGATTAAGGCCCAAAACAAGAAGCATCTTGCGGATACAACCCTTAGGCTAACCGGTTTATCAGTAGATGAGGATAGCCTGTTCGACGTTCAAATAAAAAGACTTCATGAGTATAAACGCCAAGTATTGAATCTACTTTCTATTATTCACGATTGGCTGGCTATAAAAAATAACCCCAACCTAGACTTCCCTCCTCGCACAGTCTTCTTTGGCGCCAAGGCTGCCTCCGGATATCGCCGCGCAAAGCAGATTATTCATTTGATTCATGCAGTGGCGGAAAAAATTAATCAAGAAGGGTTAGATGTCCTCAAGGTGGTTTTTATTCCGGATTACAAGGTAAGCACTGCCGAGATACTATTCCCTGCCGCGGAAATATCCCAGCAGATTTCCACAGCGGGAAAAGAAGCCTCGGGTACCGGCAATATGAAATTCATGATGAATGGAGCGGTAACGCTCGGTACGATGGATGGGGCGAATATTGAGATAATAAATGAGGTGGGTAGGGGAAATGCTTTCATTTTCGGCTTAGAACTTGAAGAAGCAAAAGAACTCAGAGCTAGTGGTTTGTATAACCCCTGGGCAATCCTCGATAATAACCAGGCCTTAAAAGAGGCGCTCGCTACTCTGATAGATGGCACTTTCGGCGATGACTTCAAGGAAGTCTATGACTCATTGGTATGCGGCGTGGAGGGAAAATCTCCGGATGAATACTTTGTACTCCAGGATTTTCAGTCCTATTGTGAGGCAAGGCGGCTTGCAGGCGCAACCTGGACGAATAAGGAACAGTGGAATCGGATTGCATTGCTGAATATTGCCGGGAGCGGGCGATTTAGCGCGGATAGAACAGTTCAAGAATATGCATCCGAGATTTGGCGGCTCAAGCCAAGATTTTAAGAACCAAGAATTTTGCTCGATCAGCAGTTCTAGGAAGACTTATTTCGACACCAGGCGAAGCTATCAGGCAAAAAACGCACACTTTTTTTTATATGTAAAATTTTTGTGCATCAATAGTATTCAATCGATGGTCGATACACTTACAGACAAACTACAGCGAGAATAAGGAAGGCCCCCATGTTTCAAGCTGTTCTAGCAAAGCAAAAAGGCAAGATTTACTGCGCGAACTGCATGCATTGCAAGTTATTTCGTGTTTCCACCGAGGAGGGTAAGTACGTTCTCCGAGTGAGATGCGCAGCCGGTCGTTGGCGCAAAAAGCTAGGCGGTGAAAAACAGTACAAGTATTTTACCGTGGCTAGACGTGCTTTGGATGAATGCGATTCTTACTTCGAAATGGGTGAATCCAAGGCGTTCATGAAAGATCTAAGAAGAAGCTTACCCGTCAAGGATGAGATCTTTGACGTATCCGATCAGAGCGCTTGATTTAGATTCGGCCAAAGTATTAGGATGGTTGCAGAGGTACTGTGATTGTCCGCATTAAGATGCTGCCTTTGCGCATTGATTCTGTTTTCCTGCGCTAGCCAAAGCGAGCAGGTCGATCCTCAGTGGACCGGAGAAATGTTATTCAAGCAGGCTCAACTGGCAATGGATGAGTATCGCTATGGAAGAGCCCTCTATTACTATGAGGTGTTTCTTATGCGCTACCCCGAAAATCACCAACTATCGATTGCCGCCGAGTATGAAAAGGCATTTATAAATTACAAAATAGGTAATTATGCGATTGCAAGTGATTATTATCACGCAATCATCCGCAAATACGATGAAAGCCCGTATGCAATGCTCTATCACCCCAAATTCAGAAGGCTGTGCGAAATTGGACTAAAGAATATTGAGAAGAAAAAGGCCGTGGACTTACGCCTATTCTGGAGAGCAAGAGAAAAAGCCTGGGCAGAGGGAAATGGAGAGAGTATCAACGATACCAAGCCCGGCGACGCCTAGGCTGCCGAGAAAGATTCTTCTGTTTGAAATGCAAGTTAGCTGAGGCTCAACGGGTATAAAAACTTGCCATTCCCGAAAGAGACAGCCTTCTCCACTAGGATGCAAATACAAAGCGGGGAGGCTTACACAGTCGGACTCAGGCTAACCCTTAACCCCGCCTTCCGAGAGCCCGCCAGTGAGATTCTTCTGTATGGCCATGAATAGAATAATCACAGGGGCGGCGGTGAGCATCGATCCAGCCATAATGCGATCCCAGATTGCATTCTTCGAATTGAAGAGACTGCGAAGTCCCATGGGAAGCGTGTAGAGCGATTCGTAGTCCCTCAAAAACACAGACGCAAAAAGATACTCGTTCCACGCTATCATAAAGGCGTAAATAAAGACCGTGACAATGGCCGACCACGACAGGGGAATTATTATGCGCCAGATTATTCGATGCCTGGCCAATCCGTCGATGAGAGCCGCCTCTTCGATCGAATATGGTATGGTTCGAAAAAAATTCCCCAGCAAGTAGAGAGAAACCGGGAGAGTTTGAACCAGGTAGATTATCAAAAGGGCGAGGAAGGTTCCTACCGGTGTGGCCAATAGCCCCAGCGCCACCGCAATGCGATACAGAGGTATAAGAAGCAAAATTCCTCCAATCATGTACACAAAGAGAACTCCCCTCTGTATAACCCCGCGGCCACGATATCGAAGTCTGCTAAAAGAGTAGGCGCCCATTATAGCCAAAGCAACCGATAGAAAGGCTGCTGTTACGGAAAGGGCGATAGAGTTCCTGAAGTATTTCGGAAACGGGAAAACATCGCCCGTGTCCCTATATTGGGCTAGTATCTCATCACGCTGAGCCCTTGTAAGATCTGACTCATCAAGCAGATTTCTTATGGATTCGGGAACAGCCTTTTCGGCCTGTCCGATGTTGAGTAGTTCCTTGTATGCTTCGAGATTAACCTGCGTAGGTATCAAGGAAGGATTGCCCCAGTCCCATTGATATTTCAAGGAAGTCGATAAGATTTGGATAAACGGAAAAATGCTGAAAAGCACTATAAGCAGTATAAGAAGTGTGAACCCGATTTTTCGAAAAATCCCGCTCGATCTTACCATTTGAGGACCTTCTTTAGGTAAATCAAGATGAAAACTATCAGCAGGGAGAATTGAAGGATAACGAGCGCCGAGCCCTGACCCAAATCGATTATTCCTACAAAGGCCTTGAAGTAGGTATATATCGACAGCACCTTAAGATTATCTGTTAACAGGTAAATATCTTCGAATTTGTTGAAATTCCAAATTACCCGAAGCAATACGATGGATCCGACAATGAAGTACAACTCCGGCAGGGTTATATATCGAAACTGCTGCCAGCGATTTGCGCCGTCAACCTCGGCGGCCTCGTAGAGATTGTTGTCTATCGCCTGAAGCCTCGAAAGAATCATCAAATAGGTGAGGGGGAAATATTTCCAAATGCTGAAAGCAATGGCCACCCATATCGCGGTATCCGGATTCCCGATAAGATTGAATCGTTGGCTGAAAATCCCAAGCTTCTCAACGGTTAAGTCCATGAAAATGCCGTTCACCGGATCGAAGATGAACTTCCAGGCATATACCACGGAGAAAACCGGAGCCACATACGGAAGGAGTATCAAGCTGCGTATAAGGCCCCGAAGCGGGAATTGCTTGTTCATCACCAGGGCAATCCCCAATCCAACCAAGACCGTTCCCAACGTTGTTCCAATAACATAAGCGACTGTGACGAGAACAGCCTTCCAGAAGTCGATGTCGCTAACAACTTCGCGATAGTTTTCTAAGCCAACGAAGGTATCCTTTTCCATAAGAGATACATTGAAGAGGCTCGAAATTACATTTGAAACTATCGGGTAGAGAATCAGGCTCAGAATTATCACGACTGAAGGAAGAATCAACGTCCATCCCAAGGTTGATTCACGCTGTTGAAGACTTCTATTCATCACAGTTCCTGGGGGCCGATGTGGCCCCCCATTTTCCTACATCAGCTTGCGTATTTCCGCTTCTGCCCACGACATTGCAGAATCAATGCTTTCGTTTTCCTGAGTTATTCGATAAATCATCTGAGGGATTATCTGCTTGGAAAAAACCACGCTTGCCGCATCAATTCTTTTGCCATCGACAATTTCAAAGGTTTCAATGCTATCTAGTCCCTGGACGATTTCCGCCAATTTCTCAGAACCATACAGTTTGAAAATACCTTTCATATCCTCCTGGTACTTAGGATTTGTCGTGATTTCTTTCAGCACAGGATTTTTGCCCCCGGGCGCCATATGAAGGAAGGAGATATAGGCGCTGGGAGTAAGTAGATACTCGGCAAAGCGCATAGCGGCCAGTGTCTCTTCTTGATTGTCGGCGTTCGGGAATGCCAAGGACACTATCACTCCATATCCCGCATCCCTGGTTTTGTTTATAGCCGACACCATTCCTGTGTTTTTAACAAGGTCCGGATCGAAGCTTGCTCCCGCTAGTTCCTTGAAATTTTCGTCGGTAAGGGAGCCCGCGGCTACCTCTGCCAGGGCCAAATCATCCATGATATAGGTTGAATAGAAGAACATTGCCAACTTGCTCTGCAGGTAGTAGTCCCGGCTGCGCCAAGTTTGAGGTCCGGGAGGAGTGTACTTTGCCAGTTCGGCATAGAACTCAACCGCCTCCCTCATTTCCGGAGAATTCAATGTGAGATTTCCATCTCCGTCGAAAAGCCAAGCATCGTTTGACAAGGCGAACTGCGTAAACACTTGCTCAGTAAATGCCTCAGGCTTGGTGCCTATCAGAATGCCGTACTGATTCATCTCGGGGTTATGAAAGTGCTTGGCCGCTGCTAGGATGTCGTCCCATGTTTTGGGAGGATTCAAGCCGGCCTCTTCGAACCAATCGGCGCGGTACCATATACCCTGAATCCAGCCATGGAAAGGTACGGAGTAGTAGCTATCGCCCGATGGCATTTGATTCAGGCCGAGAATTCCGCTGTAAAACTCATTTTTGCCAATGTTATTTACCACATCGGTGGCTGCCTCGGTATTCAACAGACCCTGCGTGCCGAAGGCCACCGCATTCGTTGTCGCAACCTGTACTAAGCCCGGAAGGGTGCCAGCCGCCGCGGCCGAGTTCATCTGCGTAGCCATATCATTTTCATCAATCGCAACTACTTTGACCGTTATGTTCGGATTAGATGCCTCAAACGTCCTTGCTAGAACATTTATGATGGCTAAACGATCCGACTGCGTCTCCGTTGTCCAAAATTCCAACGTAACCGGACCCGATATCCTTTCCCCTCCTGTCCCATTGGCAAAGGCGGTTCCCATAATCGCAATCGCCACTAAAATCAAAACCAAAAATCGCTTCATAGAAGCACCTCCTCATATTATACGTGAGTATAGCGACTGAACGTTTTGCTGTCTACCATTGAAGAGTACGAATATTTTGAATTTCAAAGTTTTGAACCATGATGAACGACGGGTGTTAGTGGCGGTGATATTCCCCGGGATCGCAGGGTATAAACTCGAAAGGGAGAATCGGATACAATGCAATATGGAGGACATTGAATGCCAGTTATCATCACAAGAACAGTAAAAACTCCACACGGGGAACTGGTGGCGGGCAGTATCGATGAGAAAATCTGCCTTTGCGATTGGAGATACCGCAGAATGCGACAAGGCATCGATAGGAGAATTCAACGAGGATTTTCAGCCACCTACAACGAGGGCAATTCACCTATAATTGACGAGCTGGAGAAGCAACTCACCGAGTATTTCAACGAGCAAAGAGAGGTGTTTGAACTTCCCCTAATCACCATCGGGACAGACTTTCAAGAGGCGGTGTGGAAGGCCCTGATGGAAATTCCCTATGGCAAGACGGAAACGTACCAAAAACTCGCGGATAAAGTTGGCCGGAGCTCCGCTGTTCGCGCTGTTGCCGCGGCAAACGGAGCAAACGCCATTGCCATAATAATTCCCTGCCACCGAGTCATCGGAAGCAACAACAATCTCGGAGGATACGCGGGAGGATTGAGCTTGAAGAGGCGCCTTCTGCGGCTGGAATCGCGGAGCGACTGAATCAGTGAAGATGGCTTTGGAATTCATCTAACTATCCGAGGGATTTTCTAAGGAAGAATCTTTGACAATGCGGCTAGAATTGATGTAGGTGGCCAGGCAGTTTGGCTAGGGGCGTCCGTGCAGGCAGCGCTAGGCGCTGCAAGAGAGGCGCTCAGCAATTTCGCCTTAGGAATATTGGAATTGCGTCCGTAAACTTAGGGTCCATGAATCCGCGCCCCTTCACCGTGTTCATCACAGGTTTTTAAGCTCTTCGCAATCCCAATTAGCTGCAAGAGCATATTCGCTTCACGCTGCCAAACCTAAATATCAGTGGCGGATTAGGGGCTATTAAGCTCCGGATTACCCGTTATTTAGCCGGTGTGGGCTTGGGCAGCTTATCGATAGTTGCGAGATGGGAAGATTGCCAAGAAAGCTACGATTGAATATCCCTGCCTTGAACAGGATTTAAGAATGCAGTTTGCGTACCGAGCATTTGCGCTAAGGCAGCCTGGCCGCGCCGAAAATCAAGCAATTGCCGATGAGTCTTTACTAACAGCGCCAATCTGATTCATTCTGCACCCTGTGAATCCGATGCTTATTCTCGCAGTCTATCTCGGGTTTTTTCTATTGAACTTTCTGGTGGACTGGTTTCTGAGCATATTGAACATCAATTTCGCCCTCAAGAATTGTGAATTGGCGCCCCCAAACTTCGAGGCCCATATAGATAAGTCTACCTACGCTCGCAGTGTGAGGTATACCCTGCGAAAGGCTCGCTTTGGCCTTGTGCAATCGGTGGCGGGAAGGATTCTTGTCCTTATAGTCTTGTTCACTGGCGCTGCTGGAACTCTGGATGCTCTAGTGAGTTCCATGGGCCTAAGTGCCTATTGGCAGGGGCTTGTATTTCTTATCTTAGTTTCAGCGCTGCTCTGGGTAGTTGGTCTGCCGAGTTCACTGTACTTACAATTTGTTATAGAAGAAGAATTCGGCTTTAATACAACTAGCCTTCGCACTTTCTTCGGCGATATTGCCAAGCGGGCGCCAATCGCCTTGCTGATCCTAGCGGCGCTCCTTGGCGGATTCCATGTCGTTTTGGAATTGGCTGGCGTTTGGTGGTGGATGTGGGCCTGGGCTTTCTGGGTGCTCTTCCAGTTGCTAATGGCAGTTCTGTTCCCACTGCTTATTGCACCGCTGTTCAATAAGTTCACCGCGCTCCCCGAAGGCGCTTTGAGAAACCGGCTAGCGGCCCTCGCCTATCGCTGCAACTTTCCAAATCAAGGAATTTTTATAATAGACGGAAGCCGCCGGAGCAGGCATTTGAACGCCTACTTCACAGGAATCGGAAGGGTGCGCCGCATCGTAATTTTCGACACCCTGATAGATTCGCTGCAGGAAAGCGAGATTGAAGCCGTATTGGCTCACGAGATTGGACACTGGAAATCAGGACATATGCGCAAGCGCCTTGCTGTTTCCACGCTTATCAGCCTCATACTCTTTGCCCTCATTGGCCTAATGCTAGGCTGGGAAAGCTTCTTTCTAGCGTTTGGATTCAACTCGCCTTCGCTCCATGCTCTGCTTTTTTGCCTAGCCTTCTACTCAGGCCCGATATTATCGCTCTTTGCCCCGGTGTTCAATATCTGGTCGAGAAAGCACGAGTACCAGGCGGATCGGTTCGCTGCTAAGCAGATGGGCGATGCAAGACCGCTGAAGGAGGCCCTCCTTAAACTTGGGGAGAATAATCTAAGCAATCTTAGGCCGCACCCTGCATACAGCTTCTGGCGCTATTCGCATCCCGCGCTTTCCGAAAGACTCGCCGCGCTTGAAGCCAAAACCTAGAAATCACCAGCCGCTGACGCCTCCCCCGCGATTGCTTCCCGCCCTCATCCTCTTATCGAAAACCTATCATCGCAATCGTAAGGATGGCAGAAACTGCAATCGCCATCGTGCCAAAAAGAAAATCGCGTTTCCGATACCATGTGAACGACAGGGTAAGCAGAGCCGGCAATGCCGCGTTAACCAGAATGGCAATCGCCGCCACATTCAGGATATATGCATCCCCGATGTGAAAGAACCATCCTCTGCCAAACTCGAGGCCCACCTCCTCGAGGTAGTTCGGCGCCTTCGCACTCCAATTTGCAGCGACTTTCTCCGGCTCTGCTCTTGAGCGAATTAATCCCGAGCTGTAGAGCAGGAAGGCTACAAGCGACAGGAGTATACCGAGATTACCCACCCACCGAAACCAGAATATGATCTGCTTTTCACCGGATTTCATTGTCCCCCCCGTGCTGATCCAAACAGCAAACTCAGTGCGGCGGATGTCAGGATGCCAAGAACGAAATATCGAACTATGGTTCCCGGAATTCTGGGCAGCAATTTCGCGCCGATACGTGTTCCCAGCATCATGCCCGCCATCGAGGGCACCACAATGAGCGGTAAGACCGCGCCTTGGTTTATGAAAACCCATGAAGCAGCGGAACTGGTCATAGTTATAATCAAGATACTTGTGCCAATCGCAATTTTAAGCGGCACACCGAGAAGCAGGTTGAGCGCCGGCACATTGGCCCAGCCGGAACCCAGTCCAAAAACTCCCCCCATAATTCCAATGATGAAGAAGGTTATCAGTCCCAGAGGCATACGGCGCATACCCCACTCCGACGAATTCCCCGTAACCGAATTGATGTAAATTCCGCCTATATTCATGCGTTTAGCTAGCAGATTTCCTTTGCGAAGCGGTGGGCAATCAACACTCTTTGTAGAAAGCATCAGGGTGATAATAGCGATTATCACCACTCCCAAGATAATCTTCACGACTTGTGGCGGTAGGGTCATGCCCACATTTGCTCCGATAAGCGCGCCGATGGAACTAACAAGGGCTAGGGGAAGCGCGAGACGCAGGGAAGCCATACCCTCTTCCAAAAGCCTTGGGCTCGCCCCAATCGCACCTGCTAGAGACATCACGAGTCCTGATCCCCGTACAAAGTCGAGGTGGAAGGGAGATATCGCGGATACGATTGGGACGTATAAGATAGCGCCGCCCACGCCGGCAAATACTGCAATGATGCCCAAAAATATGCAGAGAACAAAAAGCGATAAGGTCCATAGCCACCAGGGCATTGAGGATGCTGCCTCTCTGGAATCTTCTAGGGCAGGAATACATGAGTTTAACACCAGCAGCAGAAGCATCAAAGCAGAGGCGATCGATATTCCCTTGCTCGTTCGATAAGAGGGCCTCACTTGGTTTTATCGGATTTACCGCGTTCGATTTTTCGCATCCGCTTGGCTATATCGTTCATTCGGTATTCGATTGAATTCAGTATCCAGAACTGAAAGTGGTGCACCTTCTGCTGGGAATGTATCATGAATACTATCTTGACTGAAACAAGCAGCACTCCAAGCTGAAGAGATATGAGTCTAGGGAGATACTCAGTTGTCAACTCGATAAGAAAAAGAACAAGTATGAGTATGAAAAAACCCACATTTATCCAGTTGTCTCTCCTTGAAAAATTTTTCCCGCCAATTTTCCCTAGAACTTCCTTTAGCTGCTCGCGTTCACGCTCGAATTCTCTTATCTCGTTGAGTAACTCTTCCCGCGTCTCATCCCTGTGTGTGTTTCCGGCTGTTTCCATGGGCATATTATAACTGATAGTGTAACTTATTTTCTTCTCTATCTTCGGCGAATCTGAGCTTGGAATTCTGCTTCCGGCTTGAAAAAAACATGTGAATCTGATACTGTTCTTGGCAGCAGGTTCGAGAAACTCATCGGATAATCCAGAGTTTATACAGATATCAAGGGGATGCAAATGAAAGTTAGTACGGTTACCAACGGGATTTATCGCTTGTCAGCGAATGTGGACAACGTTCTCTTCGAGGGTTTATGGCGAATGCCCGAGGGTATAGCGATGAATTCGTACATAGTCAAGGGCGAGAAAACCGCAATAGTTGACGGTGTATGCGGCTGGGATGGTGTGCCCGAAACACTGTTCGAACAACTGGATAAAATCGATGTGGCGCCAGAGTCTATTGACTATGTGATTGTAAACCATATGGAACCAGACCACTCGGGCTGGATCGAAAACCTCAAGAAGATTAGGCCGAATTTCACAGTGGTAACCGGGGGGAAGTCTGTTGCGCTGATGGAGGCCTTTTTTGATATCACAAGCGATATAATGGTTGTCGGCGATGGAGATTCCCTCGATTTGGGCAACGGAAGAATTCTTGCATTTATGGAAATCCCGAATGTTCATTGGCCTGAAACTATAGCTACCTTCGATACGAAATCCGGCACAGTAATGCCATGCGATGCCTTTGGTTCATTCGGAACGCTAAGCGAAGCCGTATACGACGACGAGTGCACTGAGCAGCAGTTGGTTTTCTATGAGAAGCAGGCCATCCGCTACTACTCCAACATCGTTGCCGCTTATTCGACTCCCGTTGCAAACGCAATCAAGAAGGCATCCACGCTGCCGATTAAGATAATTGCGCCTGGCCATGGACTTGTTTGGCGCAAAAACCCCATGAAGATAGTGAATGATTTTCTTCGCTATGCATCCTATCAAAGGGGACCCTGTGAAAACGAGGTAACCATTATTTATAGCAGCATGTATGGGATGACCGAGCAGGGCGTGCGGCCAGCCATCGATGCCCTGGAAGCCGAAGGTCTGATTGTGCACAGGCACAGAGTTCCGGAAGAGAGTTTAGGCGACGTTCTTATGTCGGTTTGGAGCTCCACTGGAATCGTGTTGGCCATGCCAACTTATGAGTACAAGATGTTCCCTCCGATGTTCGCCATTATCGATGAGTTGGGTAAGAAGAAGGTTCATAATCGCAAGGCCTTCCGCTTCGGTTCATACGGCTGGTTTGGCGGGGCTCAGAAAGAACTGAACGAGCTTATTCAAAAATACAAAATGAACTGGGATTTCGTTGAACCCTTGGAATTCAAAGGGAAACCCACAAAAAAGGATATCCTAACCATAGAGGCAAGATGTAGAGAGCTTGCCGCTAAGGTGAAAGGGGCCGTGGCAGCTAAGCCGGAAACTACCCCGGCGGCTCCCGAAAATCGCCACGGCACTACGGAAGCTAAGAAATAGACCAACCTGCGAGCTATGCCATACACCGTGATTACACATGCAGGGAAGGCTCACATAGACGAAATTCTTGCAACTGCCGTCCTGGCTGTGCATAGGGGCGAGTATCCGCTTGAGATTAGGCGGCTAGACCCCAAGATAGTCGAAAAAATGGTTTTAAATGGGATGGTTCCGGAAAATTCCTGGGTTATCGACTGCGGACTTGTATACCATCCGGAAAGGCGCCTCTTCGATCACCATCAAAATGGAGATTTGCCTAGCTCCGCGCTAATGCTGTTCAAGCATTTATTTCAGAGGCTTGAGGGCACAGGCCTTCACAGATACTTTGAGCTTGTTTCCAGGGTAGATACCCAGGGGGCTCGTAGTTTGGGTGATTATGGGAGAATGAGCGATAGCAGAGATTATTGGAGTTTTTCGCAGGAAATACTTACCGAACTTTTCGAAGAAAATCCTCTTGAAGTTCTTGATATTTATGCCTGTGGCCTCAAGGGAAAGATTGAATTGGAAGAGGTGAAAAGGGCGGCCGCGGAGTGGGTAGCCTTTCCTGGAAATATCAGCACGGAAGTGGTGATGGGATTAAGCATTCTCAATTACAAGGAACGCCCGCCAATCGAGTTATTCGATGGCCTTCACGAGATTTACAGGGATATCATAAGGCAGAACTCCGCCGTGGCCGTTTACGGCCACGACAAAAACGACCCCTCGGTGCGAACCCTGTATCGTACGGATTTCGGGCACGAGATTCTTGATTTCTCCAAGGCCAGCCCTGGGAATGTAGTTTTCAACCACCAGGGCGGCTTCTTGGTGAAGTTCATACCAACCGATGAAAACGAGTGGAAGCGGATACTCGCCGGTTCCCTCGGCCCTAGGAGAGGGGGATAGCCGCTTAGAACACGTAGCCAATTCCTAGGCCAATATCTATAACCTGCTTGTTTAATTTCTTATATACTTTTCCGTCGGCTTGGAGGTAGATGGGGTAAAGAAGGCCCACATCGAGGTTGAAGTTATCGAAGATTTCCCAGCCAATTCCACCGCCGATGGTGAGATTATCCAATTCCGGGTCTAAGAAGGTTCCATCCAGTTTATCCTTCGGCGTGTTGCCGTTTGCATAAGACCCGCCCACGCTGATTTCGAACCGCTCACTGAGCCAAAACCGGAGACCTACAGCCGCCATTATCTCATCTCTATTGTTCTCGTCATCGAGGGCCTTCCAAAAGGAGTACTTAAGCGATACGGGAATTTCCAAGCCGAAGGGAAAGGCATAGGAAAAGCCTAGCCTGATAGCCCACGGCGCATCGGCGTTATCGGGAGCGACGTCTTTTAGAACTCCCAAAGTGCCCGGCTTACCGCTGGATGATTTATCCTTAAGTTCGATTTCCTGCATGGACTCGATTGTCAGGCTAGCGCTAGTTGCCTCATTCGGCTGTAGGTGTACGCCTAGCGCTCCGCCGAAGCCCGTGCCGGATTTGGCTAATTTAGCCGCTCCGCCAAGAGTCGGGACATTCGCCTCATACTTCACCTCTGGGAATGAGGCGTCGAATCTGGCCCCTACGGCAAAAACCGGGGAAAAGGCATAGGATCCGCCAACGCTTAGCACATGGGTGCTCGAACTGCCTTCAAGTCCGCCGGGCGTGGGTACGGGTGGAGAAGCTTGGGGCGCGCTAGGGTCAGGGGCAAGGAATTTGACGGAATCCCATTTGACTGTTCCCCCCCCCCTGGGAATGTTGTAGCCAGCGAAGATGGCCCAGTTGCCGCCGCTGTAGCCCGCATAGGCCGCGGGGATAAATGGAACCCAAGTAGACATAGTGTAAGCTGTGGATAATAGCTCATAAGAGTAGCGCAGCCGGACAGTTTGACCGTTTAACTGAATATGAAAGCCCTTCTGCAGGAAGGCCGTTCCCGCTGGGTTGAAGTACGCGCTGTCGATTGAGTCTGTGGCCGCGTTGCGGCTCAGCAATCGAATAAATTTCGCGCTTTGATTATCCCCAGCGTAAACAGCGCTGCTGATAATTGCCAATAAAACAAATAATACCAATAGTTTTTTCACTCCTAGCTCCTATTTTGATTTTTCGTTATGTTAAGAGTGCACTATGATATGTGTCAAGTTTTGAAGTGATATTTGTAAGCTCTTTTGCATGATACTTATCAGGTGCATCCGTGTTGTATTGGGAAGGGTTCATAATCGTACGGATTTCGGGTACGAGATTTTCGATTTCTCCAAGGCCAACCCTGGGAATGTAATTTTCAACCACCGGGGCGGCTTCGAAGTTTTCATGCCAGCCAATGAAAACGAGTGGAAGCGGATACTCGCCGGTTTCCTCGGCCCTAGGAGAGGGGGGATAGCCACTTAGAACACGTAGCCAATTCCTAGGCCAATATCTATAAACTGCTTGTTCAATTTCTTAAAATCTCTTCCGTCGATTGGGAATAAAACGGGGTAAAGAAGGCCTACATCGATGTTGAAGTTATCGAAGATTTTCCAGCCAATTCCACCGCCGATGGTGATTGAGAAGACAATGTTGGATCAAAGTAGGTTTCATCCAGTATATCCTTCGGCCGGTTGATGCCTGCAAAAGATACGCCCAAGCTGAGTTCTAACCGCTCTATGAGCCAAAACCGAAAGCCTACGGCCACTATTGTTTCATTTCTTTCGTTCTCGGCATCGAGGGCCTTCCAAAGGGAATATTTAAGCGATACGGGAATTTCCAAGCCGGAGGGAAAGGCATAGGAAAAACCTAGCCTAATAGCCCACGGCGAATCGGCGTTATCGGGAGCGGCGTCTTTAGTACATTTGAAGTGCCCGTCGCACCGCTGGATGATTTTTCCTTAAGTTCGATTTTTTGCATGGACTCGATTGTCAGACTAGCGCTAGTTGCCTCATTCGGCTGTAGATGTACGCCTAGCGCTCCGCGAAGCCCGTGCCGGATTTGGCTTGTTTTGCCACTCCGCTAGCGCCTAAACTTGATGAAGCTGGTGGGATTGTGAGATTCGCCTCTGGGAATGAGGCATCAAATCTGGCCCCTACGGCAAAAACCGGGAAAAAGACATAGGATCCGTCCACGCTTAGCACATGGGTGCTCGAACTGCCTTCGAATCCGCCGCTCACGAATTTTTCAGATTCTTTAGGTACGAGAATTGGGCGGAATCTCATTTGACTGTTCCCCCGCCCCTGGGAATGTTGTAGCCAGCGAAGATGGCCCAGTTGCCGCCGCTGTAGCCCGCAGAGACAAATGGAACCCTTGGATATAGTGTAAGTTGTGGGTGATTTCTCATGGGAGTAGTTCAACCGAGAAGTTTGACTGTTTAACTGAGTATGAAAGCCCTTCTGTGTAAGAAAGCCGTTCCTGCTGGGTTGAAGTACGCGCTGTCGATTGAGTTTGTGGCCGCGTTGCGGCTCATTAATCGAATAAATTTCGCACTCTGATTATCCCCAGCGTAAACAGCGCTGCTGATAATTGCCAATAAAACGAATAATGCTAATAGGTTTTTCACTCCAGTTCCTATTTTGGTTTTTCGTTATGCCTAAGAGTATATCGCGATATGTATCAAATTTCTTTCGAAGTGATACTTGTATGCCTTTTCGCATGATACCTGCATCCTTTTCTCATCGGAAGGGGTAATGAGCTAGCGATATTCATGGCTAATTGCGCCTAACCCCATCCTTAGATTGCCGGAAGAGAGCTTGTAATCCGCTCTTGGCTCAATGTGCAAGAAACCTTATCATCTGCCTAGTGATGCCCAGGGTTGAGTGCTCAATGTTTGGCATTTGGCAGCCCTAATAACCTAATTATCAGAGGAGATATTAAATGGCCAAGATAAAAGTGGCTTTCAACGGGATGGGACGTATCGGGAAAAATGTGATTCGTGTAATCACCTCTCTCTATAACGATGAAATCGAAATTGTCGCCGGAAACGATTTAGTCCCGGCGGCGGAAATAGCAGCAAGTCTTCCGAAGGATTCCATATATGGGCGCTTCCCCGTGGATGTGAGGCTTATCGGCGGCAATCTTATTCAAATTGGTAGTCATAGGGTTGCGATTTACTCCGAAAAGGATGCAGGCAGAATCCCCTGGGCCAAGCATGAGGTGGACGTGGTTCTGGAATGCACCGGCTTCTACCTCAGTACCGAAGCCTCGGGGGCGCATATAAACGCGGGGGCAAAAAGAGTTATTATCTCCGCGCCTTGCAAAGATGATACGAAAACAATCGTAATCGGTGTAAATCACGATAGGCTGACTGCAGCCGACACTATTATCTCCAATGCCTCCTGTACCACTAATTGCCTAGCTCCACTAACCAAGGCGGTGGATGACGGTTTTGGGGTGATTAGCGGACTGATGTGTACGACACACGCGGCCACTTCTACGCAGAGGGTTCAGGATTTCTTTGGAGGCGGTAAGAATCGCGCCACCCTGAACAATGTTATTCCGGCATCCACCGGCGCCGCGATAGCTGTAGGCAGGGTGCTTCCGCATCTGAACGGCAAGCTCAACGGAACCGCGCTTAGAGTGCCTACCGACACGGGTTCCGTAACCGAAGTGGTTTATCTGCTTGATGGCAGGTTCACCAAGGATGAGATTAATTCCAAGGTAGCCGAGAACGCGAAGAAAATCAATGCAAGCAGCATAAGCGGAAAGATTTTGGAAGTGAGCAACCACTATGAATGCTCGAGAGACTGCGTGGGAGAACTATGGAGCTCCATGCTTATTCCGGGCAACACACAGGTGGTGGAAGCCGGACCCTACACCCAGGTTAAAATGACTAGTTTCTACGACAACGAGATGGGTTACTCGGGGCGCATGGCGGAGCTGGCTCAGATTTTTTCTTCATCATAGCATAGCGTCGATTTTCGCCCTTATCGGACAATTTTGAGACATCCCGTGAATTCCGCTAGACGGCGGAGTTTCGATGGAGCTATCATCCTTAGGATGCATTCTCTGCCTGCCGCGCTCATTGCGGCCGCCATATCTATCGCTCTTGGACAGTTTTGGAAGTTTGTAAGCCCCCTGTTCGTGGGCAAGGCCCCAGCCCTGCACGGTATATTTCAATCTGGCGGCATGCCCAGTTCCCATACCGCCGCTGTCGCCTCAATGGCGCTGCTTGGGGGTCTGAGAGAGGGTTTCAATTCCTCATTTTTCGCGTTGTCGGCTGTTTTCACCGCGATTGTTGTCCATGATGCAATAAAGGTGAGGGGGGCTATTAGCAAGATAATCAAGCTGCTTAGAAAAACCATTCCGCCGGATATCCTGGAAATGGAGGGCGGTTTGCCATCCACGATTGGGCATACCTACGCTGAGGTTTTTGCGGGCTTGATTATGGCGGTGATGGTTGCATTTTTATGCAATTGGATACTTCCTTGAAATCGGCGGAGTCCCCCTGGCGCCTAGCTCGCTATATCTCCTTGGCTGCCAAATCGCCTACCTCAGAGGTTGAATAACCCATTCTACCGGCTGCAAGGCTTTTTATCTTCGTGCCGGTTACCACCATCACTGCCCTTTCAACGGCTTCGGCAGCCCTGTATTCACCGAGGGTGTCAAGCATCATGGAGCCGGCCGCGATCGAGGCCAATGGATTGATAATTCCCATTCCCGTGTACTTCGGGGCCGATCCCCCAATCGGTTCAAACATGGACACCCCCTCGGGGTTGATATTTCCCCCCGCCGCAATTCCCATGCCGCCCTGAGTTATGGCCCCAAGATCGGTAATAATATCCCCGAACATATTGCTTGTTACCAGAACATCGAACCATTCTGGATTCTTCACCATCCACATGCAAGCGGCGTCCACATGATAGTATTCACGCTCGATGTCAGGATAATCCGATTCTCCAACCTCATGGAAAACCCTTTCCCAGAGATCGAAAACATGGGTAAGAACATTGGTTTTTCCCACTAGGCCAAGTGTGTTTGCAGTTCCTCTGCCGCGTGATTTCTTCCCATGGCGCCCTGTGTAGTCGAAGGCATATCGGAGGCAGCGCTCGACTTGGCACCTATTGTATACCATGCTCTGAACAGCAGTTTCATGTTCGGTTCCCTTCATGTAGATACCGCCAATCCCCGTGTAAATACCACCCGTGTTCTCTCTAACTACAACGAAGTCTATATCATTAGGTCCCTTATCTTTTAGAGGTGTTTCAACGCCCGGGTAGAGTCGAACCGGACGAAGGTTTATATACTGATCCAGTTCAAAGCGAAGTCGGAGGAGTATGCCCTTCTCCAGAATACCCGGCTTAACATCGGGATGTCCGATTGCCCCGAGATAGACAGCGTCGAATTCTCTTAGCTCGCTAATCGCCGTATCTGGCAGCACTTCGCCCGTTCTTAGATATCTCTCGCCTCCAAAATCAAATTCTACCATATCCAATCCGAATCCGAATTTGGATGCCGCGGCACTTAGAACCTTCTTACCCTCATTAAGCACCTCCGCGCCCGTTCCATCGCCAGGTATGGCGGCTATCTTGTAATTCTTCAGCATATATTCACCTGTTGCCTTGCTGGAAAATATTCCAATATCTAGTTTTCGTTATCTCAATTAGTAGCTTTCCGCTTAAGCACTGGGAACGAATTTAACCATCATTTGCGTGCTTTAATCAATCTGCCATATCGCCGCGATGCATGCCATCCCTACAGTGAACCGCAAATGAATTCCAGTGTTGACTTTGGTCGAAAACCAGTCCCTGGCCCATTATCGTCCATATTCGAAACCGAACCCGGCCAGACAAACCCAACTTGTTTCAGCTTGCTCTCTTTTGTTTCACATCCTCCATTCGATCTTCGTGAACCCAGAGCCCGAGGGCCGGATTGTCCACGTAATAGAATTCCTCGTCATTTAGCATATTCCACCCAGGACTCAACTTCGAGGGATTGTATTTCTCCAGCATGGGGCCAAGCTCGGCGTATCCAAACCCAACCGACTCACATTCATCGCGGCGAAGAAAGCCTGGCGCGTATGTTATCTTGAAACGGCCCTCGGAAGACCCGTGAATCAGATGGGCCGCGGCGCTCAAATTGGCTCTCAAGTTTTCCGCATGTCGAAGCTCTTGAAGTATTTTCCCGGTTCCAAAATACCCGAATTCCCGTATGAGGAAGTCGATTTCCCTATCTTCGCCAAATTCTTTGATTCCGGGAGCGAGAATAATGAGCTCGCCTCCATCGGCGATGGCCATACGGGCGCGATAAATTGCCTTGTTGCCTAACCAGGCGCTGCGAAATTTTTTCGGATCGAGGTATGCAATGCACTTTTTGATTGGCTTTTTTAACACTGTGATATTTATCTCGGCCGACAAGGCCGAAGCCTTTTCAAAGCATTCGCGGCCGTCGCCGATGAATAAACCCCGTAGCACCGATTTTCCTTCCTCGTCGCTTCCAAGTACGGTGAGAGCGTATAGAATCGGTAGCTCGGCAGCAAAATTTCTCATTGCATAATCAATAACCCCGCGTACAGGATTGTCGATTCGGCCCATTATACGCTCCATACCATGTACCGCGCCAATGAAATGGCTCTTATGTATCCCCTCACTGCCACCGGCGCCAATAAATATATTCTTCGCGTGGTTTGCCATGCCAACCACCTCATGCGGCACCACCTGGCCGGGCGAAACAATCAAATCATGCCTGCCCTTGCACAGCAGCCGATTCACCTGCGCAGGCCAATCATACTCAAAATCTTTTTCCATCAATTCCGAAATGAAGGCACGCGGCACCCTCCCGAGAGTAACAGTATCGCTGCGCCATTTATGCTCGCGGAAAAGTTCCGGAGGCAGGTTTGGGAACATGGTTCTAATCTCGGCCTCGCTCATCGGTCTGTGAGTGCCCAGCGCTGGCATAATGTCGACCAGCGCGGCGCCGTAGTACTCCCATAGATACTTAGTAATCCTGCCCGCGCGCGAATGGAAGCGGGTGAAGTCCGGAGGAATCACGCAGACTCTCTGCCGGCGGCCAATCTTTCCTAGGACCCCGTTCAGGGCCATGCGCAATTCCTCATCGTCTATTGCCTCATCTGCGCCGCCGCGCTGGTAATAGATCATCAGTGCGACTTAACTACCATGGAGTATTCACGGGAAGGGCGGCATCGAAATTCGCTAGGAGGTTATTGCAAAAATCTCCCGAGAACTCCCCGGTGAAAAGGCGTTCCAAACCCTCATCGCGAAAGCGCTCCCAGCTTTTTTCTTCGGCTCCTGGAATTATCGGGTAGAATAAGACACCATTAGCCTTTGCTGCAGCTAAATCGCCAGGGGCATCTCCAATCATCAGTATCTTGTTCTTATCGTACTTACCAGAGCTCGCGAGTTTCAGCTGCTCCGACTTCGTTCCATACTCTTGTCCGGCTATCAGCCGAACATATTTTGCAATATCATATTCCACCCACTCCCGCTCAAGATCGGCGCTAGGAGTTTGGCTGACTACCATCAAATCGGCCCTCTCGGCGGCACCCTCGAGTATTTCCGAAACTGCGGGATAGGGAGGAATATTGCGGACAATTCTTTTTGTCGCCGCGCTAACCTCTCTCGACCAGTTGAGCGCTTGTTGCAGGTGAGGATGCGAATTCCGCCGTACTTCCGAGCTGAGTGAATCCTCGCTCAGTTCGCTCTCCTTCTCGATCCAGGTTCTAAGTCCGTCCGTATTTGGACAAGGCACCTGCCTTTCGGTCAATTCTTTCCTAGATCTGAGAAGGTCTGTTGCCCGTAAGACTGCCTGAAAGCGGTTTAAACCACGTGTTTTGGAATACAAATTCACGAAATTCCAAACTTCGCGTGCTATTTTTGCCACGCCCTGAAGATTATAAATATTGATGAAGGCAGGACAAAAACACTCCTGCTGCTTAATCTCCATGCTGTCAAATACGGATCCATCAGAATCAAAGCCGATGAAATAGTCCTTCTTGGGCTGTAAGCTCCTAAGCTTCTGTATCCGTTGAATCATTTAGTCTCTCCAACAATCCAGCTTCTGCTGGCCTTCCCCTAGAATTTCCAATTTCCACTGGCCTAGTTGCTCATCGAAAACCGGGCCTAAGTCCATAGGGGCATCGGCACAGCGCGTGTTTCCGCAAGTGCTTAGCTTGAGGGTCAATATAGGGCAGCACCGGCATCATGTCCATTGCTTAAGCCAATGGCAGTAGCACATGCGGCTCAATTGCGGAACTCTAGAGACCCAAGATCAGATTGCCGAATAAACTTCTAATCCTCATCGCGCCTAGAAATGACTGGTATCCAGTAAGAGGTTCACCTTGAACACTCAGAGGATTGTCCTATTCTTCTTCAAGAAAGTTACCGCGAGAAAGCCACAGGTTTTCAAGAGAAAGTAAAACCTCCGACCGGTTGCAGCCGTAATTTGAGGAACTGAGACTCAGTGATTCGGTCCACATTACAATGATAACCGGGGAAGAAATCGCCTATTGCTTTGTATGAAAGGGATTCAAATAGAATTCTCGAAAATACAATACGCCGCAGCATACGAAAGCATATCGCCAACGGCTAGGCCACTTGCTTGAGGGCCTGGCGGTTTCCAGGTTAGACTTGCATCCAAGATGGAAGTAACTGCAACACGAAAGCGGCCGAGAAAACTCTCGGAATTGCTTGGCCAGAAATTCGTAGTGGCGACACTCGGGAATGCAATTTCCAAGAATATGGCGGCCCAAGCCTATTTGTTCTCCGGTCCTCGGGGCACGGGTAAAACCTCAGCGGCTCGCGTCTTTGCAAAATCACTTAACTGCCGGAATGGTCCAACACTTAATCCCTGTGATGTCTGTGATTCCTGCGTGGAAATTGCCAAGGGCTCTTCGCCCGATGTTATTGAGATAGATGGCGCTTCAAATACTAGTGTTAACGATGTGCGAGAAATAAAGGACGAGGTGCTTTACGCGCCGCAAAGCTCATATAGAAAGATATATATTATCGACGAAGTTCATATGCTGTCCAACAGCGCTTTCAATGCACTGCTGAAAACAATCGAAGAACCACCGCCGTATATTATTTTCATTTTTGCAACTACCGAATTGCACAAGGTACCCTCTACAGTTCGGTCACGCTGCCAGCAGTTCCGATTTCGCCTTTTCACGCCAAAGCTGATTCGGAGCAAATTGGTTGAAGCCGCCGCCGAGCTTGATAGGGAGTTCGAGAGCGATGCGCTTTACTGGATTGCCCGTGAGTCGGGGGGGTCGATGAGAGACGCCTATACACTCTTCGATCAGATTCTTTCATTCTCGAGCGAAAAAATCACTCTTGCAGCCATTTACGAGAAGATGTGCTTGGTTGGAACTGAGCGTATAACCAGCCTATTGGAAGCAGCGGCTGCAGGTGATAGGGCTGGAGCGATTGGATTGCTCAATGACATCTTAGACGCTGGATCTGCTGTGGAGCAAGTTTTGCTTGAGCTGGCGAGCTATCTACGGGATCTGATCCTACTGGCCTATGGGATAGGAAGAGAATCGCTATTGGGCGGCAGCGCGAAGAGGTTTTCTTCGAAGCTGAGAGAGGGATGGAATATAAGACGCTTGGAAGAGGCGATCGAGGAGGCATTTTCACTTTACCGAGACTTACGGTATTCGCTTAGTCCCAGATTCGAACTTGAGCTCTTTATGGGACGCCTATGCAGCCTTTCGGAAAGACTGGGTTCAGATGAAGTGCTTACCCGCATTGAATCACTGCGAAGGGAGTTGCACGGAGGGGGAAGGAGAGCACACGGAAACAACAAAGGAACTGCCGAGCCTAAAACTGCCTATCTTAGCAATGAAATCGAGCGAGTGGAGGGTTTTAAGGGTGGAGATGAGATAGATGAAAGGCCTACTGAGCCCAGCTTCGGAATCGGACTAAATGAGCAAATCCCCGCGGGAGAAATCGATAGGCGGGATAGGGGGAGCGAGGAGGGTGTTATTGAGTTTTTTGATAAGCAAAAGATGATTCTAGACAGGGTGCGTGTTGAGAATCCTTCGCTAGGCGCCGCCTTAGATAAGGCTTTAAGCTGGAAATGGGAGGGCGGCACCCTGCATCTGGGCGTCAAAACTTCCTATGAGGCCGTATTTGTGAGAAAAGGAGTCAAAAAATTGATGCAGGCAGCCGTTTCAGCGGGTGTTAATATGTCTAGCATAGATATTACCGTTGAGAAGGATGGGCATGAGGAAGCCGATGAAACCCCACGGCCCGAATTGGTTCGCAGGGTATTCCAGGGTACGATTGTGAAAGGCAGCGATGGCGACTTGGCAGTTGGCGAGGGTAACCGCGATCGGAGAACACAGTTATGAGGATAAATGCATGAATCCGTTGGAGCTGATTAAGAATCTGAAAAATTTTCAACTGACAGTGGGCGAGGCTCAGGCGAAAATGAAAACACTTCGAGCCAGCGGAGCTTCTGGCGGCGACCTGGTGACGGTTACTATCGATGGAACCATGGAAGTGATTTCGATGCATATAGATCCCATCGCGGTAGATCCCCGCGATGTCAAAATGCTTGAAGAACTGGTTGCTGCCGCCTTTACGGATGCGGCAAGAAAGATGAAAAAAACACTTCAGAGCGAATTGTCTCAGCTCGCGGGCGGACTTGGCATCCCACCGGATTTTTTGAGCAATCTCTAAGTGAATCGTCTTGAACAGCTCATAGCACAGCTCTCGCGCCTTCCTGGAATCGGGAAAAAAAGCGCCTCCCGAATTGCCTATTGGCTTCTGGAAACAGATAGGAATTTTGTAAGCAGCCTATCCACTCAACTCGGGGAGATTCGCCGACACATTGTGCATTGCAAGGAATGTAGAAATTACGCCGAGGACGAACTGTGCTCAATCTGCGCTTCTCCCCAGCGTGAACGGAGTTTGATGTGTATAGTCGAGCATTCCCGTGATATTGCGACAATAGAATCCACCGGTGAATTCCAAGGAATCTACCATGTACTTCATGGCGTTCTATCGCCCCTCGACGGTGTGGGTCCCGAAGAACTTGGACTTGAAGAACTCTACATCCGAATCAGGGAAAAGAGCATCAAGGAGGTGATAGTAGCAACAAATCCAACACTGGAAGGAGACTCGACGGCCTTATACATCACGAAGCAGCTCTCCAACGAGGGTATTCGAGTAAGCAGAATCGCAACAGGCATTCCGGTAGGGGGAGATATGGAGTATGCAGATAGACTCAGTGTTGCTCGCGCGCTAAGAGCGCGTCAGACAATATAGCGAGGGACTAAGCACAGCTTTTTCGCCATATCGATACGAGGCAGGCATGGCCGGAGTTTGCCGGCGGAGGCTAGAGCTTGTCGATGAGCATTGAGCACTTACCTGAAGGGATAGGAAGGGTTTTCTTTTTCCCCTTATTCAGAAGATGAATGGAGAAATAGTAGAGCTTCTCGGATTCAAGACGAATTTCCCAACCCCTGCTGGTTTTGTTGCTAACGATTGTGATGAGATTTCTTTTAAGAGGCAGCTCCTCAATGCCCATCAGTTCCAAGGTAGGGACAAACCAGTCCACCGTTTTTCGGGGTAGGCTCATATAGAGTCCCACAATGTTCTCGATCATTAAGGCAATAGTAGAAAGCCCCGCGCATGCTAGATCCAGGGGGCGGTTCCAGTCGCTATTCTCTATCCACTGAGCGGGGCCCTCCTTGAACGGTTTATAGGCATGCCACAGCGTTCCCTTCTTCGATTCATCGGGGTGGAAGGTGTCTAGAACAAAATACAGGTGCCGGATTGAGACTTCTCGAGCGAATCCGTATTTCTGATATTTTTCGAGGCCTTTGATTACCATATAGGTGTAAAATGGAATGACCGAACCTCGAAAACCTCTTCCATCCTCATCGAACATGTCTTCATCGGCGGCTAAAGAGGGAAAGGGATTTTCGGTGCCGAAAACCTTGGGATTCTGCAGATGCTCGATGAGACCCTCGGCCCTATCCTCGTTGGGTATTTCGGCAAGCAGAGGCCAGAAGGCGGCTATTGTTTTAACCCTTATGCGTTCTTTATCATAACCCAAATCGTAATAGAATTTCTCCACGGGGTCCCACATGTGCGTGTTGATGCGAATTTTTAGGGAGAAATATTGGCGTTTAAACCGAAATCCCAACTCTTTGTCATTGAGAATATCGGCAAGGGCAGACATATAAAGGGCATTGATGGCAATCTGCGCATTGAAATCCAGGGGGTACTCCACTCCTTCCCGCGGTGAATTTTCCATCAATGTGGCTTTTAAGGGCGGAGCGTAAAGACCATTTTCTTTTCTAAATGTCCTTTCGAGCCATTCGTGATACGCGATAAGGGGTGGCATCACCTCCCTAACCCGTTTCTTTACTCCTACTTTGTGATAGAGATTGTATTCAGTCCATGCAAGGAGGGGTGGCGCGAGGCCCTCGGGGTTCTCATCGGAAAGGATGGGTTTACCGGTTTTCAAGTCGTACCGATCCCTTATTGCTCCAGAGTTCTCCTGAAGGAGGTAGAAGTTGTCCAGCATGAGGTGCACGGGATATTTCTTGTTGAAATAGACTAGGAAGAAAGAAGCCATACAGCTTTCGTAAAGGCTTAGGTAACACCCTCCCTTGTAAGCATAAAAGGGATTATTGATACCCACTGCAGGTTTGGCGTCGTGCCAGAAGTCATTCATCCATGCCCATGAGCGATCATAAATGTCTACGAAGTCTTGATCGTAATAGAATACCTGGGGAAATTCTTTTTTATGCACCGCATCTCCCGCATCGATAACTAGATTTCGATGTGCCTATGAAGACACAATAGAGTAATTGATAAGATAGTGAAAAACAACGCCTAGTCCAAATATTTCCATGATTAGTTCATCTCCAGCCTAGGCTGGCAGTTTCACTGTTGCGTCGAAGCGAAATAAACATACTGGATGGAGAATTTTATGAGTCATTGTGTCGTTGCTGCCGCGGAGGCAATTTTAGACAAAGAAGTTCGGGTTTTAGACAGGGGTTTTGTCAGACTTATTGACTATATGGGCAGCGATAAGCGAATTGTCCAGGCGGCGAGAGTATCCTACGGCGGCGGCACGAGAACTCTGCGGCAAGATGCGGGTCTGATTGATTATCTACTTAGGAATGAACATACTTCGCCGTTCGAGCAGGTTGTCTTGACTTTTCATGCGAAGATGCCCATTTTTGTTGCGCGCCAGTGGGTGCGGCATCGAAGCGCTCGTTTGAACGAAATTTCAGGCAGATACAGTATAATGCCTGATGAATTCTATTTTCCGGCCCCTGGAGATATTGCGGAACAGAGCGAAGACAATAAGCAAGGGCGTTTGGCTGAACCAATGGAACTCCCGCGGGCAGAGGCAGTGCGTGAGGCTATTCGTAGGGTGCATGAATCTAGCTATGGCGGATATAAAGAACTCTTGAACGCGAAAACGGCTCGTGAGCTGGCCCGAATAGTGCTGCCTCTGAGTTTGTACACGGAGTGGTACTGGCAAATAGATCTTCATAATCTCTTTCATTTTTTGAAATTGCGATTGGATGAGCATGCGCAGAGGGAAATTCGGGAATATGCGAAGGTGATCCGGGAGATGGGCGCCAAGGTTTGTCCGTTAGCTTTTAAATCCTTTGATAAGCATATCTTGGGCGGTCTTCGATTCTCTAACGAGGAGCTTAGGGGACTTAGGAAAATGCTAAGGGGCGAGCAGCATGGGCTCGAGGGGAAGGAGGGAGAGAGACTAGAGGCAAAAATCGGGGGTAGCGAAGCGCCGGAGTCTTGAGGGTAATAGAGTTAGCGAGGCCTTCACGCACGGTTGGAACGAACTGCGGCGAAATCCTGGGTGCGCTTAGGATTGCCGCGGATATCAGTTTGATCGGCTTCGCGAATCTATTGCTATTGGAAGCGCTTCTGGTTAATTCTCAAATCTAGTGGCCTTCGAATGAGAGGCGCCATCTACCGGCGGTTTCTTCCTGCGCATCAGAATTTCAAGCGGAAGTTGCCATCATCCCCTAGTCCAGCAGGTATGGTTCATACTCGATTTCCAATGCCGAAAGCACTGGCGAAGTATCTGCATCAATATCTGGTTCCAATATATAGCCGACTACGAAGAAACGACCGGAAATCGTATGTTCCGCCTCCCAGCTGCGCCAATTGCCCGAGCTGAGTGGATTATCTTCCTCAGTGCTCAGTTTTATTTCCACCCAATCGGGATTATAAGGATTCGGAAACCCGACATGCTGAGTTTCATCTCGATTGCTCATTGCCTGCAGGAAGAAACGAATTTGTGAGCTGCCTGGAGCATCATAATAAGCTCGGAAAGCCGTGATTTCTGATCCAAGATATCCGGAGTCGATTACATCGGTATATCCGATGCCGAAGCTAATCGAGTTTGAATTAGAGAAGTTTTTCGGAACTGGATTCGTATTGAATACTGAAGAGAGATGAACCTCGTCGATGTATCCATTGAAATCGGGTGCAAGAAGCAGGGGTTCCCTGCTGAGAGAGCCAATTTTGGGGGTAAATACTTCAGGGCTCTCAGTCCCGGTTGGCGTGGTATGTATGCTGTCGGCGGGAATGTTGTCAATTAGGTATTCTAGGAAACCAGGAGATGCGCCGGAAGGCCCGGGGCTGCTATCATCACTCTTATACCGAATACGATGATGCCGCCACTCTTCGGGAACAAGGGGTGTGCTTCGAAGTTGCATAATCAAGGAGCGGTCTGCGCCATGGCGGAAGAAGTTCTCGAAATCCCAAATGATTCTTCGGTTTTCCACACGGGCTCTAAGATACTGTGGCTCCCCGTATGCTGTTCGCCCCTTCCATAGGAACAGCAGTTCGCCGTCGTTCAGATTCGTTGGATTCAACCAGAACTCGAGGGTGAAATCTCCCCAGTCCCTGCCGGCGGTCCACATCGCTTTTGGAGTTGGGAATAGTTTGATTCCGCTGGGTTCGAACCTGATCGATGTTTCGCCGCGGGCGCTAACTTGCCGTGAAATCTCGTATTCTCCCTCGATTCTGTAAAGGCCGGAGAGGTTTTCGATATCCTCGTAGCCGGCGAGTAAAAAAATATCGATGGCGTTGAGGTTATGTTCGCTTTGTGAGTCGGTGTAGGGATTGCGATGAATCGAAGAGATCGCAAGTGCGTCGGCGCCGCGCCAGGCCGTAGTTGTGCGAATTCCTTGAGTCCTCACCCCCTGCCATCCCTCTTTGCCGCCAAAGCGAGCGGTTTCAGCCCAAACTAGCCATGGGAGCGCCAGTATGGGAAGCAGAACGACGACTCTATGTCTATATGCTTGCATGATGTTCAGTTTATAGTATCGGAGTAAACCAATGTTTGATGAATTAAAGGAAAAGGCGCAGCAGCTCCCGGAAAAACCCGGCGTATATATGATGCGCGATAGAGAGGGAAGGGTGATTTACATTGGCAAAGCCAAGAGCCTCAGGGCTAGGGTTTCCTCTTATTTCACGGGTAGGAAGGATGCAAAGTCGCGTTTTTTAATTGAAAAAATTTCTGATTTTGATTTGATTTTCACTACAACCGAGTTCGAAGCTCTGGTTTTGGAAAACAATCTGATAAAGAAGCATTTGCCCAAGTACAATATCAGCCTCAAGGACGGAAAGAGTTATCCGGTTATCCGAATCACCTTGGAGCGTTTTCCACGTGTTTTCAGAACTCGGAGGGTAGTACGCGACGGATCAACCTATTTTGGCCCCTATCCGGATGCTAGGGCTGTAGATATATATATAAACATGATTTATAAGCTCTACCAACTCAGACGCTGCAGGGTGCTTAGGAAGAGGGATAAGCCCTGTCTCTATCATCATATCGGATGCTGCTCGGCGCCATGCGTGGACAGGATTGGCGAGGAGGAGTATGGGAAGATAATACGCAAAATAAAGATGATGCTATCGGGTAAGACGCTTGGGTTTAAGAGGGAGTTGGAAAAGCAGATGCGAGAGGCCGCTGCTCAGTTGGCCTTTGAAAGAGCTGGCGAGCTCAGGGATGCTCTTAAATCTCTCGAATTACTTGAGACGGAGCAGAATATCGTGGATTTCAGGGTTGAGTCGAAGGACTATATCGGCTATGCCGCCTCGGGACGATATTTGGTATTTGCGGTGATCAAAATGCGGGGAGGACAAATTGTCGATCGTGAGCTCTATGTTAATGAGTATGGCGGCTTGGCGACAGAGGCGCTTACTGAGTTCCTTATTCAGTATTATGCTCAAGCTGGAAGGGAGTTTCCAAGTAAAATTTACCTGCCGGAACGTCCTAACAGGCTCGTGGATGAGTTTTTTGCCGAGAATAGCAATGTAGCTCCGAAGTTGTTGATTCCCGCTAAGAGAAAAGACCTCGTTATCCAAGAAATGACTCGGCAAAACGCAGGGTCGGAATTGGATTCCTTGGTCTATAAAAAGGGTGATCGACCGGCCTTGGAAATGCTACAGCAGGTTCTTTCTCTTCCGCGTATTCCGAGAAGAATCGAGGGCTTTGATATCGCTCAGCTCGGTGGGAGGCATACGGTTGCATCTATGATTTTATTTGTGGATGGCCGACCGGAAAGGGCGGCTTATCGACACTACAAGATACTTAGCACAGATGGCGAAATTAATGATTTCAAGGCAATAGCCGAAGTGGTGGCGCGACGTTGTCAGCGGCTTCTCAATGAGGAGAAGGCTCTGCCGGATTTAATCCTTGTTGACGGGGGCAGGGGGCAGGTATCGGCCGCTTGGGGGGTGTTGGAAGCGTTGAATCTCAGCGATAAGATTTCCCTTGTAGGTTTAGCCAAAAAAAATGAAGAACTCTGGCAGCCCGGTTCTTCGGAGGCTGTGAAATTGCCCGAGGGCGATCCTGGACTTCGGGTTCTGCAGTATATTCGGAATGAGGCGCACAGATTTGCAACTTCCCGCAATCAACGCCTGCGTGCAAGGGATGTAAAGCTGACAACGCTTGAGGGTGTTCCGGGCATTGGCCCCGCCAGAAGCGCTAAGCTACTTGGACAGTATAAATCTCTCGAGGGCATATACGATCGAACCTTGAATGAAATCGCGAAAACAGCGGGAGTTGGAATGGAGGTGGCGGAAATTCTAAGAAATTTTCTTGGCTGTGCGCTGGAAAATAAGAAATCAGACAGAGCCTAGGGGTTTTGGCTACGCTTGCTTCTTCAGATCGGATCCGAGTGATGCCTGCGACCGATCATCTGGACGATAACAAACACCAATAGCAGTATGACGTAGAGTATCCACGACCAATTATCCGCATTGCGGGGGAAGTAGTGTATGGTTGTCTGATAGATTAAGAAGCTTCCAACTATCGAAGTGAAGAGAATGACTAAGGTCCTATACAGCAATACCGTAAGCATGCCGGTTACAAGAGAAGTTGTCAGCATCAGAATAATCTCCCCGTTAGCCTTCAGATCCAAACCACCTTGTTCAATGATGAAGGAGCTTAGCACGAACCCGCCTACCATGCCGGGGATAAAGAAACTAAATCTAGCCAAGAAATATGATACTAGGCCAAGGATTGCTCCGATTACTAAACCCAGCACCAGATACAACTGGTTGTTGCCGGTTCTGGAACCAACCCATGAACCGAGAACTAGTCCCGCGAGCACCCCGATTAGAAGAAGCGATACTCGATAGACTCGGTAGCCGAGCAAACCTAAAAATAATCCAACTGGGACAAGTAACCAACCATACCCGCTGAAAGTTGGAATTATATTCATCGCGACCTCCTCAAAGTCATCAATCTGGTTTTTGTTAAAAGTTCTCTCACTCCAGGCCTCGGCTCATATGAAATCCGATGTCAATCATGTTTTTCCGAGTCGGGCAAAATTCCTTTCGCAAAAGACACTTGTTTATACACTAGGACTAAACCTCAACGCAAGTTCTCTGTCGCTGAGTCTACCGATTGGAGTCAGGGAGAAGCCTTCGGCGCTGTAATTGATTTTTGAATGGGAGTTTCCGATAAAGGCGGGATGACTGGCGATTTTTGCCGGTGCAAGATTGATCCGAAGTTCAAAGTCTAAGATTCAGTGCGCGAATTGAGCATTCTGCACAAATGTTTAAAGATTTGTATGAGGAAGTAGACTAAGAAATGCAATTTTTCGTTACTATGGGTGAGATGATAGATTTGGAGAGAATTTTTAGGGATGAGGGTCCGCGTTTGCTCAATTGGATTCGAGTTCGTTTGAAGGTGGACGAGGATGCGGAGGACATATTGCAGGATACTTTTGCTGGTGCGACAAAGGTCCTAGCAACTCTTTGTAGCGCCGACCATCTAATTTCTTGGCTCTATGTAAGTGCAAGGAACGCGGTGATTGATGCTTGGAGAGGTGGGACCAGGCGGTTGGACTCGGAGTATCTGTCCGAAACTTCCATAAGTCTTTTCGATGAATCTGTTATCCCTGATCCGGAGGAAATATTTCGAAGGGCTCGAACCTATGAAGCCTTGGAGGAAGCCATCGAAATGCTGCCTGAGGACCAGAAAGAGGTTTTTCTCCTTCAGACGGTGTACGGTTATACTTTTCGTGAGACGGCAGAACTATTGAATATTTCGATTAATACAGCCATGTCGAGGAAACGTTATGCCCTTATCCGGCTGAGAGAATATCTGAAAGACTATAAGGATGCCGTAGTGCAAAAGGAGGTTGGATGATGAAAAAGAAGTGGCTTAGTTTGGGTTGGAAAATTCTGGCAGGTATAATATTTATTCCCGGATTGTTGTTACTTGCTGCTTGGCTTTTCATGCTGCTTTGGAACGCGCTGATGCCGGTGGTTTTCGATTTGCCGGTAATCTCGATTTGGCAGGGACTGGGTTTGATTGTGCTAGCCAAGGTTCTATTTGGCCATATTTCCGGAGGAAAGGGAGACCGGAGCAAGGGCAGGGGCAAAGACGGGAAGAGGTGGAAGAAACGCTTCAAGAAGTACTTCGATAAGTATCACGCCAAGGGTGAAGTGGATGGGGAGACAGGCGCCGAATCCACTGAAATTGTTGGACCATCCAGGGAGGTTTAAAGAGGGCTAATAGGTAGAATAATCGCCTATTCCGAGTTAGGCATCGATAGCCCTTACCCCTTTGACTTTCTGTGTGCTATGCTTATTTAAGTGAGAAGACTGACCCTTCTGCGGCATGCAAAGAGTTCTTGGAGAGATGCCGAACTCGCCGATATAGATAGGCCGTTAAATGGTCGTGGCCGCAGGGATGCCAAAGCCATGGGCGCTGATTGCTCCAGGCGTATTCCTCCGCCGGCAATAGCCCTTATTTCTCCGGCGAGAAGAGTCTGTGAAACCATCGAACTCTTTTTCGGAGCTTGGAGGGCGGCCACGCCGGCGATTATCAAATTGGACGAACTCTACCAAGCGGGGAAGGGCGATTGGATAAGCATTGTCAAGACCTACAAAGCTGATGCCAAGCACCTATTGGCCTGTGGTCATCAGCCTGGTCTTGGCGAATTCGCTGCCTGGCTTTGCAAAGAAGCCATTGGAGAATTGCCAACCACGGCAGTAGTATCGATACTCCTTTTTGATGAACAACTGGGTAAGAACAGCGGCAAACTGGACTTTGTTAGAAGGCCAAGGGAGCTTTCCGAATAGAAGTTCCCGCTCGGTTTCTAATCCAAGTTTCTGCGATTCCCGGTCGAATGGGCAAGTTAGCCATAAGCGATGCCAAGATGCTCCGTTCCCAAAACCTCATGAGCCGAACGGACGATTTTGTCGATCCTCCTATGTCTCCTTGAAAATCCACCAAGTATCAGGGATTATGACCGAATGAGAATAGGAGTGTTGCTGTCTGGGGGAGTCGATAGTTCGACAGCATTGTTGTTACTGAGAAAGAGTTATCCTGATGCAGCAATCAGTGCATACTATCTCAAAATATGGCTCGAAGACGAGCTTGCTTTTCTAGGAACCTGCCCCTGGGAAGAAGATTTGAGCTATGCGCACGCGGTTTGCGATATCGCGAAAATACCGCTAAGAATAATAAGCCTTCAAAAGGAATACTGGGAGAGTGTAGTTTCCTACACCTTGGCTGAATTGAAGGTTGGCCGCACGCCAAGTCCGGATATCTTGTGCAATCGACGAATCAAATTTGGCGCCTTTCTTCATCGCGTTGGCGAATCCCTGGATAGAGTTGCCTCCGGGCACTATGCGATTTGCACTCAGGGCTCCGGTGGAGTCTACTATATTCGAAGATCGCCCGATGCGGTCAAAGATCAAACCTACTTTCTCTCCCAGCTTACACAGATGCAGGCCTCAATGGCAGTGTTTCCCATCGGTGGAATGACCAAGTCCGAGGTGCGTCGGATGGCGGCAGATTTCAATGTGCCGGCGAAGACGAGGAAGGATAGCCAGGGAATTTGCTTTCTTGGAGGAATAAAGTACCGTGATTTTGTTCGCCACTATATGGGAGAGAAGAGCGGTAAGATATTGGAGCTTGAAACAAATCGGGAACTCGGCATTCACAGGGGCAGCTGGTTTTATACAATCGGCCAGAGAACTAGATTGGGGCTATCGGATGGTCCCTGGTATGTAGTGGCCAAAAATCACGAAGAGAACACGGTAACGATAGCAAGGGGCATGAATGCGCAGGCAAGGGCATGCGCGTGTTTTTTTACTGGTAGGCCAAACTGGATTTCCGGCCCACCGCGAGATACGCGGGTTAGCCTAAAACTGAGACATGGTTCCAAAATAGTAAGCGCCACAATCAAGAATTTTGGTTCTGAGCAAGGAGAACGGCTGCGGGTGGATATGGATGAACCAGATAGGGGCGTAGCGCCCGGTCAATTTGCAGTGTTTTACCACGAGGATGTTTGTCTTGGCGGCGCGATGATTGCAGCTATGCATGAGTAGATAGAGAGTTAAACGATGCCCGAGCCGACGGCAATTGCTACACAAGCTGGAGGAGAAACTCTCGGCGTTCGGAATCGCTAAAGGCCACGGGGGAATTCTTATTGTCTGAAGCCTTCACGATATGGTCTATGTCGGAGCGCTCGAGCCCATAATCCGCTAGCCGTCCTAGTTTCCCTGTCCAATTCCCCAAGTGATTTATCAAGAGCTTCACATCGCCGTCTATGGGGATGGCATTTGGGCCGCGGTCTATTTGAGCTCCGGTAAATGCGAGTTTATCCAACACGGCCTGGTTGCCATCCTGGGAAAGCCGTTTGATTAGCATACTAAGCACAGGAACAGCCAGCAAGGCGCAGGCCAATCCATGAGGAACCTTCAAATGGGCTCCAAGCGGACCTGCAAGGCCATGAATGGTTCCGAGACCTGCATTTGCCAGGCAGAGACCGGAGAAATATGCCGCCAGCGCCAATCCACCTCTCTGATTCAATTCCTCGGTTCCAAAGCTTCCTGTAGAAAGGAGCTCGCAGGCGCTGCCAAATAACCGCAGTCCCTCCTTAGCCAACATGTCCGTAAACAGAGTGGCCCTATTTGAAACATAGGATTCAATAAGCTGGCAAAGAGCATCTATGCCGCAGGCAAGTGTTACATTCATCGGACAGCCAAGCGCGAGTTCGGGGTCGATAAGAGCGGTGGCGGGCACAAAGGCATCATGCCGAAGCGACTTCTTAAAGGCGCTATCTCCATGCTTGCTAATTACGGCGTTTTTCGTTGCCTCACTGCCGGTTCCGGCAGTTGTGGGCACGGCGATCATAGGTAGAGTACGACCGTTTGGACGAAGGGAGCCAACGCCCTCCAGGTATTCTGCTACACTACCCTCGTGGCATACCATCGCTGCAACGGCCTTGCCAGCATCAAGGACGCTGCCGCCGCCAATCGCCAGCACTGACACCACGGCGGCCTCCCTGGCAATTTCCACTAAGCTATCTACGGTATCAGGCGAGGGTTCTCCGCCAATCGTTTCGCGCTCGTAGGCTATGCCAACTCTTGTAAATTCGGTTTCAAGTAGCGACCATGTTCGACTTCGCAGGAAATGGCCACCGGTAAGTATAAGAACCGGTCCTTCCCTCAAGATAAGTTCCGGCAGACTCGCCGCAGAACCAGCGCCGAAAATGAGATTAGGATTTCCCCTGTATCGAAATGCGTTTACCAATCTTTATCTTCCTTTGGATAGACGACAAGAAATTTCTCGCCTTGCCGATCACGCGCCATACAAGGCGCAACCTTTTCTCGCCAGTTTTTGTAGTGGTAGGTTTCCTTATGAGCCATCACCGCTTCCTCTGAACGATAAACCTCGTATAGCATGAATTGATTAGGTTCGTGTTCATTCTGAAGTACATCGAAGCGCAGGTTCCCCTTCTCCTTCAAAGTTTCCCTACGGTTTAAACTAGTGATTTTGATAAAGCTATTCTCGCATCCATGCTTCACTGATACCGACACGCAATAGGCTATCATGGTTACCTCCATCTTATTGTCGAAGTTAGGTTTGTATTATTTTGCCGGAAAATGGATCGGAAGCAAGTTTTTTTTTGTGCTCCATAAGGGCCTGGGGCAGGAAGGCGATGATGTCGCGAGCGCTAAGACTGATTTGCCCAAGACTCATTGACGCCAAATCGCCCGCAAGCCCATGCAGGTAAACAGCTAGGCGAAGTAGGTCGACAAAATCCAAATTTAAGCGCGAGGCTGCCAGAGCTCCTAGTAAACCCGCAAGCACATCACCCGAACCAGCGGTTCCCATTCCGGAATTCCCCGTGAGATTCATCCAAAGCCTTCCACCAGGATGGGCAATGATGCTATGCGCGCCTTTGAGAACAAGCATGGCCCCATAGCGTTCGGCCGCTTCCAGGGCGGTATCGATCCGCCTTTTTGATACCTCGTTCGATGACGAACCAAGTAGACGCGCCATTTCTCCCGCATGTGGAGTTAAAAGGGTGGGATGGGTTCGATGTCGGCTCAACTCATCGCGGCCGGCTAGAGCAGTAAGACCGTCGCCATCAATAATAAGCGGCCTCTCGATTGCAGTGATGAGCTCTCTTGCCAATCGAATAGATTCAGGTTGGGTTGAAAGGCCCGGTCCCAGAATAACCGCATCTGCCCGAACACTAGCTTCAAGCAATTCTGGAAGGTGCTCACAGCCAAGATAGTTCGATCCACCCTGAGGTAAGAAAACCGCCTCTGGAGCCAACGGAAAAATTTGTGAAACCATAGTTGATGGCGTAGCCAGATAAACATAACCCACTCCGCTCCTCTGTGCGGCTCCCGCCGCCAAAGCCACCGCCCCACAATAACTAGGTGAACCGCCAACAATAAGAACTTTGCCAAAGGTTCCCTTATGCCCCGCCGGGTTCCGCCTCTCCAGCGCCGGAGGCACATTCACTGAAATAGCAATCGAATCATCGCTGCGAAGTTCCTCCGGAAAAGAAATTTCCGAATAATACAAGTCGCCTCCCAATTCGAACCCCGGATACAATAAATTCCCTCGCTTCAAAACCCCGAAAACAACCGTTGCCTCCGCTCGCACCGCCACACCGAGTACCTCGCCGGTATCGGCGCTCACTCCCGAGGGAATATCCAGGGATAAAACCGGAGCATCAGAGGCATTGATTCTTTCAACCAGAGCCGCTATCGGACCTTCCAAACCGCGGGAAAGTCCCGTTCCGAAAAGAGCATCTACAATTACATCGAACGCATCAAAGTCCGTTTTTACAAGTAAGTCCGTAACGGAGTACAGCTGCAGAATTTCCAGAGGGAGGCGCTCCACTATCCTAAGATTATCCTCCGCGGCTCCTCCCGAACCCCGAAATCCGCCTGAATTGTCAAATCTCTTGCCTGCTGCGGCCTCAATAGCTGCGTCGACTCTTTTACTGCTGCTTATACCTGCTCTTCCAGCCACCAGCACGGTAACCGCCGCTCCCCGCGCATATAGCAGCCTTGCTAGCGCAAACCCATCCCCACCGTTATTTCCCAGTCCGCAGGCAACCAGCACCTTCCTTCCAGGCACTCCCCAGCGCCTAGTAATCACCTCTCTTGCAGCAATAGCCGCATTTTCCATCAGAACAGACTCACCCATTCCGTAGTCCACAATTGCGGAGCTATCCAAACGCCGGGCTTCCAGCGCCGTTGCAACTTTCACATCTGCTATTTGTCTTCGGGATTCAGACCGGCAAAACGGAAAATCTCTGATTGCACCCAAATGAAATTTCCACTTTCCGTAGGAACCAAAAACTGTGAAGTTTCCACGTTTTTTGCATCATCCGCAATCATAGTCATATGTCTAACGGCCAAAACAGGGTAGGGTTTTCCCTTGGTGAAACTCTTGGCGATCGTTGTATAGGAAGCTGCAATGTGGGGGAAATAGTCCTCGCGCGCCTTTTGGTAGTCTTCCCTAATCGTCACATAAAAAACAGTACTCGCCATGCTTCTCATCCTCTCATCGATTTTTGCAGGCTCTAAACCTGATTCATGATATTCATACATTTGAGCAGTATCTTATCATGGATTGTTAAAAAGGCATAGCGATGCTCTGCACGATATACACCAGAAAACCCATAAGAAGCGAAAACTGAAAGCCGTGGCAAAGCTGCGCTCCAAGGTTCCGGCTCAGCTGTCTAGGCTTATCAGACTTGCTTCCACCAGCGGTGACATATAGCCAATATGGCAGCGTCCCATTCAGCCATCTTCGGATTCGTTTCCGATCGCCATATATGAATGAGACTGCATGCCGGGCTTTTTTTCGCTTCGGTCGCTATCACAGATTGCTGCTATCCAGCTTAGGCGCCCGTAGACATCTGGCCGTATTACCCTACATGGCGCCGCTCAATGCCAACGATATAAACTTCCATCGAATTCCGTCTCACCGCCTTTGGCTTAAACAACCTCACCCTCTCAAAAATCACCTCCATCCTATCACGCACCCTCTTCTCATCCCCTCCCTGAAAAAGCTTGAGAACTAGATTTCCTTTGGCTATCAGATTCGTTTCCGCGATGCTCAGAACCCGCAACGCCAGATCATAAGAGCGGCTGGTATCCACCAAGCGATTGCCAGTCGTTGCAGGCGCGGCGTCACTTAACACAGAGCCATAGGGCCCCCTCCTCGCCACAAACGATGCCCCCTCCCGCGAGAAAATATCGCTTTTCAAGAAGCTTATCTCGCAACCGGGCGGCGCCTTGACATCCAAATGCCTAAGATCGACGGCAACCACCCGTGCGCCAAAACCCAGGGTTTTAAGAGCAAAAAGCGTCCATCCACCCGGCGCGGCTCCCACATCCAGCACCGGTCCCTTTAGCAGTTTCCATTTTCTTTGAATCTCCTGCAGCTTAAAAATCGAACGGGCAGGATAGCCAAGTCGCCTAGCCTCCAGAGTATAGAAATCTATTCTATTCCTGCCCTGCATATTGAAAATTCCACATCAAATCTATCCATAGACTCATCAGCATTTCTACCCGCGGCGCAGTAGGTTTCGAAGGCGCCTCCCTCTTTCAGACTAGTATCAAGAGTTCAGAGTGTGCGGCCAAGTTCCGCGCTACTGCCAGGTGGCAGATGAGGTGCGGGATATGCGCGATCAAGCTTCGTCCCATTGCCGGACGGTGCCGCCACACCCTAGTATAGGGATTCTCTGACCGTGCAAATCAAGCCATTACATGATATCATAAGATTCATGAATACTCCTCCTCATCGCCTGTGGAAAACTCTGGCGCAGAACCTGCCTGCCAATCCTGTGCAAAGCAATAAGGCGGCAGAACTCTTTCGCGAATATGAATCAGAGGGTTGCCTGCGATACAGAGGGGCGGAGCTAGTATCTCTCCCGCTCCCGTTAATTGCGGATTTCTTCAATCGAGTGTCGCTGATGCATTCGGCTGAAAGCCCCATCCTCAGGCGACGTGACGCCCGATGGATGAGCGAATACGACTATACCCTGATAAATATCCGCGCTGCCGGCACCCAAGATTGCCCGGCAAGCATCTTGGATACAGCCATGTACCTTACCACGCTTCGTACCCGGGCAATCATACTTGCCCCATTTACCATTGGTAAGGATTCCAAGCTTGCACATCTCCAATCCCATGTGATAGTTCGCAGCGAATTAGTCGCTCCCCAGGCTCTCGAAGTTGGATTCGATTCTTCGCTCCAAATAAGCGCCCTGGTTGAAGCAGCTCATCTTTTGGGTTTAGCCGTAGGTTATCAGCTAGACTGCAAGGTTCATATCCAAGCGGCCGTAGTCTACAATAAACCCCAGCTCTTTCTTTGGACCCAAGGAGGAGAATTCAATGCCGACAAGGCCTATCAAGGCAAACTCCACCGGCAGGTTGAATCTATTGTGTCCACGCTAAAACGGACAAAAAAAGAATTCAAACCCGATGATTATGCAAGTGCTCTTAGCAGGGCCGACTTGGCGCCGTTATGCGAAACTGGCGATGAGCAACTTTGTTCTCTTGCACTGGATTATAGTGATGCCGCTCTATCCTACTGGGGCAGGATATTCGAATTCTGGCGCGATCGCTGCGGTTTTGATTTTCTAAGCTTGAGCGGTACTAGGCCGGCTAGTCATCAAGAAGGCGAGGGTTTGAATCTGAGCCATCTGAAAACAATCGCCCGGATGGCGCGCAAGGGCGGGGTTCAAAAGAATATAGGTGTAATGGCAGAGGGAGACCCGATGCAAATCGAGGCCTTTGGAATCCAGGGAGTCAATCTTGTGCAAGATGAGACTGCCGAAACCAAGGCGAACCAGGCCTGGTTCAAGACTACCCTTGCACTTGATGAAAAACTTCGACAAGTCAACCTAGGACGGAAACTGAAATTTTCGGCGCCGCTTCCGATCAATCCAGGAGAAAAGGAGAGTAAACCACGGCGCGAGCGAGCGCATATTAAAAGATTCGTTGCACGATTCCTAGGGGTTGGACCCGCGCGGCGCCCCTTGCTGGAAACCATGGGTTCTCTGGAGGGAGCATGGGGTTATGCGAGTACTCTCGAAGATTCGCTTATGCTGGGTTGGATGTCAAATTCAGCCGAAGCGAGAAAACCGAACAATATTGAGGATATTGCTCACTACTACAGGGATGTACTGAAGAACGGGGAACGGCTCGATGGACACCTCGGTGAGCGTGAGGCCTGGTGGGTAATCCGCTTTCGCCGCATTCTGCTGATAGCAGTAGTTTCAGTGGAAAACGAGAGTCTCCTGCCGCCGGAACCTCTGCTAATAGACTGTATCCCCTATCTGAAGGAGACTAAGCCGAAGTCCATACTGGAATATGATTTCACGGAAGCACGGGGTAAGCTACAGCTTAGCGCCGACACTGTAATTCATAGCACCGGGATACCCTATCGAGGTTTCCGGCTCTATGTAATCAGTTGAATCACGTTTTGCTAATCTCCCCGCCGCTACTTCTTTGACCTGATAGCTTGTTACCCCTTGGATGATGAGAACTGCAATCAAACACCGACCTGCGTCCTGCGTACGTGCTATTGAAGCCGGAACAAAGTTGAGCTAAGCTTAAGACCTGTTATGAGAACACTCGGAAAAGCCCACAATTTTAATCTCGTCATTGTAATCATAAATGCCATTGTTTTCTTCCTGGTATTCCTATCACCGGATATTTTGGAATATCTGGCCATCTATGCACACGGACTGCTCTCTAGAAAATTCATTTGGACACCCGTCACCTACATGTTTACGCACAGTGGTTTTACGCACATCATCTTCAATATGATAGTGCTCATTTCAATCGGACATCATGTAGAAAGGCGTCTTGGGAGTGGGGAATACCTGGCCTACTACTTGATTTGTGGAGCGCTAGCCGGGGTTTTCTCAGTGCTAGCCTACATTTCCCGTTCCAGTTTTACACCAATAATCGGTGCCTCAGGAGCCATCTATGCAGTGCTATTGGCATATGCGATTTTGGAACCGCGTGCTGTTCTACTGTTATTCGGACTCATCCCAATGAAGGCGCCTATTCTCTTAGCGATATTTGCGGCAATCGATCTCTTCTCTCATGTTTTCCGATCCGGGGGCAATACCGCTCATCTTACTCATCTTAGCGGCCTAGCTTTCGGTTTCCTGTATTTCTTCATAAGACTCAGAATAAATCCCATCAAGGCGATGAGAAACTGGCGCTGAAGCTAGAGATATTTCCGATTCGGTACTGGCTACCGATTGGTTTGTTGGCGATTCAGACTAGTGCCTCATTGGCGGCAGAAACCCTGCGGGGTGAATTCCAATTGCTTCCGAAGCCCATTGAAATCACCTCGCCGGGCGCAATCATAGCGTCGAAGCAGGATTATTTCGAAAATGAAGAAACCATACGTGAATTGACTGATGATGCCAGATGGATTTTCTCAGGCATGATATATGGATATGCAGTTACTTGGATTCTTCCTGCCAGGGGAGCGGAAGAGGAGTTCAAAATAGAAATCATGGCGCAAATACCGGCAGAGGATGAGAAATTGAAAACAATTAGCGTCAATGAGATAGATGGAACAATATACGTACTTATTGAGTACGCAAGCGATTTCATACAGCAGAAACGGCTTGAAGCTTGGAGAGGCTCCCTTTTCCCATCCGCGGCTGGCGAAGCTAGTTCTCCAATTTCGAGCGGCTCTCAACGTGAGGCACTGGAAGTGGCTATCAAGGAAGCCATAAGAAACCACTTCAAGAAAAGAGAATTCAACCAACCTCAGAGTATACAAGCTATAGTGGCATTGGCCGAATTCCCCCAAATCGGATCCGGTAGTGGCACATATCGTGCACTGGTAAATATTAGGATAGGGTTAAATAGCGTTAGACATTACAAAATTGACTGAAAATAGTATTAAACTACTATCTAAAAGTTTATAAGAGGCAGTATTTATCCTATACTAGTGAGGTAAAAAATCTTATTACAGGCGAAAGCTGATCTATTGCTAAATTTGAACCATTTTCTGACAATTCTTTGAACAAACCTAAGTAATTGAATCCGAATTAACGAAGAGATAGTAGTAATTACATACTAGTGTTTTGAATCTAAGCTCAAGAAATCGAAAAAACCTCAGTGAAAGTGCATTTGGTTTGAAATATAATCCAAAATAAACTTGTGCTTTTATGACAAATGGTTCAATATGTCAGTTAACAAATTGAGCTGGAGGAACCCTCAATGAGGCGAGGTGTGCCAATAATAGATAAAGAAAGATGTAAGGGCTGTGGATTGTGCATTGCAAACTGCCCGAAGAAGATACTGGCAAAAACTGAAGATTTGAACAGCCAGGGACTTTATTATACAGTTTGTATTGATGAATCTGCATGTATTGCCTGTGGCGCCTGCGCGCTTATGTGTCCGGATGCCGCAATCGAGATCGATAGGTTTGCGGAGGCAGTGTAATGGCGGGAAAGGTGCTGATGAAGGGAAACGAGGCCCTAGCGGAGGCAGCCATTATTGCCGGTTGCAGGCACTATTTTGCCTATCCGATTACGCCGCAGAATGAAATACCTGTTTATATGTCCCGTCGAATGGCGGAGGTGGGGGGCACATTCATTCAGGCTGAAAGCGAGCTTGCTGCTATAAGCATGGTAATGGGCGCTTCTGCCGGTGGGGTTAGAGTTATGACCACTTCTTCATCGCCGGGAATGGCGCTGAAGCAGGAGGGCATCTCCTATCTCGCTGGGGCGGAATTGCCCTGTGTCTTGGTTAACGTGATGCGCGGCGGGCCAGGGCTCGGCGCCATAGCCGGCTCTCAGGGAGATTACTTCCAGGCAACTCGCGGGGGCGGCAATGGCGACTACCGTACAATTGTTCTTGCGCCGGGAAACGCTCAGGAGCTGGCGGATTTTACTGTAGAGGCGTTTGACTTGGCGGATGAGTATAGGATACCAGTTCTTATTCTGGCGGACGGTTATTTGGGTCAGATGTCCGAATCCGTAACGCTTCCAAAGCCTACCGGGAAGAGATACGAGAAATCCTGGGCTCTAAGCGGAACCGAGGGCCGAACCAAGAACATAATTGCATCCCTCAAACTGATTCCCGATAACGCCTTGGAAGTACACAATCTTCATCTCCAGGACAAATATGATTGGATTACCGAAAAGGTTAGATGCGTGGACGAGTATCAATGCGAGGATGTCGAATGGCTGATTGTTGCCTATGGCACGGCGGGCCGGGTAGCCAGAAAGGCTGTGGATAAACTGCGAGCCGAAGGCATAAGGGTGGGTTTGTTTCGACCCCTGTCGCTCTGGCCCTTTCCGGATAGGGAACTAAACGAATTTGCCAAAAAAGCGGAAAGGGTTCTGACTGTAGAAATGAGTTTAGGACAGCTAATCGAGGATGTGAAACTGGCGGTGAACGGGGAAGCCGAGGTGGACTTTTACGGTCGAGCTGGCGGGGCAGTACCCACTCTTGATGATATTATAGGGAGGATTTACGGTTATGAGCGTCGAAGCCATACCCATGTACAGGCGTCCTGAGGGACTAAGCGATGTTAGAACCCATTATTGTCCTGGCTGTGGCCATGGAATTATCCACAAGCTTATCGCTGAGGCATTGGTAGAGCTTGATATAATCGGCAAAACGATACTCATAGCGCCTGTGGGCTGTTCGGTGTTGGCCTACAAGTATATCGAGGTGGATGGGTTGGAGGCGGCCCATGGCAGAGCGCCAGCGGTGGCCACGGGACTGAAGAGGGCTCTCCCTAATAGTATAGTGATTTCCTATCAAGGTGATGGCGACTTATTGGCCATTGGCGCCGGCGAAACAGTGCATGCGGCAAATCGCGGCGAGAAGATTACAGTTTTTTTCGTCAACAATGCAAACTATGGTATGACAGGAGGCCAGATGGCGCCGACGAGCCTGGAGGGTCAGAAAACTACAACCACACCCAACGGAAGAGATGGCGCGGAGGTGGGTTACCCAATCCGAGCCTGTGAGTTGGTTGATACCCTGGTATCTCCTGCCTATATCGAACGGACAGCGGTTTATAATCCGGGTACGGTTACAAAGACCAAGAAGGCTATTCTGAAGGCGCTCCGTTATCAAAAGGAGGGCATAGGCTATTCTTTTGTGGAAATTCTTTCCATGTGCCCTACTAATTGGGGCATTGAACCGGCTGCTGCCGCGGAATGGATAAGAACTGATATGCTCAAGATCTTTCCTTTGAAGAAATTTCGAGATAGACCCGCGGAGGCGGCAGCGGCAAAAGAGGCCTCATGACCGAGGAAATCGTTATCGCCGGTTTTGGAGGGCAGGGCGTCTTACTGGCGGGTAGGCTGCTTTGTGTCGCAGCCATGCGCCGAGGGCTTCAGGTTTCGCACATCCCCTCCTATGGTGCTGAAATGCGGGGCGGCACGGCCAATTGCTCCGTGGTTATTAGCAGCGAGGACATACCCTCGCCGGTAATTGAAAGCCCCAGTGTCGTAATCGCCCTAAATAGCCCCTCGTTGGTTAAATTCCTGCCTAGAATAAAACCCGGTGGAATGCTGATTTGGAATCGCTCGTTGATAAAGGCCGTTCCAATGCGTTCGGACTTGCTTAGCTTTCCGCTTGATGCAACGGATATCTCCTTGGCGAATGGAACCGAGCGGGCGGCAAATATGGCCGCCATTGGCGCCCTACTTCGATTGAAGCCTAACTTGGTGTCGATAGAAGCGGTTGAAGCGGCCCTGGATGAGGTGATTTCGTCTCGAAACCGCAAGCACAATCCTCTGAATTTACGGATACTCGGCGCCGGTTATGAGATGGCCGGAGAAATACCTGGGCTAATAGCTCCGCCTAAGTGAGCCATCACTCAGGGTATACTTGCTTCGGCGATATCTGCGGGTGATTGGAACGTGGTTTGCTAGAGGTATGGATTAGTTGAACATCTGAGCTTGGAAGGCGGCAATCGGCGTGGTATCGGAATAAAGGAAGAGATTGAAATCCACCTGAACGTAGCGGTTCACATTCATCAATCCCGAGGTATAGCGGTCCTCAAAGTCCAAATGGGGGCCGGCCATGAGAGTAGATGCCAGGAGGCCCACCTTAAAAGTTTCATCTCCGATTTCAACACCCCCCGAGAATAGATTTACGCCTCCGTGGCCTAGGATGCCAAGGCCATTTTTGCCCGGGAGTAGGATCATGTGGACATCAGTGTCTATGGGCCATTGAAGATCCTCGGATCCTACGAGCGCCTTGAGAAGCCAGTAGTTTTCCACAAGATCTATTTCGGCAGAGCCGCGTATAAGGGGAATCTCTTTGGCGCTGTGGTTGTATGCGGGGATAAGTCTTATATGCATTGGCAGACCGTCTTCAACGCTATCTACGATTACATGGAAACTGTGGGGCGCATCCATCGGCACGACAGCGCCTTGCAGGAAGCTCAGGGATAGCAAATCGCCTTGAATTTCCCATTTATCGCCTATAGCGTCTGGGAAATTGATTAGGAGCAATCTGCCGTCCTTGCCCAGATAAAACCCTCGGTAGCCGGGGAATTCCGGAGTTTGCTCAAGCTCGAATATCCAGGGTAGCCCCTCTAAGTCGAGATTGACCGCTCTCGATTCGGGGGGAGGATCGATCAATATTGGTTTAGATTCTTCGTTGCTTTGACATGCAATAAGCACAATCAAAATAAGATAGCACAACCCACGCATCATAGCTCATATTGTGAATTAGCTGAACAAAGATATCAATGAGATTAATCAGCGCGAATTTAGCTTCATAACTGGAAATTTACGGCGCTGGCTGTCATTATTATAGGATATGTACGACGAGCAGCTTAAGCGCATAGAAATAGTTCTCAGCAGAATTCTACCAAGAAACATAGATTCTACTTGGATTGCAAGTGTAGTGGGGGTGGGGATGGAATCTCTACACGTTAAGCACAATTGGGTTAGGGACTTGACCGAACCCGGACGGGCTCTGCTTAGACGTGGAGGGAAACGTTGGAGATCTTTGGCTTGCGTGCTCACCTGTGAGGCGCTCGGCGGAGGAAGCGCCGCGGACGAGTTAATACCCCTAATAGAAATTCCTCACAACGGTTCACTTATCATAGATGATATCGAAGATAGTTCTCCAATCCGCCGAGGGGAGCCAGCCATACATAGAATCTTTGGCGAAGATTTGGCTATCAATATGGGCAACCTGATGTATTTCCTGCCCACTATCGTATTGAAAAGGAGCAATCTCCATCCTACCCTGCGAGCCGCAATTACAGAGGATTGGCTGACGGTGATGAGACGCCTCCACATCGGACAGGGTTATGATATCATATGGCATAACAAGCCTAACTACTTTCCAGACGAAGAGGCATACTTGCAAATGTGTAATTTCAAAACAGGTTCCCTTGCCGGATTAGCCGCAAGAATTGGAGCTGCTGTCGCTGGAACTGGCTCGGAGGAGTATGCTGAGCAGGAAGAAGTGAAGAAATTGGGCTGCGCATGGGAGACGCTAGGTTGCGGCTTTCAGATTATGGACGATGTGCTGAATCTCACTGATGGTGTGACTGGCAAGAGACGAGGCGATGATATAATAGAGGGGAAGAGAAGTTTACCGGTGATTTATCACGTTGAGAGAAATCCCGAGGATTCATTCCGCTTACAAAAACTTTTCGAGCGCGCCAAAAAAACTGCGCCCCAGGACGACAGGAGGGCGATAGATGAGGCCTTGGAACTCTTGATCGGCTCGGGAGCCGCTCTAAGGGCGCGATTAAAGGGGCAGAATCTGTTAATTCAGGGGCGTGACGAGCTCAAAAAACTGCTGCCGGACAACCAAGCCAGATTCGCTCTAATCCATCTGATTGACTCGGGTATGCTAAGAAGTCCAGATTCCTAGAGCCATGAGCAAAACCGCGGTTGAAATTTAACTGGACGAGGTTTCTTATAACGGCGTAGTATGGATTGGGGAAATTGATGAATCAGCAGGACTATCCCGATTGTGAGTGGGTTGCTTTTGAGCTTTTGGAAACCTTCATGTGCCAGTGTCTCCATAAGGTTGGCCTACCTGAAGCGGATGCGGCAATAGTTACGGATGTACTAATAGAATCCGATAAGAGGGGAATTGATTCTCACGGAATTGGTAGATTGAAACCCATTTACATTGACCGCATAGACCAAGGAATTCTGAGTCCGATTACAAAGATAACTACCATTAAGGAAACTCCCAGTACCGCGGTATTGGATGGAAATAACGGAATGGGCCATGTGATTTCAAAAAAGGCCATGCAAATGGCCATCGAGAAGGCTCGGAAGCAGGGTTTAGGTATGGTGGCTGTGCGAAACTCCACCCATTATGGCATAGCCGGCTACTACGCCACAATGGCTACGGATGTCGATATGATAGGAATGACAGGCACCAACGCACGTCCCTCCATTGCCCCTACTCACGGTGTAGAGAATATGCTCGGCACAAATCCTCTGGCGTTCGGGATTCCGACTGATGAAACCTTTCCGTTTGTTATTGATTGCGCTACAAGCGTTAGTCAACGTGGCAAGATTGAGATGTATGCCCGAGCAGGAAAGAATCTCCCCTCCGGATGGGTGATTGGGAAGGATGGCAAAACCCGAACTGATACCGAGGAAGTACTTAAGCAACTTACACAGGGAATGGTTGCGCTTACCCCCCTGGGAGGCATAGGCGAAGATAACGGAGGCTACAAGGGCTATAGCTATGCCACGGTTGTGGAGGTTCTCTCTGCTGCCCTGCAAGATGGTTCTTATCTCAAGGCTCTTAACGGTGTCGATAAGGACGGCAGAAAGATTCCCTATCCTCTGGGTCATTTCTTTTTGGCCATAAACATTGAAAGCTTTATATCACCGTCGCTGTTCAAGCAAATTGCGGGAATTATCATGCGGGATTTGCGGGAATCTGAAAGGGTTCCGGGGGAGAGGCGGATTTATACAGCCGGAGAAAAGGAATATGAGGCGCGAATTTATCGTCGAAAACATGGTTGCCCCATTCCAAAATCACTCCAATCGGTTATAAGCAGTCTCAAGAAGCGCTGGCAGCTGAAACTTGATTTCCCTTGGGAGTAGAAGGCCCTCATTGCTAGTAAGACGGTTAAACAGTTTCTTCCGAAGTGTATTAAGATACCATTGTTAGCTTTTCTTAAGGTTTTCTCGAAAAATAAACAAACAAATGCGCTACGGTTACCGAAGTTATAAAGAGTGTTAAAAATAAACGGATGATTCTTTATTATTCTTCTATAATCCCTCAGAAATCCGTTAAAGCGCCTAGGTAACCGGCCCTACCGAAGCGTGTGCCGGAGTGGCGAGAGCTGCTCCGGTTTTTCGTAATGGAAATTTCCACTTTTCATTTCGCGCCGCGCACAGCACGGGTTTAGCTAGCTCAAGATTGCTATAGCTAGCTCCTGTAGAGGCTGCCTAGGCCACAGATCAATGATCTAGGTATCCTTTTGCAACTTTTTCCATGTAAGGTGAAAAAGTGCTTTGTCTTAGTCCTATTTGTGCGCGATAAAGACATAGGGACAGGAGCAGAGTTATGAAAGAGAACTTTTTTGTGGTTTTCATTGGGTTCGTCGTCTTTGTCGGTTTTTTAATTACAACGACTGTACTCATTGGATGGAACAAGGGCGTAAGTCCAATGTCTACAATGCAGGCCTCGGCATTATTGGAACCAGATAAGAACGCCGAAGATATTGCTTTCACAGAGACCGAAGAATAACCTCACTTCCAATAAGACCTGAGATTCCCAGACCAGGTTAATTGACGGATTCGTTCGACTTTTTTGGTATTTTGACGGTAGGCGCCAGAGGACAACCACTTTTCCCAAATAATCACTAACTGCTAGAATAGAAGTATGGTGATTATACGAAGCATGAAAGAGAGAGCGCTGGAGTATCACGAGCTTAACGGACGGCCGGGTAAGACGGAGGTGATTGCGACTAAGCCTTGCACCACGGCAGATGAGTTATCATTGGCGTATTCTCCGGGGGTAGCCTTTCCGGTTCTGGAGATTGATAGGGATGAGGAGGCGGCTTTTCGCTACACGGGGAAGGGGAATCTGGTAGCGGTGGTTTCGAATGGCACGGCGATTTTGGGTCTTGGCAATCGAGGAGCGCTTGCTTCCAAGCCGGTGATGGAAGGGAAGGGAGTGCTCTTTAAGCGTTTCGCGGATATCGATGTTTTCGATATCGAGGTGAACGAGAGGGATCCCCGAAGATTGGTAGAAATTGTGAAAGCCTTGGAGCCGACGTTCGGTGGAATCAATCTGGAAGATATCGCGGCTCCGGAATGCTTTGAAATAGAGAGAACCTTAATCGAATCTTGCAGTATTCCAATTTTTCATGACGATCAGCACGGCACCGCGATAATCTGCACGGCAGGGGTGATTAACGCGGCCGAGATTTCTAAGCGAGAACTTGGGGATATGAGGGTGGTTTTTAATGGAGCCGGGGCGGCCGGCATAAGCTGCGCAAAAATGTTTGTCGAGGCCGGAGTGAAGAAGGAAAACATCCTAATGTGCGACTCCAGGGGTGTGATTTCGATTGATAGGGGAGATTTGAGCGAGGAAAAGAAGCTTTTTGCAACGGATAGATCGGAGCGAAGCTTGGCGGAGGCTGTGCGGGGGGCCGATGCCTTTATTGGACTCTCGGTAGCCGATGTGCTCAGTCCCGATATGCTGCTTTCAATGAATGATTTGCCAATTGTATTTGCCATGGCGAATCCAAATCCTGAAATCCCCTATCCTCTTGCTAAGAAGACGCGGGATGACGTGATTATGGGAACTGGGAGATCTGATTATCCTAATCAGGTTAACAATGTGCTTGGTTTTCCGTTCATCTTCAGGGGCGCGATGGATGTCCGCTCTAGGCGAATTTCCGAGGGAATGAAAATGGCGGCGGCTAGGGCCCTGGCGGAGTTAGCGAAGGAACCGGTGCCGGACGAGGTTCGGCGAGCCTATGGCCGAGATTTTGAGTTCGGGCCGGAATACGTTGTTCCCAAACCCTTCGATCCTAGGGTGATTGAGTGGGAGGCGGTGGCGGTGGCCAAAACTGCCTGCGCGGAATCCCTAGCAGCCAGACCGATTGAAGATTGGGATTCTTATTCCGTGGGCCTGCGGGAACGCATGAGGCGATATTGGGTTTAATGAACGTTGGTTGCCAAGCTGGCCGGAGCCTATGCTTCGGCTGCGGGCGGCAGGGATTGCAGTAAGCGAGTCCGTGATAAGCGAAGTTTGCTCATAGCGCTTTTCTACCCGCAAAAGCCCGGTTGCATAACTTGTATTCTGCTGATGAGTTAAGTTGCGTCCTCGAATTCTGTAAATTAGAACGGAAACGGCGATTTGAAGTGTTTTTTGCATGGAACTGCGGCCAAAGTACTTGTCAAAGCAAAATAGTGAATTCAACAATGCGCGAACGTGGTCTTATGCTAACCTATGAAAAGAGGCAGAGGCGTATAGTGGTTTCCTATTTCTTATGAACCGCGACAAGGAAACCGGAATTTTGTTTTCCAGGATTAAGATTGGCAAAGATGACTGAAACCAAGCACAGCATTCAAAAGAGAATCAAGACGGACTAACTCTGCCTACTATAGGTGAAATTGGGAATTTTTGAAGTGAAGCGATAGAATTGGTGGTAAGATCGGTTATGAAACGAGAAGAAAAAATTGAAAAAACTGACCATCGGAAGAATTTTGCCAATTTGTACAAACCCAGGGTTGGCCGTGTGCATGAGGTGGGGGTTCCCGAATTCAATTTTCTGATGGTGGATGGCAAGGGCGATCCATATTATTCATCGGATTTCATCGACGCGATTATGGCGCTCAATTCTATTTCCTACGTATTCAAATTTTATATTAAGAACAATAAGCGGATTGATTATCGAGTGATGCCCCTTGAGGCGCTTTTTTGGACAGATGACATGAACGAGTTCACGCAAGATAATAAATCGATTTGGAACTGGACTCTCATGATTATGCAGCCGGATTACATCAGCGCTGATATGATGGAGGAGGGAATGAGGGGTGCTTACCTGAAGAAGAAGCATCGTTCGCTCGGACTAGTGAGATTTGAGAGCTTCAAGGAAGGCCCCGTAATGCAGGCGATGCATGTGGGCCTCCTCAGCGACATGGAACCTACCTTCGTTGCCGTGCGCCATAAAATCAAATCCTCCAACAAGGTGCTCACGGGTAAGCACCATGAGATATATCTGAACGATATTCGCAGAGTTCCCAAGGCAACATGGCGTACTGTGATTCGACAACCCTTCCTGGCGTGATCTAGTTCCCCAGTTCCTTGATCAGACGCCTGGGCCTACTCCATGCAATCTAATAGCAAGCTCCGCATATAAACGGATACAATAATCCGGATTTCGCCAGGATCAGCCAATTATCCCTGCCCATGATTGCGGATATTGGGAGAGAATCAAGGTATAATTTGAATTGATCTGTTCGATGAGCGCCTAGGCAGTGTATTGATGAGGATGCATGCACGTCTGATGGAAACTTCCAGCGATTTCTTTTTGCTTACCTCGAATTGCGTCGATGTAAGGGGTTTTTGCGAACTACTCTTTTGGGGGCGCGGCTCTGAGGGGCCAGTTCTGGCTCGCATCCCTAAATATCGCCCCGTGTTTTTCATCCATGCTGATGTGAGTTTGCCTGCTAATTTCGAGGCGGAACGACGCCGATTGGAAATGCACTCGTTTGATGGGAGAGCGGTAGACGGACTGTATTTTCCCTCTCTAGCGGCATATCGCAGGGGACGGCGCAAACTTGCAGAGGCTGGAATTAGAACTTGGGAATCGGATATTCGTCCCGAAGACCGCTTTCTCATGGAGAGGTTTATCCATGGATCGGCCAAATTGAGGGGGGAAATGCTCATTAAGGATCGATACAAAGAATTTATCAATCCAAGATTCGAGCCATCGGAATGGCATCCGCGGCTCAGTGCCTTATCGTTAGATATTGAAACGGGAGTGGATTCTACGCTTTATAGCGTAGCTATGGATTACAAGACTGAGTTAAGAGATAGGGGGGATTACTCGAAGCACGAGAAGCGAATACGGGTTGTGGGACTGTTGGATACGCGGTTGTCCAAATTGGGTGGCAGAAGCGAGGAATTGCAATTAGATGACAAAGAGGCTCCGGCGCGACTCAATTATTTGCCAACCGAAACTTTGCTCTTGGAATTTTTTGTCGAAAAAATCGAGGAACTCAATCCCGATCTGATTATCGGTTGGAATGTGGTAGGCTTTGATTTAGCCTTTCTCTTGGAGCGTTCAAGGCAACTGAACTTCCCCCTGTGTATAGGAAGAGACAAATCGGCTCCGCGTCTGATCGAGCAGACGGGATCGCTTCCGATCGTGGATCTTAGGGGTAGACTCGTTATCGATGGACCGCCGTTGCTGCGCGGAACCTCGATTCGTTTTTCCGATTGGCGACTTGACACTGCCGCGCGTGAAGTACTCGGCCGGGGGAAGAGTATTTCCGACGTAGGCAGGGTAACCGAGATCGAGCGGCGCTTTCGGGAGGATAAGGAAGCTCTGGCTCGATATAACTTAGACGATGCGATTCTTGTAACTGAGATTTTTGAGAAATCCAAAGCTTTGAACCTGATGATAAACCGCAGTCTGATTACAGGTCTCCCGCCCGATCAGATACATCGCTCCGTTGCGGCCTTCGATCGCTTCTTTTTGCCGCGCCTGCATCGTAAGGGATATGTTGCTCCAAATCGGAGCGATGTTCGCGCCAAGGCGGCGTCTCCAGGTGCGATGGTTTTTTCCGGAGGGTTCGGACTGTTTGAAGAGGTGGCGGTGCTGGATTTCAAGAGCCTTTACCCCTCCTTGATGCAAACCTTCCACATCGATCCGTATTCCTTGCTTAAGGCCGCGGAAAACCCGCTTATTACCCCAGTGAACATCAGTTTCTCGGGTAGTGAGCATATTCTGCCGGATTATATTGGCCAGCTGATGCAACGAAGGGAGGCAGCCCGGAACGCCAAGGATGATTCGCTTGCTTATGCCATCAAAATTCTGATGAATTCCATGTATGGGGTTATGGGCGCCGTTGGCTGCCGTTTCTATGACATCAAACTGCCCACGGCAATAACCGGTATCGGCAAATGGGTGCTTGAATCTACCGCCAAGCGACTTCGAGACTGGGGTTATAAGGTACTCTACGGTGATACCGATTCGGTTTTTGTTCAATTCAAAGAGGATGAACGAATCGATTCCGATGCCGGGGGACGGGATTTAGCGCTGAGGGTGAATAGGCATTTCCACAAGGCCATTCGGGCGGATTTCGGGGTTCCCTCCTTTTTGGAGCTTGAGTTTGAGAAACGCTATTCAAAACTGTTTTTACCGGCGATGCGTACAAAAGATAGGGAAGCCGCGGTTAAGAGATATGCGGGCTTGCTGCCGGATGGGAGTTTGGATATCAAAGGGATGGAGTTTGTGCGCTCGGATTCCACTCCTCTCGCGAGAGACTTTCAATACGAGCTCTTTCGGCGTTATTTCAATAACGAGGCCTTGGCGCCATGGATTCGAGATGTTGTTAGGCGACTTCGCAATGGTGAGTTTGATGAGAAGTTAGTTTATAAGCGCAGACTCTCTAGGCGAGTGGCGGATTATAAGTCGCCGCCGCCCCATGTCAGGGCGGCGAAGCTGCTGGATCCTGACGGTTCCAAGAATATCCGCAGAATTGAGTATCTAATCACACCGGCGGGGCCTGTTCCTTTGCAGTTGAGGCCGACCAAGATAGACTATAACCATTACATCGAAAAGCAACTGCGATCGCTGGCTGATGACATCCTTCTTCACAATGGTGAAAGCTTCGATGCAATTCTGGGTGGCAAGCAGCTAAGGCTGTTTTAGGGAAGCATTTTCAAAGCGCAGGGTCGGGTTTCGGAATCTGCAAAGATGCCGGAGTCTTGATGGGAAGGCTGCCGAAGTAACAATATACTGACTATGATTTCTACCGATTTTGACTTTGATGAGTGCATTGAACGACGGGGCACCTCCAGTTACAAGTGGGATTCTGATGCACGTATAGTGGGGCGTAGGGGATTGCTTGCTTTCTGGGTGGCGGATATGGACTTCCGCGCGGCGCCCGCAATCTTGAGGAGAATCGGCAAGCGCTTGGAACATGGAATTTTTGGCTATACAGGTAGGCCGAGGTCCTTGGAGAAGGCGCTGGTTGGCTGGCTGAGGGATAATCAGGGCTGGGGAGTAGGGGAGGGCGAAATCCTTGAGTTGCCTGGTATTGTCCAATCGATTCACTTACTTGCAAGAGAATTATGCAGGCCTGAAGATGGGATTGTTATTCAGGAGCCCGTCTACTATCCCTTTCGGAAGGCAGTGGAAGGCAATGCGCGTCAACTGGTTGTGAACGAGTTGCGCCGCGATAGAGATGGACGCTGGAAGATGGACTTGGAAACCCTAGCCGCGCGGATAGCAGAGGGCGGAGTGAGGCTGTTGCTGCTATGCAGCCCGCACAATCCAGTGGCTCGGGTTTGGGAGAGGGAAGAACTGCTAGGGCTTGCCGATATCTGCCGCGAGGCGGGGATTATTGTGATCAGCGATGAGATTCATTCGGATCTAGTTTTCCAAAGGAATCGGTTTATACCCTGGCTCAGCCTGCCCAAGGAGCGTTTACCGAACTCGATTACGCTTGTTTCACCCACTAAGGCTTTCAATATTCCGGGCTTGAATGTGGCCTTCGCTGTTTTCTCCAATCAAAAACTACGTGGACGGGTTCGCAGAATTCTTGAGGCGTATGGCATCTCAGGCGGAGTCTCTGCTCCGCTCAATTATGCCGCGGCGGAGGCGGCCTGGCAGGAAGGAGGGAGCTGGCTCGAATCGCTGTTAGCCTACATTAAGAAGAACGATGATTTGGTTCGGAGCGTTCTTGCCGGTTTGCTTGGATCTGAGTCGATTACGGCCTTAGAGGGCACCTACCTGGAGTGGATTCGCGCTGCTGAAAGCTTGGCGGAGGAGGAAGTGGTTTGGAATAATCTCCTAGACGCTGGAGTTTGGCTGAGCAGGGGAAGTCAATTTGGACTTGCTGGCGCTGGTTTCCTGAGAATGAATATCGCCTGTCCCCGATCGCGGTTGGAAATTGGCCTTGAGAAAATGTACAGCGTCCTTAGAGCTTGAATTCGTTTTCAAAGCCGGCGATGGTATCCTCGTATATCCGAATCAACATAGGCATGTCCCCAATTCGGCTAGTTTCCAGCTCACCGCGGAGCTCCTTATAGCGCTGCTCAAGTTCAAGTACTTCCGGGAAGCTGAGCGGTTCGGTGCTGTTCTTGTTGTGAATGTGGGATATGGAGGGCGGAGTGAGTTCTAGCCAGCTGTGTATGGCAACGGCATATGCATAGACTGTTTCATCGTCGCTTAGAGGCGCAAGCTCGCGCCGATTCTTTAGAAGTCCCTCTCCTAAGCGGTTGATTGACTCCCTTAGTATATCTGCTTTCCCTCCGCCCTCAAATGCGCGAGTTGCGATGTAAAGTCCCTGTGCCACTGGGAATGAAAACCTCTCGAGATACATGACCGCGCTGACAAGATCGTCTTTCTCATAGCTATCGAGTAGGAAGGATTCGTATGGACTAAGGAGATATCCTTCGGGCAGGAGCCGGTCGCGAATCAACTGGGCAGCGATGCTATAGCCCTCTATCCGAATTAGAAGAAGCTCCAATTTATTGGTTCGAGAGGCGCCCCAGGCCTGTGGATTCTTAAAAAAGATATGGGCATCTTCCACTCCCACGGAGAATATGGAAAAAACCATAGAGGGATAATTTGGCCAGATATCAACTAATCGCTGCGAGAGAACGATATGGGTGGTATTTGAACCCGGTGTTGCCCTGAAAGATGCTCCCCTTAGCAGGCTGGTGTTTGTTGGATCGACCGTAAATCGCAAGAAGCCGCTGTTGATTGCTCTGCTCACATAGTTCCAAGATTCGGCTGGCCGGTTTTCCATACCCGGATCCAATTTTTGTGCGAGTAGCTCCTGGTATGCCTCGATAATTTCTACTACCTTTGTATTGGTGCTCGTATCCTGAGCGATAGCCTCCCCCGGCCATGCGGCGGCAAGCACGCCAAGTAGAACGAGGCGCTGTACGAATGAATAGGTATCAGCCATGAGTTCCTCCAGCATTCAATGATAATCCTTTAAGGGACTTCCCGTCATGCTCTAGAGGGGAAAACACGGGAATAGGCTTCTACAGTTTGCCAATCCGCTTCGATCCGAGCAGGTGCCGGATTAAGCAGCCGGCCCTCTCCTATCTCAGCTCTTGCTAGGTTCGGCAGCTAACTCAGTCTTGCCGACGAGTTTCTCCAAAGGCGGTATCTCAGCCGCTTAGGCTTCATTTCGACACTTCAAAACTGTGCTGCTTAGTATTAGGAAATCGATAACACTTTGAATTCCTAGACCCCGATGCCCTAAGCAGAGTGACCTGTCTTTCTAATGAATTCTCGATCCTCCGGCGCAGATAATAAAAACTTGGAAACCTATCTTGACCGCCGCTCGGTTAGCTTAGGATAATACTCGGCGATTTTACAAGCTGGAACATGAATCGAAGACTTCGAAGGAAAAACGCACTTCTAGTGGGCGTAGGGAAGATGATTGACGCGCAAAGCAAGCCTTGGCGCCTAACGGGAAACGATGCGTCTGCCTGCGATCGGAGCCGCTTCGCTCTTGGACAATCTTGAGGAAGCGGTGCCTCTGACTGGGTAGCGATGCGATTTTTGCCTGAGTTGCGTGTCTCTAGCGCGGTCAGTGCCGCAGCATATTGGTTAGGTTGATGTTAGAGAGATTAAAAGAATTGGAAGAGAACTTCGATTGCGCCTTGCGCAATGCGGATAGCGAGGCCGGGCTGGCGGATATAAAGGCGCGGTTTCTCGGCAACAAGGGGGAACTCACCGCCATCTTAAAAACCCTGAGACAGGTATCGATGGAGAAGCGCAGGGAACTGGGAAGAGCGGCCAATGACTTGAAGAGCCGCCTACTCCGAAGATTGGTCGATGCCAGGGCGGATATCGAGAAGGCTTCCATCGACAAAAAGCTCGAAGAGGACTGGACGGATATCACGCTTAGAGAATGCGATCGCGCCGGACGCGTATGGGAGGCCGGATTGCATCCGGTTACTGTAGTCCAGCGAGAGCTAGAGGACATCTTTCTTTCGATGGGCTTCGATATACTCGATGGACCTCATATCGAGGACGATTTTCACAACTTCACCGCGTTGAACATCCCCGAGTCGCATCCGGCGAGGGATATGCAAGACACCTTCTGGTTTAAGGATCTAAGGCATCTTCTACGAACGCATACCTCCACCATTCAGATTCGCGGAATGAAGCAGAAAGGCAAGCCACCGTTTCGTTTCGTTGGACCGGGAAAGGCGTTTCGATGCGAGACAATCGACGCATCACACGAGGCAGTATTCCATCAAATGGAGGGGATGCTAATTGGACGTTCGATCACGGTGGCGAATCTCGTTTATTTCGAAAAGGTGCTGCTCGGCGAGATTTTTGGGAGAGAGGTAGATATTCGTCTGCGGCCTGGATTCTTCCCCTTCGTCGAACCCGGTTTTGAGCTTGATATCGCCTGTTTGATTTGCGGCGGTTCGGGTTGCAAGGTTTGCAAAGGAAGTGGCTGGGTTGAACTCTTACCCTGCGGCATGACACATCCAAATGTCCTTAGATACGGGGGAATAAACCCGGACGAATACAACGGTTTCGCCTTCGGTTTAGGCTTGGACAGGTTGGTGATGATGCGTTACGGGATTGACGATATAAGACTGATTCACAGTGGGAACCTCGATTTTACCAAGCAGTTTGCGGTATGAAAATCTCACTTGATTGGATAGGGGATTTTGTCGATCTCCCAGGGGAACTGAGCGATAGGGAAATTGCTAGGCGGATAACACTGAAGGTATGTGAAGTCGAGGGATACGAATCGAACTCGGAGAGGGACAATGATACAAGCATCGTCTCGACTCATGGCGGCTTGGTGCTCGATATCGATAATAAATCGCTTACGCATCGGCCTGATTTGTGGGGGCATTACGGGATGGCCCGGGAGTTCGCACTGGTTTTCGATTCGTCATTTCGGGATAAATTCGATGCAAAGTGGTCCAGATCGCTAAAGAAAAAAATAGAAGAAGAAAAGAACACGGCGACTGCGCCAATATCAGCTTCGCCGATTGCAATAGAAGTGGAGGACGACACCGCCAATCGGGGTTTTTTGGGGCTAGTTGTAGGTGGAATTCGAGTAACTCAGAGCCCGGCTTGGATGCAAAGACGCCTCATAAAGGCAGGACTGCGGCCCATTAACTCGATCGTAGATATCTCCAACTACGCAATGCTCGAAACTGGAATGCCCAATCATATATTTGATAACTCCTCCATCCATGGGGGGAGAATCATCGTGCGCCGCGCTGGAACTGCCCAGCGTTTTATAACCCTAGATGGATTGGAACGGCATCTGATTGCAAGAGATACCCTGGTATGTGATGCGGATAAACCCTCGGGAATTGCCGGCGTCATGGGCGGACTCGGTAGTTCAGTGTCTGAGAATACATCCCAAATTATGATAGAGGTAGCCAACTGGAAGGACGCGGAAATCAGGCAAACCAGTACGCGGCTGGGACTTCGCACCGACGCCTCTGTTCGCTACGAGAAGAGTTTGGATAGCGCCCAATTGGAGAAAACCCTTCTGCGGATATTTGAATTAGTGCTTGAATTAAATCCCAAAGCACATTCTGTTGGTGATATTCAGGCTGCTAACATGCCCAAACCCTTTACTTTGGAGATAGAGACGGGACCGAAGCGGATTGGCGAGGTTCTGGGAATTCCAGTGGATGAGAATCACTTTGAAAGCATACTCGGCGCCCTGGGATTTGGGGTGGAAAGGTTGAACGATGCGAAAACTGACCAGCATAGCCACAGGGTGCGCGTTCCAACTTGGAGGTCTACCAAGGACATTGAATGTGAGGCCGATATTGTTGAGGAAATCGGCAGATTCATCGGCTATGATTCCATTGCACCGCTTAGCGCCTTGCACGACATAGGAGTTTTGCGTCTTTCATCGGCAAAAACCGCGATTCGGCGCGCTCAGGATTTTATGGTGCTCAGGGGCCGGGCCCTGGAAATTTATAACTATCCGCTGCTTGGCGAGGCTCTGCTTGAGCGTGCATTCTGGCCCACTCTCAATGAGGAACTGATTCTAGTCAATGCCCTCAACCCCGATATCGATAGAATGCGCCCCGCCTTGATTCCAAGTCTTCTGCAGGCAACCGCGAACAATTTGAAGGAGCACTCTGGTTTTCGAATCTTCGAACTCGCTCGAGTTTACAAGCAATCGAATGACCCCGATTTTTTCGCCGAGAATCTCCAATTGGGAGTGGTGTTTCAGGATTCAAAAGATAATCCCTTCATTGAATTAGCGAATGTAATCGAAGGGCTTTGTAGCTATGTTGGAGGAATTGTGAGCCTAGTTCCAGGCGAGTCTGGCAAAAATCATGCGCTGATTCCTGCCGACTGGCCCGGCCTTCATCCGAATGAACTACTGGATGTCAAATCTGGAGAGCTTAACGTGGGTACGGTCTTTACCCTGCATTCCCGAGTGGGTCAGGCTTTTCGGATCAGGGGAAAAACCTCGATTGCGGTGTTAAATTTCGATGCGCTGATGGAAGCGCCGGAGAAGATAGACTTAGCCTTTTCACCGCTTGATCGCTATCCGCGTGCGGATTTTGATTTAACGGTGGTAGTGCCTAATGCACACTATGGAGCGAAGGTTCTCTTTGTTGTTAGAAACCTGGGCATGAAGGAAATACGCAGGGTGGGCGTGCTCGATAGCTTTGACCTAAGTGATGGCGCGCGTGCCCTGACTCTACGGGTAGAATTTAGGGATTCGGAAAAAACCTTGAGTCCTATCGCCATTGAGGAGGCTCAAGGCAGGGTTATTGCTGCGTTGGATGCCGCCGGTTATCCACTTCGAGGCGCAGATTAGCCCTGCGTTCCAACCAGGAGCCGCGACTCAATCTCTCCCGTGCTCTTAGTTGGTTTTAGACTGCCCAATATTCCCTCCTAGTGCTGCTGGGTTTCGATTCAAGCTGTATTGTCTTTTCCTTGATTCAAGCAGTACTATCGTAGGGCGAAATTCGGAGGTGTTCCAATGAAAAGCACAGATATGGCGAGACGGGACAGAGAAATCAGAAGGGCTCGCAAGCGGGAGATGGTTTTGGAGCGCAAAAGTCAGCGGGAAAGCCGCTCGGCCGGAGATTACATCAGCCTTTTGAGCGAGCATTTCTTTTATGACGATGAGAGGATATACAACATAGAGCAGAGTGAGGATATCTTAATGCTTCTGGAAGCAATGAAAGACGATATACCTGACAAGCAATGGCCAAATGTGATTCGGAAGGCGGTGAAAAAAACCAAAATCAAACAAAAGGATACGGCCATCAAACAACTTGCTGGTATGGGCGGTATTGACATAGACTCTTAGCGAATCCAATCGAAAATTCAGGGAACCCGAAGTTTTTTCAACGTGCCGCGGGACTTCCTTGCCCAATAGAATCTCGGAATTGGTTCTAAGCTTGCCGCTTAGCACACGGAGTCTCTGCAGGTATGCTTGACCCTTTCCGGTGAAAGGGCAATATTCTAGGTGTTATGCATACGATTCAAACCGTGGAAGAATTTCGAAGTCTAGCCAGCGGAGAGAAGCCATTTTGCGCCATATTTGCTGCCGATTGGTGCTCCGATTGTCGAGTACTGAAGCCAGAGCTGCCTAAAATTGAAAAAGAATTTGCCGACCGATATGTATTTGCCATGGTCGCTTGGGATACCTTCAAAAACCTCTCGGATGAGTATGGCATCCTAGGCATTCCCAGCCTTATTTCATTTCACAAGGGTGAAGTTATCGGAACTCTAATAAGCGAGCATCGCAAAACCCGCCAACAAGTAAGCAGCTATCTCGTTGAGAGTCTACCGGAAACTTAGAAGATTATACACGGCATTTCGATTTCCAAACTTGAGTACACTGCCTGTCAATCTCATTCGGTTGAGTAAGGGATAGGGCGGTATTCATTAAGCGTTTGAGGCTCCTGCCGAGCACATTGATGCATAGTCTGAGAACTCAAAATACGCATTCTTGGTTCCCAAGATTCAAACTCGCCTGCCGTCATTGAATCGGCCCTCATAGCGCTCACCATTTGCCCAAGTGAATACGCCCACTCCATGCATTTTCCCCCTTTGAAAATTGCCTACATAGCTGCTGCCGTCCGCCCATTCGCAGCGCCCCTGTCCTTCCAGCCGGCCCGCGGAAAAATTCCCCTCCATAGTTCTCCCATCTGGCCAACTCAGCCTGCCGAAACCCTCCATAAGACCGTTCCGAAACGCTCCCTTATAGCGACTGGTATCGTTATACTGAAACTCCCCATGACCCTCGGGTATCTTGCCTTTGAGCTCGCCCCTATACACTCCGTTCTTGAAGGCAACCGAGTTCGTTTTGGAATTTTCAAGCAAGGCTGTGGAACCACTGTAGCTACCCTCGGATAGGGACTGAAAATCGCTGAGAGTAAACGAGCGAAAAATGTTTTCCAATGGTCGCCGCTTTCTTCTGGGTCCTGGAATCCAAACCGTACACTCAAGCCACATTTCACCGCACCTTGCCGCGCCATATGTATATAATTCATCCTTGATTTTCCTTCCCTTCGCGTCAAACATGATTTCTGATTTTGGACGGCCCTCCTCGTCGTAGGCGAAGAGCGTTTCACGTTGGATTTCCTCCTCCGTTTTCCCAATCGCAGTGGAAACGCGGCGATTTTCAGCATCATACCTGTGCCAGGTTACTAAATCGATCCTGTTCTCATCGTAGAGATATTCCTGTACAAGTCTCCCCTCCTCATCCCTCCTTTCCACTCGAACCTGATTCCCTTGCCGTTCAGCAATCATTTGCCTTTCCTCATCGTGTGCGTAGGTCCAAACCGCTTCATTTTGATCGTCCTTAGTTTTCAAGGAGCGCTTTCTAAGTCTGTGATTGTTATCCCATTCCCATAACTCCCTTTCTTGTACCTCCCCCTTCACGTCCAATCTATAGCGAGCAATTTTGTAATTGTGATCGTTGTATGCAAAGAGTTGAACGCCATTCTCCTTCTCGATTGAGGTAAGCTTTCCCAAGCTGTTCCAACTGTATCGGGAGTCAAAGCGGCGCTCGCCTTCTCTCCTGAAAAAATATCCCTGTATGAATTCCTGGCGCTCCAGGGTGAGTGTGTCCACGGAACCAATCGTATCGATTAGAAAGTCTTCGATCATGCGCCTATTATGATTAATGCAATTTCCTATTGCTACTTAAAAAGTCATCACCCGATAATGCAGATATGGTCCACGGATTCGACAAACTCCCATTTGCAAATACTGTAGAAAACTATCCCGAAGGAATAGCCTACATTGGCGCGACTGCAGAGATAGAGGATTCTAATCGGACTTTTAGGAGATTAACTGGTTTTGGCGAGGGAACCTTGGAACGCTTCGATTACTTGGTTCATCCTAGCTACATAGGGAAGTGGAGACGGAGCCTAGCAAAATTCCTTGACGATCGCTCGAAAACCATGCAATTAGTACTCAAATTGCGAAGAAAGAAGAGAGACGATCGATGGGTTCGTCTAAGCCTGCTGCCACTGGAAAATTCACAAGATGGCTATTTACTGCTGCTTCTCGATATTACAAGACAGAAAAAGCTTGAAGCGAGGCTTACCCTAGCTCGAGATGATGCCGAAAGAGCCGCCCGATCAAAGAGCAGCTTCTTAGCGAATACCAGCCATGAAATTCGAACTCCTATCCATACCATAACAGGTATGTCCGAGTTACTGGCTAACACAGCCTTGGATCAGGAACAGTTGGATTACCTGAGCCAGATACGCTTCGCCGCCGGGGTCCTAGTCACTTTGATCAACGATTTATTGGATTTTTCAAAAATCGAGGCAGGCCACTTACGCTTAGAGAGGACAAGGTTCAATCTAACAGGAATGCTTGAGGACGCTATCGATCTAAGCACTCTGGAGGCGCACAAGAAGAAGGTTGATGTTGGACTCTATATAGATCCGCGAATTCCATCGAGCTTATATGGGGATCCCGCAAGACTGAGGCAGGTTATCGTAAACCTGATGAGTAATGCTGTTAAATTCACTCACCAAGGCCAGGTTGTGCTGGATGTAGAAATGATTTCGGTAAGTAGGACTGGCGTGAGGCTCAATTTTGCGGTAAGCGACTCCGGGGTAGGCATACCCAAGGAGAGGCAGGCAAAACTTTTCGAGGCCTTCCAACAAGTCGATAATTCAGCTACCCGTCGATATGGAGGAAGCGGTTTAGGTCTCTTTATCTCAAGGAGCATCGTGTTCCAAATGGGAGGCGCCCTTTCATTTGCCAGTGAGGTTGCTAAGGGTTCGACGTTCTTCTTTGACATTGAACTCGAAAATGCCGAGGTTGATGCACCGGAAATCGATATACACAGGGATTTCTTCCTGGGTAAAAAAATTCTAGTGGTAGATGATAACGAGGCTATACGCGAGAGAATAGCAAGAATTCTTGAATCTTGGGGATTTGTAGTGCGCCAAGCCGAGGGCGCCGAAATGGCTCTCCGCATGCTGAGTTCCGCAAATACCGAAGGCTTCGATTTGATTTTCGTTGATCAAACAATGCCAAGCATGGATGGTTGGCAATTTGCCAGTAAGGTGCATTCCGATCTGTCAATAACCCCGACTCGAATGGTGCTTATGTCCATGAAGGGCGAACAGCACTCTTCCGAAACAAAGATGAAACTCCTTGGTTGGTATAATTCTTATCTCACCAAGCCAATGCGACAAAAAGACCTCTCTTCCACATTGCTTCGGCTTCTAAGCATCGACACCGAATTGGAAATAGCGAAAGAGGTGGAAGACATAAAATTCACTGGCAAACCCACGAACCATGGCAAGGTTTACCGAATATTGATAGTTGAGGATCACGCGATTAACCGCAAGCTGCTCCAAACCATATTGGAAAAGGATGGACATGAGGTATGGGAAACAGCAAATGGTGAGCTGGCCCTAGCTGCGATTTTGAAGAGAAAGCCGGACTTGGTTTTCATGGATTGCCAAATGCCGGTTATGAATGGATATGAAGCCACGCGAAAGATTCGGGCGGCTGGGATTAATACGCCAATTATCGCTGTTACCGCAAGCGCCCTAGCCGAAGAGAGGAAGAAATGCTTGGACTGTGGCATGAATGACTTGATAACTAAACCCTTCAAGCAATCCGATATCTACATGATGATTGAGCGGCATCTTGGTGTTGGCAAGGAACTGATGGAGGGTACCGATAAGGGTGTGAGGATCAATCCGAATGAATATGTGGATGAGCCGATCTTCGACTATAAGGCAGCGGTCAGTATCTTCCTTGGGAATGAAGATACCGTTAGAAATCTTATGGAAATCCAAATAGAGAAGATGGAAGAGGATTTGAATTTAATCAGAAAAGCCGTCTCTTCCAAAGATTGGAAGTCGCTTAGCAAAATCGCGCATACCATGAGGGGAAGCTGCGGCAATATGGCCATGCTACGCTGCGCAAGCATTGCTAAGAATCTTGAGATTGCTGCGAACAATGACTTGGAAGCTTTAGCGCTTACTGGCCTTGAGAATCTCGAACGTGAATTCCCTCGCTTAAAAACAGAAATCGAAAAAATTAGTAAGGCGCAGGGCCTTCATTGATAATCGTACACTGGTAAAAAATACCCGGCGATTCCGAGTAAACACGAACCCATCTAGGAGCAAGTCGCAATTCTACGCGCCATAAACACAAGAATTTGTGAATCCCTCTTACCTACTAAACTTCAAGAGAGGCGTGTGGGTGCTAGAAGCACAAGGCCGAACCTGAGGCATTGTCAATGCAAAGTTGCAGCAGATTGATGCACATGTTCCAGGAAGTTGTGGATGCCGAGGAGCAGCTGTGAATAATTCTCGGCGCAATCGAAGTTGGGATGCTCCTTCTTAATCAGGTCCGGCGCGCGGAAAAGCATGCTTCTATGGGCGGCTTTCAGCATGGATATATCATTATAAGAATCGCCTGCGGCAAAAACTTCTAAGCCCATCATACGAAAGGCTTCCACGGCTCTTCGTTTGCCATCGCTTTGACGGAGTCTGTAGGAGGAAATACGGCCGTCCTTTTTTACTAACAGCGTGTTGCAAAACAGGGTTGGGAAATTGAGTTTGGTCATCAGTGGGGTTGCAAACTGATCGAAGGTATCTGAGAGCAGCACCAACTGCGTCTTCATTCGAAGCTGCCGAACAAAGTCGTAGGCTCCGTCAAGGGGTTCTAGCTTGCTGATTATCGCCTGGATATCCTCCAAAACTAGCCCCTCCTTGTCCAGAATCGACAGGCGGTATTTCATAAGCTCGTCGTAGTTGCTTCTATCCCGGGTTGTGAGACTGAGTTCTTCGAGACCAGTTTTTTCAGCTACAGCAATCCATATTTCCGGAACTAAGACCCCTTCGAGGTCTAGACAAATCAATTTCATCTCTGTGTCCAAAGCGAAAGTTTTCTGCGGAAGATTAGCTCAAAGGCAGAATCTTTTTCAAGTGAAATAAGTATGGACCAAGGATGTAACGGTGACTATACTACGCCGACTTCTTGATATAACCCCCTGTAAGTATTCGGTTTAGAAGATCCCGCCAGACGAGATTTATTTAGGTGTAGGAAAGCATGATGTTTGATACTGAAAAATTGCGCAATATTGGCATTAGCGCTCATATTGACTCGGGAAAAACAACGCTTACAGAACGAATTCTTTTTTTCTGCCGGAAAATACATTCCATTCATGAAGTGCGAGGCAAGGATGGCGTCGGCGCCACCATGGATTCCATGGAACTTGAGAAGGAACGTGGTATTACTATTGTTTCTGCTGCAACCAATGTTGAATGGAGGGGTCATCCGATCAATATTATCGATACCCCCGGTCATGTCGATTTCACGATAGAAGTGGAAAGGTCTCTGCGCGTTCTGGATGGAGCCATTCTGGTTCTCTGCTCGGTAGGTGGTGTTCAGAGCCAATCCATTACCGTCGATCGCCAGTTGAAGCGCTATAACGTGCCTAGGGTGGCCTTTGTTAACAAAATCGATCGTACTGGCGCGAATCCTTATAGGGTTTGCCGGCAACTTGCGGATAAGCTAGGGCTGAATTCCGTAATGATGCAGATTCCAATCGGACTGGAAGAGGGACACGAGGGCGTGGTGGATTTGGTTAGCATGAGGGCAATCTACTTCGATTTGGATGAAAACCACGGGATTCGCATAGAGGAAGTGAGTGCCGAGCTTCAAGCTGAGGCTGCAGAAAAACGTGAAATTATGCTGGAAGCTCTCGCCATGTTCGACGACCAATTGATGGAGAAGGTGATGGATGGAGATGAAATCCCGGAGAATCTCATCCATAGGGCAGCTCGCGTTGGCACCTTGGCAAACAAATTGGTTCCCGTTTACATCGGAAGCGCATATAAAAACAAGGGTGTGCAACCCTTGTTGGATGCGGTTATTCGCTATCTCCCCTCTCCGGCGGATGTCGCCAATGAGGCCCTTGATTTGAGCAGGGTTGGAGAGAAAGTAATTCTTCCATCAGATTCTACAAGGCCAGCTGTTGCATTGGCTTTCAAACTGGAGGATGGAAAATATGGGCAGCTAACATATGTGCGAATTTATCAGGGAATCATCAAAAAGGGCGCTGATCTGTATAATGTACGCAATCGACGAAAAATCAAGGTTGGACGCCTTGTTCGAATGCATTCTGATTCAATGGAGGATATCAGCGAGGCGGGACCCGGGGATATAGTTGCGCTCTTTGGAATTGAATGTTCTTCGGGAGATACATTCTGCGGATCCGGATTGGAACTCTCTATGACATCGATGTACGTTCCCAATCCGGTTATTTCCTTGTCGGTGAAGGCGAAGGCCAAATCGACATCGGATAAGATAGCTAAGGCCTTACAGCGGTTTACCAAGGAGGATCCTACATTCCGTAGTTATGTGGATGTGGAAACGAATGATACTATCATCCAGGGAATGGGCGAGTTGCATCTCGAGATTTACATAGAACGAATGCGTCGCGAATACAATGTCGAGGTGGAAACCGGGGCCCCGCAGGTAGCCTATCGTGAGGCGATAACCAAGAGGGTGGAATGGGAGTATACCCACAAAAAACAAACTGGCGGCAGCGGTCAATACGCGAAGATATTTGGAATCATGGAACCCTGTGAAGAGGAGAGTTATATTTTCGAAAGCAGGGTGAGGGGGGGCAATATCCCCATTGAATTCATCCCCTCGTGCGATAAGGGATTTCAAGCCGCGATGAAAAAAGGCCCTCTACTGGGTTCTCCGGTTATTAACGTGAAGATGACGGTTGCGGATGGGGGCTCGCACCCCGTTGATTCCTCGGATATGGCTTTCCAAACAGCCGCTATTCTGGGTTTCAGAGAGGCCTATAAGAAAGCAGGGGCCGTTATTCTCGAGCCGATAATGAAAATTGTGGTAGAGGGACCAACCGAATTTCAAGGCAGTATTTTTGGCAGCATAAACCAGCGACGGGGCATTATATTGGCATCACAGGATGAAGGACATAATTGTACAGTGGAGGCAGAGGTGCCGCTTGGCGAAATGTTCGGCTACTCCACAACCCTGCGTTCCGCGACTCAGGGGAAGGCGGAATTCACGATGGAGTTTGCCAAGTTTGCAAAGGTGCCTCGATCAATTGCCGAGGAATTGATTGGGAATACGGATGAAAATCGGAGGCTCGGCAGATAGGAGGATTTGTGGTAAAAGATGAGCTGATTAGGAAAAGCCCGCTTCGGAAGTTCGATAAATCGATTCGAGGCGGGTTGGGTAGGGGAAATATTGGCGTGATTGCCTCCCGCAAGGGTATAGGGAAAACTGCATGTCTTGTTCATATTGCTACCGACAAGCTGATTGCCGGGCAGCAGGTTATCCATGTTTCCTATGCAAGAAGAGTAGACCATATTATTAGCTGGTATGAGGATATTTTCAAAGAAATCAGTCAGAAGCGCGATTTAGAAAACGCAATGGAAATCCATGATGAGATAGTTCACAATCGCGTAATCATGAATTTCAGCCAGCATGGTACTTCGGTGGCTCAAGTTATCTCGGGTCTCTCGGCTATGATGGACAATGGCCAACTGCATACAGGAGTTATCGTTGTAGACGGATACAACTTCACTCGAGCCGATTATCAGGATGTTTATACTTTCAAGAAATTTGCCTCCGATAAAGAGGTGGAACTCTGGTTTACTGATGATTGCTATGGAGAGGATATTGATAATCCTGTGCTCAGTGATGAGGGTATACCCGCGAATTTGATTCCCTTTCTTGATTTAGTAGGAATAATCGTCGTTCTGAAAGCCGAAAGGGACTATCTCCATCTGTATCTGATGAAGGACCATGCAGAAACCGATATAAAGGATCTCCCATTGAAATTGGATCCTAGAACTCTGTTGATCGCAGAGGTATAGCATGCCGAAGATTAGACCCCACTAAAGCTATGACGAAAATAATCTCGTATCGGGTAAAAATTGGCGTTCCAACCGAACTTAGGGACCGAGAGCATATGCTTTCCTCGGGAGATTCACTTCTTAGGGCATTTGAAGAAGTTGACCGCCTGGTTGCAAATTCCATAGGTGTGGAATTGATCCACAAAAGGGCGCTCAGGGAGATGGGGACGGCCTACTTCGACTATGAGGTGACGCTCACTCTGCTTTGGCCGGTTCAGTTGGAGCTGGGCGGCTCTCCCAATCCGGTTTCCATAAGCCTTGTCATAGAGCGGCTTCATCAGATTTTGCTTGAATCACTTAGTCGCGATTCTACGGATGCTAGTGAATTCATCGATAGTTGGGCCAAATGGGCCGAAAAGGCGGGATTCGCAGACTCCTTTATTTACCTTGCTCCATCTGCGGAACGTCTTCAACTATTTCTCGATAACTTCGGCAGGGCTGCTCGTAACCTCGATGTTTCTATTGGTTAGTGCGCTCGTTTATTATTTGGAGAGTTGTTTCTGATTTGCCTGCTCCTACCGCCCGTTGATTTTTCCCTCTCTTTGTTTTTCTTTGTTGCTGCGCCGAGAGCGGCAATTTCCTGCTCCGTTACAATAATTCCCTGCCTAATGCGCTCATACCGGTTCATGTACTTCACTTCAGTTGATTATCGGGCTTTTCAGTCATCTGATTCTGTTGAAAAATTCTCCGGATAAATTTTGACTGAAAAAACTCGAAAAATCATGTAGTCTATGGAAGACTTCCGTCTAAGAAACTATTATTCATGTAGGAGGAGGCCATGTTCGATGAGTCTATTGTTGCCGAAGACAACGATGAAGAAGCCGATGATAGAGAGATATCTTTAGAAGAACTTGAAGACATGGAGAACGAGAAAGGGCATCAAAGCGGCGGTTTTGTGGATGAGGATGGATGGGGTGATTCCTTCGATGACTTGGATGGCGGGGCTTGGGAAGAACGGTGTAATGATGAAGAGGTAGATCGAGACCCATGGGAACTCGGATAAAGAGTGGGCGCCCGGCGTAGTGAACTAATCAATAGGCTCCAATACACCTTTGCCTGCGGAACATATAAGGAGATAGATGCGCTAATCGCCGCATTGCACGATAAGAGCAATTTTGAAGATATATGTGAAGAACTTTTTCAAGGATGTTCGATAGCCGACAATGGCTACTTAGTCCCTGCTGGCTTTTTCTCGAATGAGGATGGATTGGCCTCCTTACAATATGTGATGTACGAATTACTGGGCCGCTCTCCGGATACTTTTTTGTTGAAGTACAGAGTTACCAGGGTGAGATTTATTCGAAGCCAACTTAGCGGAATGTTTCGTTTTCCTTCGAAGTTGTTTTCGTTACCCCGATTACAGGCGCTGATCGTACGCGATATGGAAGTAAACCAGCTTCCCACGATTGCCAATGTGAACAAAACTATTACAGTTGTTGATTTAGAAGGCAACGGAATTGGGATTTTCCCCGATGTACTTCTTTGTTTGCCAAATCTGTCTATACTGAACCTTTCTTACAATAGGGTAGAAACGCTTCCAACTGCTTTGTGCAATCTAAAGCATCTGCGAATTCTGAGCCTCAAAGGCAACGTTATAAGGAAGATTCCCGAGGACTGGCATAGGATGCAAAATCTTCGTATTCTGGATCTGTCTATGAACCGTTTGAAGTTTGTTCCCGATTCCCTACGCACACTCGGAGCGCTCAAGGATTTGAGGTTGTCATTTAACGATCTTCCAGCCTCCATCGAGGCGTACTGGGAAAGAAATATTGCAAAGGAGCGTAGGAAGGAAGAGTCCTCCCTAGGAATTAGCAGCTATGTATCTTCCCAACATTTCAAAGGATCGATATGAGACCGATCCGATTCGACATCGTCGCTATTTGTCTCGACGCATGTTTACCGGCGAGATTTGGTTTTACTTACAGTACGTAATTCTGGTTATTGGCTCGGGAATAAGATTTTTCTTTGTGAAAGATCCTCAGCGTGCGGTTGTGCGCCAAGCGCTCCTTGCAATGCGGATTGTGGAAGGACAGGGGGCGCATCTAACATTTGAAGGATTGGACAAATATCCGGCCAAGGATGGTCCCTATGTGTTTGCCTGTAATCACATGGGAACTTTGGAGGTAAACGCTCTGCCAGGGTTGATTGCCTCGAAAATCCCCATGACCTTCGTAGTAAAGGATAGTTTATTGAAAACACCGTTTTTCGGGAAAGTTCTACGCAGACTCAGGGCTATTCCCGTTAGAAGGCGCCATCCCGGCGAAGATTTGATGCAGGTTATCAGAGTTGGCGAAAAGATGCTCTCAGAGGGCATTTCCGTGATTCTCTTTCCGGAAGGCACCCGCCAGGATGTTTTTTCGCCCCGACGTTTCAACAGCCTGGCCATCAAGCTTGCCCTTAAGGCGAAGGTGCAAATTATTCCGGTTGCCCTCAAAACGGATTTCTGGGGATCCGGCAAACTGATAAAGGAATTTGGAGCCCTGAATAGGAATAAACGAGTGAATATAACTTTCGGGAATCCAATTAGGCCCAGCGGACGGGGCAGGATTGAGCAGCAAATGATTGTGGATTTTATCTCTAATCATCTCCGTGAGTGGGGTTCGCCGGTGGATGCGGCATAAGAACAGAAACTCTTGTGGATAACCTGTGGATGGCCTGGGAAAAGTCGGATATATGCGAAATTCATCAATCCCCTGTATTTCGCGCAAATCGGCTCAATGAACCCCTTGCATATCCGGTAAATGAACTTTTTCAACTGATATTTTGAATTTTCTTGAACGACTTCCGCATGCTTTCTTCGTTGGTAGACAGAAAATCACGTCTGCGACCAGTCTCTACCCTCCAAGATGTGGATGCTTTATTTGTGGACAACTTGTGGATAGCTTCGGGATATTCAGGCACGCCGGGGGATAGCATAGGAAGCTCGGCTCCCATCATTTCGGCAGTTTCCCAGGAGACATGGCAAATGGGAGTTTCCTTAGCTAAGAGGTTTGCAAACAATTCGTCTAGTATCCGTCTAGGTTGAGCTCCTTCGTACCCAAGAATAATCCGCTCGGGGTGCAGGAAACCGTGGAGGTTTCTATTTTTGCCGAAAAATGCCGGGAAGGCCACCACATTTACCATTTCGGAATATATGGTTTCGTTTAACCAATCCTGCAGGATATTACAAGAACCGCTTGGAACCTTAGCGCTTACAATAACGATGGAAAAGGGGGCCATGATGCCTGTTAAGCACTCCGCTGCCCGCAGCAAGGCTCCTTTATCGGGCATGGTGTCACTATCGGAATTTGGTACTTCGGAAATTACTACAACCTCGGACTCCAAGAGACATTTTTCTAGTTCGGAAGTGAATCTCAGCTGCCCTTCCCTTAGCACCGATTTCATATGAGAAAAGAGTTCCTCATCGTGCATATCCAATAAGCCTCGTTGTAAATATCTTGCCTTTGCCGGATTCACATCGATAGTTGTTACTGTGTGCCCAAATACGGCGAGCCCAACCGAAATGGTTACTGCTTCGTAATCTGTGCCCAAGATAGTGATATGCATTGCCCCTCCCTATTATGCAACAAGGTTATCTCAATTTTTCCAACCTCACAGGAGAAAAAGCAAAGAATTCCAAAAGCATATGTGGGAGATGGATGATTCTATCGGCACCATTCTGACCGAACCAATGATTAAGCATGTAACTTTGCACTCAAAATGAGAAAAATGTGCATTCATTTTGAGAATTTTCGGAATTTCAGTTTTATGATAGCGCTACTGGCCAAGTGATAGTGCCGGGAAAGGGTTTTTGTCCTGGCACATCCCGCAGTGCTTGACGGTAGGCTTTTCATGCAGTTTTGTCGTCTAGCCGGTAGTCCTCAAACACCAGGTAATCGCAAGCGGCTAACAGGGCATCCCTTTTCTTTCTAGCCTGCCTGCCTTGGAACGCGTTATCCACCTTAAACACAGGCGTATCAATCCTAGCATTATTGTTTCTATTGAGCGTGGAATTCGGTATATCGATTATCTTCCCATTCTCTTTGATCGGAAGTTCCTCCACTTCGTAGATCCCATTTGCAGCGCCTCTTGGCGCCTCTCCCAAGGGTTCACACTGCTAAGAACCTCAGCGTAATCTCCATTATCTTTCACGTGGTACATTTATCTTTTCCTCTCCAGGCCGCAAATGCCCAATAGCGCATTGTCTCTCTTTTCAGCATAATATGCGGTCGTAGTAGTCAAAAATCGTATAGTTGCTAGATCTTCACCCAGAGCAACTGTTTTATTGCTCGAGTTTGTCTCTGAATCGCACACAATTATTTTACTGGTGGGTATGATTGCATACCCAACTCGACAATTATTACGATTATTATCGGATTCGTCAAAGGCAATCCGCGCTAACAGAAAGTGAAAATGATTGAAATCTTCACCGATTTTCACTTTACCATCACCCACTTTCGTTCCGGTCCAAAGAGGAGTCATATCCAAGTAATCCGCTATAAAATCCTTGATGGGGCGAAAAAACCTTCCATGTGCCCGTCTACCAGTATCAGTTTCCAGGCTGGCCCAGGAGGTAGAATGGTCCACCTTGATGTCCACCAAGGGAACCTGTTCGGCGCTGATTGCTGGCTTGGCTGCGGTTTTTTCTGTCCCTTCCGATCCTTCTAACAGCTCCGTAGCATAGTGATCTATCAGGCGCTCTGCCCATGCCCTATTTTTTCCGTCGGTAACACTTCCTTCTTTTTTATAGGCATGTTTTATCACGAGTGTTGCCCATTTGATGTTGTTCGCGGCAGGGTGGACAACATTGCTTGCATCCACAGTGGTAGAGTGGGCTAACCCAATTCTTTTGCCGTTGTCATCGAAGGCCGTCCCAGAACTTATTGTAGCTGTTGATACTGAAAGGGTAACGTCAAGTCCACTGCCCTTCCCTGCGATCGTTTCACCAAGTCTGTTTAAGCCACTTTCAACGTCGTTTTGAAGGTGATCGAAATCTGATTTCTCCATTAAGTACTTGTAAACGAAGTTTCTTTTATTCATGTGCGCTCCTCTAGGTGGTCGGACTCACCACATAAGCCAAATCAGCCCCCAAGAACCAATCCAGAAAGGCTTCTATGTTGACCTTTTCCTCTGGCCTCAGACTAGTAACCCTTATGTTCACTGTATTTAATGTGGCCTCTGTATCGAAGCGGGGTATACGGGTTGAGACACCGACGCAACTAAGGCCCACGCGAAAATAGTCTGGAGGATCTATAAGTTGCCATCTGCCAGGTACATAGGAGTTAAGGAAGTTTTCCAATCCTCCCACTTCCCCTGTTGAGGAGATGACAGCACTGGCTCCAGCAAGCCGGTGTCGATACGAATCATTATACCTCCACGGATTCGGGGACTACTTGGCAGGACCGCAGTGAAGAGAGTTTCGTAATCGGGGATGATGATAACGAAGGACCTAACAATGCTAATAGATTCTGGTATTCCATTGCGATGTCCGATGATGGCACTAAGCTTGCCGCGGTGGTGGGTGGCTCCAGCGGCGACGGCCGCCATATCTATACCTCCAAGGACTCGGGGGCTAATTGGACTGATCGCAGTACAGGCGCTATCGAGGGCAATAAAAACTGGATATCCATTGCGATGTCCGATGATGGGCAGAAGCTTGCCGCGGTGGCGAATGACGGCCATATTTATACTTCCACGGACTTGGGGGCCACTTGGACTGATCGCAGTGGTACCGGCTCTGCAATCGCGGGGGATAAAAACTGGACATCCATCGCGATGTCCGGTAATGGGGATAAGCTTGCCGCGGTGGCGAGTAGAGGCCATCTCTATAGCTACACTGATGAAGAGTCTACTTGGACGGACCGCAGTACAGGCGCTATCGAGGGCAATAAAAACTGGTTTTCCATTGCGATGTCC
>Ga0126334_10000003_pt1 | contig 178521 bp, 158 predicted proteins | sample InaspJWI49metaG_FD_94491 | JGI IMG/M metagenome (GOLD analysis project Ga0126334, IMG submission 94491) | Marine gutless worms symbiont microbial communities from Oahu, Hawaii - Inanidrilus sp. 2 OAHU.JWI-49 metaG | ecosystem: Host-associated > Annelida > Digestive system > Unclassified...
GTTGTTTTGGATGAGGTTTCCACCAAGTATTTCTTGGAAGCCATAAGGAAGCTCGGATTATCTTCAAGGGCCGCCCATGGCGTCTTGAAGGTTAGCAGAACTCTGGCGGATTTGGACGGATGTTCGAAGGTTGAGATTGACGATATCCTCGAGGCGCTTCAGCATCGAAGATATGGGGATAGGGATATTTTCTGGGCAACCTTATAGAGTTCTTTTCATCCAAAAATGCATTTCCGGTTCCTATATTCAACATAGGGAATCTATAATACTTCCATGATGGCAAAAAATCGGAGCAATATTCTTTTCTCTTTAGTCATATTTCTACTGCTCGCAGTCATTTTGCTGATGGGGATCGGCATAATAGACTTTACGCCGGATAGGGAATTGCCTGAAAGCGATGTGCTTAGCGATAAGGCCGTATCCGAAGAAGTTCTGCATCGAGGAAGCAAGGAAGTAGCTAGTGAAAGCCTTGGTTTCACAGCAAATGAAATCGAGAATATTAGCATTTATGAGCGCTATAACAAGGCCGTGGTGAATATTTCAACCGAGGTGGTTGGATACAATTGGTTTCTCGAGCCAGTGCCTAGAAAGGGTTCGTCGGGATCGGGTTCAATATTTGACGAGCAGGGCTATATCCTAACAAATAACCATGTTGTGGAGAACGCTTACAAGGTTAACATCACACTGGCAGACGGCGCACTCTTCGAAGGCGAAGTTGTGGGAAGCGATCCTGAGAACGATCTTGCGGTTATTCGCTTCGATCCCGGCTCGTACCCGCTTGTAACTATTCCCTTCGGCAGTTCGGATTCTCTCAAGGTGGGGCAGAAGGTACTTGCAATCGGAAATCCCTTTGCCTTCGAACGAACACTCACGACGGGGATTATCTCGGGTTTGGGCCGGCCTCTGAGAAACGACAAGGGAATCATCATAAGGGATTTGATTCAAACCGATGCCTCGATAAATCCCGGCAACTCTGGAGGTCCTCTTCTAAATTCCCACGGGGAATTGATAGGGGTGAATACTATGATTTATACGCCATCCGGTGGGTCGGTTGGGATTGGCTTTGCCGTACCGGCTGCCACTGCAAGGCGAGTCGTGCCGGATCTGATACGGTATGGTTTTGTACAGAGGGGATGGATTGATATCGATCCCGTTCAACTTTTCCCATCCCTAGTTCGATACGCGAACCTGCCTGTTACACAGGGCATACTGGTGTCGCGGGTGAATCCGGGCGCTGCCGCCGGGGGGTTGAGAGGTGGATCTCCAAACCGGGTTGTCCGCAGTGGAGATAGTATAATCTACCTGGGGGGGGATATCATTGTAGGTATTGATGATGAGTCAATCACTTCCATTGGAGATTTTTACGCGGCCTTGGAACAGAGCCGACCGGGTGAAGTAATACGCGTAAAGGTGATTCGCAATCGACGCGAGCTCACCTTGAATATAACCCTGGAAAGTCGAACTGGGGAAAGCGGTTGATAGGGAAATTCAAGGTTCACGCCCCATACAACCCCGCGGGCGATCAGCCAAGAGCCATCGAAGCGCTTGTTCAGGGGCTTGAAGAGAGGCACAAGTATCAAACCCTGCTAGGCGTAACCGGTTCGGGAAAAACCTATGCCATGGCCAAGGTTATAGAGAAAACACAGCTACCCGCCCTGGTTATAAGCCATAACAAAACTCTAGCCGCCCAGCTCTTCCGCGAATTCACAGACTTTTTCCCGAATAATGCAGTCGAGTATTTCGTTTCCTATTTTGATTATTACCAACCGGAGGCCTATCTACCTTCTCGAGATTTATACATTGAGAAAGATTCCAGCATAAATGAGGAAATCGAACGGATGCGGCTATCGGCGACTATGAGTCTAATGGAACGCCGAGATGTCATTGTTGTCGCCACGGTTTCCTGCATATATGGACTTGGCAGTGTAGAAACCTACCGCGATATGAAACTGCAGATTTATGTCGGTGAAAAAACCGACTTCCACCAGCTAAGAATGGAACTTATCGGAATGCAGTACCAGCGAAACGACGATATCCTGGAGCGTGGCAAATTTCGGATGCGAGGCGATGTGATGGAGATATTTCCTGCCTATCTCAGTGACATCGCTTATAGAATCAGCCTTGATTTCGACACCATAGAAAGTATTGATCGCATTCATTCGCTTACAGGCGAGGTTTTGGAAAGCCTGCAAACCACCACCATCTATGCCGCAAAGCATTTCGTGATGCCGGAAGACCGCATTTGCATGGCCAGCGACGCCATCAGGGCAGAACTTGAGGATCAGCTGAAATTCCTAGATAGTACAGGCAAAATAGTCGAAGCACAGCGCCTCAAATCTCGAACCGAATACGACATCGAAATGCTCTTGGAAATGGGTTACTGCCCTGGAATCGAAAACTACAGCCGCCATCTTACGGGCCGCGAGGTGGGAGAGCGGCCGGAAGTGCTATTGGACTACTACCCATCAAAGTTCATAACCTTTGTGGATGAATCGCATGTCACACTCTCCCAAATTCGCGCGATGTACAATGGCGACAGATCTAGGAAGACTAATCTGGTAAGCTATGGATTCCGCCTACCCTCCGCCCTTGATAACAGACCCCTGGTTTATGATGAATTCGAGGGTCTATTGGATAGGGCGATTTACGTTTCGGCAACCCCTGGCGAAGAGGAGCGAAGTAAGTCCAAGGCGATTGTCGAGCAGTTGATTCGTCCCACCGGACTCCTTGATCCATTTGTCGAAGTTAGATCCACTGAAGGTCAGATAGAAAATCTCTATGCCGAAATCGGCAAGAGAATTCAGGCAAACGAAAGAGTGCTAGTTACCACCCTGACAAAAAAGATGGCCGAGAATTTAACCGACTACCTTGTCGGTTTAGGCGTAGAGGCGCGCTATCTTCACAGCGAGGTTAAAACCATTGAAAGAGTGGAGCTCATACGCGATCTGAGAAAGGGCTTATTCGATGTCCTTGTTGGAATAAATCTGCTTAGGGAGGGCCTCGACATTCCGGAGGTATCCCTAACAGTGATAATGGATGCTGACAAAATTGGCTTCCTTAGGAGCGAAACCAGTCTTATCCAAACTATTGGCCGGACAGCGCGCAACATAAACGGCCAGGTGATAATGTACGCTGATGGCATGAGCGCCGCGATGAACGCGGCCATCCTGGAAACCGAAAGACGCCGAAACATCCAAATCGAGTACAACAAGGCGCATGATATCAAGCCCGAGTCGATCAGAAAGGGAATTCAAGACATCTTAGTTCGCCGAGGCGAAGAAAAACGCGCCGCCGAGAAAATGAGCATTGAAGTAATGAAAAAATCGATTAACCTACTGGATTCCAAGCAGAAGAAGCGTCTAATAAAGGCGCTCGAAAATGAGATGCTTGAACGAGCGAAGAACATGGAATACGAGGAGGCCGCGGTTCTGCGCGATGAAATCAGGCAACTGAAGGAAGGCGATACATGAAAAACTGCCTGCTTTGCCTCGCCTTTTTCTTACTGATTTCCTGCCGTGCTCAGAAGCAGCCCCCATCCCTAGACCTGCCTTCAACCCCAATGCTAACCTCTGAATCCCTATGGGGAATAGCCAATCGCTCCTATCTAAAAATCCTCGAATCGCCCGATTCGAACGCGGCGCCCAAGGAGGTGCTGCGTTATGGCGATATAGTAAAAATCGCATCAAAGGTGACGGCCGGAAGGGACTACTGGTTTGAGATTCAAGTGCCCACTACAGGAATAAGCGGATGGACGCTGGATGAGAATATCAATGTTTACGATTCATCTACCCAAGCTCGCACGGCCCAGGCCGGCATCCTATTAAACGAATGGGCCGCTAGCCCTCCGTAGGCAGGGTGGACCCGGATAGAAGACGAGCAGCCCCTGGCCTAATCGATAGTCTGAGCTTCTCGCCAATCTTCGGCGGGAGTGGTCCGGGAATGTTGCAATCGATCAAATCTACTTTGTTGCCGGACGAGAGCCTTACCCTCCAGTATCCTCCGGCGTATTCGGTTTCCGCCACCTGGCCCTCAATTTCAGCGCCGGCGCGCCTGCCCGCGGATACCTGTAGGTTTTCCGGCCTAACTATGAGCGTTGCGGGCAGGTCAACACTGCAAAATTTGCTATCCAGCGCAATGATTCCCGCATCCGTTTCCACTCTACTAATACCGAAGGCCTCAGGGGTGATTCTCCTCACTTGGAGCCGGGTGGTTCTGCCTATGAAGGTGGCCGCAAAGAGGTCGACCGGGTTCTCCCACAGATTCCTGCTCATTCCCGCCTGAACTATCCTGCCTGCCCTCATAAGCGCCAGATTATCGGCTAAGGTAAGCGCCTCGTTCTGATCGTGCGTAACCAGAATGGCAGTGATGCCCATGCTTCTACGGATACTTGCGAACTCGCGGCGCAGCTCCTCTCTCAGGGCGGCATCGAGCGAATTGAACGGCTCGTCCATCAGAAGATAATCAGGTTCAGTTGCCAATGCCCTAGCCAAGGCAACTCGCTGTTTCTCACCGCCAGAGAGCGAGAGTGGCTTTCTCGACGCAGCGCCCTTCATGTCCACCATGCCCAGATAGTGCCTTGCTATCGAGCGCGCCTTTTTACGCCCAAAACCCCGCATTAGGGGGCCGTATGCAGCATTGTCCATCACGCTAAGGTGAGGGAAGAGCGCGTAGTCTTGAAAAATCACACCCATTCTTCTCTTATCCGGCGATGATGCCGTAACATCGATATCGCCTTCCAGAATCGCCCCGGAGTTTGGGCGCAAAAATCCTGCAGCCAAGTCTAGCAGCGTGGTTTTCCCGCAGCCTGAGGGTCCTAATACAACTGTCAACAGGGACTTTGGGAAGCGGAGATTCACATGCAAATCAAAGCTATCCCGTCTATACCGGATATCCTTGAATATCAGGGACTGACTGCTCAATTCGGTCTATCCCCGATTTTATCAAGAGCGAGAAACCCGAATAGGAAGATGCAAATTAGTACGGCTCCAAGCACGGAAGCGGCAGGAATATTGTAAGTGCCTATCATTCTATAAATTGCCATGGGGATCGTAGTGAAGTTGTTTGGAGCGAGAATAACTGCCGCGCTCAGTTCGCCCGCGGAGAGCGCGAGAGAGAACACGGCCGCGGTAATGAGGGAACGCTTCGCAAGCGGCAGCTCTACCGTGAAAAAAGACTTCGCAGCACTCGCACCGGATGAGCGGGCGGCCTGCAGCACTCTAGAGGATATCGCTTTCAGCCCACCGGACACGATTCGGTAGGAGAAGGGCAGCGCTATCATTGTGTGCGCTCCGATCAAAGCGGCCAGGCGTATCATCGGAGTGTGAGGAATTCTTTCGATAACAATGAGGTAGCCCAGTCCCAGGATTATGCTGCTAACCCCTAGCGGAAGCGACATGAGTCCCTCCATAATCCAGCTTCCTCTTTTACGCATTGCATGCCAGCTCACCAGAGCCGCGCTTATAGTGGAGTTAATTGCAACTATGCTGCCCAGCAGAATTGTACGGATAATCGCAAGAATTGGAACCGACAGAACTGCGCCATTGGAAAATAGCAGTTTTCGCCAATTATCGAGGGAGAGGACGAGCGCGCCGGCTCTAGTGGTTCTTGTGAGAAAACTGTAGAAAACAATCGATAGCAGCGGCGCTAAGATCAGTACAAGAATTGGCAAGAAATAGATTGAAGCAGCGATAAGCTTACCGGCACTTAGAGTTCCGAGTTCTCTTTGAGAGGCTAGTGAGTTGTCTGCGCTTCGGCGCCGCAGCCAAGAATCCATCCAACCTAGTGAGAGTATTATCGTGGTTGTAAAGGCGATTTCGACTATGGCTAGACCGGCGGCGGCGCTAAGATCGAGCCGATGCTTTGCCAGGCGGAATATTTCCACCTCAAGAGTACTTAGCTCAGGGCCTCCTCCTAGTACGATAATTACTGCAAAGCTGAGAAAGCAGTAAAGAAAGGTTATTACCACTGAGTTGAGAATTGCCGGAGCAAGACGGGGGAAGTCGATCGAAAAGAAGGCGCGGATCGGTGGGGCTCCAAGAGATCGCGAGGCAAGATATGTGCTTCGTGGCAGAGACAACCAGGCATCTCCGACTATCCGCAGCGTAATTGGGAAGTTGTAGAAGACATGAGCCATTATTATGGCCCGTAAGGAGTACAGAATTCTCCACCCTTCGAAATCGGCAGCAACTAGGCACAGAAGTGAATTGATTAAACCGGAATTTCCGAATACGAGGATGAACCCAAGAACAACAAGAATAGACGGCAGCACGAAGGGGATGGTGCCAATCGATTTGAGCAGCCTCCTGCCATTAAAATCGAAGCGCCCAACTATATATGCGCCCGGCAAACCGAGAAGAACTGCAAATAGAGTGCTCAATCCGGCCTGCTTGAAAGTCAGCCCGAGTACTGCCCGGTAATACGGTGACGATATCAGTTGCAAAATGGTTCCAGGAACCCTATTGGTTTTTGCAAGCACGGCCAGAAGAGGAAGAGCGAAGGCCAATCCCCAGAATAGCATCGGCCAGATGAGTATCCAGGCGCCCCTCGACCTGGGCATCGAATTCACCGGCTAAAGATTTCGGTCCAGCTATCTATTATGCTCAGCAGTTCTTCGGTATCTGCATTGAGGCCATGGATAGTTTTGCTTGGCCGCAGGGCAGATTCAAACGAAGCCGGAAGCGGAACATTCTTCATAACAGGCAGCATTATGTTTTTCATCGCAAGGGTCTTCTGAGAGAACTCACCCAGCATGAAATCAATAAGAAGCTCGGCCTCCCTGCGCATCTTGCTGCCCTTTACAATTCCCATACCCTCGATTTGCATTAGGTGCCCATCGCTGAATTCAGCTGCCTTGTAGCGTTCGCTCCCCTCGTATTCCGCGTGGTACACGGGGCTGGTTCCATAGCTGAGCGCCATTGGCGCCTCTCCCGCAACCAAAAGGGTGTAGCCCTGACTCCATCCATTTGCAATGGTCAGTATTGATGGCTTCAGTCTCTCCCAGTAATCCGCCCAGCTATTTCCGTAGGCGGCTATGGTCCACAGTAGAAAGCCCAGTCCCGGAGTTGAGGTTCTCGGGTCCATCAAAACGAGTGATTTTGCGTAGTCCCTAGAGGTTAGATCTTCGAGTGATGTAGGCGGAATTTCGAGCAGCTGCGAATCGTAGCAAATAGTGAAATGGCCGTAATCGTATGGAATTAGGAGATTTGATTTATCAAACACATACTCAGGCGGCAAAAAATCCAACAAGGGGGATTTGTACGGCTCCAGTATGTCGGCATCCAGCACTCGACTGAGCAAACTGTTATCCAATCCAATTACCACATCCGCCCGCGATCTATCCTTTTCAAGTATGAGCTGATTCAGAGTGGTGATGGCATCGCCGGGAGCATTGAATTCTATAGCTATTCCGGTTTCCTCAAGGAATGCCGCCGCAATTGCAGGTCCCGGGCCCCATTCGGAGCTAAACGAATCGTAGGTATACACTACCAGTTTTCTCCCTGCATCCCTATTGCCGTTGGAGAAGAGGAACTGGCAGAACACCACTAATAGAAAGAAAGAAAGGGTTCGTCTCATAAGAACCGCTCCTTTGGTTGAAGGATGGTTCAGGGGTTTGAGCCCCGTTCCTACGCCGGCATAATCCGGATCAGGTTCACGGGTGTAATCTCAGGCCATACAAGCCACCCCGGAAGCTCTTGAGGCAGGTTATTGTGGCTTCTTGGCTTGAGTCAAGCGGCGCCTCGCGGAATTGGCATTTCATTTTAGGCTAGCTGCTACCTTCCCGAGGAATGGGCGAGCCGGCGCTCTATCGGAAATTTCGATTGGCCCGGCTAGCGGCTCTGACACAAAATTTCCTTGGAACATGTATAATACTCCCATGTCGATTAAGGATAACTGGCTGGCATTTAGAGAGAGGCTTGAAAAGGCGGCCAACAAGTATGGCTGCAACCCCTCAGAGATTGCGATAATGGCTGTATCAAAGTCGCGGAGCATTGAGGAAGTGCTCGAGGCAAGTGCATGCGGTTTCTTCCTCTTTGGAGAGAATCGCATTGAGGAAGCATGTGATAAATTCTCTGCGGCAGAGAACCTCGGCTTGTACCTCATAGGGCATTTACAGAGTAGGAAGGTTGGAAGAGTCGATGAGCGCTTTGCAGGCGTTCATTCCGTTGATTCGCTAAGAATTGCCATGAGGCTTTCCAGGCGCGCGCGGGAAAATGGAAAGGCCCTTGAAATCCTATTACAGGTCAACACCTCAGGAGAGGAGGCAAAATCCGGCTTCAGTGACTACTCGAGCTTCGTGGAAACAGCGGCAGAGATATCCCAACTGCCCTTTCTGACTTTGCGGGGTTTGATGACAATGGCCCCCCTTACGAATAATGAGTCTGTGGTTCGCAGTTGTTTTTCAAAATGCCGTCGATGGTCGGAGGGTATTGCTGATATAATTGATGGCAGGGTTTTATTGTCGATGGGGATGAGTTCCGATTTCCACTGGGCAATCGCGGAGGGCAGCAACCTCCTTCGCATCGGCGGCGCGATATTTGACGGACGGTGAGAATAGAAGATGGTTTCCAATTGCACTAGTATGAGAGCTATGCCAAGTCTCTGCCTTTTTCTTTTATACATTGCGGTAGGCGGAGAGATAACTTCGGCGCAGGAGCTCCCACCCGAAGAGCCCATAATCCCCGAGGAGTATGACCCAAGTGAATTCCCGCTCTGGGCACAAGACCTCAGACGCTTCGAAGTTATTACCGTGGGCACCTTTCCAATCACATATCTCTTTACTTCGCTAATCTATGATTTCTCGGTTTATGCCGCCAACAGCTTCGATAGCCAGTATTCAATTGGCTCTCAGAGAAGTTCACAGGATATTGCCATCATTATTGGCAGCGCTGGCGCTATTTCGTTCATTTTGGCTACCATCGATTTGTTCATCAACCTGGATAGGAGGCAGCGCCAGGAAGTTGCCGGGAATGACTAGCGGGGAATTCCTGGTTTGCCTGCCTGAAAATGAATCAATTCGCGTTGATCGCTTTGTCGCCACCCTAGGTATGTTCAATAGAAGCCAGATTGCCAAACGCAGCGTTAGAGTCAAAGATGGTTACGGGGTCGATCTCAAGTATTCAAGGCGCTTGAAAAATGGCGATACTGTAGTTGTTGAGTGGCAATCACTTCCAGCTCCCGAAATCGAGGCCGAGCCGCTTCATTTGGATGTCATTTTTGAGGATGAAAACTGTGCTGTGATAAATAAGCAGCGAGGCGTTGTTGTGCATCCGGCTCTCGGAAACATGCATGGAACCCTGGTTCAGGGACTGCTTTACAGATATTCGGGAATCGACAGCAAGTTTGGCGGCGAGAGAGTGCGTCCCGGCATTGTTCACCGGCTTGACAAGGATACTTCGGGCGTAATGATAGTCGCAAAGAACATGCCTAGCTTGGAGCATCTTTCCGCGCAGTTTCGATCCAGGGAAGTAAGGAAAATCTATCTTGCCATATGCCGCGGCCGGCCGCCAAGCGCCTGGGGGGAAATAGATGATCCTATTGGGCGCGATCCTCGAAACCGAAAGAAATTTGCGGTTGGCGTAAGGAATTCAAAGCCAGCCGTCACTAGATACCGCCTGCTCGGTGAATCAGGCAGGTACAGCCTGCTTCAGATTGAAACGCTAACTGGGCGCACACATCAGATCCGTGTTCACCTTTGCTCGATAGCCTGCCCGATACTGGGCGATTCGGTTTATGCACGGAGGGATTCGATTGTTGGTGACTGCGGTTTAATGCTTCATGCTTGGAAATTAGGCGTAAACCTGCTCTACCTCGGAACCCGGGAATTCCAAGCCGGCCCCCCTAGGGAATTCGTTAAGATGCTGGATAGGCTTGGTATCAATTTTCATTGAAGCGCATTTTCTTCGGTGCTGTAGGCCTGATGCCGTGGGTGAAAATTCGGATTCCAGCGCAACTCGGCGCTTATGGTGGAGGGTGGTCCGCAGCTCGGCAGTATTAAAAGCTCTTCGGGTATTGCCAGAATTTTCTCCTTTATGCTGGCTATCAGCAATGCCCGTTTTTCGATTGAACCCTCTACGCGTCCGGCCGAGAGTAAGTTGCCGGTGAACAGGAAGTTTCCGATTCGAAAAATTCTGCTTCGCGTTAACTGGTCTGCCAGGCAGAGGGTCTCAATGCCGATTCCGGATGCTTCTATTCTGCTTCCAGCTTCCGCGATTTCAAATTCGAAATCGCCAAGCTCTTTGTCGCCGGAGATTATCCTTGCATGATAAATTTTCTTGAGTATTTTCAATCCCCTGATATGACGCTCGTGGCTATGAGTAACAAGGACGGTGGTGATATCGAAGTTGTTCGATTCTATTAGATTAAGAAAGGCCACATCAAACTTACCGGGATCCACCAGAATAGCTTCGCCGCCGTCATTGGGCCCAAGTATGTAGGAATTGCTTATGCCTGAAAAATAGCTTAGCAGTTTCATTGCTTGGGGATTGTCATGAGATAGGTTTCGCTGGGATTGGAATCACTAAAATCCGTGTTCCGGAGTTTGGCCTTTGTGAAATCGACGAGTTCCAAACTGCAGTCCCGAAACCGGGCGTTATTCAGTGATGCGGCTATGAAGCGGCTGGAAAAAAGATCGGATTCATCGAAAACCGCGAAATCGCCTTTGATGCCATTGAAATTCACGTTTATTAGGCTGGAACCTGTGAAATCGGTATTCGTGAAGTTACTTCCGGCCGCTATCACGCTCAGCATTCCGCTCTCTCCAAAATTGCAGTCTACAGCGCTGATATTGTCTAGAAGACACATGAAGAACTGGGCGCCTCGAAAAGATACAAGATTGAAAACTGCGCCGCTAAGGCGGCAAAATTTAAAACTAAAGCCTTCGAAATCCATATTTGAAAGGGTGATGCCGGATAAATCGTAATTATTCAATTCCTTCTTGTTTCTGCCGCCGATTAATTCTGCCTGATAGGCGGCGGCGTTGGGATGGTGCTTCCTGCAGAATTTTGAGCCTGCCCATGCTCCCTCGAGACAGCCAAGCCGCGAGCAATTACTGAAATCAAACACTGTGTTTAGAATATTCGCGCCTTGGCTCGATTGCAATGTTCTCTCATATCGAATTATCATTTGAGGATGCCAAGTTGTTCAAGCTGCGGCGCCCCTTATGACATACCTGTTTACAGAAACACTCTCTGTCCTTCCTGCGGGAAAGAACTTAAAACCTGTCGCAACTGCATGCACTTCATGCCAGGTTTCGCAAACGATTGCCGCGAACCGGTGAGTGAGCCGGTCTTGGATAAGGATAGGGCAAATTTCTGCGATTGGTTCAGGCCGGCCCTCTCCGCCGCTTCAAACAAGAAGGAAGAGGGGGAAAAACTGCGTCAAACCCTTAGAAGCTTGTTTGGCGACGAATCTGACGATGATTGAATCGTCTGTTGTTTTTATCGATTCGGGAATCGGAGGACTGCCCTACCTTGATTGGCTCAGGAAGCGGCGGCCTGAGCTGCCCCTATGCTATTTCGCTGATACGGCGCACTTCCCTTATGGCGATTTAAGCGTGCGGGTGATTCGAAACTCCGTTGTTGAGGCAGTGCGCTTTCTGCAGGATCTGGGAACCCCACGATTGCTAGTAATAGCCTGCAACACAGCTTCCGTTCTCGCTCTAGATGATATAAGGAAGGTTGCGAATTGTCCAGTTGTCGGCACTGTGCCGGCGCTCAAGCCGGCTCTTGGTTGGCAGGGTCCTATTGGCGTGCTCGCAACTGCCAGAACAGTGCAATCGCCTTATCTTGATAGTCTAGTGTCTGCCTTCGCCACGGGGCGCGAGGTTGTAAAGGTTGCGGCAGGGGATATTGTTAACTATGTAGAGGAAAATTGGTTCGCTGAAGAGCAGGATGGAGCGCTCGCCGTGATGAAACCTGCAATCGAAAAGCTTAAGGAGTCTCAGGTTGGATCGGTGGTTATCGGTTGCACTCATTTTTTCTATGTTATGCAATCGATAAGGATGCTAATGGGCGCAGGAATTCCACTAATCGATTCACTAGATGGAGTGGGCAGACGGATACTCTCGCTTTTGGACTTGGAGGATTCGCGTTCCAGGCCTGGGGAGGGCTGCACTTCTGAAAGTGAGGGTTATCAAGGAGGGGATGCGAATGTGCATAATAATTCGGATTCGACAGCTCCCTTTGGTAATTATATTGGAGGGTTTATGGTTAGCCGGGGGGGTATCCGTGATAACCGTTACCGGCGCTTTGCCCAGGTTCGAGGCCTGACTTGGATGGGGGAGATTTCTCGAGGCAGAAAACGGGAGAAGCACCCTTAGTTCCGGTTTACGCGTTTGTATTGACGATTTAGAATGGGCTCATGGGGAAAAAGCTATTCACATCCTTGACATGCATCTCGGCATTGATTCTATCCTCGTGTTTGAGTCTGGAGACGATTATTCGGCTGAAGAAAAACGGCACTGTCACGGCAAGACTGATATATACGATTGCACCCGAAATGGTGGATTTTGGCAGAAGCTTCGGATCGGACGAGCCCTGGACACTACCCCTCACCGAAAAGGATTTCAAACAACAGGCCCTACGAGTAGACGGTGTCGATGTTGTAGGCTACAGAGCACATAAACTGGCCGATGAAAGCGAGAGAATAGACGTTAAGCTTGCCGCAGACTCATTCGAGAGTATTGCGAATTATCTTGACTTGGATCTTGGCATTAAGAGAGAAGAGGAGGGGGGCAGTTTGATTTTTGTGCTTCCCTCTGTAGATAACTACGAAGAGACTGAGGAGGAGTGGCTTGAAATCTTCGATACTATTGCCGAGGGATCCGTATTCAAGTTCGCTTTCGAACCTCCATCGAAACCCATATCGGTTCTTCCGGGAAAGATAGATGGAAGAACAGCGATCCTAGAAATATCCCTTAGGGAATTGCTCTATAATGAGGCTCCCAAAACCTGGGAAGTGCGTTGGTAGGCGGTTTGCTTTGAAGCATCCAAAGCTGATTGAATGGGAAAATCGGATGAAATCAATGTTCGATAGGATTGACGACTGGCTCGAGGACAGATACGGCGGAGCATTCCAGCTGCATCCGAACCGGCCTCAACGCGGTAGAACTTCGAATAGGGAAGCGGATGGGCTTTTTAACATAGGCGCCGCTTTCAGTTTGGGATATGGAAGTAAACTGGGCAGGGGCTATGTCATACGGGTGGAGATGTCCACACTGGAGCATATACCCAAGAGAACGAGAAAACAGATCGAAAGCGATGTCGAAAATTTAGTGCGGGAGGACCTGCCGCGGTTTTTCCCAGGGCAGAGTTTAACGCTGGAGCGAGATGGCAATTTGTTGAAAATAATTGGCGATTTCAATTTGGGCTCGGTGATAGTGAAGTGAGCGATTGTGAGTTTTAACAGTCTTGAGCAGCGTTAAGAACCATTAACGCTGCTCAAGAATTTCCGGGGGCCGATGTCATCTGAGTAGCCAGACTCGGAAAAAACCGGGCCTGGTGGGACTGTGCCAATTCCAAAAAATTGTTAAGATAGGATTCATGGACGTTCAACTTAAGAAGATTATCGACAAGATTAAGCATGAAGGAGTAAGAAGCGCCCAAGAAGAATCCGATCGGATTGTGGCCGAGGCGCGGAATGAAGCTTCGGCCATTGTTCGAAAAGCCGAGGAGGATGCGAAGCTAATTCGAAATAATACGGAAACGGAAGTACGGAGGATGGAGAGTAGCGGCAAGGACGCCTTGAGGCAGGCGGGTAGAGATTTGATACTCATGGTTAAGGAAGAGATCAAGTCGATTTTCAACCGTTTATTGGAGAGAGAGGTTCACGATGCCTTGAGCATGGAATTGCTGGCAGATGTGATTGCTGTCGCCGTGAAGAATATCTCGAAGCAGGAAGGAAGCGAAATAGATGCCTTGGTTCCCGCGGAATTGCTGAGCGAAATCGAACCCGTATTGATTGCAAGGCTGAGCGCGGCGCTTGCATCCGGGGTTGAAATTAGGCCTTTTAAGGGGCTTGATTCAGGATTTAGGATAGCGATGAGGGATGGGTCGGCGTTTTATGATTTCTCGGGTAAGGAAATTGCTGCCATGCTGAGCCGTCATTTGAATCCGCGGCTTGTAAGCATCCTTACTGCCTAGGAAAACTGTTTGTCATACTATTACTATCTAAGTGCGGCTCTGCCAATGCTAATCGGACCGGAGCAAAGAGCGCCGATATCGACTGAATCGATGCTCGCCCTTTCTCGTTCTTTTTTGTCGGCCAGGGATTACATAGGATTGCTTAAATCCAATCTCGAGGGAAATGAGGCGCCTGGGATATGCAAGGCATACAGCAAGTGGGAGATGAGCCTCAGAAATGATTTGGCGAGGCTTCGGGCCAAGAAACAGAACCTAGATGCAGGCGAGTACTGCAGGGAAGCCGAGCCTGTGTACGGAACAGCGCAGATTGCGGCCGAGGCTTTTATTATGGATTCTCCGCTGAGGGCGGAACTGTATCTGGATAGGCGCCGCTGGCTAAAGATCGATGAATTGGCGGCGGGGCAATTCTTCAATATCGAATTCATTCGGAGCTATAGAATGAAGCTTTTGATACTGGAGCGCCGTTCCAAATTCAATGAGGAGCTCGGTTTCAAGGCATATCGCGATTTGTATAACCGGGTGCTCCTGGCCTCGGGGATTGAAGCGCAATGAGGAAGCGTTCGCGATGATAAGGGTGTAAGGCATGAGTGCAAACGGGAAAGTGATAGGGGTGAATGGAAACATGGTTTCGGTGCTGACCGAGGACAAAGTTGTCATGAATGAAGTTGGCTACATAATCAGCGGCGATAAGCGTCTGAAATCGGAGGTTATCCGAATTCGCGGCAATGTGGCTCAGTTCCAGGTTTTTGAATTGACCCGAGGTATCGGAATTGGGGATGAAGTTGAATTCACCGGCGAGATGCTAGCCGTGGAACTTGGCCCGGGACTGTTGGGACAGGTTTTTGATGGACTGCAGAATCCTTTACCGGAGCTTGCTCGAAGGGCTGGCTTTTTTCTTGAACGGGGCATCTACCTTGATGCCCTGAGCCGTGAAGCGAAGTGGCATTTCAAGCCGCTAGTTAGGGTTGGCGATAAGGTGAGAGCGGGAGATTATTTGGGTTTCGTACCCGAAGGACCCTTCGAGCATAAGGTGATGGTTCCTTTCAATATACGAGATGAGCTAACAGTGTCCAGAGTGAGTCCGGAAGGCTCATATTCCATCTCGGAAACCATTGTTGAGTCCACTAGTTCCCGAGGGGCGGTAATTCCGCTGACCATGATGTTTGAATGGCCCGTGAAGAAGGCCATTGATGTATATGAGGAGAGATTGAAGCCAGTCGAGCCTCTGGTGTCCAAGGTTCGGCTTATGGACACATTTTTCCCTGTCGCCAAGGGCGGCACCTATTGCATCCCCGGACCCTTTGGCGCTGGTAAGACAGTTTTACAGCAGATAACCAGCCGACATGCGGAGGTGGACGTGGTGATAATCGCCGCATGCGGCGAGAGGGCTGGCGAGGTGGTTGAAACCATCAAGGAGTTCCCAGAACTAGTCGATCCAAAAACCGGTAGATTTCTAATGGAGAGAACCATTATCGTTTGCAACACTTCTTCGATGCCGGTTGCATCGCGAGAGGCCTCGGTTTATACGGCGGTTACCCTAGGTGAGTACTACCGGCAGATGGGATTTGATGTTTTGCTCCTTGCCGATTCAACTAGCCGCTGGGCCCAGGCGATGCGTGAAATGTCGGGTCGATTGGAGGAAATTCCCGGCGAAGAGGCCTTTCCAGCCTACCTTGAATCGAATATCGCATCTTTCTATGAAAGAGCCGGCATCGTGCGCTTAAACAATGGCGAGGTGGGTTCGGTTACGATAGGGGGAACTGTTAGCCCTGCAGGCGGAAACTTCGAGGAACCGGTAACCCAGGCGACGCTCAAGGTTGTTGGGGCCTTTCATGGACTTTCACGGGAACGCTCCGACGCTCGCAAGTATCCCGCGATTCACCCCACTGAGTCTTGGAGCAAGTATAGGGGCATTATACCGGCTGAGCGGGTAAAATACGCCCATGATATATTGGTTCATTCGGGCGAGATTGAATCCATGATGAAGGTTGTTGGCGAGGAGGGCACCAGTTTGCAGGATTACGTGGTGTTTCAGAAGGGAGAATTCCTTGATTCCGTTTACTTTCAGCAGAATTCCTTCGACCCTGTTGATGCCGCCGTGGCTCCCGACCGTCAGATCTGGGTGTTTGCCTTGGTGCTTGAAATTCTGGCTAGTAAGCTAAATTTGAAAGACAAAGAAGATGCACGAAGGTGGTTCTACCAATTGAGGCAGAAATTCCTCGATTATAATGGCGCTAGATGGGACAGCAGTGAATTTAGAGAATTGGAAACCGAGATTCGTACAATGGTTCAATCCAAAAAACTTGGAAGCGATCCGAAATTCGCGGTCGATTTATGAGAAATTCGATGGGCAAGATATATAGCAGGATTGAATCAATAGCCGGCAATGTTATTGTCATAAGGGCCGATGGTGTGCGCTATGGCGATCTTGCGCAGGTAAATACCTCCTTTGGAGTATCCCTGGCCGAGGTGATAAAACTCGATGAAGACTTGGTATCACTTCAGGTATTTGCCGGGAGTCGCGGCATTTCCAACGGAGATGAGGTTCGATTTCTGGGAAAACCAATGCAGGTGTCGTACTCCCAGTCCTTACTCGGTAGGGTTTTCAATGGCTCGGGAGAGCCCCGAGACAGAGGACCAAGCCTATCTGAGAATCTGATTACGATTGGGGGACCCTCCTTCAACCCAACGCGGCGAATAATCCCTCGAAACATGGTTCGGACCGGAATACCCATGATAGATCTGTTTAATACCCTTGTAGAAAGCCAGAAGCTGCCGATTTTTTCAGTTTCGGGGGAGCCGTATAATGAGGTTTTGGCGCGGATTGCCCTGCAGGCAGAGGTGGATTTAATAATTCTGGGCGGGATAGGCTTGAAGCACGATGATTACCTATTCTTTCGAGATTCCCTAGATGAGGGAGGCGCTCTTTCTCGATCTATTCTGTTTGTTCATACGGCCTCGGATCCCATTGTGGAAGGTCTTATGGTTCCTGATATCTCCTTGGCCATCGCCGAGAATTTCGCCTTGGATGGCAAGAGGGTTCTGGTGCTACTCACTGATATGACAAATTTCGCGGATGCAATGAAAGAAATTGCGATAACGCAGGAGCAGGTTCCTTCGAACAGGGGTTATCCGGGAGACCTGTATTCTCAACTTGCAAGCCGCTATGAAAAGGCTATTGATATCGAAGGACTGGGTTCGATTACTATCTTGGCTGTTACGACTATGCCGGGAGACGATGTTACCCATCCAGTGCCGGATAATACGGGTTATATAACCGAGGGTCAGTTTTATTTGAGAAACGGGAGAATCGAGCCCTTTGGCTCGCTTAGTCGTTTGAAACAGCAGGCGAATGATAGAACGCGGGGGGATCATAGGGCGCTCGCGGATGGTATGATAAAACTTTATGCAGCGTACAAGGATGCTTTGGAAAAGCAGACGATGGGATTTCAGATGACCAATTGGGATGAAAAACTGCTCAAATACGGGCAATTGTTCGAAGATAAGATGATGGATCTTTCGGTAAACATTCCGCTTGAAGAAGCCTTGGATAATGGGTGGAAAATTCTGGCCGACTGCTTTGAAAAGGAAGAAACAGGGCTTCGCTCAAGACTAATAGAGGAGTTCTGGCCGAGAGTAAGCCATGCCTAAGATTAGACTAACCAAGAACGAACTGAAGAAGCAGAAAGACTCGTTGAAGTTGTATATTAGATATCTCCCCACCCTCATCTTGAAGAAGCAGCAATTGCAGATGGAAATACGGAAGGTTGAGGAGAGACAGCATAGGCTGGAGGAAGAAAAAAATTCGCTCGAAGAGGATTTCAGGTGCTGGATAGCGGTTTTTGGAGAGGATGTGGGCCTAAGTGAAAAAATGATTGTGTTGGAGGAATTCAAGCGTGGAATTGGCAGCATTGCGGGTGTGAGCATACCTCTTTTCAAGGGTGCGAAATTCGCGAGGATCGAGTATGATTTCTGGTCTATGCCGCTTTGGGTGGATAGGGCAATAGAGGAATTGAAGCGCGTTATGCTTCTGGATTTGGAATTGCAAATACTGCGGGAGCAGTATTCACTCCTCTTCGCTGAGCTGCGAACCATAACTCAGAGGGTGAACCTGTTCGAGAAGGTAAAGATTCCCGAAACGAAAATGCATATCAAGAGAATAAGCATATACTTGGGCGATCAGCAGACAGCATCAGTTGTGCGTGGAAAGATTGCCAAGCGGGGTTTGGAGAAGGTTGCCTAAATGATAGTGCCGATGATGAAGATTTCGCTGGTGCTCTTGAACAAGGATGCTAGGATTGCCCTGAGAAAACTGAGAGATGAGGGAGTTCTTCATCTTGAATCAGAGGTGCACGGAAGCGGCGAGGATCTGGAAACTCTGCTAGAAATGCGCGCCAGGATGGTTTTAGCCCTAGGCAAACTCGATAGCAGCGTGAAGCCCAAGCCTGCGAGGGCGCCGCATGATAGTTCGCATAGCAGGAAATCGGTCTTAACCCTGGCTGAAGAGATAATTTCAACAGAAGAGCAGATAAGAAATCTCCACGAAGAGATTGGGAAGATAACGGAGCAGATAAACCTACTTAAACCCTTTGGTGACTTTGAGCCCAGCGATTTGGATTATCTCGGCGCAAGTCGAATCGATGTGCGCTTATTTAGAGACGAGATAGGCCTTGCGAGAAGCCTAGGGGATGAGGGCGCAGTGGTTTTCCAGCTCGGAAAGAAGGGCAAGCAACTAAGCTTTGCCGCCATTTTTTTTGATGGCGTACCCGAATTGGCTATCGAAAGGTCAATTAAACTTCCGAAACAGGGTCTTAACGAACTGGTTTCGATGAAAGGCGAGATGAGAGAGCGCTTGGGGAATCTAAGGGATAAACTTCTTGATCTCTCTAGAATTAGGCCAGTCGTTGAACAGTCGCTCTCTAGAATAGAACAGGATATCGAGTTTGAATCTCTGGCAACAGGAATGCCTGATGAGGGCGGATTGAGATGGCTTAGGGGCTTTGCTCCGATAAATAGGCTGCAAGGAATCAGGGCTCTCAGCTCGGCAGAGAACTGGGGGATATTGATTCAGGAACCCGATCTGGAGGATCAGCCTCCCACCCTAATAGAGAACGGGCCAAAAATCAGGATAATCAAGCCGGTTTTCGATTTTCTCGAAACTCTGCCTGGCTACCGTGAATATGATATCAGCGCGTATTTTCTTGTTTATTTTTGCATTTTCTTTGCGATGATTATCGGGGATGCCGGATACGGGATTATCTTTCTGCTTGCGGCCCTGGTTCTAAGGAGATTGAGGGGGGGGCGGGAGTTAGATGCCGTGAAATTGCTCATTGTGCTGAGTATATGCACGGTTTTGTGGGGCGCGGTTACGGGTAATTGGTTCGGATCAAAGTCGCTTGCCGGATTGGGCTTTTTCCGTATGCTGACAATTCCCGCGATTGCCGTATATCCGGATATCTTTCCCGAGTTCGAGGCCGATCCGCAGCAGAAGATAATGATGCTGTGCTTCTTGCTGGGCCTTTCTCAACTAACCCTGGCGAATGTCCTGAATCTTATCCGGGATTTTCCTAAGTTGAGATCGCTGGGCCAGTTCGGATGGATGGTGTTTATAGGCGGGCTCTATTTTCTTGTTTTGCAGCTTGTAATAGGAATATCCATGCCGCGATTTGCGGTGTATATGATAGCAGGCGGGATTTTCCTTTTTCTGTTATTTGAAAAGCAGAGCGGTGATATCGGTTTTTTCAGGGGAGTGCTAAGGGGGTTTAGCGGCGCCTTCACCACGTTTTTAAGCGCTATCAGTGGTTTTTCGAATATAGTGTCATATATCAGATTGTTCGCGGTTGGAATGGCGTCTTTTTATATTGCATCGAGTTTCAACAATCTTGCCTCGCCCTTACTCAGGGGTTTCTTGCTGCCGATAGGCATAGTGATTATCGCGGTTGGGCACGGTTTGAATCTGATTATGGCGGCCTTGTCCGTTGTGGTTCATGGCATCCGTCTCAATATGCTGGAATTTGCGGGCCAATTGGGTATGGAATGGACGGGAGTAGTATACAGCCCCTTTAGGGTGAAAATCTCGAACGAAAACGAAGGAGCTTCTTTATGAATATTGGATTGATTGCTCCGGCTGCCGCCCTAGGCTTGGCGGCGATTGGCTCCGCGCTCGGCACCGGAGCCGCCGGACAGGCATCTATGGGAGCTTGGAAAAAATGCTTTGCGGCGAATAAATCCGCGCCATATATGCTTGTTGTCTTTAGCGGCGCGCCAATCACGCAGACTATCTATGGTTTTATGCTCATGCTTTTTATTCAAGGATCCCAAAAGGATCCGCTTACTCTGCTGAGCGTGGGAATCTTCGGTGGTTTAGCCATTGGTTTCTCGGCAATGATGCAGGGCAGGGCCGCTGCCGGAGCTGCCGATGCCCTGGCCGACACCGGGAAGGGGACAGCTAACTATTTAACCGTGATTGGAATCATTGAAACCGTGGCGCTTTTCGTGACAGTCTTTCTGTTCTTGGTGCTCGTCATATTATAGGAATCCACTTGCAAACCTTCAGCGGCGATGACTTGGCGTCCCCCGATTTCCTGGCTTCAATCCCCGTTGCGGCCGAAAGTGGCGGCGGAATGGCGAGGAATCAAAGAAGGCTAGCTCTTTTTCCTGTACTGGGCATTAGGAAGGCTTTTCTTTTTTTGGCTTTGCTTCTTGCTGCGGTTTCGGTTTTCGGATTGGAATACCCGGCCTGGATACTCCTTGAAAAGGGCAAAGCGGCCTTTGCGCAGAAAAAACTATCTGAGGCTCTCGACTACCTGCTGGATGCAGTTGAACTTCAACAGGAATACCCTGAGGCAGAGTTCTGGCTAGGCAGAGTTTATGAGGCCCAAGGACAGGTTGTTCTGGCGGAAGCGCAGTACCGCAGAGCAATTGAATTCGCAATATACCTGCGGGTTCCACAGGAACTCACCCTGATTCGATATAGGCTCGCAGGGCTCTTATTGAATCAGGGAGAGGAGCGAGCGCTTGAGGCCGAATCTATTCTTTATGGGATTGCCGATAGCGAGGGGGCTTCCTCCCGGTCGAGCATATTGCTGGAGCATCAGTACATCAATCGCTTAACGGAAAACGGGCTTGATGAACTCTTATTTCTCTATAGGGACGATTTGGGATACGCTTTGGAGGCGAGAAAACTGCTTGGCGAAATCGCGTGGAAAAGGAGAAACTATCGCTCGGCTCTATTGCATTCGATGCGCGCCGCGCTATCGATACTGACAGCGGTGGCGGAACGCTATCGAAAAGTTCATTTGGATTGGCGCTTTGATATCGATCCTATAAGAGATGCTCAAAATCCTGATAAGGATGTGCGATTTCCAGGGGCCTCCGATGGAACCGACGGATTGATTATGCTTGTGTATGAAAACGATAAGTCCCTGGTTGCGTGGATGGAATCTGCCGGTTTATGGCCCGTGCTTTACTTGCTTTCTATTTCCCTCTACGCGGAGGGTTTTGAGGAAGTTGCCGCATCCATCTGGGAACTGATGGTGGTGAGGGATAATCTCGATGGCAGCTATCGCCCTCGAATTCAGTCCGGGTACTGGGGTGAATTGGCAAGGGAGCAGCTCGAAGAACCCTTCATATCGGTTAATTCCATATCACCCTGAAAACGAACAATGGATAAAATCATAATAAGGGGAGCGCGAGAGCATAACCTACGGAACATAGATTTAGAGCTTCCACGGGATCGGCTAATCGTAATTACGGGACTCTCGGGTTCGGGCAAATCATCACTAGCCTTCGATACGATATTTGCGGAGGGCCAGAGGCGTTATGTGGAATCGCTCTCTGCTTACGCGCGTCAATTCCTCGGTAGAATGGATAAGCCGGATGTCGACTATCTCGAAGGCTTATCGCCCGCTATATCTATCGAACAGAAAAGCACCAGCCGCAATCCGCGTTCGACGGTTGGCACCATAACCGAGATATACGATTATTTGAGGTTGTTGTTTGCCCGCATCGGCAGTCCGATCTGTCCGAATGATGGCACTCCAATACGGGAGCAGTCAGTCGATCAAATATTGGATACGGTGCTTTCGCTTCCCGAAGGCCAACGATTGATAGTGCTCGCCCCATTAGTAAGGGGTAAGAAGGGTGAACACCGCAAATACCTCGACGATGCGAAAAGGGCGGGATTCGTACGTGTAAGAATAGATGGGGAAACACTTTCACTGGATAACGAAATCAATCTCGATAAGAATCGCAAGCACGATATTTCACTCGTTGTCGATCGTATCATAGCGGGCCCCGAAAATCGGAAACGTCTGGCTGAATCGGTTGAAACCGCCTTGGAGATATCGGATGGTCAGGTAAGTGTACTAGTAATCGAGGAGGATACGGAATTATTCTTTTCGGAAAAGAACTCATGTTCCAAGTGCGGGTTCAGCCTACCCGAATTACAGCCGAGATTATTCAGTTTCAACAGTCCCTTTGGCGCCTGTTCCGTATGTGATGGACTGGGGATTATGCTGGAGTTCGACCGGGAACTGATAATGCCCGATCCCTCGCTATCGTTCAATCAGAGAGGATTGCTGCCGTATAATCCCGATGCGGCCTGGCATCGAAGCTGGTTCGAGGCTCTTGCCAAGGTGTACAAGTTTAATCTGGATACACCGCTAAACAAGTTAGGGGAAGAGGTGCTGAGCGCCATATTCGACGGAACAAACAAGTCCATAGATATCACCTATGTTAGCAAAACCGGCACGGGAAAATTCGAGTATTCGTCTAATTTCAAAGGAATAATCGCCGATCTCAAGCGCCGGTACAGGGAAACCACATCGGCAGGAATGCGTGAGTGGCTAGAGGAATTCATGATGCGCAACTCTTGTCGGGAATGCGAGGGGAAGAGACTTAGCCGGGAAAGCCTGAGCGTTTTTGTAGGGGGAAGAGACATACACCAGATAACCGCAATGCCGGTGCATCAGGCGAGAGAATTTTTTGGCAAGTTAGAGCTGGGCGACACAGAAAGTCACATAGCAGGGCAGATATTGAAGGAGATTCGAGAGCGCCTGCAATTTCTTCAGAGTGTTGGCCTAGGATACCTGAGTTTGGAACGCGAGGCCTCAAGTCTCTCGGGCGGAGAGGCTCAGAGAATTCGCCTGGCTACACAGATTGGTTCCTCATTGGTGGGTGTGCTCTATATCCTGGATGAACCTACAATTGGGCTGCACCAAAGAGACAACCAAAAACTAATAGACACGCTTATTCATTTACGTAATCTTGGAAACACCCTGATAGTTGTGGAGCATGATGAGCAGACAATTAGAACGGCAGATCATATTGTTGATATGGGCCCTGGGGCGGGCGTTCATGGCGGCAGGGTAGTGGCTCAGGGCGCTGTAGAAAGGGTGATGGCCAATTTCAAAAGTCCGACGGGCCGCTTCTTAAGCGGATTGGATATCATCAGCTTGCCCAAGGAGAGGCGCAGGGGCAATGGACAGTCGATAAGCATACTTGGCGCGCGAGAGCATAATTTGAAAAACATCAATGTCAAGCTGCCTCTCGGGAAATTCATCACTATCACGGGTGTGTCGGGATCCGGCAAATCGACCCTATTAGCGGATATTCTCTTTCCCGCTCTTTCAAACGCGGTGGGACGAACCCATCTGACGGCTGGCCGCTATGAGAGCATCATCGGAATAGAATTCGTTGACAAGGTAATCTGCATCAATCAAAGCCCTATCGGACGGACTCCCAGATCGAATCCGGCAACCTATATCGGACTCTTTACGCCGGTGCGCGAGCTGTTTTCCGGTCTTCCGGAATCAAAAGCCAGAGGATATAAATCCGGGCGGTTTAGCTTCAATGTCAAGGGCGGCCGCTGTGAATCCTGCGAAGGCGCCGGCACAAAGAAAATAGAGATGCACTTCCTTCCGGATGTGTATGTGGTTTGTGATGTCTGCAAGGGCAGGCGCTTTAATCGGGAAACGCTCGAAATTCGGTACAAGGGTAAAAACATCCATGATGTACTGGATATGAATGCGGAGGAGGCCTTGGGTTTTTTTGCCGTGGTGCCTTCTATCGCAAATCGACTCCGAACCCTAAATGCGGTTGGACTCGGGTACATTAAACTTGGTCAGTCCGCTCTTACCCTTTCGGGCGGCGAGGCGCAGCGCGTAAAATTGTCGTTGGAACTTTCGAAGCGCAGTACCGGAAAAACCTTCTATATCATTGATGAGCCAACTACGGGCCTTCACTTCGCCGATGTTAAAAAGCTGCTCGAAGTTCTCCAGTCTCTGGTCGATAAGGGTAATACCATCTGTATGATAGAGCATAATCTTGATGTTATCAAGCAGGCCGATCATGTGATTGATCTTGGGCCCGAGGGGGGCGATCGGGGGGGTGAACTTGTTGCTTTTGGTACGCCGGAATTTGTTGCGCAATCAAAACGCTCGCATACAGGCCGCTATCTTAGGGAAGTTTTGAAGAAGCAGTGAGATTCGACCGACGGTGCAGGAGTAAACACTCCCATCGAGCGATGCACTATGAGTTGATTTCTTTCTTTTGCCTGTCTCTGTTTGGCGGACCTGTGTCCCTGCACGCCCAAGATAATCACCTTGCCGAAAAAAAGCCGAACACCGAGGATTCGCAGGAGCTAAACCGCAGTTTAGCTACCGATATCCGAAGCGCGAAGCGCGATGAACTACTAATTTGGTGCCGCGTTCTCGATCTAGCCGAGGATGGCGATGACGAGACTCTCCGAGAGAGGCTGCGAGACTATTATGGCATCAGCGCGGATGCGGACGAGATAGATGATATTATCGACACAAAAATTGTGGTTGAATCCGCGCACAAGGGCGAATATTTCAAGGTAGAAGTCGATAATTCGGATGCGGAGGCCGTAATCAGGCTTTCCGGAAGGGTAGTTATAACGGCTGAGTCGATAAGCAGAAAGCACAAAATCGAGGCGGACCAGGTTATATTCAATCAGACTCGGAACACTATTTCGGTTATGGGCAACATCGCATATAAGCTTGCAATAAATGGGGAGGAGGAGAGGTATTCCGGCGATATAATCGTATTCAAGATTTCCGATTGGACGGGGGTAATCTTTCGAGGCGCGGTGGAAAGGACTCAAGAAGTAGGTGATGAACCGATGGATTTCATCTTTAAGGGAGAATCAATTAGACAGCCTAAGGAAGGAATCCTGATATTCGATAGGGGCGCCATAACCAGCGATTACAATCCGAACCCCTATTATACGCTAAGGGCGAAAAAAGTATGGATAACCGGACCGTCTGAATGGGGCCTGCTCAGCGCCACACTCTATGTGGGCCATATTCCCGTTTTCTACTTCCCCTTTTATTGGAAATCCGGCAATGATTTATTCTTCAATCCCGCAATCGGAAAGCGAAACAGAGCCGGCTACTATATACAGACAAGCACCTACCTCATAGGGAAAAAGGAACCGAGGAACGAATTCGCGATTATGGGCTTCGGAAGCTCTGACGACTCGGATTATGAATTGGTAAGGGAGGGACTCTTCCTAACTCGCAAGGCAAGCGGCGAAAAAGCAGCAAAAAAAGACACACTGAAATACATGCTCGATATCTATACATCCCTCGGCGCGATGACTGGCCTACTCGGTAAATTTACGACGGAGGAGTCTTCGATTAGTTTTTATACCACCATTGCGGTTAGCCGCAGTACTAAACCGGATGGCAATGTTTATTTTCGGAAAGGCGGAGAAGCGAAGATATATTGGAATAACAGCCAGATCAGTAGTGCTACAATTCCTTTTCGTTGGGGAATTTACCTCGATTCCAAAATGGAAGATTGGTCTCTATTCTTGAATTGGTATTCGGACCCCTTCTACCTGAGGGATTTTGATAACAGAAAAGAAGACTTTGATTGGTTGAGCTACCTGCTTGGGGAGGAGGGCACGGGGACCGAGGATGCGGATTTGGTGACGGATTTGAAATGGGAGATAAAGGGTTCCGAGAGTATCAAGTCCGAGGATGAAAACCCCTGGTTCGGGGAGTTTGCCATGAATCACTTCAGCGCATCGTTAATCTGGAGAAACAAGGTGAACCAGGAACTCGGGAAGTCCGATAATCCGGATAAGAATTACGACCCGCTTAGAAATTTTTACTATCCCCACATATTGATATTGCCGGATTTGAGACTTTCGCTTAGGGGCAAGTCTCCTCTTTGGTCGCTCGACCGGTTAAATCAATCAAAGACGCCCGAAAGTGCCGCCGGCGCCCCAGCGGAAGGAAATTCAAAGGAATCGGAAACGAATTCGGCGCCCTTTCGAGACTCCTTCGATAGCGCTTATTCAGGCGATTTACTAAGCGCCTCGATCAATTACAACATTCAAACCCAACTATATATCGAGCATCAATCAGATAGCTCCAATTGGTCGTCTCCTTCGGATATAACTTTCGAGTTCGGACCGGCCAAGTTAAGTGCTTCCCCCCGAGGGGACTTGGGCTACGGGCTCGATTTCTGGAACAACTTAATCGGCCTTAATGGAACAACTAGCCTCTTAGGACTGTATAAGACTCATGTGGATATGCTTGGGAAGAAGACTCATGCCAATGACGAGATACGCCTAGCCGATTATCGAGATACAAAATTTTTGTGGGATAATAAGACAGATCTATACTTCAAACCATTCCTGAACGTTTCCACTTTCTCGAATTCCTCCTTCAGCTACGATTTTGATGCAACTCTTTACAGCTATAGATTTGCCGATGGCGCAACTGTGGCCAAACCAAGGTATTCCGACTATTGGCTGTCGGGGAAAGACGATTTTCGTAAGAATCTGGTATCGCTGGCTATCATCTGGAAGCTGGGAGCCTTCAATGCTTCGTTTGTGAGTACGGCCGATATTCCTCCTCTCGACCAACGCTATTCGATGAGTCCTGCTGCGGGCTTCGAACATGAGGGATGGAAGTTGAATGTCAGTCAGCAAATCTTCTACTCATCGAATCGGTGGGAGTTTCAGCCGCTGATTATGAAGGCGTCTTGGAAGGGCTGGAAGGATGAGGTTGAAATTTCTCAGTCCGCGAAATATGATATCGCCCATAAACGTATCGCCAATGTGGAAACTATTTTCAGATTCTGGGGCTTTGAAACTAATTTCGTGGCAAATTATGAAACCAACTACAGCTGGGATAAAACAAATTTCACATGGGAGGAGGGTTCCAAGGGTTTTGCGCCCCGGCAACTGAAATTCTTGTTTCATAGGGAATTCAAACCAGCGCCGATTTGGAAGAATCGGATTCGATTGCATACGATAATTGACGCTTCTTGGAATATCAACCTGAATCAACCAACGGATAACGTTCTGAAGTTCACGTGGACCCAAAAATTCCACACCTATAAATTCATTGATGTCAAATTGGCCTTTACCGCATCCAACAAGAGTATGTACACCTACTTCCCATGGTGGCGCGAGAGATTTGGTATTTCGAGAAAAATCAATTTCTTTGAAGATTTGCTTAAATCCTTTAATATATTTAGCACTAAGGATAGGTATGAATCGAACTTCAATATGGAGCGCTTAGATTTATCCCTTGTTCACCACCTTGGGAATTGGGATTTAACGGTTCAATACGGTGGATGGCCCGCATATGATCCGGCAAAGGGGAGTTATGAGTGGAAATCAGATTTCAATCTTTCTGTTAAATGGAATCCCCTGCCTATGTTTAATCAAAAAACTAGTCTTAAAAACGATAAATGGAGTGTTGATTCATTTGAATACTGATATTGACCTCGTATATTCGGCATCGTTACACTAATAGCAGTCGTTATACTGATGGCAATCGCATAAAAAGAGGAGCTATTGAGCGCCAGTATTACTGTGGTAATCGATAACCCACATCTACTCGGAACCGTTTGCGGACCAAACGACGACAATATTGTTGAGATAAGTGCATTGCTGTCCACACCTGTTCGAACTAGGGGTAACAAGATAGTTCTGGAATCCGGTGACGATGAGGCGAGATTCCTATTCAAAAGCTTATTGGGACAGCTTGCTGAAATAGCGAAAAGCGAGGAGGTTGTAACCAGCGCGCGGGTGCGAGCGATTTTTTCCGCCTTGGAATCGGGCCAGGATAAGCAACTTCAGGTTTTCAGGGAGAGCATTGTAGTTATCCCAGGATCGGGCAGGAGGATTTATCCTAGGAGTCAGGCTCAGGCGGCCTATATTCGTCAGATGTCCACTCACGATCTGATTTTCAGTGTTGGGCCGGCGGGAACCGGAAAAACCTATCTTGCAATTGCGCAGGCTCTAACGGAAGTTTTTTTGAAGAAAAAGCGCAAGATTATTCTGACTCGGCCCGTGGTGGAAACTGGCGAAAGCCTCGGCTTTCTCCCGGGCGATCTGACACAGAAGCTCGCTCCCTACCTCAGGCCCCTCTATGACGCCATCGAAGACCTGCTGGAATCAGATCAGTTGGAGCGAATTAGGAATTCCAACCAACTCGAGGTTGCGCCATTGGCATATATGCGGGGGCGAAGTTTGAAGAACTGCTATATCGTACTTGATGAGGCTCAGAATACAACCCTGGAGCAGATGAAGATGTTTCTTACTAGACTCGGCGAGGGATCGCGAGCCGTTGTTACCGGGGATATGACACAGGTGGATCTACCCTCCAGCCGCAAATCGGGACTCTGCGAGGCCGTTCAGGTATTAGGTAAGGTAAATGAGGTTGCGATTACTGAATTCACCTCGTCGGATGTAGTTAGACACCCCTTGGTAAAGAAGATAATAGATGCCTACGAAAGCAGCAATTAGTCTTTGGGGAAAGAGGCAGGCCATTATGCTGACCGCCACGAGGGGCCTTTGGATTCTGGCCGTAGCGGGATGGTTATCGGCATCGTTGATTTTGATTGGTGTAGAGCAGACTCGCTTTTTGTTAATTCGTGAGAAGGCGCTCAATTACCAGGAGGGAGACTTGGTTGCGGAGGATTTCCACCTGGATCGCGATTTCAGTTTCATCGATGCGGAGGCGACGAAAAGGGTTGTCGAACTAAGCCGCAGTCTTATGCCACCGGTCTACTTTGTTCGCCATGAGATAACGGATTCGGTTTTAGTAAGATACAATAGATTCGTTTCGCTGCTGGGAGCCTCGATTTCCGAACGCCCGTTCGAAGCGGACATGGCAGCATTGGAGGTTGAATTCCCAGGAGCGGCGAATGTGGTTGAAAGCTGGACTTCCCGAAGCGAGACCGAGCGCCTGCTAAGTACTGCCGAGGACATCCTGCAATCAGTTCAAGCCGGGGGAATTTTTAAGATCGGTGAAGGCGCCTCGGCATCGGGGGTTATAGAGGTGCTCTACAATGAAACCCTACCCGAGAGACGAGTAACTCTCTCTAGGGATGAGCTGACAGTTCCCGAAAACCTTCAGGAGAGAGTAAGAGCTATTGAAGCATTGGAATCACTGGCTCCCAGCAATGTTGAATTCGTAGTAGCCGTGGTGAGTTATTTTGCCGAGCCAAATGGATATCTTAACGCCGAGCTAACCGAGAAGAGCAGAGATGACGCCGAGAAGGCAATCGAGCCCATTCAGGTTTCGTACCCGAAGGGGACAAGGCTTCTAGAAGCTGGAACAGTTGTATCAGGACAGCAATACCGCGCTCTAGAGGCCCTGCGCGGCCAGCGGGCTTATCATGATTTTATCAACCCTCTGCTGTATACCGTGTTTATATTCGCGTTGGGATTGATTGTAGCCCGGATTTTCAATATTTCGCTTGGCAATGCCAAGACTCGTTGGCTGTTTATAGCTCTCAGTGGGATATACCTCCTTCTCTCTTCCGTTCTAATTGCTTTGATAGAGTTTCAGAGTGAAATTTCGGTTATTATGCCGACAGCCCTATTCACACTTCTCCTAGCTCAGCTGCTTCAGGATAGGCGTGTTGCCATCCTTACCTCGATTCTTATGGGTCTTTTGATTTTCTTCCTAACATCCAATGGCGGCTATGACTTCTTGATAACTATGTCGGCAGGTATCGCCGGCGCCTTGACTGTCGGCAAAAAGGAAAGCAGGATGGGTTTGCTAAAGGCAGGCCCCAGATTAGCTATAGCTATGGCGACCACCATTTTTTTGGCCGGTCTCTTATTTGGAAAACCTATGAAAGCTGTGCTTATCACGTCGGCCTACTCCGCGCTTAACGGCTTACTTACTGGAATTCTCAGTCTAGCTTTCCTGCCGCTGCTGGAGCATCTGCTGAATACCGCTACCACCTTTCGTCTTATAGAACTATCCGATCAAAATGTTCCCATTCTGAAGCGTATGAGGATAAGGGCGCCTGGAACCTATATCCACTCTCAGAATGTTGCCCACCTAGCCGAAGCGGCCTGTGACGCGATTGGCGCAAATGGACTATTGGCAAGAGTTGGTGCCTATTATCATGATATTGGGAAAATCGACCAGCCGGAGTTTTTTGTCGAAAATCAGACAGGCGAAAACCGTCATGACGATTTGAAGGCTACACTATCTGTTACGGTGATAAAGTCCCACGTCAAAATCGGCATGGAAAAGGGAAGAGAATTGCGCCTGCCTGATGAGGTTTTGGCGGTTATTGAACAGCATCATGGAACTAGCGTGATTAAATATTTCTATGATAGAGCCTTGAATGCGGAGGGAAATGTCGAGGCTAGCCCGAATGATTTCTCCTACGAGGGACCCAAGCCTATTAGCCGCGAAGCTGCTGTAGTAATGCTGGCGGACAATGCCGAGGCTGCGACTCGAGCATCAAAACGGTTAACCCTGGCGAAGCTCGAAAAATATGTATGGGACCTCATTATGGAGCGCTTTCGCACCGGTGAACTCAATGAGTGCGAGCTAACACTGCGCGAACTCGAAATAATAAAGAAAACCTTTGTGAGTGTATTAACAGGCCATTTCCATACGCGAATTGAATACCCGAAGGCCAGCGGAATTTAGCATTGAGCCATATTGATATAATTCCAGAAACGAAGACTGAGCCCTTGAATCTCGCTCGCTTGGAGGTCTTTATAAGAGAGATTTTGCTTCGAATCGGCGCTGTTGATTGGCAGCTCGGACTTGTTATCACTGACAATGCAGGAATCAGAGTGTACAACAGGCAGTGGCGGGATTTGGATGAACCGACCGATGTGCTGAGCTTCGTTCAATGCGAGGGCGAGCAGGTGCCTGCCGTTCCCGGTATGCCAAAAGAATTAGGAGATATAATGATTTCCCTTGAAGAAATTGCGAGCAACGCCAGGGAATTGGGCAATAACTTCGAGGACGAGCTGCGCCGGATTATTATCCATGGAATATTGCACTTGGATGGACAGGATCATTTAGAAAATGATTACAGCGTTGGAATGCTGAAAATGCAGGAGGAACTCTTGGTTGAAACCAGAGGCATTGCGATAGACGGTCGATGATTTCCAATTTCAAAAAGCTCTTTCAGCCGAGGAAGGGCAAAAAACGTGACGCTCTGATTGAAACAGAGGAACTCAAGAGTCTGGATGAGGAAGGCAAGGGCATGGTTCGAGGTATTGTCGAATTATCCGATACCTCGGTCAAAGAAGTGATGATTCCACGGATTGACACGGTCTTCATAGCGGAGGATGCCGATATAGAGGAATCCTTGACAAAACTCATTGAATCGGGTCACTCAAGATTTCCAGTGTACCATGGCACTATAGACAGCGTTGTAGGGATAATCTACGTAAAAGACTTACTACCATTCTTTGTGAAGGGGGAAGGCGTCGCGATTCTTAGCATTCTTCGTCCTGCCTACTTTGTTCCTGAAAGCATGAAGCTCGATTCGCTGTTGAAGGAAATGAAGCAGAGAAGGGTCCATATTGCTGTTGCGGTAGATGAATACGGAGGTGTTTCGGGAATAATATCCATGGAGGACATACTTGAGGAAATAGTGGGAGATATTCAGGATGAATTTGACAACGAGAATGAGGCAATTGTCCGCGTTGGCGAAAATGAATGGCTCTGCGATGCCAGAATGAATCTGGAGAACGTAAATGATGAAATAGACAGTGAAATTCCCACGGACGATTTTGATACGCTCGGAGGCTTCGTTTTTGATTTATTCGGCAAGATACCGAAAAAACAGGAGAAAATCGCCTGGAAGAATCTTTCGTTTATAATTCAGTCCGTTGAAGGCCACAAAATAAGATTTGTTAGAATTCTTAGAGAGTTGGAATCCAAATGAGGCGAAGTCTGGCAGCCGCTATTTGCACTTTGCTCCTCGCTTCAAGAGCTTTGTATTCAGAGACTCCGAAAAGCGCGAGAAATTTGTATCTCGAAGGCATGGAGGCGCTGTCTCTGGACAATCCCTATAGCGCCATCGATTCATTCCGCAACGCTCTAAGAGCGAATCCGGCTTATGTGGAAGCAAGGCTTGGAATGGCCGAAGCCCTCTTTCAACTCTCCGAATATGAGGAAGCCGCAAGGGAAATCGAAGGCGCCCGTCCCTTTGCGGGCAGTAGACGCGATTTGCGTTTGTTAGACGCGAGAATTCAGACCGCATTGGGCCGCTTCGATGCGGCAGGCGGCATTTACAGTGAGTTGATAGCGACTTGGCCGCATGATGTAGAGGCCAACAGTGGACTTGCGGAGTTATACGCGATTACTGGCCAGTATGAGCTTGCAGAGAACGCATTTAATAGGAGCCTGCAGTATTCGCCTGGGGATCGACGCGCGATGCTGCAACTGGTTTTACTGCACGATAAATCACGGGATAAGGCGAGTTCGGATAGAATCATCAGGCAGGCGTTAAGACTATTCCCCGATAATTTGTCAGTTAGAATCGTGGCGATTGAGCATTTTGCCTTATATGAGGAATGGGAATCAGTTGTCGGGCATTTGGATAAGGCGAAATCCATTATCGGGAATTCAGATAGCGAGCGCTACTCACTCTTGGCCCTTATCGATGCCGAGATTGCCCTGCGCAATGGCAATCCCGCGGCGGCTCTCCGAGTTCTCGAGAAAATGCCAAATACTGATGAACCGGAAATACTTTATCTACTTGCCCGGGCCTATCGTGATTTGTCGATGGAAGGTGAGGCTCAGGGTGCGCTGAGCCGTCTGCTTAGGATGCAAAGCGATGATGAAATAGCGATGATGCTAAAGGAAGATTATCTTATTCTCAATGCGGGCGGATTCGAGAAGCAGCGTATCGAATCGGCATCTTGGCACCTGGAGAGAGGCAGGGCTTACGAGGAAGAGTTCTTCTACAGGCGAGCCTATCACGAATACCGACGCGCCCGTTTGATAAACAAGTATAGTCCGGATGCCTGGATAGCCTACGTGGACATTCTCAGGAAGATGGGATATATGGAGCATTATGTTGATAGTCTAGGCGCAGCGCTGATGGACATCCCTCAATCCAGCTCTCAGTATTCGGTTTTAAAGGACAGGCTGGATTCATATAAGCATTCAAGGAAAGAAGGCCTGGCAGTCAGATGGGAAATTGATGATCCGTGGATTCTGCCCACTGCCGAATGGGAAGTGGCGGTCTATGTAATGCATAACGGTAATTCCCTTCCCATTCATAGTGGCGCCCAGTCCACCCTAGGCTTGTATTTTGCCGACCTTCTAGACCTCCATTCGGATATAGAGATTCCAACTGATGCTAGCGGTAGGAATCCAGTTTTGAAAATGGCGGGAGATTTCAGCCAAGCCTTCAGGGAATCACGCGATTCAAACCGTGATTACTTTGTAATTCTCCGATTTTTCGAAACTGCGCGAAGCTTCAACGCCAACGCGAATCTCTATATTGCCCGCACCGGCGAGCTGCATAGTCAGTTCAATGAGCTTCGAACCGGGCAGAATAGGGTGAGAGATGCCCTTCACCAGCTCTCAGCCGCGCTCAGCGCCAGCATTCCAAGACTAATGAGAATCGAAGAGGTGAATGGGAAGTACGTGCTTCTGAACAAGGGGACTTGGCATGGTATTGCGGCGAGCGAAACATGGATAGCCTTACGCGGCGGCTCGGGACGGCCAAGCACGGAAGAGGGCGGCATCTCCTATAAGAGGGATGATTTTCTGGGTACGGTGGAAATCAGGGAGGTCTCTGAACCACTTAGCGAGGGCATCTTTGAACGCGAGGGAGATTTCGATTTTATCGGTCCGGGGGATGAGCTTTTCCAACTGCCCGCGCCCGAAACTGAAGCAGAGGGCTTCTTTGCCCCCGATCCTGCCTTTCGGGCGCAACTGCTTGCCATACCCTAGTTTTCAGCTCTAAGTTTGGCAGCCTCATAAGAATTTATCTCTTCATTGTACTAGGCTGCGGCTCGTATACAGGCGGCCACTGTGCCTTCAATGGCCAGTTTCTGCAGGGAAAAATTGGTGGGAATTTGATAAGATGGAGAAGCTGCCAGTTTAATTCGGAATACCAGTATATCTCGAAAAATCAAATAGACCGCCTCGCATAGGCAGTTCGGATAGAATAAGATGCAATGAAGCCTATGCCAATCCGACAATCCGGATAGCGAGAGGGCGGAACAATGTCAGGAGAAGGATATGCCAATTAAAACTATTAGAGATATAGACCCGAGGGGCAGGCGAGTTCTGATTCGAGTGGATTTCAACGTTCCTCTGGAAAATGGAAGGATAGCGGACGATACCCGAATGCTTGCCGCCCTGCCGACTTTGAGATATCTTTTAGACAGGGGGGCCTCTCTTGTTCTAATGAGCCATCTCGGTAGACCCAAGGGCCAAATAAGACCCGGGCTCAGCCTATCCCTGCTGAAAGATCACTTGACTAAAATCTCTAGGGCGAAGGTTACCATGGCTCCGGATGTAATTGGAGAGGAAGTTGCCACTCTTGCCAAGAGATTGGAGCCGGGTGAAATACTGCTTCTGGAGAATACCAGGTTTTACCGCGGAGAAACCGACAATAGCGCGGAATTTTGTGCCGAATTGGCGAAACTAGGTGATGTATATGTAAATGATGCATTTGGGGCCGCCCATCGCGCTCATGCATCTACGGAGGGGATTGCGAAACTGCTCCCATCGGCAGCCGGACTGCTGATGGAAAAGGAGTGTAGTTTTCTCGATAAGATTCTTGTCAATCCACCACCACCCTTTGTGGCGCTTATAGGCGGGGCCAAGGTGTCATCCAAGATTGCCGTTCTTGAATCATTATCGGCGAATGTCTTCATTATTGCCGGAGGCATGGCCTATACTTTTTTAAGGGCGCAGGGGTATCAAGTTGGGAATTCTCTTGTGGAAACCGAGTATCTCGGCACTGCCAAGTCATTCCTGGCAAGCGCCGGGGAGAAGGGAGTGGAGGTGCTTCTTCCGCTCGATCATGTGGTGGCCAGTGAATTCAGCGCTCAGGCGACGCCTGAAAACGTTGGTGATGTAAATATTCCCGAAGGAAGAATCGCAATGGATATCGGCCCTAAAACCATCGCGACGATTGATAGATTGATTGCCGATGCCAAAACGGTGGTTTGGAATGGTCCAATGGGAGTTTTCGAATTTGAAGCCTTTGCCAAAGGAACCTTGGAAGTAGCTCGGATGCTTGCCAAATGCAGGGGTACTACGGTAGTGGGTGGCGGCGATTCTGTTGCCGCCGTTAACAAATTCAACCTAGCGGGCAGCATCGACCATGTTTCGACCGGTGGCGGGGCCTCGCTGGAATATCTCGAGGGTAAGGCACTGCCTGGAGTTTCTGTACTTAAGGAGTAGCTGTGTTGCGAAAATATCTGATATGCGGTAATTGGAAAATGAATCTGACGCCGGTTGAAGCCTCTAAACTGGCTGGATTGGTTAAGAAAATGCGTAGGGGAACGAACACTGGGGCAGTGGTGGCGCCGTCCTTTGTCTGTCTGCCTTCTGTAGCGGAAGCCTTGAAGAACTCCGAGGTTATGCTGGCGGCTCAGAATATGGCGTCTGTTGAATCAGGAGCGCATACAGGAGAAACCTCTGTGCTTATGCTAAAGGCCCTGGGAGTTAAATATGTGATTCTTGGACACAGCGAGCGGCGCAGCATATATGGCGAGACGGACTTATTGATCAATGAGAAAGTAAAACTCGCACTCAGGCACGGTTTGGCTGTTATACTCTGTATAGGGGAAACCCTGGAGGAAAGGGAGGCCGGTAGAATAGAGAGCATTTGTTTCAGGCAAATCGAAGCCGCACTTCTTGGCATCGAAGGCGCCTTGATGTCGAATCTGGTAATTGCCTATGAGCCGGTGTGGGCCATTGGCACCGGGAAGACGGCAACTCCGGCCAACGCGGAGGCCGTACATAAGGCTTGCCGAAGCAAATTAGCCGAGCTATACTCTACAACCATTGCGGATTCAACCGTGATTCAATATGGAGGCTCGGTAAAGCCGGAAAACGTGGCAGAGTTGATGGCGCAGAAGAACATTGACGGCGCCTTGGTGGGAGGAGCCTCCCTGAAGGCGGATTCCTTTGCGAAAATCCTGGCGTTTAATGCCGAAAGTGGTTAGGAGATAAATTTGGGTATTGTAGGAGCGCTTTTTCTTGTTGTTTTTGCCATCACCGCGATTCTGATAATAACCCTGGTTCTGCTTCAGGATGAGCAGGGAGAGGGCTTTGGAGGACTTTTCGGGGGGGGGGGCGGGGCCACTCCCTTCGGAGCTGTTGGCGGTAGTGTATTGGTTAAGGCCACGTCGTTTCTGGGCGTGCTGTTCATGCTCTCGTCCCTTGCAGTTGCAATTGCCTATAAGTCCGGGGATGCGGACAATGTTATCGGCGAATCCCGTGCTGCAAGCGGAACTGAACAGAACTGGTTCTTGGATCAACCGGAAGAGCCGGAAGAGCAATAGATAGGAGAATGCTCTGAGAGTTGCAGTGGTTTATTTAAACCCGAATGATTCGAAGGGATTCTACGATATTGCTAAGGGCTTAGCGAGAGGAATCGAGAGGCAGGGACATGATGTTTCGCTCGTGGACGCTCGCACAGAGGCATTGCTCACTACCTTTTCCTACATTGCCGTTGGCACGGTAGCCGTTTCAGCCTTTTCTAAAACCGTGCCCGAATCACTGGGTGTCTTCCTAAGGTCTGCCGGCCGGCTGACTGGCAAGCGGTGCTATGCCTTCGTTGGGAAAAGCGGCTTGCGGAGGAGAAGGCTCCTTGCCTCGTTGATGAGAACGATGGAAAAGGAGGGGATGTATCTTAAAACATCCGATATTCTTGGCACCGCGCTAGAGGCCGAGACTATAGGTTCTAGGCTGCGTATTGAGAAGTATCCAGTGTGACGCTATGTACTCGGCTAGGTAGAATGTCACCCTAGAGTAATGAGGTTTATATGAGAAAAAGCATCTTAACCGGGGCCTTAGCTTTTTTAGTGATTTTTACCGCGACGGCTCAGGATATGGCCGTTGCCACAGTGAGATTGGAGAGGACAGAGCCCATTTCGGACCGCCAACTCGATGAAACGATTGAGGCCATAGAGCAGCAGCAGGGCCGTTCCCTAACAATGGCAGAGAAAAAGTCTGTTTTGAACCAGCTTATAGACCAAGTTATCATATTGCAGGCGGCTGAATCAGACAGGAAGGTAAGCGTAAGCGAAGCTGAGGTTGAAGTTGCCGGAATGGAATTTCTATCGCAGCAGCTTGCGTTTTTGGGTGTCCTGCCTCCAGGCGCGATACTTACGGATAAGCAGCAGTATCATCAGGTTGTGGAAAAGCAGGGTATCAGCGTTGAGCAGTATGAGGAAACCGTGCGTAAACAATTGCTCGCCAGAAAGTATATAACCTTGAATAACGAGGAAGCTTTCAAATCGATACCCGCTGCAACCGACGAAGAGCTGAGCAATGAGTATCAGCGAAGGCTGGACGAATTTCTTGTAAAGGACTCTGTTTGGTTTAATCACATTTTCTTTGATACGAGCGATAGCAATCCAGAAGAGTCTAGGGCGAAGAACGAGAAGGCAAAGGAAGTTTATAATCGTCTGATCAATTCATCCGCAACCTTCGAAGAGCTTGTGATTTCCGAATCCGAGGACGAGGTTTCCAAGGTTAGAGGCGGAAAAATAGGCCCGGTTATGGCGGGGGACGAAGTTGCGGATCAGCTTTATGGCTCTGAATTCATAGCCAGCATCTTTTCCTTGGAAGTAGGAGAGCTTAGCAGGGTTCTAAAATCCAATGTTGGGTATCACATTGTGCAAATAACGGAGAAAAAACCGGCGCAGCTTCTGCCGAAGGACAATGAGGAAGTGAGTTCTTATTTGAAAAATGTTATCTATGCCGCTCAATATCAAAAAATATTCGAAAGGGTTACTCTAAATACGGTTGAAGAACTCAGAAAACGCGCTACTATAAGCTATTTTGGAGATTATAAATAAGCGTTCAGAATGGGTGCACGGCGACAGGCTAGGATTTGTGCATTTCAATCTCTCTATGCCTGGGAAGAATCAAAACCTCCGATCGATGAGCTGCTGAATTTTGAATGGCTCGAGTGCAAACCCAAAGAGGCCGCAGGGGCATTCGCTTCCCTTCTGGTTACAGGAACAATCGACAATATCGAAAAAATTGACGGGCAAATTAGGGAGCATCTGAAAAAATGGAGTTTCGACCGGCTTTCCAAGGTAGACTTGGCTAATCTGAGAACAAGTGTGTATGCGCTGCTTTTTCAGCAGGATATCCCACCCTCGGTTACCATTGATGAGGCCGTGGAGATAGCTAAGAAGTTTGGCTCCGACGAATCATATCGATTTGTAAACGGCGTCCTTGACGGCATTAGCAAGGCGCCTCTATCTTAATGTCTATGATTGAAGGTGGTGGCAGCCGCTTACTCAAGCTGCTAGCAATCCTATTGATACTGCTAGTCTTCGCCATTGCAGGCTCACTTTTTCTCCTTCGAAGTTCGGGTGAAGATAACTTCAATGAATTGGTTTCATCCGCAGAACTGGAACTTCAGAATGATTCGAAGTTCGAATTTAGCCGAAAATTGCTAAGGGCCTCGAGAAGAGCCGCTACTCCCGCGGATTGGAAGCAAGTTCTCTCGCTCGCCGCGAGATCAATACCGGTGGATGCTCAGCCATCCGACTACCGTCTATTCACTGTACTCGCGGGACGGGCGGCATCGGCAGAAACAGGTAATGAGGATTTCCCAGCCTACTGGCTTTGGGGCTTGCTGCGCGGAGGCAACCTCTCTAGGGTATCCAAGTATGTCCATTTGCTCTCTGGTGGAAAATGGTCCTCTTTGGCAGCCGAAATTCGACTTGAGACTCTGCCAAGAGGCTCCGACGATCGCATAAGGCGCTTTATAGGCGGAGATTATAACAGCTCCGATCCCGAACTCTTTGCCAGAGTTGCCCTGCTAACCGAATCCGCCGAGCTAAGCTTTGATGCGGCGCTCCTATATATGCTAAGCGGCAAACCCGAGAGGGCATATGATATTGCGCTTACTTTGATGGATGAAGAATCAGGCGCCCGGCGCTGGTCGGACGAGAATTTACCCATTCGCAGAAACGTATACACGGCATTGGCGGAGATTGCCTTGGATGCCGGATATAGGGATAGCGCGATCAGTTGGCTGTCTTTGCGTATCGAAGATACCCGTCGCCGGAGAGTTATCTCCTGGCGAAATCTTGGATTACTCGGCGATATTTATTGGGAAGCCTATAGCATACAGGCGAATACCGAATACCAGGATTTGGCGCGGGAAGCTTGGAGCGAGGCCTTAGAACTCGTTAGCGCCGATAACGGCAGTTTAGACGATGATTCGTGGCGTGTTTGGATAAATCTGTCTGTCCTTGAGGAAATGGTTGGCAATTTAGGACGATCGGAGGAAATTCTGAACGAGGCCCTAAATCGCTTTCCGGATAGAAGCGAGGTTAAGGCCGCTTGGGCGCGCAGGCATTTCAATTCGGAACCAGCCCTAGCTAGGCGATTAATCAGAGAGTCAGTCGAAACCGATCCCATACTTGGAATTACTGCAATCGCTATCGATCCGAAGATAATTAGCCCGCGCCTATACGCGACTAGACTTTGGGAACTTTTCGAAATTGTTACATCGGGAGAGAGCAGAGTACATGGAACAGATGCTCGAATAATCACGACATTTCTACTGGAATTCATGAGCTTAAGGAAGAATTTCTCCTCCATAGATATTGCGGTTGAGCGATATATGAGGGCTCGTCCGCATGAAACCTGGATTCTGGCATGGCGCCTTGCGGCGGATGCGGTGAGAGGAGTGGCATTGATCGATTTAATTGCCCCAAGGCAGGACGCTGCGAATTCATATGAGAGACTTAGAAAAGCGGCCCGGCTGCAAAATAGCTGGAGACTGCTTCATGATTCCGCATTGTTTGCGATTCTCGCTTCAACTAGATTATATGAAATAGCGAAAATGTATCCCGATCCCACGAATAACGGATACACCGAGCTGTTTGAGGCAGTGGCATTGGATGCTCTTGAACGCGATATCGAATCTGGGCGCATCGCCGGTGAAATACTGGTGGATCGTATTGAGCTTCTTAAGGTGAATCGAAATGATCTGGCAAAGAAGCAAGAAGACTTGCACGCGTATGGAAGAAGGGGTATCTCCATGCAAGCCCAGGCGAGCGCCGCGCTAGTACAAAAAGCCGATGAACTCCTTCAAAATGCGCTCGAAGACTTGGTGCTCGTCGAAAAGATAGCCAAAGATCTATCAAATGAAGACCGGTCGGTCTTACTCTATCTGCGAGCGATTGCCCTAAAAAAAATTGGTCAGGATATCGAGTCTCGAGATATGATGGAAGAAGCCATTGTACTGAATCCTGATAACACCCGGGCCATGGAGTTTCTAACTAAGCTTGATGATTACGATTAAGAACAGGGTGCAGCAGGATGGCATCCGCCGTTCGGCAGCTCTTCTTATGAAGACCTTTACACGGATAGGGAATCAGATATCAAGCGGTATGAGCACTTTGGATATCGATCGATTAGTTGCGGACACCATCAAAGCCGGCGGCGGTATCGCTGCCTTTTTGGGATATGGCGGTTTTCCCTCGTCTGTTTGCACCTCCGTAAATAACCAGGTTATTCATGGAATACCGAATAACGAACCCCTGCGTGATGGGGATATCGTAGGCTGCGATATCGGAGTGATGCTTGATGGTTTTTACAGCGATGCCTGCATAACCTTTGGCGTGGGAGAGCTAGGCGAAAAGGCGCGGAAACTACTTGAAGCTACCGAGCAATCCCTAGGCGCGGCGATAGCGGTTTGTAAGCCTGGTGGCCGCATAAAAGATATAGGAAAGGCTATAACCGAGTTCATCAAGCCCCATGGCTATGGTATAGTTTACAATTACTGTGGTCATGGCGTCGGAATTTCGCTCCATGAAGAACCTCAGATTCCGAACTACTATCCATCGCGGGGGTTGAACCCAAGGTTGAGGGAGGGGATGGTGCTTGCGATTGAACCCATGATTAACGCGGGAGAGCCAGAGGTTGAAGTTTTGGAAGACGGCTGGACCGTAGTAACTGCTGATGGATCCCTGAGCGCCCATTTCGAACACAGCGTTCTGATAACCGAAACGGGTACTGAGATACTGACTTTACGAGGAGATTGAAATCAATGCGAAAGCATAAAAACCTGATAATCGGATTACTGATCGGCGTGTTGGTTGGCTACAGCGCATACCTAGCGATAAGTCTGCTGAAGCCCTATGGTTCCCCTCCATACAGGGCTCTAGCGGAAAATTCCGATATTTCGGCATACGGTTCCGCTGAGATAGTTCAAGAGGCATTCAGAATCATAAGCGCCGAGGTGTCGCCAACAATCGTTGAGGTTTCCATAAGGGCGAAGGATGCGGCGGAGGAAGGCGATGATAGGGAACTACCGTGGAATGATTTTTTTCAAAACCCTTCGGAGGAGGAGAAACAGGGACCGCAATTCCGTCAGAGTGAGGGATTGGGAAGTGGAGTTATTATTGAATCCCGCGGCGATGACTACTATGTGATAACAAATTCGCACGTAATAGGAAATGCAAAGGAAATATTCGTTGAACTCAGCGATAAAAGCGTTATCACGGCCAAATTGATTGGAGTGGATAGCCGAAAAGATCTTGCTCTGCTGATGTTTACTTCTGCCGACCACGAATTGCCGGTAATCCGGATTGGGGATTCGGATAAGGTGTATGTTGGGGATTGGGTGCTGGCTTTCGGAAGTCCGTATGGCTATGAAAGCTCTGTGAGTTCCGGGATAGTGAGCGCCCTGGGGCGAAGAAATGGACCACGGGGGAACATCAATGATTTCATTCAAACAGACGCATCAATAAACCAGGGCAATTCGGGAGGCGCTCTCGTGAACATCAGGGGCGAACTCATAGGAGTGAACACCTTTATAACAACGCCAAATCGTGGGAGCATAGGCCTAGGCTTCGCCATTCCTGTGAACAATGTTAAAACTATGGTTCGTCAATTGATAGATACCGGAGAGGTAAGATATGGATGGCTTGGAGTGAGTCTTGGAGTCTACGGCAAGGAGGCCGCGGAGTCTCTGGGTTATGAGCAGGGTGAGGGCGTTCTAGTTTACCAGGTATTCGACCAGTCTCCAGCCGACAAGGCCGGCATAAAACCCGGGGATCTAATCACGGCCCTAGATGGAATCCCCTTCTCCGATACCCCCCAACTTACCTATAAAATTGGGGATAAAACTCCAGGAGATTCGGCCTTTTTCGCAATTGAGCGCTTCGGTGAGGAATTCGATATAAGCGTAATCATCGCGGAGAGAGAGGAAGAAGAATCAGTGAGGGAGCTTCATGGCAGCGCGAAGCCGGGTTTTGTTCCTTCGCCGATGACGCCCGAAATACGAGGGGCCATGGATTTGCCCGATGATATTCATGGTGTGCCGGTTGCTCAGGTATATCCTAGAACCCATGCACAGGCCATAGACCTTAGAGCTGGCGATATCATTACAGCAGTAAACAGAATTGAAGTCGATTCGCTCGAGGAACTCTATAGGGCCTATTCCGGCTCCCGGGATTATCGCTTAAGCGTGTATCGTGACGGGGAGGTGATCGAACTTCCATCGCAGCCTCCGATGAATAGGGAAGTAAAACCTTGAAAAAAGAATTTCTTCCCTACGAAGTGGTTAGAAACAATGCCCTGAAGCTTGCCAAACGAATTTTCGAGGATGGCTTTTCTCCGGATGTAATATACGTACCCCTGCGCGGGGGCGCCTACATAGGAAACGTAGTGAGCGAGTTCTTCAAACTTGTAAGCAGAAAAGGACGCCCAGTTCTCTATGCTGCCGTTGTAGCCCGCTCCTACGTTGGCATTGATGAGAGCAAAAACGTGAGAATCGATGGTTGGACCTATAACCCGAAACACCTTAGGAACGGCGACAGGGTTCTTTTTGCCGACGATATATTCGACTCCGGGAAAACAATCAACCACCTCCTTGCATCGGTATTGGACAAGGGAATACCGCGTGAAGACGTGCGAATCGCAGTTCACGATTACAAGATTCTTACATACTGCGAACCGTCCCCCATCACCCCTGATTACTGGTGCAGGAAGCATGTAATCGGCAAGCCGCAGGACAATTACTGGATTCACTATCTCAGCCATGAGCTCGAAGGTTTGACGGAAGAGGAGATTGAGGAATACTATCTTTCGGCCAGTCCTGAGTTGGCTGCCGTATTCGATTTGATTAGAGAGATATAGGCAGGCATCCTGCCGCTCGCCGCCGGCGAATCTTACTCCACTCAAGAGAGTAAACTTGATGGGCTGTTCCGAATCCTGCCCACTGCGGCAGAGCATTCTACCTGCGTGGCAGAGCCAAGAATATGAGCAATCAGAGTTTTTGGCAGGCGCTTTACTCAGACGCTAGGATGGTGATGCTATGAGTGGCAGTCGAAATGTAGCGGGATTGATTTGCGCAGTCGCAGCCTGATTCGAAAGTCTGTCTGATGTGGTGGCTACCCCTGATAGCATTGTCTATATCGATTTTGTAGTCGGTTTTAGGCTTGAAGGTTTGAGCGATCCTGTCTACAACCCTAAGTTTGGCGCCCTTCTCAATCTTGCCCATCACCGATTTTGCTACATTGTCCCAGGCCTCGGCATCAAGATAGATAGAGTCGTCAATCCAAGCGTCATTTTCCCCCGCGGAAAGAAATCGTCTATTGACTAGGCTAAATTCAATTAGATCTACCCCCTCGTCCTTTCCGGCCTCGGGTTCCCTGGTTACAATGCCTTCGATTTCGACATGGTTTTCCTCGTCGATGATGCAAATCTGATTCTCGATCAATTTTTTGGGCTCATATTTCAAGCTCCTCGTCGTTATTGATACAGCAGCAAAACTGTCACTTTTTCGAACAATGCTCAAAGGTGCCATTTCAGCTATCAGGGAGTCAAGCAAGAGCGCCCGGTGAATGTAGGACTAGGTGTGTGGATTTCGTATCACTGTGTTCACTAGATTTCGAACGACCGCCGATAAATCCGATGCAGAGCTATTCTAATCTGATGGGGGCATCGTGCAGGGTTGATCGATATTTTCCCAGCATACCGCCAGAGGAATACGGATGCCTTTATGAGAATCTCATCTATTCCCGAGCCCACAAGGGCCTATCTTCGCCTAGATTCAACTTCCAGATTCCATTGTTTCTCGTGGACGCATAAAGAGCATTGTCATGTACTGTCATTGCCGTTACTGTCGATTCGGATAATTTGCTGACATTGTAATTGATACGATCGGCAAGGGAGTAGGAAGTCCTACTGGTGTTAACAACCCACTTGGTTAAATCGTCTGCCGTAACATCGATTTCATAGTATCCAGCTCCACTTCTGTATCTATTCCCACCGATGTAGCTGCTGGTGCCAGCCAGCACCAGGTGCTTTGAATCACTCATTCCGGCCGCCTTATCTGACACATCGATAAAACTAGTAGTCCTATAACTTCCTGAAGCGCCCTCAAGGCGGTGCCAAGTAATTCCGTCCTCACTAACGAATATCGGGTAAACACCGCCTACCAGGCCGATCCCCGCTGCTATAAATGCTCCGGGGCCGGAGTGCCCTTCCCACTTTCTATCAATCCAAGTAATACCGGTGGTAGGAGTATATGAGCCGTCAATCTTTCCATCTCCCTTAGCGGCGCCATCTTCAATGAGAAGGTATCCGCCGTCCGATTCCCCGCTGCTGGCTGTTACGAGGATGGTGCCGGAGTTGTTATCCGCGACGCCTGTTACATACCTAGTTTGTAATTTCTGTTGCTCCCCAGGATTCGAGGGGTTCCAGGAATTACTGTCATTCGCAAGTTTATATAACTTGGAACCCTTGAACCCGTTGTTTTCAGAATCAATGGAGCCATAGCTTCCCTGATGATCTAGCACATTGACATAAATGCTCTCCCCGGGTTGGGGGCAGAACAATCTGATGGTTTGAAAGCTCTTGGAAGTTGAAGTCCAGCTCTTATTGAAATCGGCGTAGGTGGGGGTTGAGCCATTGAAACGGGTTAGCGCAAAAAGTCCAACCCTGTACGTATTACCACTCACGGAATACAAGGCCAGAATGATTCTACTGTCCGTGGCGGCCGCCGACTGCACACCATCCCATTCCGCTCCGCCCGCGCTTAGGCCTATGGGATTCCACTCACCACCGCTTTTGGGCTTAGCCCAAATATTGGGACCGGACACAAAGAAAAGGTGTTCTGCGGCTCCACTCACACTGAAAACAGTTCCCGCGCTTAGTCCCTTGGGGAGTTTACCCTCGTCGATTTTGCTGGAAATAGCTATGGTGGAGTAGATGCCTGCCCCCGTGCACCCGATAAGCAGCAGGTTCATGAATGCTGATAGAAAGAAAACGCCCAGCTTACGGCCGTCTTGTCTACGGCATCCTATGCTTCTATTCGCGCCTCTTTTTGTTTTAACTATCAAAAGTGGTACTCCGCAACCAATGTGATATCCATGAAGTTTGCAATGGCATTGTACTGCTTGTCTTTCGAGGCGAGCTGGGGAACGAACAAGTAGCTGAAGTCGACGCCAAAGGACCATTCCACGTTCCAATCAAAGTACAGGCCAAAGCCTGGTTTTAGCAAGAAGTCAACCTCGAATTCCTCCTTCCACGAGGCCATATTGATTCCGATTCCTAAATGCAGTGGAATCGTCATACGGCCCAGGGGGCGAAATTCGTAGGTGCCTCTCAATACTAGTGGAATCATATACAGCAGATTCCTGTTGATATCCCATTCGAAGCTACCTCCTAATTGAAGGCCCAGTTTGATATTTGGAAAGGCGTATAAGCTATATGTTAGATATCCAACTCCACCTACGGTCAGCTGGGTTTTGGTGGCGCCGCTTCCTTTCCCGCTGATATCGATATCGTGCAGCAATGTAGTGAAGAGAGGTATGATGGTGCCCGCTGCAATGGAAAAGGATTGGTCGCCTTGATATCTCTGATTGATCGCACTTTGAGGGACGAAAGGATTTTCCTCCGGCCCATCTTCTTGAGCGGTGGTTACTTCGATAAGCAATAGGGACAGAGCTATAATCAACAGCGTTTTGGGCAAGGGCAAATCCTTATCGAATAGATTGCTCGCGAATCCTAGCACGAGCCGTGAAGCTTATCAATAAGTCTATGAGCCCTGGGCCGCGCGGCTTGGAAAATCATGTTCACATAAACTAAGGAAAACCTGTAATGTAGTCTCAATGGGCGCGAAAATAATCGATGGCAGGGCAATCGCCGCCGATCTTCGAGGCAGAATAGCGAAAAAGGTAAAAAAGCTCACTCAGGAAGGCACGCGGCCGGGGCTGGGAGTTGTGCTTGTTGGGCAGGATTCAGCGAGTATATCCTATGTCAATTCCAAAGAGAAAGACTGTGAAGAGGTGAACATTTATTCTCGCGATATTCGAATTCCCGCGAATACTTCAGAGAGCGGACTGCTTGAACTTATTGATGATCTTAATCATGATTCGAGAATTCATGGAATTTTGATTCAGTTGCCGCTTCCTAAGCATATGCACGAGGAACCTGTCATCGCCTCGATTTCACCCGAGAAGGATGTTGACGGATTTCATCCCGTCAATCTAGGCAGACTGGTTCTGAACTTGAGCTGCTTTATCCCATGTACTCCATACGGAGTGATAAAGATACTGGAGGCTGAAAATATTCCCACGGAAGGAGCCGAAATTGTGCTTGTTGGAAGGAGCCGGCTAGTGGGCGCCCCTCTCGCCAATCTTCTGTTTAGGAAGGGATATGGCGGCAATGCCACTTTAACCGTGTGCCACTCGTATACTAGAAATATGGAGAAGGTTCTTAGCCGCGGGGATATTGTAATTGTCGCCGCAGGTAAACCGGGACTGATAAAGGGAAGTATGCTAAAGGAGGGCGCGGTTGTTATTGATGTTGGGATAAACCGTGTGGAGGACAGATCGAGAAAGCGGGGTTATCGCCTTGTGGGAGACGTGGATTTCGATTCCGCCGGGCAGGTGGCAGGTGCAATCACTCCCGTGCCAGGTGGCGTTGGACCACTTACACGAGCTATGCTATTATGGAACACTGCCCTTGCGGCGCAAAAATTTCATAATGGGGGAGTCTGAAATGTCCGTCTTCAAGCTAGTCTTGTTTATACTTTTGCTGTTAATAATCGGTGCCTTTATTATTTTTAACGTAGGCAATACTTCATCTATTAGCATTTGGCCAACCGAAAAGGGCACATTCAACGATGTTCCTATTTTGCTAAGTTTCTTCGTGATATACATACTAGGTTTGATTTCTGCTATTCCGTTTTTCATTGGATTCCGGTACAGAATGAGAAGGAGGAAAAAAGAAGCCGACGATTCGGCTAAAAAACCAAAGAAAGTCAAGTCTAGAGACAAGGCCCGTGTCTTGGGAGCCAAGTCGGACCATGATGAACCAGCAGACAGTGAGCAAGAGAGCGAGACCGAATAGAGCTTTCCGAATTCTCTGCATCCAATATCTTTTGGTCTGCGCCTTAGCCTTCGCTTCGGATTTGGATGATGCGCTCATCCTGGAGCAGGTAGGTGAAATTCCCACCGCGAGGCTGCTCTATGCCGAATGGTTAGAGGCAAATAGGGGGAGTCAAGAATATCCCAGCGTTCTTTTTCGCCTTGCCCTGCTCTCTGATTCAGCGCGGGATGCGCTGGACGTTTTAGATTCATATTCCATCAACCTTCCTCCGGCGCAGTCTGCCGTAGTTTTTGCGCGGATGGCAGCCTTGGAATCGCTTATCGGCCTGCCTAGAGAGGCGGCGAGGCACTATGAAATGGCTTCGAAGATAGGCGGGAGGGTTGGCGAACTGTACCTGCTCGATTCGATCAAATTAAAATTCGTTATGGGCGAATTCGCCGAACTTAGGGGAACCGCGCTCAGACTAGCGGATTACGCGGGAAAGGTTGCCGTTAGGGACGAGGCCACCGCAGTTGCAGCGCTCTCTCTGGCTCACATGGGTGATTACGAAGGCGCGTTGGCGGAGTTGTCGCGCTACTCTTCGGTATCCAGGAATATCGATTCGCCGTATTTTTGGCTGGTTCAGCTGGATATAGCTAAGTCCTATGGATATCCATCCAAAGCGACCAGCGCCTTGGCGAGCGATTTCAAGAATTCCACAATTGAATACATCGCGAGAAACAAAGTCTCTAGATGGGAAGTACCGGCCGTCCTATTAGAATCAGCCGCGGATTGAGCCGTGGCGCAGCCGGCGGCAAAGTAGGGAGCAATCCCTTAAGACGGATTAGAGCGCAATCCCACCTGGGGCGCAAGAGGTAGTCTGGGCTTCTTGAGGCAGCTGGCGCGAGTATTGCTTTATTGTGGGGCAGCGATCTGCTCGAATCTCCTGGGATTTAGGTTATTGGCCCTTGCTCCTTTCATTTTCAGTTGGGCCTGAATTAAAGAAATGGATTTGCGAGGCGGATCGCTTTTTTCCTCGTATTCTACTAACCAGTTAACTGCCTCTTCCATGGCGCCATTTTCCTTGATGTATTGGATTTGCAGTACTAATTCATCGTTCAAACTGAAGAGCGATGCAATGCCAGTGCGCACGCTGCCGTTTTCACTCCATTGTATCCTTGGCAGGTCGAATACCAGTTCGGCGCCGTTCTGGCCCTGCCAAATCCCCGTAAGCATTGAGGAGAGCGGAGCCTCCTCCACTTCCAGAGTTCTTTGGAGCTTCGGGTTCAGACGATAATAATTTCCGTCCCAGTCTGTATTCGAGTTAATTGAGATTTCATCCCAGGATTCGGCATTGATCGAGAATTCAAGCACAATGCTTGGTATTATTTCATTCTTAAGCTGGGCATATAGTCTCCTGGCGGTGGTTCTATTGCTTACTCCCCATCTGTATGCCTCTTGAATGGAGCCACTGTGAAATAGAATTTCATCCCTTTCGGGATCAAAGAACACGTAGTCCACCAGGGTTTCCGATCCGTTTTTTCGATACCAAGGACCACTTAGATATTTCTTATATTCTTCAGCATCGCCCGTGTATACATTTTTCATCCGCTCCTCGAGGATTGTGTCGAATTCCACCCGGCGAGGCGAACCGGGCTTGAAAGTGTAAGCCGCCGAGTTCCATGTCCAAGTTGTCTCAATAAAATCCAAGTTGTTCTGTGCATCTATTTCTTGAACCACAATGCTAAGGGGGGTGCTTGCATTTGCTCTATTTGCGCCCGAATCAATGTCTATATTTCCGTTTATCTTGGCGTCAAAGACTGTGATTATGTCGGTGATTCCACCGTTCTGCGGCACTGAATATATCTTTGTGATATGAAGACCCTTTTCGTCAAATCCGGATACGATTAATTCATTTCCGCCATTGCCTGTGATATCGTCCAAATTTAGAGTGATGCCGGTTAGTGTTCCGGTTTGCAGTGGAAGCCTTTTAACTACGCCGTACTGCTTCCTGGCCGGAATAACTGAGGCGATTAGAAGCTCCAAGTCCGCCTGCGGTTTATCCAGAGGAAGAACAACCAATATCTGCTCATCGGATTGCTCGGAATCTAGGTTGCCATCGACTAGGGCTACTACGCTATAGCCGATTCCAAGGTTTATCAGTACCTGACTGCCATTTTGCTTGCTGTATTCAGACGATGCCTCTTGTCTCTCGATTTCCGCCTGGCTTCCCGTGCGCGGGCTCAAGGCGCCTCCGGCGACTGGCCGCCGAGGACCCTCGCTACGCTTGCAGGAAATAGACATGAATACTAGGAAAAGAATGAATAGAAGCCCGCTTCCCGCAGTTTTCATATGAGTATTATGCGAAGTAGGGGCGCAGCAATTCAAGAAGCTTGAGTTGAATTTCCTCAAAAGACTTTGGAACATGAAATCCGCTGGCGGTTTTGTGGCCTCCCCCTCCAAAACCCTGCGCGATAGCCGCACAGTCCACTAAATCCTTTGAGCGAATGGAGCAGCGCTTATCGCCTTTTTCGTTCTCCTTGAAGAAGATGGAAACTTGAACGCAGGAGGATTGAAGCGGATAGTTCACTATCTCCTGGGCTTCCTCGTAGTGGGCTCCCGAGGCTATCAGTGTTTCGCGCGGCATTAACTGGATGGCGACATGATCGTTATGATATAGACGCAGGGTGCTCGTCACCATGGTTTGAAGTTTTAGAGAAGCCTTGGATTTCTTCGCGTAGAGGTGTGAAAATACTACATTCGGAATGGCGCCATTGCGCACCAGTATTTCAGCTATCTTGAAGGTTCTTGCCTGGGTTTTGGGGTAGGCGAAGGATCCGGTGTCGTAGACTATGCCCGCGTAGAGCGCAATGGCGATGTCGGGTGTGATTCGGACATCCATGGCCTCGATCAAGTCAAAGATCATTTCGCAGGTGGAGGAGGAGTTGGGATCGAGCCAGGCAGGATAGCCCATCTCCTTGTTTGTTGCATGGTGATCGATAATAACGATGCTTTGTCCTTTCACCGATTCATCGATTATAGGGCCAATGTTGCTTGGGTTGGTGTCCAGCAGCACTAGGGTCCAATTCTTGAAATCTTCCGGATAAGCGCCGTCGACGCCGAGGGTTTTGATGATTCTTCTTTTGTCGATGAAGTGGTATTTAGGAGGCATTCGATCGCCGTTCAATATCACCGCCTTTTTGTTCAGATCTAAAAGAGCGCTGCAAAGGGCGTATTCCGCGCCGAGGCCATCGCCGTCCGGTGTTATGTGCGTGCAGATTAGAAACCTATCGTTCTTCCTAAAAACCTCGCATATATCGTTCAAAAGCATGATGGAATCAATTATATTAAATTCCGGGATGTTTTTACCAACTAAAAAAATATATGATTGTCTTATTCCGGTGGGAGGGCGTTCCTCTCGGATGGACACTTGGAAACCAGCTCTGGATTGGGATTCGGGAACTGTAATCGAGAAAGTTGTCTCCGAGGCGATGGAGGCTGGATGCAGAGTGATTGTGCTTGGCGGCTACAATTTTGCGCGATTGCAGGGAATTCTCGGATGGAATTCCAAGCGGAGGCTGGCTGCAAAAGAAGATTGTGGAATGCCAGTTCTGCTGAAAGCGGCCGATTGGGAGCTGGGTATGGATGCAACTATCCGCTCGGGCTTGGATAGGCTGTGCGGTGAGAGGTTTTTTATAGCGCCTGGCGACATGCCTCTGATTCGCAGTGATGACTATATCAGGTTGGCAGATTTCGAAGATGGGCCGATTGTCCGTCCGGTTTTTGAGGGAAAACCGGGACATCCGGTTCTGCTCGATAGGTCTATGGCAGAGGTAATTAAAACTGCAGCGGCGGGTACGCCAATCTGGTGTCTTATGGCTAGGCATCATACCCTGCTGGCGCCTTGGGACCATGAGGGGGTGATAAGGGATTTGGATACGGTGGGCGACTATGACAGCCTTCGCTGAGATAGAGGGCAGATCCGCGCTTGGTTTACGGGTGTGCGTCCGCCTAAGTGCCTGTTTAATTCACTCCCAGTAGGCAAAGGGGGAGTAGAACGCTATGCCGCTTAGCGCCTGATCGAAAGGTTGACTCGAATAACGAGGCAAGGAACTCCCAATCGAGCTTGGCATCGTCTTTACCTTTCTTCTTCTGCTGCAACAGGTGGAGTGCTCCTTCAAGTGCAAAGAAGACATTCGCTATAGCATCTTCTCCAAAGCACCGGTTGCTCCAGAGCATTCGGCTTTTTACGAATAGCAGGAGTGTTCGAAGAAGAAGCTCATCGTCTCGATCAATCACCTTAACAATCCTGTAGAAGAGTTCCTCGTTCTTCCGAAAATCCCGAAAGCATACAACTTGAAGCAGTTCATGAACCTCGTATTCAAACTCTCTGCTCTTGGACTTGTCCTTGTATGCAACAAGCAACTCATAGAGCATTAACTCGTGGTACCGGCTATCGATACTACCGACGATATCTCTTCGAAAAAGATGGTATTACCCCTCTACGAAATGGATACTGCTGCGCGGGAAATAAGGACCTAGTGATACATCTGCGGAAAAGATGAGTTCGTTCAGGTTCATTGAAGAGACTTCCGAAGAGCTCTCTTTACCAGCTTCCTCGGTAACAAGGATTGGTCTATTGCCTATGAAGGAGTATCGAAAACCCTCGGAAGTTAGCCGAGCATTTGGGTAGCTACCATAGCTACTTAGCAGGCGAACTCGCAGTGAAATCGGCTCGTTGAAGGCGCTCCACGGCACAGGTTCGATTCCCTCATCAAAGAGTGTCTTGCGTAGTTGTGTTGTAGAAGCATTCCAGAGCATTGTAGACAGAAACTGCAAAGATGCGGGTGTTGGTTTCTTCTGACCATATTTCCTAAATAGATCAGGGATGCCCAATAGATCAATACACTGCTCTTGAAGCCTTGACGCTACTGCTTCGGTGAAAACCCCATCTCTTGAGAAGATGGAGGCATTGGATCTGAAAAAATCGATTACTCTGTTCTCTTCGTAGAAATAATTATTCAGCATGAGATATCTCTACTCCTGTGCACTGGCTACATCTTTGCGCATCCGATTGTATAGCACTCCTGATGCTTACTTGCCGCCATCTCAAGTTCTGGTTAGGCAGCCGTCAGCTCCGCCACAAGCGCCTCAAGGAGGTTCCTGGCGACCTTTCGGGAAGAGGCCAACTGCGTCTCCAACTCGTCAACCAAGGCCATCAGCTCATCTACCTTAGCTACTATACGTTTCTGTTCGGCGAGGGGTGGGAGGGGGATCGGGATACTCGCAAGTGATTTGCCAGACATATTGGATATCCCAACACCCTTTCGGAACCTATTAATATCCCCGACCAAATTTAGTTTCTCAAACACAAGCTGTACGTAATGCGGATCAATACCACCGTAGAATCGAGCCCTGTGAATGTGATTTTGAAAAGCAATGTCATAATCGAAGGGCCAGACAGCCGCGCGTCCAGCTTCACCTCCTTCGCAAATAAGGAGATCCCCTTTGGTCGCTCTGCATCGCTCCAATTCATTGTCTCGAATCAGCATCTGTTTGACTTGGTCGATTTGAAAATACCCCCAGTAGAGATTTGATGTTGTTATATAGTTTCGTAGTTCACCGCTATTGCGGCCCTTGTCCAAAGTTTTGCCAGCATTATGTTGGGCAATCTCCCCAAGGCGAATCCAAATCCAATGATCCGGGATCGAACATGCTTTCTCTTCGCTCGTGATTTCCGATTTCGTTTTGGAATGACGCTTGGATTTTGTTATACCCCTTTGGGCTTTTTCGTCCTCAATAGTACTCAATAATCCGGAAACAGGTATATCTCCTACATGAGGTTTTGAGATTCGTCCCATCATGGCAAAACGAAGTATTAACTCCCTTGTTGTTGATATCGCATCAGAGGTTAACTCGATGCTATTTAGTATCTCAGTCAGATCGCTCAGAGTCATTCGACGGTACCGTTGGAAGATAGAGCATGTAGAAGTTCTCGATTCAGCTTTGATCGTGTCTCCGCAATCTGATCAAGGAGCTTTTCATACTCAGGAAGCAGATCTTCAACCTTACCGGGACCGGTATCTAAATTGTGTGGATTTTTCAAATCAAGGTTGTAGCCATTGGCTTTGACCTCTTCGATACTGACACACCAAGCCCGCTCAGATTCCTCACGGCTACGGTAACGCCCATTCTTATCCGGTTCACCCCACCACTTCTTCTCAAGCGCGAACTCCTCGATTCGAATGGGCTTACCCTTGTTGTAGCTCTTTGCTCCCTTCGGGTAGGGGTGCTCGTAGTACCAGACGTCCTTTGTGGGCTGACCTTTGGTGAAGAACAGAAGGTTGGTTTTAATGCCGGTGTAAGGATTAAAGACACCGTTGGGAAGTCGAACGATGGTATGAAGATTACACTCACTCAAGAGCTTCTCTTTGATTCGAGTCTTCACACCCTCGCCGAAGAGCGTACCGTCCGGCAGAACAATACCGGCACGCCCACCGCGCTTAAGCACCCGCATAATCAGGACAAGGAAGAGATCGGCAGTTTCTCGGGTTCGGAAATCACTGGGGAAGTTCGTTTCGATACCATCTTCTTCCATACCACCGAAGGGCGGATTGGTCACAATAACATCCACATACTCCTTCGGTTTCCAGCCAGTGAGGGGACGTGACAGTGTATTGTCGTGGCGCACGTTAGAGGGAACATCGATACCATGGAGCATGAGGTTAGTCATACACAGTACGTGGGGGAGATGCTTCTTCTCGATGCCTGAGAAGCAGTTCTGAAGGATGGCCATGTCTTTCTCGGTCTTGGCTTGGTTACGCAGGTGATCGATGGCACAGGTGAGGAATCCCCCTGTACCACAAGCCGGATCGAAGACAGTTTCACCAAGACGTGGATTGATCTGATCCACGATGAATTGAGTCACCGCTCTGGGAGTATAAAACTCACCAGCGTTCCCGGCAGACTGAAGGTCTTTGAGGATCTTCTCATAGATATCCCCGAACATGTGGCGATCATCAGTAGCGTTGAAATCGATGCCGTTGACCTTGTTGATCACCTGCCGAAGCAGGGTGCCATTTTTCATATAGTTGTTGGCATCCTCGAAGGTCATGCGAATCAAACCGGTCACCTGATCCGTTCCAGCAGGAATGCTTTTCAGGGTTGGGAACAAGGTATTGTTGATAAAATCAAGGAGGGCATCCCCCGTGATTCCTTCCTCATTCGCCGCCCAGTTTCGCCATCGAAGATTCGAATCCAGAGGAGACGAATAGTTATCGTCGAAAAGCTCAAGCTGCGCTTCGCGGTCATCGAATATTTTCAGGAAGAAGAGCCATGCCATCTGCTCGATGCGTTGGGCGTCGCCATAGGTACCCGCATCCTTCCGCATAATGTCTTGGATTGATTTTACGAGATTGGAAATGTTGGCCACTGGGTGTTTCTCCTATGCTGCTGACGAATACAAGGCCGATTCAAGTTCACTGATCGCGGCAAGGTAGGCGTTTTTGCCCCCGAATAGTTGCACGATTTCTATCGGCGTACCGAATCCCCGAAGTGGGTCAACCTTGAGCACTTCCATCGACTCTACGGTCTGGATTCCGCTGTCGGCGTACTTGTCCAATAACGCTTCAAGAACGGCACGAGCTTGGTCACCATACTTACCGAACACATCACGCTTCTTGACCCCTTCAGCACGTTCCTGACGCGTCAGAGGAGGCTGGTCGAACGCTATATGACATATTAGATCGAAGGCATCATAGTCTCGCCCGACTTGCTCTTCAAGTTCCTCAAAGAAAACACCCTGAGCATCCAGTTGTTCTATCAGAACGTTTTTACGATCAGCAGAGTTCCAAGTCGAAAGGAAATTTCTCAGGGTAGCAAAGGAACTATGTATCTTCTTTCGTGAGTAGTCCTTGAGAGACTCAGTTATCAGGCTACCATCAGCATCAAGATACTGAACCCGCTCACTAACAACACTGACTTTTACGTCATCAACATAATAGCGATGCGGAGCTTGTGGACCATCAGCATCAGGTCCTTCAGGTGGTGGAGGGTCAAAGACAATTTCACCTTCGGGTTCTCCGTCACCACCCACAGTTGGATCATCTGGAGGCACTATACTATCGTCATCACCGGGCTCGTATATCTGTACTGGATCTCCATCGAAGTCGGGATCTGCGAACAGAGCAGTCGCCCGCTTGAAGTCTATGATCGTAAAGAAAAACTTATCGTAGTCCTCATTGATACGGGTACCCCGACCTATGATCTGCTTGAACTCTGTCATGCTGTTGATGCGTTTATCGAGAACGATCAGATGACAGGTCTGAGCATCAACACCGGTAGACATAAGCTGTGAAGTGGTCGCAATTACCGGGTAGTCAGACTCCGGGTCAATGAAGTTATCAAGCTGTGCCTTCCCCTCAGCATTGTCCCCGGTGATCCTCATGACATATTTGGCATTCTCACCGGCAAGATCAGGGTTGGCGTTGACCAACGATTGTCTCATGCGCTCGGCGTGGTCGATGTTCTCACAGAACACAATAGTCTTGGCGAAACGGTTGGTCGCTTTGAGAAACTCGGTGATCTTGGCGGCTACAAGGGTGGTACGTTTCTCAAGGACGAGATTCCTATCCATATCACGCTCGTTGTATTCCCGGTCCTCGATTTCGAAACCATACTTATCGACTTTGCCTACTTCGGGGCGCCAACCATCAAGATCCTTATCAAGCCCGATCCGGACAACTTTGTAGGGGGCAAGAAATCCATCGTTGATACCTTGCTTTAGGGAATAGGTGTAGATTGGATCACCGAAGTATTCAATGTTGGAAACGTCCTTGGTCTCCTTCGGTGTTGCTGTAAGACCAATCTGTGTGGCGGAGGTGAAATATTCCAAAACCTGCCGCCATGCTGCATCAGCGGCAGCGCTTCCTCGATGGCACTCATCGACGATTATCAGATCAAAGAAATCTGGGGAGAACTGTTTGTAAATGTTGCTGGACTCCTCTGTACCTGTAACGGCTTGGTAGAGGCTGAGGTATATCTCGTAGGACTTATCCACTGTTTGGTTGGTAATCTTCGTCATGGCCTTACCGAAAGGCTTGAAGTCATTCACCTTGGTCTGATCGGCAAGGATATTTCGGTCAACGAGGAAGAGGATTCGCTGCTTCGATCCGGACTTCCAGAGCCTCCAGATGATCTGGAAAGCCGTGTAGGTCTTGCCGGTTCCGGTCGCCATGACAAGCAAGAGACGATCCTCACCACGAACGATAGCATCCACAACTCGATTTACTGCGTTGAGCTGGTAATAGCGGGGCTTCTTGCCACTGCCATCGTCAAAGTAGTCATGGGTGACGATGGCTTTCTGGTCCTCCGTATAGCCCTTCGAGGCACAGTAGCGGCTCCATAGATCCTCGGGGCTGGGGAACTGACTAAGGGATAGTTCACGCTCAACAGGATCGGCTCCGGGTGTACGGTCGTGTTCAAGGAAGGCATCGCCGTTTGAACTATAGGCGAATGGCAAATCGAGGATCGTTGCATACTTCAGAGCCTGTTGCATTCCCGCGCCAACAGAATGGTTATTGTCCTTGGCCTCAATGACGGCGATGTGTATATTCTGCTTGTAAAAGAGGATATAGTCGGCCTTCTTGGCTTCACCACGATGGACGATCTTTCCCCGAACAATCACTCGGCCTTTCGTAAAAGAGTATTCTTCCAGTACTTGGGTCATGATGTCCCAAGACCCTGATTTCTCCCTATCGATGGCTGGAGTGATGAACTTGGTTCGGATATCTGTTTCGGTAAGTTTTTTCTTGTTCATTCTTATGCAAATACCCTCTCGTTGCTAGGGAATATCAGTAGCTTTGCTTATCCTACTCTATACCCGGACCAATCAGTTCACCTGTGTGTTCGTCGAATGCCCCAGTGCATCCTTATAGACGCCAGACTCACTTGATTCCGGCAATGTTGCTACAACTTCATAGCTGCCAGTGTCAGTGCGGAATGTGACCTGTTTCAGTTTTTGTGTTCCGATGATGCTTTGGATTCGGATCTGCTTATCATCGGAATCGAACGTTCCTCGGGTGATCATGTTTAATCTCATAGCGATCATTATACACAAGAGTTTCTAACTGATTGTATTTCTTGTTGGTTGTGGTGTCTATCCCCGGTGTGTACTGGAGCCTGACGAGATTCTACATGAAGGATCTGATTTATATACGCTCATGGTGTGGTCCTCATTCGCTGAAAGATTGATTTCTGATTCCAGATAGTGGCCCGGTCGATACTAGGATAATGAACATTCAGCTCCAATCCATCGACATAATCGAATCGAGCTTGTTGAAGGCCCAAGCATTGGCTGACGTGCTATCTAGTATCCACGATGAACCCCCGAACATAGAAAGTATCCAGATGACCGCCACCCTCATTCGTGAAAACGTGACCGCCGCCAGATCGGAGGTACTGGCCATCGATAACCGCCGAATCGAAGCCCAACGGAAGGCCAAGGAAGTCGGGGAAGAATAGCCCATAGTGCCGCCGCCAGACCCCGACCGATACCTGGGACCGGGCCGGACGGGAAGCCGCTGAGAGGCCGCTACGGAGGGCAGGCGGCAGGGGCACGATTTCTAGTAGATTATCAAGCTACCAGTGAAAACGCTTCTATCTGTACCTGCCTGAACTCATCGATGGCTGCTCGGTGACATGTACATATCCCTCGTGTGCGCGGTCTGAAATATGGCCGGTGAACATTTTGGACTTCTCTTTGCCTAGTAGACGTTCCATCTCTGATGCGAAATAGTGCCGATGGGAATGAAAGTCAATAAATCTATCTTCCCGTTGCTTCTCATCGATGCCGATGCTGGCAAGAGCACGGTGGAGCGCCTGGTCATGAGCTTCTCACCTTGTGGCCTGTTTGGTGTTCTGGGATTCCAGAAAACAAAAGAGTCATCATTGAGACCGTGGGGATTCTGTCGGGCATGAGCCATCATCAAGTCGAAAGTTTCAGGTAGTAGTAGGCCTTCACGGGTGCGGCCATTCTTGGGTGCCTTCAAGTCAACGTAATAGTTCCATGAGTGATTGATAGCAATGAATCCGTTCTCGATGTCTTTGACTCTTAGGGCCAGTATCTCACCGAGTGCAAACCGGTCTGATAGGCAACGATGCTTCCGATCCTGTTTCCATCGGTACCGGTCCAACTGCCGATAGTAAGGGTTTTGACTGTGGACTTTGGCTCATAGCCATCCCTCCTGATTCTGGTCATGAAGTTTCCTGACAAACTTCCTGACACTTGATAGAGAGAAGGCATCCGGTTTTTCCGGTAGCCATCAATAATTTGATACCCCATGAAGGGATACCCAGTAAGCGCCTGATCGGAATCGAACCGACGTCTTTAGCTTGGAAGGCTAAGGTAATACCATTATACAACAGGCGCAGGAGATGCGAAATTATAGCGTTTTCGAATTTCGTTGGTCAAGCAGGCGGGGCAGCGGCGCCGCGGCAAACGAGCATCAAAGGCAGGCGCCGAGCATTCATTTGCTGGGAGGGGAGGTTCCGGCATAACAGCCAGAGCATCGCCTCTGGAAGCCGATATCCATAAAGGCGCCAGGAGCAAGCTAGGAAGCTGTGCTTTGGGCTTGAATTCCGGATGCGCTTCGGCAATGATTTCATATGGAGCGCAGAGACATATATCTTAACATATCGCCGCTCGATCAGCGTTACTGGGCGGCGAATAGCGAACTTTTCGACTCGCTTGCAAAGTATCTGAGCGAAAGCGCCGCGGTGCGCTACATGGTTAAGGCTGAGTTGGCGCTGCTGCGGGTTTATATCAATGAATACTTGGATAAGAGGGCAGAACTTCTTGCCGCTGTGAATGAACTTGAGGATTCGATTCACCCTGAATCGGTGGAGAAAGAGGAAAGGCTGACTAATCACAATGTCAGAGCGCTAGTGAATGTTATTCAGCGGAAACTTCCGGATGAGCTTAAACCCTGGGTTCACATGGGGGCCACCTCCGCCGATGTAACTGAAACCTCAACCGCCATAAGGATTCGCGATGCGATGAGAAGGGTGGTAATCCCGTTGCTTCTGGATTTGCTTGACGCCTGCATAAGAATCACCGAGGAGGAGGCTGATACTCCCCAAGCGGGCAGAACGCACGGTCAATTGGCTGTTCCTATCACATTTGGCTTCGCGATTGCAGAATATGTTTCGCGGCTTGGACAATCCCTTGTTGAAATTGAAAAGAGAAGCAGAGGCTTGCGCGGCAAGCTGAGCGGAGCGGTTGGCGCCTACAATGCCGCCAGTCTAATTTCACTGGAACCGGAAAAGCTGGAGGCGGCCTATTTGCGCGAATTAGGGCTGAAGAGCCCCGACTATTCGAATCAACTGGTTGAACCCGAGCACCTGCTTCGCCTCCTGCTCGAATTAAACACGGCCTTTGGAATAATAGCGAATCTCGCGGACGATTTGAGGCACCTGCAGCGTTCGGAAATAGGGGAACTCAGCGAGGGTTTCGATGTGGGACAGGTAGGCTCTTCCACTATGCCTCAGAAGCGGAATCCATGGAACTGTGAACACGTAAAGAGTCTCTGGAAGGCCTTTTCACCCCGAGCGCTTACGTTTTATCTGGATCAGATTTCCGAGCATCAGCGCGATTTGACTAATTCGGCATCCGGAAGGTTTATCGCGGACTATATCGCTGGATTTGCGGCAGCAGCGGCGCGGATGCATGGAATTTTGGAGAAGCTGGTTATACGGCGCGATAGGATGGCGGAGAATCTTCGGGGCATAGGCGATGGAATTCTTGCGGAACCCTGCTATATTCTGTTGGCAGTTTCGGGTATAAGCGATGCCCACGAGAGAATCAGAGAGGCTACGCTGAGCGCTGATTTATCTAAGAGGTCATTAAGGGATGTGCTTAGGGAGGATGAGCCTGATTTATGGGAAACCCTCTCCTCGGCCTTAGAGCTGCGCCTAGGCGGGAGCGCGCGAGATTTTTTTGATAGTCCGGAGAAGTACAGGGGGCTTGCCTCCCTTAGAGCAAAGAGGATTGCAAAACGCTATGCCGAGGTTTCAGCAAGGATAAGGAGCATGGTTAATGGAACTGCTTGATGCGCTTAGTTACGATGATGTTTTACTTGCCCCTTCTTATTCCGAGGTTCTTCCAGGCGATGCGGATTTGAGAACGGAGTTGGCAAGCGGCATCAAGCTCAATGTGCCTATTCTATCTTCGGCTATGGACACTGTAACCGAGGATAAAATGGCAATTGCGCTAGCGCTCTCGGGTGGCGCCGGTGTTATACATTGGAATTTATCGCCAAAGGCGCAGGCCCGGCAGGTTTCGGGGGTTAAGAGATTTCTCAATTGGATTATCGATAACCCCGTTACGGTGGATGTTGGCGCCAACCTCGCCGAGGCTGCCGGCTTATGGATGAAACAGGAGTTACGGGTTTGCCGGTGCTGGATGCCGGCAAGTTGGTGGGAATTATAACGATTCGGGATTTGAGATTCAGCAGCAACCTCAAGCTGCTGGTTGAAGATGTGATGACTCGGGATTTGATTGTCGAAACCAGTGTTTCAACCGAGAAGGCGGCTCTTGCGAAGTTCGATGAACATCGCATTGAGAAGCTTCCGGTGGTGGATGATAGGGGGCATCTTACGGGTTTGGTTACCTTGCGCGATATGGAGAAGCATCGCGATTATCCCTCGACCGCCCTGGATAGTTCGGGATCGCTGATTGTCGGGGCTGCCGTTGGACCGCGGGATTGACGCGTTAGGCTTCCGGGTCTTGTCGATTCGGGAGTGGATTTTGCCGTGCTTGATGCGGCCCATGGGTCAACCTTGGATGTATGGGAATCCCTTAGGGAGATTAGGAGAGTGTTTAGCAATCTCTGCATTGTTGGCGGAAATGTTGCGGATAAGGATGGCGCAAGACGAATGATAGAGGCCGGCGCGGATGCGGTTAAGGTGGGAATTGGACCGGATTCGATTTGTACTACCCGTATTGTGGCTGGCGTTGGCGTTTCCCAGTTTTCGGCGGTGGTTGATGCGGTGGGAGTCTGCGATGAACTAGAGGTTCCGCTTATCGCGGATGGTGGAATCAAGTACTCTGGGGATATTGCGAAGGCTATTGGGGCCGGAGCCTCCGCTGTTATGATTGGCAATCTTTTTGCGGGACTCAAGGAGGCGCCAGGGGAGGAGGTGATTTTCGAGGGACGGATTTTCAAGTCGTATCGTGGAATGGGCAGTATTGGCGCTATCGAATCGAGCGGAGGCGATCGATACCGGATTGGCGAGGGAGAGGAAGCCGTGCCGGAGGGGGTTGAGGGGCGGGTTCCGTATCGCGGCGAAGTGGCCCCGTACTTGCATCAACTTGCAACTGGCGTGCGCAAAGCGATGGGATACACGGGTTGCGCTTCGGTTAAGCAGCTACGCAGTTATAGACGCTTTATCAGGATTAGCGCAGCTGGCCTACGCGAGAGCCATGTGCACGATGTGAACGTTACTCAGGATGCGCCAAATTACTCAAAACTCTAGCCGCGGTGAGGGTGGCGGCGGAGGTATGAATTTAGTTGTAGCCGGAAGGAAATTGGTGCATTAGACTTTTTGCTGGGAATTGTGGAGTATGAATTTAGTAGTGATTGGGGCCCAGTGGGGCGATGAGGGCAAGGGAAAGATGGTTGATTATTTCTCGGATAAGGCGGAGTTGGTGATTCGTTTCTCCGGCGGGGCGAACGCGGGCCATACAATTAAGATTGCCAACAAGACATTCGCGCTTCATCTGATTCCCGCGGGAATTATTTCTTCGGGTAAGAGTGTTGTTCTTGGCAACGGAATGGTTATCGATCCGGCATCAATGTTCGAGGAGCTGGCCGCGATAAGCGCGCAGGGCATTGAATGGGAGGGTAGGGTTTTTGTTTCCGATCGTGCCCATCTGGTTTTACCCGGATATAAGAGCGAGGATCAGAGCGTGGATGATATGCGTTCCCGTCCCATTGGAACTACCGGGCGCGGCATTGGAGTAGCCTTTGAGAAGAAGGCGTCTCGCGATGGACTTAGAGTTGCCGACCTTTGGGATTCCGTGGTTTGGGATTCTATGAGCAAATCAGAGAGGGCCTGGCTGGAACCATTCAAGGAATGGCTTGCTCCGATGAAGGTTAACCTGGCTGCCTTTATGATGGAGAACGAGGGCAAAAAGATTTTGTTCGAGGGCGCGCAGGGCACTCTGCTGGATTTAGACCATGGAACCTATCCCTATGTGTCCTCGGGCATCTCCGTGAGCTCCGGCGCCGCCATCGGCGCGTCAATTGGTCCTAGGAACATCGATAAGTGCCTGGGAATTTTCAAGGCATATCAAACCCGGGTTGGCAATGGTCCCTTTCCCACCGAGATGAAGAAGGAAGATGAGATATCACTCGCGAACAGACTCAGGGAACTTGGCCATGAATATGGAGTTACAACGGGCAGACCCCGAAGGATCGGCTACTTGGACTTAGTGGCGCTCAGATATGCTGGCTGGGTTAATAGCTTGGACGGGTTTATTTTATCGCATCTGAATCTGTATGACGGTTTTGAATCGGTTGGACTGTGCACGGCCTACGAGATTGGCGGAGAGCGAATTGATTGCTTCCCATCTTCCGCGGCAGAGCTTGAGCAGGCTGCGCCACGGATAGAGTTTTTCGATGGCTGGGATGGCAGAGTTTCGGAAGCGCGAGATTGGGAAGGGCTTCCAGGCGGGGCTAAAAAACTAGTCGAATTTATCGAGGAGTACACGGGAGTGGCGGTTCATGGTTTTTCCGTAGGACCTCTTAGAAGTGAAACTTTTATGAGGACGGATGCTTGGACCGTATCTTGATTCTGGACTTCGGCGGCCAGACTACGCAGCTAATTGGCAAGAGAATTCGCGACTTCGAGGTTTATTCGGAGATTGTACCTGGAGATTGCGACATCAAAGGACTTATCGATGGCGATGTTAAGGGGATTATTCTGTCTGGATCGCCTGATTCGGCATGGACTGTGGAGGCTCCTACCCCGGATGCACTCTCCTTGATTGCGGCCTGCCGGTTCTGGGAATTTGCTACGGTTTTCATCAGCTTGTGCTAAAAGATGGGGGTGAGGTTCGGGGTTTGGCGCATAGGGAATATGGGCGAACGCCGGTTAGCGTGCTACTCGAAGAACCCCTCTTCGATGGGATACCAGGGAATTCATGTCGTGGATGAGCCATGACGACAGTGTTCTCAAGCTCGGCGGCGGGTATGAGAAGATTGGGATAAGCAGGAATGGGGGGGTGGCCGCGGCTCGAAGCCGAAACAGGCAATTTTGGGGTGTTCAATTTCATCTGGAGGTTAGCCACTGCGAGTACGGGCTCAAACTGCTCGAGAATTTTGTTTGTGGAATTTGCCGCGCCGGCAGGGAGTGGAGTCTCGAGAATTTTGCGGAACGGGAGCGCTTGAAGTTGCAGGAAAGGGTGGGTGATAGGAATGCTCTCCTACTTGTTTCGGGTGGAGTTGATTCAACGGTTGCAGCAGCTCTGCTATTGAAATCCTTTCGCGCCGAGCGAGTGTGGCTTGTGTACATCGATACTGGTTTGATGAGAAAGGACGAGAGCGAAGAGGTTGCGGGAATTCTGCGGTCGCTTGGGGCAAGGAATATTCTACTGGTGGATGCGAGGGAGCGTTTTTTGGAGCGACTCGCGGGCGTGGCGGATACGGAGGAAAAGTGGCAAGTTATAGGAGATGTCTTCATTGAAGTTCAAAGCAGAGAGGCGCAGCGGCGCTTACCCCAGGATTATTATCTGGCTCAGGGAACCCTGTATACCGATGTTATTGAGTCTGGGGGAGGGGTTGGCGATAAGACGCATGTAATAAAGAGCCATCACAATGTGGGCGCTCCCCTGGTGCAGGCGAAGAGAAGGGCCGGGGAGATTCTTGAACCCTTGGCAAGTCTGTACAAGGACGAGGTTCGAAAACTTGAGAGTATCTTGGGGACTGGGGATGATGTTATTAGCAGGCATCCGTTCCCCGGGCCCGGCCTAGCTGTTCGGATTCTCTCGGATGTGACCGAGGAGAAATTACGGATGCTTCGCGAGGCCGATGATATCTATGCTTCCGAGCTGAAAAACTGAGGACTTCACAATAGGGTGTGGCAGGCGTTTTGTGTTTTACTGCCGCTGCGATCGGTTGGCGTTGCAGGTGATGCCCGCGAATATGGCTATGTGCTCGCTCTGCGGGCGGTACTGAGCGAGGACGGCATGAGCGCCGATGTTTTTGATTTTCCAATGGGCGATTTACTCGAGATTGCAACTAAGATTACCAATGCCGTTAGAGGCGTGGGCGGGTTGTTTATGATATCTCCTCGAAACCCCCGGCTACTATTGAATGAGAATAAGGCGTCAGCCGGGGTGGAGGTTGGCGAATCCGAGAAGCCCGGCAGGGGTGGCCGAATCTAATTGAGCCCGAGCTATCTCGAATTGCAGCCCGGGCCGCTTAGGATGCTCCTCCCACCGGATAGCCTTGCAACTGTTATTTGTGTTCTGATGCATTCCTTCAATTGGGGAAGGTGGGAGATGATGCCAATCAGCTTTCCATCCTGCCGAAGCCCGGAGATAAACTCTAGGGCCGTCTCAAGGCTATCCTCGTCCAGGGTGCCGAATCCCTCATCCAAAAACAGGGAATCGACTCGTACCTTTTTGCTGGACATTTTCGAGAGTCCGAGCGAAAGGGCCAGGCTTGCGATGAAACTCTCGCCGCCGGAAAGGTTTCTGATGGGCCTGATTTCATCTGCCTGATAAGTATCGATAACATTCGCGGCAAGCGGATTGTCCTTGTCATGAATTAGCAGATAGCGATCGCTCAGCTTAGAGAGCTGGCGGTTAGCGTGAGAAAGCAGCAATTCAAAGGTAAGCCCCTGGGCAAAATTTCGATATTTCTTACCGTCCGCGGAACCAATTAAGCCGTGCAATCTTTCCCAGCGGCCGCATTCGACTTCCTGTGCCGCAGTTTTTGCTTCCTTCTCTTCAATGCGCTTTTTTGCGGTGGCGTTCCCGGCCAGCTTGGAATTCAATTCTACTATCTTCTCGCTCGTTTGCCTAAGTGATTCCTCGAGGTTTTTTGCCACCACCTGCATCTCCTCTAGGGTGGTCCTGCTTGCTCTTTTCGATATTTCAAGGCTTAGCTGAGCTTCGCGATCCTCTTTTCTTACTCGGAGTTCCGTGAGTCTACTGTCGAGTTCTTTTTCTGCTAATCTCAGCTTATCGCGCTCATCGCTTCTTAAACGCGAGTTTTGGAAATCCACCTCGCCTGTAAATCCCGCGCGCAGCACAGCTTTGCTGAAATGGAACTCCAACTTTGCTATTTCGGAGGCTCGTTTGGCGGCGCTTTCTTCTAACGCAGTGATGCTGCTGTTAATGGCGGCGAGTTCTTCCTTGGTTGAGCTGTGCGCGTGCCGAAGCTCCTTCTCTCTAACCTCGGCCTTATTGATTATCTCATTCAAGCGGTGTTCCTCAGAGTCCACATTCTTATCGCCGAACAGTGCACTGCGCTCCTTACCGAGAGATTGGTATTCGTCTTTATGTAGCTCCAGTTCTCCTTTTTTCTTTCTTAGTCCAGTAGCTCTGGCCTCAGATACGGCGTCGAGTTTTTTGATTTCGCTCTCGGCCTTTGAAATTTCCTCCTCCAAACCGGCCTTGTTTTCAAGCGCGGCCAGCCATTTTCTCTGACGCTGCCGCAGCGAATCGACCAGAGGTCCGGCCTCTGAATCCGGAATCCTGGTAAGGCCAAGCGGGGCTAGAGCCTCCGATATACCTGCGCCTAGGATAGAGAGGTTGTTCTTTGTTCTTTCTAAGCGCTCGCTCAGCCCAAGGAGCCTTTCCTGGAGAGAGTTCCTGTCCTTTCCCATCGCTATCTCAACTTTCTCGCCCTCGGTAAGCTTCCTTTGGGTTTCCGTTTTTTTTTCTTCAAGCGATTTGATTTTGGATTCTAATTCTTCCGCCCTATTTATAATTTCCGTAAGTTTGGCTATTTCCTTATCAAGTCCGGTGGGTTTAGGCGCTCCTCCCTTTGCGAAGGGATGCCTTGTAGCGCCGCAGAGCGGGCAGGGTCTGCCATCTTCAAGTTGCTCACGCTGAACCTCCAATTCCTCAATTCTAGCCAGATAAGCCGCTTCGCGGAGTAGGTTTTCCTTCTCTGAGCGATACTCACGGAGCAATTTATCTTTGAGTGTCCTCTTCAGTTCGGACATCGATTCATCAAGCGCATTATGAACATCCTTCACCGCTTGTTTTCGTATCCCCACTACCTCGCTGTTCCGCTTTAGCGCTCCATCCTTTTCCAGCAGCGCCCTTTTAAACTCCTGTTCTTTCTTTTTTTCGCTTCCGAATTCTTGCCGCAGTGCTAAGAAGTCGTCAAGTCGTGATTCAATAAGCGTCAAACCGTCTACCAGCCATTTATCGGCTGAGTGCTCCTTTAGATATGCCGCTGTAATCTCCCGTGACTCATTTGCCCTATCGCGTCTGCGCAATTCCTGGGTTTTTAGACGCTCATCGCTTTTTATTTGAATCTCATCCTTTTTGCAGTCGCCTATGCATATGTCTATCCGCCTCTTGGCTTCCATAATTTTCTGATCGAGGGCGCGGGTTCTTATCATCGAGGGGGCAGTCCTTTGCAGCTGCGCCTTGGCGGCTTTTATCTCTTCCTCGGCAGAATTCCACATGGACCTGCTTCGCTTGTAGGTATGCTGAAGTTCCGGAAGGACTTCCCGCGCGTTTCTCATGGCCCTTGAATCAGCTTCCTGCTGTCTTCTTACTGCTGCTAGGTTTGCATAATCGCCATCCAGCTCGGCTGCCTTCATGGACAGGGTAAGGCGTTTTCGATCCGGAGCGAAGGCCCGGATTTCTAGTTGCAGATTTTCAAGCTCGCCGGAGATAGAGGATATATCCTTTTTGAGGCCCTTTATGCCTACTAGGCGTGCAATATCGGCATCAGCGCTTCTATACTTTGCGGAGAGTTCGATTTCCAGTTTTTTTTCAGCCTCCAGATTGCGCAGAATTTCTTCCTCCCGCTGGGGGTCGAGGACGGCAACCCCGGAGATTTCAGCTCGTAGAAAAATCAATTTCTCATTCTCTTCTCTCCGCTTCTCGTGAACGCAGCGGGAAATCTCCGAGTATATCTCCGTGCCGGTAATCTGCTCGAGTATCTTTGATTTTTGCTCCGTATCGGCCTTCAAGAAGGTATCGAAATCGCCCTGGGCAAGCATAATAGACCTAGTGAAGCGCTCAAAATCCATACCTGTTTTTTCTTCGATTATGCCCTGAACAAGGGACTTCTTTGTTTCGATCAGCTCTCCGGAATCCGCATGGCTTATCTCGTGCTTCGGATTCGAGAGTTTGCCATCCGCCCTGCGCCTAGCCCGATGCTGGCTCCAGTTGCAGCGATACCTGCCTAATTGGGATTCAAAGAGCAGTTCCGAGTAGCAGTCTGCGGTTTGCCTGGACATTAAATCATTGCTGCTTCCCGTCAGCTTACCCAAACGAGGCGTTGCGCCGTAAAGCGCTAAACAAATGGCGTCTAGAATCGTTGTTTTTCCAGCGCCGGTTGGTCCTGTTAAGGCAAAAACACCGCTTGATAGGTATTCCGGATTGGTGAAATCGATGAACCACTCGCCGTAGAGCGAATTGAGATTTTTGAATCGCAGCTCAAGTATCTTCATTTCTTCCTACTTTCAGTCTGCCCGGGAATCCTTTTCGCTCAGCAGTTGGAGAATTTCTCTATGCGAGGCCACTAGTCCACTTTTTTCATGGGGCGGAATTCCGGAAAGTTCCAAGCAGCTTTCGAATATCCGATGGACGTCGAGGTTTTCAAGCATTTTCTCATCTTGAATCGAAGTTAGAACTTGGTCGAAAATGGCCTTGTTCTTTATCCGTCTAATTTCCATGTATGAGCCCTTAATTGACTCATCAAGGGTTTCCCGTAGATTTCCGACCTCTTCGGCCCCCGTGTACTCTATCTCCAGCCAGGCATTGCTTTTATCCTCGCGCAGTTGATTGAGGCGCTTGAAAATTTCATCGAAGGACCCAGCGATTTTTTCCAGGGGCTGGAAGCAGGGAATGGGGACTCTGCGTATAGTGGGCGCTGCTTCGCCGAATTCGGCAATAATGACAATTTTCTCCTGGCCAGCCTCGCCGTAGCCCAGGGGAATCGGCGAGCCGCAGTAGCGCATATGCTCGGCTTCATTCACGAGCTGCGGAATGTGCAGGTGCCCAAGGGCAGCGTAGTCGATGTAGGCAGGGAAGATATCCCCGCCTACCTGAGTAAGCGAGCCAAGCTCCTTTATTTCTCCGCCGCTAATGGTTTTCCCGCCCCTAATGAATAAGTGGCCCATGGCGATTATCGGAATTTTCGGGCGGTCTTTTTCGCTTAATTCCGATTGCCTTTGCCTGGCAAGAGAGCAAACCTCCCTATAGTGCTCCCTGATTCCTTCTACCAGTTTCGCGTCCTTTTCCTCGATGCTTTCGCCAGGCTCCACAATGCGCACATCCCTATCCCGGAGGTATGGGACAGCGCAAACAACTGCCCGCGGCTTAGCCCCATCTCCATAGAGAACAATAACTTCCCCTTCGGCAGCCGGGGTTCTCAGGCCAACCACATGCACATCAAGTGCTTTTAGCAGCCCCTTCGGTGCGTCCAGAAACGAGGGGGAATCGTGATTTCCGGCAATAAGCACTATGCTACGGCAGCAGGTTCTTGAGGCCCTTAGCAGGAAATCATAGTAGAGTTCTTGCGCTCGATTGCTCGGAGCGCCGTTATCGAACACATCTCCCGCTATCAGAAGCGCATCGATGCTCTCGGCCTCTATCACGGCGCTTAGCCAATCGAGAAAACTCTTAAATTCCTCGTATCTTTTTTGTCCGTAAAGCGATCGTCCCAAATGCCAGTCTGATGTGTGTAAAATTTTCAAATTGCTGCTCCTATACTTTCCCTGATTTGAGCCAAGATGGTTTTCCGTATCCAACAGCCCGCTTTTCGAGTATTTATTCGATGCTCCATTCTTTGCAGAGCGCTTCCCCTGCCTGTAGCAGGATTGGCAGCAGCCCCTTGCAGATTGGACGGGTAGCCCGCGGAGTATTCGCTTGGCCAGCACCCGCATTCTTGGTCTGGCAGCTCTTCTCAGTGCCCAGCCGATATATCAACCGATAACTGCGCTGCGGAGTTCTTTTCCGCCTATTATTCTCCTTGCGCCTTTGCTGCTTGCAAGTGCGCCATAAAGGGCGATTTCATTCTATCTAGCCCTAAATTCCCCCACTTGCTGCTCATCTTGTAACTTTCGCGCTAATCCGATTAGTTCCGGCATAACCCGCCGCCTCGATAGCACGATTTTGGTATATTTTCATGGCCAGTTTCAACATCCCGAAAGGGATTGGGATAGTATCTTTCTTCGATCTGGTTTTGATTTCGTGGTTAATCGGTTTTCTTAGCAGTTCAGAAGCCGGGTTTTTTGCTTATTCCAGAAAATCGTAGGAGAGAATTTGAGGATTCGAAGCAGGTAGTTGGCGAGGCATGGTACTTCGACATCCCAGCTCCGCCTCCAAAACTGCCCGCATGGGAGATGCGAAAACCGGGGCCGGAAGGAAGCTCGCTATCAAACCTCCCTTGGTATACAGAAGAACCTCCTTAGCGCTTTTTGTTATTACCCGATCGGGCAGACCATCCTCATTCATTTTGGCTAGTCCGGCCTCTTTGAGTGGATTGAGCATTGCTGTGATCTTCTTTGCCTGAGTAGTTTGTTATGCTATGTTACACCACTTGGCAGGGTTCCCACTGGCACGCCCGAGATATCCGCACCAGGCTCTGAACTAGACTTTTTGCAGCCAGCCAGCAGGGAAAGCACTACTGCGCAATAAATAATGTAGAGATTCTTCATAGTAACTACGTTATAACACAGAACCTTTTCTCAAACTTTCGGGCAATACCGCGGGATGCCGCGGGCCGCCGAACTAGGCAAGAACGTTAGCTAGCTGGCGCCCAGAGATGCTCGGGTTGGGCTCTTAACCACTCAAAAGTGAGAGGGCGGGCCCATCGCGTGCTTCTTTCGGCCAGCGCTAATAGAATCACGGAGGGGCGATAGGCATCGACTATTCGAAGAGTCGGAATCCCATCTTCCGGAGGCTATGGCGCCTCTTACTCACTGCGGTCCTTCCAATTAGCACCGTAGTCCGAGGAGGTATAGATATGGCCGCTATCCACCACCGCGGCAAGATACCGCCCATCAGAGGACATCGCAATGGATTGCCAGTTTTTATTTCCCGCGATTCCAGAACCGGCAACCAAAGATGCTTAAGCTGAGCTCTTGGCCAGTTCAGAAGTTAGAGGGCGAGCGCCGGCAAAATCACGGAGGGGCGATACGCATCAACTATTCACTGCGGTCCTTCCAATTAGCACCGCAGTTCGAGGAGGTATAGATATGGTCGCCCTCTGCCGGCTCCACCGATTCGGACACCAAAAAGTCCCCGCTGTAGCCCCTTGCCTAAGATTTGCGTGCAACTCAGCAATTTCCAAGAAGGAGTCCTCCTATTTACACTCTCCTTCAGCATCAAACGGCTAGGCAGAACCCTCCGGAAGCCACATCCCTGCTTATAACCCGAGGGAGAAAACACCCCGGTTCACCAGGGCCGGATAAGCTCTCTAATCCAAGGGGCCGCCTCCCGAATTGCTCAGCCGCCATTAGTGAGCACGGCGTTGAAACCTGGTCGAAAATCGCTAACCTCACAGCCAGCCAACGTCAAGCCTGAACTTTCAGCGCTTATTTCTCCCACCTTGCCTTTATTCCAACCGCGAGCCGTGGCGTCAACCGAATAAGCTAAACAGAGAGGTTTTTTCAAATAGAGTGATGATTCAGCCCTGTGCAGCAGCGCCGACAGAGTCCAGGATAGAATCGCGCGGGCGAATTAGCCGCAAAATTCGAACGGCTTCTCATTTGCCGCCGAGGGTTCCATCAGAAAGCCCCCTATACTAAGATGATGTAGAGTGAGGGAAAATAATTCAGCTTGCAAAAAGCTCGCCCCCTGCCGAGGCCTGCTCCTTTCGGCCTTGGTATCCGGTTTCTAAGTTCTGTGAATTCTTTCACGATGCAGGTTGACATGCCTCGCAACCACGGATATTCTTCCGGCGATTTCTGTGCTTGAAGCACTGCGAATATCAGAACGTTTGCGTCTCCAATCCAACGAAGTTTGGGCAGTATTTCTTGCCGATTGAGGCGTCAGAACTTCTGGCGCCTTTTTTGTGCTTGGCGGAGGATTAAGAAAGCATGTTAGCCGGGATTCGGAGATTCGAATGAAAATTTACGGGTCGCATAATGCCTCAGGGTTTCTCGGACGGAGTTTTCAAACAATCAATGACCTCAATCGCAACGAGCGTATGTACCTCTTCGGACACGCGGGGCGGCTAAAACATGCGATTCGCACGGATAAGGCCGAGATTATGAATGAGTACAGAATAGGTAACCCGGATTCTGGACTCTACGAGATATTTCTAGAAGACAGCACTCGAACGCGGGAATCCTTCAAGAATGCCGCGGAGTTCCATCGAATCAAGTCGCTTGAACTGAACTGTAATAGCTCCTCCTTCAATAAGTTCGAAAGTTATGCGGACACGTTCGCAAACCTGATTGGTTACAACAACAGGGTCTTTGTTGTTCGAAGCCGGCTGGAAGGTGTGTGCAGGTACCTGACCCAGAGCACCGGCGAGTATATTGAACGTCAGGGCTTTCCCGAGTACGTGAGCTTCGTCAATGCGGGCGACGGTCAGCATGAGCACCCCAATCAGGAACTGCTAGACGAGTTCACCTTTCTGGAAGACCTCGACTGGTCGACCGAGTCGATCCACCTTGCTATGATCGGCGATTTGTACCATGGACGAACCGTTCACTCCAAGGTTCACGGACTCAGCCCATTCGACTCGGTTTCCATAGACCTCGTAGCTCCGCCGGAACTTGCGATGCCCGCTCACTATGTGCGGGCGATGCAGGAGCAGGGTTTTATAATCCGCGTTTTCCAATCGATTCAGGAATACATCGAGAGAGCCGATGTGGCGCCGCAGTGGTATTTCACCAGGCCCCAGATTGAACGAATGGGCGATAGAATTCTCCACAATCAGGACAGGCTTCGGGCGGCGATCACCTGCGATGTCGACACCGCAAGCCGACTTAGCGAACGCACGGTGCTTTATCATCCCCTTCCCCGGCACCGCGAGCGCCCAACTATCCCGCCATCACTGGATTCCACTAGTCTCAACGGCTGGGAACGGCAGTCGGCAAACGGCTGGTATGTTCGAATAACACTCCTCGCCCTGATTGCCGGACAAATTGAAACTGATTACGAGGGCCCGGTCGGTCCGATTCAGGATGCGGACGAGGATCCACCCTTCGTTCGGGAAATTGTGCCCACTGAGTCGAAGCCGAAACAGTATTCGGAGGGCGTTCATCCTATCATGGACGGCCTTGTTATCGATCATGTCCGCGTGGGTGAGGATGCGGAGCAGATACGCATCATATCCGCACCGTGCTTACCGTACTCAGGCTCGATGGAAAGGGAGGCGAGTGGATATCCCAAGGCATTGATGGCCGTCTTAAGGATCTCATCTTCAGGCCTGGCCACCCCGAACTCTCCGACTCCGAGATTAGACGCCTTGTCGCCGTGTCGCCCGGAGCAAGTATCAGCATGATTCGCGGGGGATCGGTTAGCCGAAAACTCAGACTTGAGATGCCGGTTCGCATCTACGACATGGAGGCCCTGATTTGCTCAAACAAGGCTTGCATTACCCACCCAATCAACCAGGAGCCTGTGCTGCCGAGCTTTCGCCGTGCCGGAAATCGATATCAATGTGAGTTCTGTGATACCGAATACGAATTCACGGAGATTTGGCGGTGAGAACGCTTATATCGCAGCTTGTCGAATTGATGTTTGAGCTAAATTCATTCCAGTTTCGACCCTCCGAACCTGTAATTTGGGCTTCCGGCGCCAGAATGCCGGTTTACAACGACAACCGCCGATTACTCTCTCACCCCCATGCGCGGAGGCTCGTAATTGACGGGATTAAAGAAATTGTGCATTCCCAGGCCGTTCAGCCCGAGGGAGTTGTGGGAACGGTCACCGGCGGAATAGTTCCTGCCGCGAGTCTTGCCGATAGGCTGACAATTCGCCTTTATTATGTAAGACCGCGGGCCAAGAGCCACGGACTAACGCGCAAGGTGGAGGGTTTTTGCGAGGGTGATTTTGGGCGCCGGGTGCTGCTGATGGACGACCTAGTGTCTACTGGCGGAAGCTCTGTGGCGGCAGCGGAAGCGATCCACACCGCCGGTTTTTCGCTATTGTACGGAATCGCTATCTTTTCTTATGGTTTTGTCGAGGCGGATCAAAACTTCGACGCAATGTCATTCCCATTCACCATGCAAGCGCTCATCACGCTAGACGATGTACTCTCGTTCGGTTCGGAATTGGGTTATTTGAAGATGCACGAGATTGAATTGCTCCGTGGATGGCAGTCTGATCCGTTCGGCTGGAGCAAGGGACAGGACGGCGGTGATTGAAGGGGGCGCGAGGTGAGCGAGGGCAGACTCTCGGAAGATATGTAGAAAGGCTGCAAGATAGCTATAAACAGGCCGGGAACCTGCTCTGCCTCGGGATCGATCCTGTAATCGAATACATCCCTGAAGTATTCGCGGGTTCAGTCCGCGAATTGATAGTTGCATATGTAACGGAAAATCTGGAAATCTTTTCATCCACGAATCTCATTCCTTCGGCGTTCAAGATGAACATCGGCTTCTTCCACTGTCTTGATCGGCCTCGCGACGGCGAATTCGAGGGTTCACTGGCCCTTGCTGGTATCCTAAATCTGCTCGCCCGTTATTTCCCGAACACCCCCCTAATCCTGGACGCGAAACGTGCGGACATTGCGAAATCATCAGCGAACTACGCTCGCGAGGCCTTTTACTCGTGGCAGGCGGATGCCCTTACCACGCCTCCATATATGGGAAGCGACTCTGTGCAGCCCCTCCTCGCCGCGGCCGATCGGGCAGGCTGGGATGCGTGGCCTCGAAGTGGTTTCCGCCGCCCGGTTTTGGATACTAGGGCCCTCAAAAAACCCTAAATGGCGTGCGCAGAGTTTTCTATAACAATTTCCACCTCAGTGAAAAACTGATTTCCCTCTACACCATGACGCTGAGTACTTATCGCGGCCGATGAAGGTCTGTAGATTCAAAACACGGTGAACATTGCCGGTTCAGAGCGGTAATCGGTCCATAGGGAGGTTTCGGGCAAATGCGAAGTGAGCAATGCTGCTATTTTCCGGCTAATGCAAAAATACCACTATAAATCTTCGCTGTCTTCTTTGAAACGGAGCACCAGATGGTCGAGATTTTTCAGGTGTATTTCTAGGGGCCGAAAACTACCCCTACTGCTCTCGACATCCTTGTCTTTAAGTTTTGGGTAAGCGCCTACAAAATAGCAGGTGACATCTCTGCCGGGATGGTCAATCAAAGATTCGATGTATTGTCGAAAGAGCTTTCTTTTACGGTAGCGTTCAATCTGTTCATTTCGAATGTAAATAGATATCTGACGGTCTTTACCTTCGAACTCAGGACGTTCCTTGAAGATGATGGAGTAATCCTTGCCATATGGTTTAATCGGCAGTTTGACATTCCCCCAGTAAATCAATCCCTCTTCATCGGTGAAATAATCGATATTTTTGAAGAAGTTTCGGTAATACTTGGTTTTATCGCCAATGGTAAGTAATGAATGCCGCAAATCTTCTTCGCTGTTCGACACCCAGGTTTCGACGACACTTTCCAGGCAGCTGGTTGTATAGGGAGAAGAATTGCCACTGTTACTGGGCGAAGCATCTAAAGTGGTTGAGGAATTGGATGTCTTTCTCCTTTTCTTCGGCTTTCCTGTGTTGCGGGGAACCGGCTGTCTTTCGAGCAGCAGTACTTCCGGATAGTTGGAGACCTTGTAACTTCTTTCAGTACCTTTTCCTTTTGATTTTTCAGAAATCTTCTTGCTACTTTCGCCCCCATAGTCACAAGCTTCCGAGTGCTTATGGTCGATCAGCAGGCGAAAGTGCGGCGTATTTTTGAATTTAACCTTGGCACAGTTGACGCCGACCAATGGCGCGTCGCAGTCTTTATCGGGGCATTTGAAGTAGGCTTTAAGGCTATCGAAGGTCTCATTTTCATCAAAGTGTAAGTCACGCACCTGATAGATCGTCAGCTCACTATCGGTTTCGCGGCAGTATGCCTGGTCTAGTGTTATCGTGGCCATAGTCTTCTCTCCATCATGCACTCTTGGTATGGCCTCTGATCATCATTGATGAAATTGGCATAAGTGTCAATAATCAGCACCGCTTCTTCGGCCATCCGTCACCTCGCATCCGCCAGTATCATCCAGGATCAGAACAGTCAGTGTCTTGCCATACTCTTCCGAGTAGATACTGTGTTCGGCCACTTTTTCATCGAACTAGATGCCCGCAGCGAGCCGGTCACCGCCCCGGACATGGAATGAAAACTGCTCTTTTGCCGCTTGGGGTTCAGGGGAACTTCGTTGAAGCCTTGTCGGGTGGCGAAATAACGACCGGTGCGAAGCCCTTGTCAGTGGATTTGGCCCAGTGCATTCTGCCTTCTTCAGAAAGAACGGCAATAGCCCGTCGTTTGGTGAAATCCAGCCATTTGAGCACCGCTGCCGTAAACGATACGCCATACCCTTTCAGCGCAGTGATTCATCAAATCGAAGCTAAGTGGCTGTCGATCGGCTTGATCGCGAAAGTCATGGTTCGGCATCAGCAGGTTGGCCGCGAAGACATTGGCCTCATGTTTGATATCGGTTTTGCCAGTATTTTTTCGAGCATGCCTCCCTGCCGTATTCGGTTCGGCCGGACGAAATCCTGTGGCGCGGGTCGCAGTCATAAAATAGGGTGAACTGATTTCAGTTCACCTTATTCAACTGATGGAGGTGGCGGGAATCGAACCCGCGTCCGGTGAGCTGGCAATAGCACATCTACAGGTTTAGTTGGCCCCTTAAGTTTTCGTTCGCGGAATGGCGGCCAACCGCCGTCCGCGCCTTATCCCGATCGGTGTCCCCAGGAAACCTCGGGCTGATACCTAGGTTAGTTCTGGTTTATGTCGGAGTTATCAGTCCTCAGAACCGCGTACTGAAGCTCCGTGACTACTAATTTACGCAGCCAGGGCGAGAGCTTCGTCGAATTCGACGATTATCTCATCTTTATTTTTGGCACTTGAATGTGCGCTAGTTTTAGGAGTTGGCGCTCCACCTGCAATACTACCTCCTAATCTCCCCGTCGAAACCGGGGCACCCCCTAGTAATTATGATGCCCCGAATGTAATTAATTGTCAAGTTTGGAAAGTGTAATCAAGAGGGAAGGGCTTAGCTGCCTTGGTGCGTATTGCGTATTAAATGCCGGCTCTTCCAACTTTAGAAATCGGAAAGGAGGGCGCCAATCATTTTTTCACCGCGCAGGCCATGAGAATAGCTATTTGAAAAGCCCTGAGCGAGAACAAGAAATGAGGACGAACCCGAGCCCTGCGGCCACCCATACATTGAAGCAGTCTGCTCGCTAGGACTCTGCTCGGATAGCATGCCGCTCCAAGCATCGAGGCCGACGGATTGATATCATACTAGTAAATTTACTAGTATAGAAATTAGAGCCACTCTAAAAGCATGTCTTAACTAGGCTGCGCTAAATTCGAGAAGCTCCGGCGCGGCCTGAAGTCTCTATATGGCAGCAGGACGTGCTTCTGATGAATTCTCATTGTTTTAGAAACTAAGCAAACTTGGCGCACAGGATGCAGCAAAGATGCCTCGCCTGGTAGATTCCCAGTTGGTAGGAACCTGCGGGAGCCACTGTCTCTCCGGCAGACGTGTTAATTCATTGATTTTTGAAATCGCGTTCGATATCGCGCTGGATATCATACGCCTTGATACTCTGACGCTTGTCAAAGAGTCTTTTACCCCGGCAGAGAGCAAGTTCAACTTTTATCCTTCCCTGGGCTAGATAGAATTTCAGGGGTATGAGGGTTATTCCCCTCTCATTGACTCTGCGTTCAAGCCTCAGAATCTCCTTTTTGTGAGCGAGCAGCCGACGAGGGCGATTGGATCTGTGATTGAATATGCTTGCGTGATCGTAAGGAGTGATATTGAAATTGCGAAGAGTAAGCTGACCACCGCTTGCTTCGATAAAGGCGTCGGAAAAATCGAACTTGGCGGCCTTGATGGACTTTACTTCGCTTCCACGGAGCTCAATACCACATTCCAGGGTATCCTCGATTGTATAGAGGAAGCGGGCCTTTCGGTTGTCTCCCAGAAGCCCGGGGCTTCTTTTTACCTTCTTCTTTTTGCCGCTCATTGGAACGGATGTTCGCACGTGCTAAGCCAGAGGTCAACAAAGGGGGGCAGCTCGCAAGCGGCCTATTTCGGCATCAGGGTGCAATAACGATGCGAAAACCAACCACGGGGCTTGTGCGATGCGCGGGCAGGCGGCCTCGGACGGCGGCAGGGTATTCGAGTTCATCATCGATGTGCGCTCCCCCGCGAACGGGGCGGCTTAGGGGAGCATAGGGGCTGCTGGGGCTTAGGAAGTTGTTTTGGCCATTTGCAGGGCGGAAGCGGCTCTCGTTGATCCGATAGGGATTGAAGCACCACTCGCGGACATTGCCGGCCATGCCAATTATGCCGATGGCCCCGCTGTCGGCAGAGTTGATTGGCCTTATACCCGCGGGGAGTTCAGAGGTGTTTTGAATAGTTTGATTCTGACGGGCGGCTAGCTCCCATTCATCTTCAGTAGGTAGACGCGCCTGACTGCCCACCAGGTATCGCCTGGTAAACCACTCGCAGTAGGCCTGGGCGGCATACCATGAAATTTCGGTAACGGGATAGCTTTCAAATCCGGCCGGGGCTAGGTTTGAAGACCAGCTTGAAAGGTAATCTTCATCGACGAGATTCTGTGACTCCAAATTTTCGATGTTTCTTACCAGCCATTCTGGATTTTCGCTTAGAAAGAGCGCGAATTGCGCGTTGGATACCTCAGTGGTGGATATCCGGAAGGCGTCGATCGCAGCCTCAATGGGGATAGCCCCCGAGCGGACCCCTCTCTCCTGGCTGGCTAGTTCAATATCGCCCAGAGGTGCGGTGATGCCCCCTACCGCGGCGAAGGCAATGCCTCCATAAACGGCAATCGAGGCAAAGGGGCCCGCACCCGCATAGAACGTCTCCGCGCCTTCAGCAATGCCTTGAGTACTCTTGCCTCTTTCCTCGGAACCCAGCAGCGGCAACCGCCTCTCATCTATCAGTTCTAGGATGGTTTCGATAGGAATGGATGAATGCGCGCTGCTACTGACTATCTGGGCTATGCTTCCCAATCCAGGAGGCGTCCCCCCGCTTTCAAGAATGAAAATCGCGCGGGCTATGTCGGCGAGATGGCGTTCGTCAATACAGATGGGCAGAGCCGCGGCTATAAAGGCTGACTTCGATTCCGCGGAGCCTCGCAGTGCATCACGCGCCGCACTGGTTAGTACGGGGGGTATCGCATACCTTTCCCGCTCAGGCCCTGTTTCCGCCCACGCGGCAAATTCCCTCACTCCTCGGGCCAGATGATTGTAATCCTTTAACGCGTCTAGAACAACGCTCAATTCCAGTCTCAATGGAAAGAGCTTGGATGCAAATATTCGCCCGCCAAAATCAATGCTCTGCCTGTGGGGTATGAAGCCGAAGCGTTCCACGCTCAATTCACGTTTCCCATGAGGCACGAAAATCGCCTTTCCCGTGGAACCAAGACGATGACCATCAACAATTACCGAGGCGTCGGGCGGGATGCTCTCAACGGTTAGCACCGTGCCGTTGCTTCTTATTCCCGGCAGGATGAGCAGCAGGAAAACGGCGAGCGTAATCAAAATCAGCCATATGAATAGAACGTATATGCGGGGGTGGATACCGAGAATTGGTTTTAGGCTTACTCTTATGTTTTCGATAGGAGTCGCTGCGCGGGGGCGTTTTGCTGTGCGCTTTTCTCGGGCGTGCATGGCGTTGATTATAGTTTCGTGGTAAAAAGGTGGTCAACGACTGATTGCACGGCCGGTGGCAGGGTGCGCAGAATAGGATGTGACGCATGAAAAAAGATAGAAATTCGAATTTTTTAGATAGCCTGCAGGGTTGGACAGAGAAAATCCTCACTAGAAGGGCGAGGAGATTGGAAAGAAAGAGGCGCAAGCACATGGGAAGGGGAATAGTGGTGGAGTGGGTCGATGCCTTTCTATGGGCGGTGATGGTGGTGCTGCTTCTCAATCAGTATCTGCTCCAGGCCTATCAGATACCCTCGGGCTCAATGCGGGATACGCTGATTGGCGGTAGGGATCCCTTTAGTGGGGAGGTGAGCAGAAGCGACAGAATTTTCGTAGACAAGGTTATTTTCGGCCCGGAGCTGCTGCCGGGCATAGGCAAGCTTCCAGGTTTCAGAGAGCCCCGGCGAGGCGAGGTGATTATTTTCGAAAACCCTGATTACGAGAGCCCCTCGCTTCTTCATGAGATTGCTCAGCGCCTGCTCTATATGGTTACGCTTTCGCTTGTGGATTTGAATAGAATCAGGGGTGGAGATACCGCCCACCAATTTCTAATAAAACGGCAGGTTGCCGTAGATGGCGACCGTGTTCTATTTCGCCGGGCAAAGCTGTACATTCAGCCAAAGGGCTGGGCTAGCCTAATTGAAGAGAAGGATTTCAAGCTGCTTGCGAATCAGGAATACGGTAATCATCTTCTGCTCGATGAGGAATACTATGACAAATTGGATGCAACTGTAGAAATGATTTATCTGGAGGGATCCGGTTTAATAGCCGATCGCACGCTTGCAGATAGGGCCTCTGCGGATTGGGTGTCTCCATTAAAGAAAACGATGCTGGATCAATACGAGATGGAACGTTTGGAGTTCGATATATATCAGACTCTCTTCCCCCACGATGAGGAGGCAGGATACGCCAGCGCTGTTTACGAACGCGGAATTTATGTACCGGAAGATTGGCTTCTGCCTCTTGGCGACAATCGGAGCGATTCATTGGATGGCCGTTACTTCGGCCCTGTTAGCTCGAAGAAAATCTTGGGGCGCGCCCTCTTCATCTACTGGCCCCTGCGGCGCATTCGCGCTATCCGATAATGCCTTCTTTCGGAACTAGGCAGTTTTACGGAGATAGAAAGAGTCTCAAACGGCACCGAGCGCGCGTTTTGAGAGTGGTGCTAGCGATATTTTTTGGATACCTCTTGCTTACAACGTTTTTTGTTGAAACCTGGAAACTGAAAACCAATTCTATGAGTCCCGGATATCCCGCGGGCTCGCGGGTCCTTGTTCATCCGTATTTGATGCGAGGAGGGGATGGAACTCCGAGGTTTTCTCCGAATAGGGGAGATTTCATTGTCTTTCGACCGCCTTATATCGAGGCGCGGCCCTGGTATCTAAGGATTGTAGATTCCCTCATTCGATTCACGACTTTTCAAACCCTGACGCTGGATTCCTTCTCTCGCGCGGATTGGGAGAATGGCTTGCTGCTAAAACGTGTGATTGCTGTTCCGGGCGATGCGATACAGATAGAGGAATCGATTGCCTACATAAGGGGCAGAGAGGAAGAATACTTCATCAGCGAATTCGAGGCTAGCGGAATTGGTTACGACATTGTATTGGAGGTTTTGCCCAGGGATTGGACTTCGGAAATGCCGCTCTCTGGAAATATGGATCTAATTGTGATGGGCGAGAATGAGTACTTCGTTCTGGGCGACAATCGCGCCGGCTCGAATGATTCTAGATACTGGGGAACCCTTACGGGCAATATGCTCTACGGGAAGGTGTTCTTCTCATATTGGCCGCCTAGCTCCTTTGGCAGAATTCAATAGTCTTTCGCTTTACCTTCACATCCCATTCTGTGTGAAGCGCTGCAGCTACTGCGATTTTTACAGCACTACCGGATTCAATAACGAGATTATAACTAGAACCTTGGATGGAATCCTTATGTCCTTGAAAAGCTCTCTTTCTGTATTAAGGCCGCGGAAGATTTCTACTATTTACATTGGCGGGGGTACTCCCAGTCTTATTCCACCCAAGGCGCTTGGCGCCTTTCTGGAAGCCTTAAATTCGATGGTGGGGGTGGTGGAGGAATTCACCATCGAAGTGAACCCGGAATCTCTCTCACGCGATTTTTTGGAGGCAGTATCGGGAAGCCATGTAAACAGGATAAGTCTTGGTGTCCAAACCTATTCGGATGAGCTTTTAACTTGGCTCGGCCGCCCCGCGGGGGCCAGCGCCGTAGATAGGGCTGAGACTTTGCTGGATAGGCTCTGGAAAAGAAGACTAAGCCGGGACTTACTGGCCGCGATTCCCTACCGCGAAGACCGGCTGAGCCGCGATATCGATAGAGCGAGTGCCGATTTCCCGGGTCATATATCAATTTATGAGCTAACCGTGGAGGAGCGAAGTCCACTGGCCGGAAATCCAAAGAGGGTCAAGGAGCTTCCGGATAAGGAAGTTGCGGCCCTGGAATGGGAATCGGCTCTTCAGCGCCTCGATGAGATTGGCTATGCCCGATACGAGGTTTCCAATTTTGCGATTCCAGGGGAGGAATCGCGACACAACCTTTCCTATTGGAGGATGCAGCCATATCTGGGCGTAGGACCTGGAGCCTTCTCAACCATTCCCAGCGGCAAGGGTTCCGCGGTTCGGCGGATCGAAACTGGCAATCTGCAAACCTGGCTTTCATCGCCGAAAGATTCCTACACGGAATCCGAGCTAGGTGTTAGGGACTTTGCATTGGAGCATTTCCTTATGGGCATGCGGGTGTCGGAGGGTATATCGGGCGAGCACTTTGGCAGAGTTTTCGGATTGGATCCGGCAAAATTAGCGCCAAGGGCCCTCTCTCGCAGAATTGCCTCGAAAGATGTGGTATCAGAGGGGGGTAGAATCAGGCCTAGCGCCCAGGGTATGGACTTCGTTGATTCGATACTGGTGGACTTTGCCCTGGAAATGGATGCTTTTCACTGGTCCAGATCTTATGACTGGCCAAGTTAATCCAACTTGACGGCCAAACTTCTACAATGGTACTGTTCCTAGGGCTTGTCGGTGAGTAATCGCTCGGTTTCGCGAGAATAGGGAGGGTTCCCTCGGAATGTCTGGCCATAGCAAATGGAGTTCGATTAAGCATAAGAAAAGCACTGCAGATGCCAAGCGTGGAAAGGTTTTTACCAAGATTGCAAGGGAACTAACTGCTGCGGCCCGCCTGGGGGGGGGCGATGAGACAATGAATCCCCGCCTGAGAACTGTTGTGGCTAGGGCGAAGGCCGCCAATATGCCGAGAGAAAATATTGGGCGAGCCATCAAGAAGGGACTGGGCAATCTGGAAGAGTCTAACTACGCTGAGCTGAGTTATGAGGCATACGCGCCGGGTGGAGTGGGTTTGATGATAGAGGCGCTTACGGACAACAAGAACAGAACAGCCGCCGATGTTCGAGCCGTACTATCCAAGAATGGGGGTCAGATGGCTTCAAATGGCTCGGTTTCATACATGTTCGATCGAAAGGGCATTATAGCTTATGAGAACGCCAAAGTGGATTTCAATGCCCTATTCGAGGCTGCCCTTGAGGCTGGGGCGGAGGATGTCGCAGAAGAAGGCGAAGTTATAGATGTGATTGCAGAACCCGGAGACTTCGTAAATGTGCTTGAATTCTTACAGAGCCTTGGGTTCGAGCAGCTTAGCGCGGAGCTAAGCCTGGTGCCAAAGAACACCGTCGCGCTTGATAATAAGGGAACCGCCAGGGTGCTGCATTTGATAGAACTGCTGGAGGATAGCGATGATATCCAGTCGGTTGCTTCCAATCTCGATATTCCGGATAATTTCGAGATGCCGTAAATGAATGGTAGGGTTCTGGGAATCGATCCTGGGTTTAGGCACATTGGGTGGGGCGTTGTTGATTCCATTGACGCCCGCTATAAGCATGTTGAGCATGGCAGTATAAGCAGCGATCGGAATGAATTGCCGGCTAGGCGCCTGCTTGTGCTGTACAACGAACTTAACGCGATTATCGATAGGCTGAGGCCGATCGCCATCGGGATAGAAACTCTTTATTTCCTGAAGAATATCTCATCGGCTATGGCTGTGGCTCAGGCTCGCGGTGTGATTTTGCTGGCCGCTGCCGAGTGGGACATGGTGGTTGGGGAATTTTCTCCGCTGGTTATCAAGCAGTCGGTAGTGGGATCGGGCAGGGCGCGAAAAACGCAGGTTCAGGAGATGGTGAAGATTCTACTGGGATTGTCCAATATACCGAAGTCCGATCATGCGGCCGATGCGCTTGCAGCCGCCATAACTTTTATCCACCATGAGGAGCTATGCTTAACAGCATCCGGGGCACGCTGACATATAAATCCGGGGATCAGGTTGGCATCGACTGCGGCAGTTTGGAATGGGCAGTAGATACTACGTCTACTTCCATTTCGCTATTTCCTCAAGTAGGCGAGGAAACCTTGGTTTACACATACCTTCACCATACCCAGGACGTGATGAGGTTGTTTGGTTTTTCCACCTTTGAAGAGCGCAGACTTTTCCTCTCTTTGAAAACCGTCAGCGGTGTTGGCGCCTCCTTGGCTAGGAAGATACTTTCGGGAACCACTCCTTCGCGTTTCCTAAGGGCCTTGGATACTGAGGATCTCTCTGTTCTGGAACGCATTCCCGGACTCGGCAAAAAAACCGCGCAAAAGATTGTGCTCCAGCTTCGCGGCTCTCTGGTTGATACGGGCGCCGCGGAAGGTGCAGTTCCCACTCAGGAGAAGGATGTTGTCAATGCGCTTGTTGCCATGGGTTTTGATTCCAAATCGGCGAGCAGGGTTGTTAGCTCCATTCTTAGAAGTACTGAGTTGGACGGCTTGAGCTCCGATGAGAAGGAGAAGGAGATTCTCCGGCGAGCGATAGTGGCGATGAGTCAGTAGGCGCTAGTGATGAATGATAGACCACTCGACCCAACTGCCGCATTTGACGAGGACGAATTGGACATGGGCGTAAGGCCGAAATTTCTAAGGGATTTTCAGGGTCAGGAAGAACTCAAGTCCAATCTTTCCATATTCATCAATGCGGCAAAGGCTCGCGGCGAGCCCCTCGACCATGTGTTTCTGAGTGGACCGCCGGGCTTGGGTAAAACCACGCTGGCCTATATCGTAGCCAATGAACTTGGAGCCGAGCTCAAGATTACCAGTGCGCCCGCAATAGAAAGGCCGAAGGATCTTGCCGGCATGCTCTCCACCATACCGAAGCATACAGTCTTTTTTATCGATGAAATCCATAGATTGAAGCCAGCGATCGAGGAAATGCTCTACATCGCAATGGAGGATTATGAGCTCGATTGGATAATAGGCCAGGGTCCGGCAGCTAGAACGGTGCGAATACCCCTGCCGCCGTTTACGCTGGTAGCCGCTACTACTAAGCCGGGAAGGGTTACAAGCCCGCTATTCTCTCGCTTCGGGATAACGATACGCATAGAGTTCTATCAAGCAATTGAATTGGAGCGGATACTGCAGCGGACGGCGGGAATTCTGAATATAGCCGTTGATAAGGATGCTTCGAGCCTGCTTGCACGATGCAGCAGGGGAACTCCGAGGGTGGCGAACCGGCTTCTCAGACGAATGCGGGATTTTGCCCAGGTTGAGGGAGTAGGATTGATTAATCGAAGTATTATCGAGTTTGGACTTGAAAGATTGAAGATTGACAATGAGGGCCTCGAGGAGCAGGATAGGAGGATTCTAGCCGCTATAATCGACAACTACGGAGGGGGACCGGTGGGGGCGGAAACGCTCGCTATAAGCATTGGAGAGGGAATTGATACCCTTGAGGATTTCTATGAGCCCTATCTCATACAGAGGGGCTTTCTGGCGCGAACCCCCCGCGGCCGTGTTGTAACGGATTTGGCGCATAAACATCTCGGACGAAAACCAGGTGCAAACCAGCCTCTTCTCATTTAATCTCCCAGACGATTTAGTAGCGAGGGTTCCATCCGAGAAGCGCGGCGATAGTCGTTTGATAGTGTGCGATAGAAACAAAAGCGGCTCCCTATTGCATACTGTGGTTGCCGAGCTTCCAAATCTCTTAAGCCCCGGCACTGTGATGGTTTTCAATGATACCAGGGTTAGGAAGGCTAGGGTATTTGCCAAAAGGCTTGATACCGAGGGTGTTTCGGAATTCCTCTTCCTACGCAAAACTCACAAGGAAGAATGGGATTGCATCGTGAACAGGATGAGAAAGAAGCGCATCGGTCAGAACTGGCTTTTCCCCGGAAACACAGTGGGCACTATTACCAATCTCCGATCGGACAATGTATGCACCATAAGGCTAAACCCAAATCCCGATGAATCCTGGTTCGAAAGCCATGGCCATATCCCGCTTCCATCTTATATCGGCAGAGCAGGCAATTGTGAAGATGAAGAGCGTTATCAGACTGTGTATGGCAGAAATACCGGCTCCGCGGCCGCTCCCACCGCTGGGCTGCACTTCACCCGAGAGACAATGAGAGCCCTGCGCGAGAAGAGCATCGATATTTGTTGGATAACCCTCCAGGTTGGGCTTGGAACCTTTGCGCCGGTAAGAGCGAGAGAGATAGAGAATCACAGCATGCGCTTCGAAAGCTACAGCATCCCCAGTGAAACTGCTAAGAAGGTTATCGCGGCCAAAAAGGATGGTAGAAAAGTGCTGGCCGTGGGAACCACGACGGTGAGAACTCTTGAAGCTTCGTGGAGCTCAGATGGACTGGCAGGCGGAGCCGGGAAGACGAATTTATTCATCTATCCTGGATACAAATTCAAGGTGGTCGATCAGCTCTTCACAAATTTTCATACGCCTAAATCCACCCTGCTTATGCTGGTGTCTGCCTTCCTGGGAAGGGAGCGTCTCTTGAACTTATACGACATTGCGATAGAGAAGAACTATCGTTTTCTTTCCTACGGAGATGCAATGCTAATCAGATAGGAAGGCAAGAAATCGTATTCTAAGGGGACCGAAAGTAGTCTAATAGGTCTCATAGTCCATTGAGGCGAACTCAGAGCGCACCCTAGCCAAACGCGAAAGATGAACCGCGATGATATCGCCATAATCAAGTTCTTCGTTTTCTATACGCAGGGCCTCGTCTTCCCAAAACTGAATCTCATCCAGATGAATCCAATTAAATCTTCGCTCTCGCGCGGCTTTGCCATATAGGCGGGCTGCTTCCCAGGATTCAAGCGCCAGTTTGTAGTAGGCCTCGGCGGTTTTGAGGCTGTCAAGATTCGCCAACTTCCACGGATAATTGTAAAAATACGCATTAAATTTATCGTATTTTGCCGCCAAGCTGAGGTATTCGTCGACAATCCGCAGATGCACATGCATCGAGAAGAGGTTCCTGTATTTCTCCCATTCGAGTTCATTCTCTATCTTTGCCAAGGCGTTAAGGGGGTTTGCAAAGGGCGAGCTTAGGGCCATTGATAAGTACCAGAGGTTTTCAGCGCCTTCCTCGGGATAGCGGTACATGTGCTGGTGATAGAGCCTATAGAACTGCTCCGCGTATTTAATCTTCCAAGCAGAAAGATCGCTTATGGGAAGTATTAAAAGGGAGAGAAAAGCTACAATGCGCTGTGCCATCTTGTATTTTATCGGTATCGATATGCCTTGGGTTCAGTTACAGTTCGGTTAGCATCAGAGCGCTTGAGACTAGCCCGGCAGCCTCAAGGCATCCTTGGTCAACGTAGCTCGCTGATAAAATTCAATACTGCGGCGCACGCTTCTTTCGGGGTTTTGAGGTAGTCGATTTCAAGGAATTTTATGCCCGAATTCCAGTATTTTTCAATCGATCGCATGTAGCTTTCAACAACCCTATGCTGCAGTTCCGCTGTTTCGAAAATATCCTTCCCGTCCCGCGCCGAAATGCGTTCCAAAGCCTGCTCCACCGGTATCTTAAGATAAATCATATGGCTCGGAAGGGGATACTCAAAGTTCAATCTATCTACCCAGTTCCAATCCACTGAAAGTGTCTGATAGGCCAGCGAAGAGAATAGATATCTATCAGTGATATAGATATACCCCGAATCCAGACTCTCTCGAATTCCATCCGCTCCGTATATGTGCTCGCGTCTATCAGCCGCGAAAAGTAGGGCTAAGGTTTTTGGGGTCAGCACATTGCGGCCTGAAAGCGCATCTCTTATCACGTCTCCGATACTTCCATTTGTCGGTTCAGCGCCAAATTGTATATTCCTGCCCGTCAAGGATTCCCTTAGCGAGTTGAGCAGGGTGGTTGTACCGGAGCCGTCGATGCCCTCGATTGCAACCAAACCCTTCCAAATATCCCTGGTTTTGCTCATTTCTAAGTCCTCATAGAAGTCAGCGCAATCTCACAGCACTAAGAGCTTCCCGGCAAGGGCGCATAGGCAATAATCCAAAGACGAGGCTTTCATAACACTCAAAATTCCTCCCTGAAGCTCCTTTAGCCGCGGGCGGAGCTATTTTTCACCCCGAGCTAGCCGCACTCGAGCCCATTCTTCCGGCTACGAATATTTTTACGATAAAATAGAACCGATGAGAACACTCAGTCCACCCCGGGCGCCTAAGCTAGTATTCTTTCTTGGGCTTCTCCTCCCGACATACGGAATTGTCCATGGACAGGCGCTCGAACTTCCGGATTTAGTAATTATCAGGGACGCGGAACCAGATATACCACTTCCCGATCAGTTTCCGGATTTAGCGGCAACCTGGAATCCCACTCCTCTGTGGCATCGACGGCAGTATAGAATTCCCGTAGAGAATTATCTAAATGCTCCAGAATCCCTGCCCGACAATTTGCCTGTTGCAGATCCAACGGTGGGCATCGGCACATTGGAATTGCTGGGAAATGTCTCATTCACGAAATTAGGACCCCTTCAACCGGGAACGTGGAGCGCCAGGCTTCTCTCGGATATCCGAGAAGGAGCCGACCTTGGCATAGGCCGCACATTCGAGAATATTGGAGAAATTAGAGGGGCTATCTTCATGCCATTTCTCAAGACAAGCGCGCGTCCCTGGTCTGGCGAGATTGGCTGGGAGAGAAGCGGGCTTTTTTCGAGCGCCGTTAGAATTGGGATGAAGGAGGGCGGAACACTCCCATATTCAGCTGCTACCTTGAATTGGGACAGGGGAATAAACCAGCCCGACAGCTACTTCATCGGATTACACTATTTCGGTTACTCACCCTATCGCCTATCCATTTTGGGCGCCGTAGACCTATTCTTTCGACTCAAGAAGAGTGATTGGTCAATAATTACAAAGATTGAAGGCGGCGTATCGCATAGCGTAGCTGATACAGGAATAAGCGGTCGGGCAGCATTTGCGATTGGCCCGAACTTACCTGGCTATGGGCTGCGCAGTGAAATTGGGGTTGATATGGCCTATGATTACCCTAGCAGAATTCGAGTAATGCCTTTCTTAGGCCTTAGCTGGTTGGTAGACGACAGTATAAGCATCTATGCTAATGCAGAGATTCTTATGAGATATCCGGATAATCTAGGGAGCCTGTTTTTCAGAGAGAGATTAATCAGCTTTGAGGCTCAGATTCCGATTCAATCCAAGTATCGCTTAGGAATCACTCAGGTAGAAAAAAAGCGAGTTAGTTATCTGTTCGAAATATCCTATGCTGAAGGGCGTTTCTGCGGAGTAGAGAACAGAATTGTCGTAGGCAGGGATGATAAGCGCGTGCGGGGGCTGGCATCGATTGGTTATAAGTTCAACAATCACCGTATTGATCTTTCAGGCAAATTGGATTTTTCCCTGCTTGGATACACCAATGTCTGGGAGGGCAAAATCGAATTGACGGGCGAGAGACTATCCTATTACATCTTCAGTGGTTCGCAAGATGCGATACTTGGTGAATTCCTCGGTGGCTCTAGGGGCAAAGAGGCTATAATAGGATTGGGATTGGACTGGAGAATCCATGAGAACTGGAGAGCTAGCGTGTCGGCATACGCGGGAATGCCATGGAATAGCCCCTCATTGAAGCTGGCCCTCGCCTGGAAGAGCAATGGAGCGGTTGATGAATGAACTGATTAGAGCAAACTGGCTAATCCTCAGTCCGATAATCTTACTATCCGTGGTTGCGCTTGGAATAATATTGGAAAGAACTGCCTTCTATTACAGAACTCGAGTTAGATCTCAAAGTGCTTTCAGAGAGGCATTGGGCAGAATAGGGAAAACACCTGTCAATCTGATACTCAAAATCCTTCCTGAAAAGGATTTGAGCCTAGAAAAAACTCTACTGGCATTCGCGCTTACAACAAGGATTAGATCGATTCCGCAGATATATAAGCAAAAACTCGAAGCTCTGAGTGAAAAATACTTAGGTAGAATGGAGCGCAATCTTCCAATCTTGAACGGCATCGGCAATGTGGCAACGCTCATGGGACTTTTCGGCACCGTGGCCGGTATGATTACCGCCTTTTCCAGAATGAGCGCAACCGGCAGCTCGGATCCATATGTTCTTGCTGGCGGCATCTCTCAGGCCCTTGTTACAACCGCCGCGGGATTAGCTGTGGCAATTCCAACAATGCTGGCGCTCCATCTGTTTGAGGCGATCGTAAATCGACATTCAGAGCTGCTGGATGAAATAGTCGCCGAATGCCTTTCGATATCAGGTTTGCAGTATGTCCCTAAGAAAGAAACTAGGAATAAGTAATAGAGGAGGATTGTTACTAACCCCTCTGATCGATATCATCTTCCTGCTCTGCCTATTCTTTGTCTTGAATACCAGCTTCCGCCAAGAAAACTATATCGAAGTTGCTCTGCCCGAATCAGATACTTCAGAGAATAAGCAGGCAGTTGGAATCATACTTACCCTGCATGAAGACGGCTCAGTATCAATTGACGGAGAGGGGGTAGAATGGGGTTTAATCGAATCGGTCTTACGGGATGAGGCTGCGAATCAGGCTGTGCGAGAGCTCGTCATACAGGGAGATGAGAGTATTGAATATGAAAGAATTATTGCCGCTCTGGATAAGGTGCGGCGAGCCGGTTTTGAAACAGTCTCGCTGCAAACAATTAGGAGAGAGCAGTGATAAAACCGATTCTGGCATCGGCGGTTCTTCATGGCTTCTTTATCACTATAATCCTGCTTGCTTCCGCGGCGCCCCATGAATCTAGTGGCTTTGTCGATAATCGAATACGAATACGAATCGATGGCAATCCGAATGTCGAAGATACCGTAGAGCCGGCAGCAATAAAGAGCAGGGTTCCTTCAAGGGATTTATCCAATACTCCTAAGGAGAGCGCACCCGATTTCGAACAAGGCAGTATAGACGATGAGTCGATTGATGATGCATTCGTGGCTTTGCTGAACTATGAACCGCTTGCATCGCCTAGGTCCGAGCCTAGTGAGCAGATACAGGGCATCGAGGTTATGGAGCCTCTAGCCGATTTCGATGAACAATCGAATCCCGAAGCATCTCCCCAGGGTTCCTGGCTGATAGACTGGGTAGGCGGAAGAGAGCGAGGAATCTTGTCATTCCCGGTTGTCGATGCAGCACAGTTTCCCAAGAAATCTGAGAAACTACTGGATGTTGTAATAAAAATCAGAGTATCACCGCAGGGTGAGGTGCTTTCCGCGGAACTTGTACCGCCTGGCTCGGGGGATACGCGGATTGATCGCTACATGCACAGACTTGCTCTTCAACTTACTCTTGAGCCATGGTTTGAGAACGGAAAAATACAAGAGGCCTATCTACGACTTCTTTTCCTAGAGGATGACCTATGAAAACAAAGTTCGAGAAAATACATCTCATACAGGCCGTCCTACTTGTTCTTGGCATTGCACTTGGCGCACTGATGCTGAATCCTCTGCAAATACAGGTCAATCGCAGAGCTGAGATTGTGAAGGAAGATATAATTAGCCGGCTGGAAGATTCACTGGGCGTCAAGATTAGCTACGAACGCGTTTCTCCGGCGCTCCTATCGACGGTTGTTATACATGATTTCAATGTTATTTTCGAGCAGGGTGATTTCAGGGCAGAAGTTGCTCGGATTTACTATAATCCCCTTCGGGCCTTAACGGGCGGCGAGCCGCTGCAATTCATCAGCAGAGTTGCGGTTGAGAACGGACATCTCAATCTCGCAGTGTCATCCAAATCACAGCGGAAGGAGAGGACGGCAAACAGAAGAATCAATGCTGCCAAGACTCTATTTGCAAGTAAGTCAGTGGAACTCTCCGGTTTATCCGCGAAAATTCGCTTTGACGACGCAATCCAATTAAATGTGAGCAACGTAAACCTAGCTTCTAATGACGAAGGCGGGATCGTCCGTTACGAGATTGCAGGAAAGGTTCACCTGAGGGGAATGGGCTCTTTGAACGAAATCGGAGAAATCCGAAGCGAAGTAGTTTCTGAGGGCAGTTTCTCTCCCACCGAGCCGTCAGTGCATGGCAGACTCGACATACTGTCGGCCGCTTCGCAGTATGTAGTTCTGCAGCCCATATCCGTGGATTTCACCTATGTAAACAGCAGACTAGCCGCCCGGCGAGTCGGCGATAACATCCCAATCGACCTGTCGATCGATTACTCCTCCGATGGCTGGGGCATAAGCGGTGAAACCGAAAAACTTGACATTACAAATATTGCGATGCCTGGCACTTCTTCGGGATGGTTAAAACCGTATTTCTCATCGATAGTCGATGGCCGATTTCAGCTCTCCGCCTCTCCGTCTTTTGATGATTTGCACTATGCGGTTGACATGGATCTACAAACGGATTTGGAAATCGAAGAGGGCGGTTATGAAACCGAATTGAAGTTTCGAGGCTCGCGGAGCAGCATGCATATAGACAAGCTACGGGTATCGTCCAAGTGGGGAGGTTTTTCTTATGCCGGAATTTTTGATATCGAGCGACTGGCTCCTGATGGATTCTTAGCCTTCAGCTTGAATGAGTCTTTGCTGGGTTATCCGGGCTTTGTGAAATTCAATCTGAATACGAGAGGGGGCGTAATCACTGCCAGGGCAGAAGAACTCGAGGCAAACGGAATTCGATTTGACGATCTCCGATTTCTTGTGATTCCTGAGGATGGTTCATTTGCTGCTTCGCTAATTGCGATACCAGAGGGCCCGGATAACTCTCAAGAGAAAATGCTGACAGTAGACCTGCTTGTGGACTCTCGCACGGAGTTGGCGATTCATGGTTTCGTTAATATGAAAGGATTTGAATCATCGCTTATAACACGTCTTATCGGCTTTAGAAGCCAGTTTAATCTGCCTTTAGACTTTCTTCTTGACATGAACGGCTCCTTCGAGGCGAACAGCAAGACCTGGTCAGCCTCTCTCGATGAAGTTGCACTTCGTCACAGGCACAATCAGAATAATGGCCTTATTATTAGCGGCAGGGCTACTCCCGAGAATTGGTCGCTCGATAGGCTTAGGGCTACTTGGAATGAATACGTAGTGGATGGAAGAGGCTATGGCGAAAGACTTGCGCAGGGTGGGTTCACCGAGGTTAGATTGCTATTTGGAGAACAGATTTTTCCTTTGACTGCTCAATGGTTTGAAGATGGAAGCCTGATTGTAGACAGTGATTTCGGATTGACGGCATACATGGGGGCCAGATCCACACATGAAAGACCCATCAAGTTTGTCGGTGACAGTATCTCGATTCCATTGTCGGACGGGCGCTTGGTAAGCTCGGTTGATATTAGGGGACAAGTGGCGGCACGCGGAGACTGGGAGCTATATATCAATCGCGCACAGCTTCTATTAGCGGGGAGATCGCAAAAATCGGATACTGCTGTTTCATTTGGCGGTAGTTTTAGCCGAGACTCTGTGATTATCCCAACGATAAGCATTTCCGATGATTATGGCGAACTTACAGGAAACGCGGTATTTGAAGCTGCAAATAACTCGCAAGACATGCTTGGTAGATTGTTTCTTGCTGGTTCCGACGATGAAAGATATCTAATCACCCTTGATAAAGTTGGAGAGATTTGGGACATAGGCTTGGATATATCGGCAGCCAGCATTGAAAGAATGGTGTCCGGACGTTTTTCCGGCGAGCTCTTTGTCGATGGCAGCTTGGGCGGCACCTTGAAGAATCCTTCAATTTCCCTGAATCTAGATAGCAATGGGATTGCTGATGGCCGGCCCTTTGAGGTGCGGGGCGCGATTTCACTTGAATCGGAACTTATGCAAATCAAAGACATCGAATACAGCCACAACGGCATAAGCCTTAGTCGAGGCCTTGTTTTACTGAATATGAAGGAAGGTTCGCTGAAATCAACGGCGGAATTCAATGCCGCATATAATCTGGTTCCAGTATCATCGGGTTTTTCTTTAGCGGTCGATTTTGGCAGATCTCTTGGTATAGCTGAGCTTCCATACTTATTCGATTCTAATTACAGGGGAACAATAGCAACTCAGGCAGTTATGTGGGATTTAGAGCCTCACCTGCCGGCTTATACATTCCATTTTTCCAAAGACGAAGATTTTTTCAGAATAGCCTCCCCAAGCAGCGACTTTCTAAATCTAACTTATTCATATGAAAACGGTGAATTGAATGTGCTTTCGGGATCGAAAATGCCTGTTGTTTCAAGGGGGAAGGGAACAATCAAGGATGGAAGCATAAACTTCTCTTTTTCCGAGCTGGCTATAGATCCGGTCCTTATCAATTACGTGATGTATAGAGATCCAATTTTGCTGCAGTACCATGTTGTCTTTCAATCAGGGAGCTTTGTTGGCGAACTAGATATAGCCGGTCCGCTGAATAACCCCGAGATTGATGGAATACTGCAAGCTGTAGACTTGAAAGTTGACACACCTTACACATACGCGAAAATCCAGCCTGCAAGCACCAACATACATTTCGAAGGTCGTCGAATCACCATAGATAGAATTTACCTTTCTGTTGGGGATGGAGTCTTATATGGCGGCGGTTTTGTTGTCCTAGATAGATTCGAAGTAGTGGAATTCGACATGACTTACGGAGCCACTTCGACATCGAGGGGGGCTGGCGTACCGGTCTACTACCCACTACTAGGCGTGAATCTAGATGGGGTTTTCACCGGTGAGGTTCATATGACAGGAGGGAATAATCGCTTCTATCTAGATGGGGATTTCACCTTCCCCAAGCTACGAGCATCACTTGGCAACTCGATAAAGCCCGTAAGTCAGATCAGAGAAAGCGTATATCCTAGCGCGGTTTTTCTAGATTTCAATTTCACTACAGGAAATAACTGCATTTTCTACCTCCCTAACGAGGAGCTGCGTATTATTCGAGCAACGGTGGAAGCTGGAGAAACTGTAAATCTGGTTTTCAGCAATGATCCGTATAATCTGTCTCTTACAGGAGATTTACCAATTAAAACGGGCGATATATTCTATTTTGATCGGGATTTCCAGATTACCGAAGGTTCGTTGAATTTTGACGAAACTTTCAGAAAATTCAATCCCATGCTTTCGTTCCGGGCAGAAACACGTGTCAAAGATGAAAGAGGTGAAGATGTCCTGATTGCATTGGTTTACAATGCGCCGGTCCTATCCGATTTCAATCCGACTATAGAAACTGTTTCTCCACGTTCGGACGTCTTATCGCTTTTTGGACAGGCAGTTGCACCTTATGCGAATTCCCAGGATAATCGGGGAACTAGCAAGATGCTGCTTGCGACAGGTGGCATATTCGGCCAAATGGGCATTGTCCAACCGATTGAGGAAGCATTGCAGGAGGGGTTGAATCTCGATATGGTCTCGATTCAAACGGACATTGTTGAAAACGCTCTGGCGGAGGGTCTCACAAGGGATGCCAATTCGGGGTTGTCAGCTAAATCCCAGAACCTAGGGCGATATCTGGATAATACAAGCATGTATCTCGGCAAGTATATAGGAAATTCACTTTTTCTCTCCGGTACCGTCTCCGCGAATTATCTTGAAAACCAGAAAATTAGTCATTTTTTCGGAGAGCTGGAATTCCGGGCATCAATCGATTTGGAAATGACAACTCCGTTTTTCAATGTTTTATGGTCTTATTCTCCAAATCCTCTAAGCAGCGAAGGTTTCGCTGTTAACAATGCGATAACCCTCAAATGGCGCTTCTCATATTAGAATTCGCGCTGCCCAAGAATGAATGAACCCAAGGATATCGGATGCGACAATATACAAGAATCCTGATTCTCTTAGTTACCCTTTCTATAAGTGTTTTTGCGCAAGAAGAGCCGTTGTACGAAGGCAAGCCAATTTCCGATATTCGATTCGAGGGGCTCAAAACGGTTTCCGAGAATGAACTTCTAGGATTGATTCGGCCCTACTTAGGGAGTGCTTATACGGACTCGCTGTCTTGGGAAATACAAAGCAAGCTCTACGCACTTGATTATTTCAACATCATCATTCCGGAACTGCGTCCGGGGCCTTCTGCTCCGGAAAGCGTAGAACTCATCTTTCAGGTTAAGGAGAAACCTCAGGTAGAGGATGTACGATTTATCGGCAATTCCAAGGTTAGTCGCGGAGTGCTGGCAAATACGGTTTTAGTTAAATCAGGAGATCTTCTCAATCCAGGCTCCCTCGGTCTCGATGAGCAAAAAATTATCGATCACTATTTGGAAAAAGGATTCATCGATGCAAGGGTAGTTGCAAGCCACTCTGTGGATGAAGCTGCGAATACGGCAAACGTTTCATTCACTATAGTCGAGGGCAATCAAACAAAAATCAGTGATATCCAATTCGTGGGGAATGATAAGCATGTTTCCGATAGAAAACTGAGAAGCTTGATGAAGACAAAGGTTCAATCGCTTTTCAGCAGGGGCCTATATGTCGAAACAAAGCTTCAAGAGGATATCAAGGCAATAGAACAGTACTATAAGGATCAAGGACTTATCGATGTGAAAATTCTGGATGTCAACAAGGAGGTTGAGTTCGATGAGAAACAGGGTGTTGGCAAGCTAGCTGTTACGATAGTGATTCAGGAAGGCGATGTATGGACATACGCCGGAATAAGCCTTGATGGGAATAGTATCTACTCGGATGCCGAACTGAAAGAAGTAATGCTGCAACAGCCCGGAGAAGTATTCCATAGTTCCAGATTTCAAACGGATGTTCAGAGAATTGAAAACCTCTACTACGAAAACGGCTACATATTCAATACCTTTGCCTACAAAGAAATCCGGCAAGACGAGCAGCGCAAAATTTCTTATGAGGTAGTAATAACCGAAAGAGATCGCGCACACATTGAAAGCATAATTATCCGTGGAAATCATAAAACAAAAAGCTACATCATTCGTAGAGAGCTTCCCCTCGAGGAAGGAGAAGTGTTTAGCAGGTCAAAAATTCTCGAAGGAGTGGGCAACCTTTACAATCTTCAGTATTTCGATGCTGTTGAACCACAGCCTTATCAGGGGGACGAAGATGGACTTATGGATTTGGTTATTGATGTAGAAGAGGGGAGGACCTCTGATATTGGTTTTGGTCTGTCCTTTTCAGGAGGTGTGGACTTCCCAATATCCGGCCAAGTCAGCTGGACCGATAGGAATTTCCTTGGCCGCGGGCAGATTATTGGCGCAAGCGCTAGTGTGTCGCCGAATGTACAAAGTGTATCGCTGAGCTTTACGGAACCTCGGATTCTGGGTTTGCGCTTGTCCGGCGGAACTGAATTTCGATGGACCCACAGTGTAAATAGACGCATAAATTTGGATTTGGATGGCAACGGCCTCCCCGATCCCTATATTACTTGGAATGAATATGATGCGGCTGGCAGGGCCGTGCCCAGCGATCATCAGATGGAATACAATTCCCATTTCTTGTCTGCCCTCTTCAATACAGGGTATACATGGGTAACTAGACTGGGTCGCCTAGGCGCTTCTACAGGACTTAGGCTCGCATGGGAATTTGTCAAATATGATTCATCCGTGCATAGACCTCATAGCAGAGGCATCAGAGAAAACCTGGAAACTTGGAAATACGATGATAGCATTTCCCTACGTGTTGCCTGGGACACAAGGGATTTGCAATTCAATCCAACTAGGGGTTTTATACTGAGCGAAACCTTCACTTTTGCCGGGATACTTCCGGTATCTCGACGGGATTATATGAAGAGCGTAACGAGATTCAATTTCAATCAGTTATTGTTCAGTGTGCCTGTGAATGACCAGGGCGGAGCCTTTCAAAGTACCCTTTACTTCAATACGGCGTTTCAAGCATTGTTTGACAAGCCGTGGGCGAATAGAATCGCGGATAGGCAGAGAGACGGTTTTTTCATTGATGGAATGTTCGTTGGAAGAGGCTGGGAGCCGCATTCCGGTTATCGATTTCTGTGGGATAACACTCTGCAATTTATTTTCCCGATTGCTCCTAATATTTTGGCCTTTGATATTTTCCTCGATGCAGTTGGCGCTTGGGTTGCAAAAGAGGGTAAATATAAAACTAGCAACGCCTTATCAAAAATGCACATCAATGATTGGCGATTTAGTCTAGGTGGAGGATTTCGATTTGCGAATCCTCAGTTTCCCATTGGTATATATCTAGTGAAGAAATTTCGGTGGAATATCGATGGGGATATCGACTGGAATCCTGAGCCGAATTTAACCGAGTTCAAGAATTGGGGAATGGATCTGGTTATAGCCTTCAAACTGGATATTTACTAGGAGCATTGTCAATGAAAAAGCTGATTATTTCGATATCGTTCACGGTTGGGTTGGTTTGTGTTTTTCGCCTTGGAGCCGAGCAAATTACCAAGGTGGCCGTTCTAGACTATGCGAGAATACTATCCACTTTTTATGTTGATTCTGCCGAGGCTAGAAGAATTGAAAATTTGAAGAAAAATTTCGCCAATGAAGTCCGTAAACTGCAAGATGAGATACAAAGCCTGGAGGAAAAAAGAATCACTGCCATAGCTCGCGGCAGCGTGAAAGATGAATTGAGTTTGGACAGTAAAATCCAGGATAAAAAGCAATACTACCAGGAATATGTCAGGATTAAAGGCAATCAGATCCAACAGGCGGTAGCGGGCTTGGATTCCAGCAATGAAATGGCTAAAGAAATCCTTGATAAAATTCAGTTTGTCGCTGAGACAAATGGGTTTAGCATTGTTTTAAACCGTTCGGATCCAAACTTACTGTGGTGGGGTTACGAGGTTGACATAACAGATTTGGTGTTACAGCAATTAATAAAAACTGAATAGACAAGATGCTTCTCAGCAACGAAAGCACGCCTATGTTCCGCCAATACGATCGGCAGAAGGAGAAATACAGGGATTCTGTACTCTTCTTCAGAATGGGTGATTTCTATGAGATGTTCAAGAGCGATGCCATAGAAGTTAGCCGGCTTTTAAATTTAACTCTAACTAAGCGGCAGGGTGTTCCTATGTGCGGTATACCTTACCATGCTGCCGATAACTACATTGCCCGGCTATTGGAGCATGGAAAGAGAATTGCCATATGCGAGCAGGTTGAGATGCCCAAAGGAAGGGGGTTGGCAAGGCGTGAGGTTGTTGAAGTTGTAACGCCGGGAACGATAATCAACGATTCTTATTTGGATAATCGAACCAATAACTATCTTGCTGCATTGGTTGGAGATAACAAAAATACCTCCCTTGCCTATGTCGACTTATCCACGGGAGAATTTCGCGCCACTGTGTTTGAGAAGGGTGCGGAAAAGGAACTACTGCGGAGAGAGATTGCACGGACTAATCCTAGGGAGATGATTGTTCAGGAAGGCTTGCTTGAATCGGATAATTACAAATTCATAGGCAATTTAGACATAGTGCTAGACCGTCAGCCCGATTGGGCGTTCGATTTGAGGCAGGCACGGGAACGGCTTCTTAAGCAGTTTCAAACAGCCAATCTAAAAGCTTTCGGCATCGGTGATGAGGAAATCTTGGCCGCGGGCGCAATACTCAACTATCTAGATGATAAGCATAAAGGAATCCTACCCCATATCCGCTCGATTGAAATTTTCGGTGAGAGTAGCGCTGTTGGATTGGATGAATCGACAATCAGAAATTTGGAAATAGTTAAGAATTTGCACGACGGCGGCAGTGCTTTTACCCTGCTTGAAACATTGGATCATACAAAGACTTCTTTGGGAGCGAGAAAGCTTAGACGGAGGATGCTGCAGCCCTTCCCGGAGCTTAGAAGCATAACTTCGCATCATGAGCGAGTAGAGAGGCTATACCGCAATCAAACTACACTCGCTGGATTACGTGAATTGCTCTCTGGAATTTTGGACCTAGAACGACTGTCGGCTAGGATTGCGATGGACAAGGCCCATGCCAAGGATCTTATCGCGGTACGGAATTCACTGACCAAGGCATTTGGAATACGAAGTACTGTGGATGATTCTCTGCTGGACGATGGCCAGGGCAATCTGGAAATGCATTTCAGCTCTCTTCTTGCCTTGGCGGAAATGCTTGGTAATTCGCTGATGGAGGAACCGTCAATTCTTTTAACAGAGGGTCGGCTAATAAAAGAGGGCTGGGATAATAAGCTTGATGAAATGAGGCGAAAGAACGACAACGGTGAGAGAATACTAAAAGACTATGCCGCGGAAGAAAAGGCTGCTAGCGGAATCAGCTCAATCAAACTGAAGTACAATCGAATAATCGGGTATTTTTTTGAGGTGAGCAAGGGACAGTCGAATAGGGTTCCGGAGAGATTCAGGAAGAGACAAACTCTGGCGCAATGCGAGAGATTTACAACCGAGAAGCTTGGAGAGCTCGAAGCTGAAATCAATAGTGTGAAGGAAAGATTGATTGAATATGAACAGGAGCTTTTTCTCGGCATAAGGGAAGATGCAAAAAGATATGTTCCCGAGCTACTTCGATTAGCGGGCATTATTTCAGATATTGATGTTGTTCAATCCCATGCTCATGCTGCAACCGAGTATGGATATGTTCGCCCGCGCATGATCGAAGCCGCTCGAATCGAGATTAAGAACGGGCGTCATCCAATTATCGAATGTCATATGCCACACGGCTCATTCGTGCCGAACAGTATTTCCGTAGATAGCGAGGAAATATCCTTTGCTCTTATTACGGGTCCAAATATGGCCGGGAAGTCGACAATCCTGCGCCAGGTTGCACTGATAACGCTAATGGCGCATGCGGGGAGCTTTGTGCCGGCAGAATCCGCTTTGATTGGATTAGTAGACAAGATTTATTGCAGGGTTGGAGCAACCGACAATCTGGCGAGAGGAGAATCCACCTTCCTTGTAGAGATGAATGAGACGGCGAATATCCTTAGGAATGCAAGTAACCGGAGCCTTGTAATAATGGATGAGGTTGGGAGCGGTACCGGAACGGCGGATGGACTGGCCATTGCAAAGGCCGTGTGCGAATATCTCCTCACCCGAATAACGCCAAGGACGCTTTTTGCGACTCATTATCGAGAGTTGACAAAGTTCGAGCATCCGCATTTGATCAATTTTTCAATGGCCGTAGATGAAGAAAATGGACGGCTGGTATTCCCTAAAACCCTTGTGCCGGGTCCGGCGGAAGCCTCTTATGGTATTCATGTCGGCTCTATGGCGGGTCTCCCGGAGTCGGTGGTGGAGAGAGCGCAGGAGTTGCTGCTTTCTCAGGAGGGTGGGAGAAACGAACCGCGCCCATTGGCGAAAACCACGGGGAAGGTTGTGCAGGTTTCACTGTTTGACAGCAGAGAGGCGATACTGGAAAAACTTAGGGATTTGGACATAGACAATTTGACACCCATGGAGTCTTTGCAGATTCTGTCGAAATGGCAGAAAGAATTGGATTTGGCTAATTAGTTTCAAGTATGGGAATCAAGTTCATGGTTATTGCGATTAGTGACTATCGCGAATTGTGCTTGTCCATTATGCGGCGCCGATTCACCCGCTTATTTTGAACCCTGTGCCGACTGCAGCAGCAAGATTTTTCAATTTGATCCGGATGCCTGCGAGTACTGTGGCGTTGATTTAGCCGGAAGCAGCAATCCATGCCTCGAGTGCCGAAGTAACCCTCCCACTCTGGATGCATTTCGAACCCTTGGGGATTGGAGCGGACCCCTGCGTGAATGGCTTTCTGCCTTCAAGTATGGAGGAGATACAAGGATGGCCCGCTGGCTCTCGGACAAGCTTCTTGAAATCTATAACGAGAACTGGACTGGAATTCCCATTGTGCCGGTCCCTCCCCGAAGAGCGCGCATTTTTCACAGCGGAATAGACCCGGTAAATGAGATAGCACGCTGGATGAGAAAGAGGGGGATCAAGATTCTGAAATTGCTAAAACGCAGGGGCAACCAGACTCAGAAGTCTCTGAATCGCTTTGAGCGTTTGCAGGCATCAGCGCTTAAATATGAGCTTAAATCGAAGATTGAGTCCACTGAGATAGTTGTTCTGGACGATGTAAGTACAACAGGCGCAACTCTAAACACATGCGCCGGTGTACTTAAGTTCGCGGGGGCAGAAAGGGTTTATGGACTAGCAGTTTGTAAGGATTGATCCTAAGCCGCTTGACTATTACTTGCCAAGCCTGCTAGAATCGAGTGTTCAGTGTTGCTTCTTCATGAGGTCCCGCTTGGCGGCTTCTTTTTTTAGCTCAGATTCTTAGGTAATTATGCGGACGAAGCCTGAACTGGAAGAGTACATCGTTGAGATTACGAACCGAATGGCATTTACTCTTGTCGAAATGTCCATTGAGCAGCGCAGAAGGGGCGTAAAAGTAAATCTTGTGCTTCACAAGAAAGGAGGGATTAGCCTCAATGACCTCACTAGAGCCCAAAAAATACTTCGTCCGAGGCTTGAAATAGAGTTTGACAGGGAAAATCTTACAGTGGAAATCTCATCGCCTGGCTCATCTCGCGTTATAAAGCATCCTCGTGAATATGAAATTTTCCGTGGAAAACAAGCGAAATTATTGTATGAAGGACGATGGATTAATGGGACGCTCAAGGAAGCCGATAGCTGGAATGTCGTAATTACATCGGAAAACGGTGAACTCGCAATTCCAATAGAACAAATCAAAAAGGCTAAGCTATGCGGCTAGCAGTGAGTGAGGTGTGTTGAAATGTCTTCCGATTTTGCCGACCTGGTAAAAATGATACAATCCGAAAGAGGAATCACCGAAGACTTGGTTTTGACCACAGTCGAGGAATTTTTGATTGCTGCATATAAAAAAACCTTTGGAACATCTGAAAATGCGGTTGTCAAGTTTCTGGAGTCCGGAACTGAGGTTTCAGTCTTTGCAAGAAAGGTCATAGTCGAGAATGATGACCTATACAATCCGGTAACGGAGATTGAACTTTCGGAAGCTCTGGAGCTGAATGAAGACTGTGAAATTGGCGATGAGTTATTGATTGAGATAGATCCCAAGGATTTTGATCGAGGAGCGATTGGAACCGCCAAGCAGAAGGCCTATCAGAGTCTTAGAGAAATTCAAAAAGATACGCTCTACTCCGAATTCAAAGACAAGGTCGGAGAAATGATAATCGGCTATTTCCAGCGTGAAAAGAATGGGACAATTTCTGTAGACCTAGGAAAAATTGAAGGAATACTGCCACGTCGCTTTCAATCGCCAAGGGAAGAATACCATCATGGAGATAGAATCAAGGCAATGATTGCCGAGGTGAAAAAAAATCCCTCGGGACTGGAAATAGTACTCTCTCGCTCTCATGGGGAATTCGTTAAACGAATATTCGAATTGGAAGTGCCGGAGATATACGATGGTACGGTCGAGATATTCAAAATCGTAAGAGAGCCAGGTTTCAGAACCAAGGTGGCGGTATACTCAACTCGTGAGGATGTCGATCCGGTTGGCTCCTGCGTTGGACTTAAGGGTGTTAGAATCCAGGCCATAGTTCGGGAGCTCGAGGGTGAGAAGATAGATATTTTGAAGTATGATAGCGATCCTATAGAATTTATTAGAAATGCACTTGGCTCCGCGGAAGTTCAGGATGTCATGATTCTCGACACCAGCAAAAGGCAGGCGCTCGCAATCGTACCCGAGCAGCAGCTTTCATTGGCAATAGGCAAGCAGGGATTGAATGTTAGATTGGCCAACAGACTAGTCGATTGGAATATTGATGTCAAAACCGAAACACAATTCGCCGAAATGGATATTTCCAAGGAGGTGTCCAGAGTCGCTTCGGATCTATTTAGCGGAATTGATTCCGGCGACGAAGAAATAACAAAGATTAGCAATCTGCCGGGTATTTCCGACCGTCTTGTTTCGGTGCTGAAAGAAAATGGCATCGAACTGATCGAAACACTTGCTAATTTGACTGAGGAAGAACTTGAAGGACTTACGGGTTTAACTCCATCTGATGTTGAACAGATTCAGAAAATCATTAATGATAACGTAGAAATAATAAAAGATGGCGAGGATGGAGTCCAGCAAGTGGGAGGGGTGGCTGATGCAGCCGGAAAAGTGGAGACGGATACTTACGAGTGTCCCGATTGTGCACAACCGATCGCTGCCGATATGTCAACTTGTCCAAATTGCGGCATTGGCTTGAGCTTTGTTGTTGAAGAAGTCAAAGAACAGGAAAACAATTAATGGTGGAAAAGCCAGACAAAAAAAAACCTAAGGCCACTTTGATAAAGCATAAAAAACCACTCCCAAAGCCACCGACACAGGAGAATCTAGCCGACATCGAGAGGAAAAGGGTTCTGGTAGTCAAAAAAAGGGTAGTTGTTGTCAAATCCAAAACCGCTGCCATCTCGAAAACCAGGGAGACAGGCTCAAGTCGCATCAAGGATGCCGGGCTTTCGGACACTCGAAAACTGGCAGTGAAAAAGAGCGAGTTGGACAAAAGAGCCTCGCGGATTCCAGCTGTCGAAAAGGCTTCCCAACAATCTGCTTTGCCCGCCTCGGATGCTTCCGTGAATGGCGAGGCTTTCAAGTCATTGAGTGATATCGGTCCCGCCCCAGAAACTGGAGATTTAGATAGAAACGCGGGCAAGGCAGGAAGGGCTAGAACTGCTGGTGAAAAAAACTCGATCCATGCCTTGAATAAACTTGGCGCTGAGAACCCCGGAATAAGCTCCGAGAAAATAGGATCCGGCAAGGATACGGTGGCATCTCCTCCGCGCGGAGTGGGGAACTTCGGCGGGATACAGACTTATGAATCTAAAAGAGTTGGGGGCAGGGCTGGCATAGTGTCCGGACGGCGTGTAGATGACAACCAACGCCTCCCCCTGCGATCCGAAAATAGATCTTTTAGCCGTAGCGGCTACAATCGTGGTGATTCTAGAGGCGCGGCTCGCCCCAGAAGTCATACTTCAGGCGGAACTCCTGGACGCTCGATCGATCGTAAATATGAGGGTAGGAGGAACTACGGTACGGGGAACCCGAGTCGAACCAGCATTAGACCGGAGGGCGGTGGAGCTGGTAGATCTGCCGGAACAGCTGGCGCTTATGGAAATTCGCCAGCGAGCCTCCCACATTCCAGCCGGGGTAAGATGTTCTACAAGGCCAAGAAAGTCTATGACAAGAACCGCGAAAAGCAGGAGAAGGTTTATCAGTATTCGAAGAAGAAGCAATTAGCTCAGTCCAACCCAGTGCCCAAGGAGATCGATATATTGGAGGTGATAACTGTATCGGAGCTTGCCAGAAAAATGAATCTGAGAGCCTCGGACCTCATCTCGAAGCTGATGGGTATGGGCATGATGGTAACGATTAATCAGCAGATTGACGCGGAAACGGCAACAATCCTGGCGGATGAGTATGGTTGCAAAATCAATATTGTCAGCCTATATGACGAGACAATAATTGCAACCGATTCCGATGACGAAGGGGAGCAAATTCAACGGCCTCCCATTGTCACTGTGATGGGACATGTCGATCATGGCAAGACAAAACTACTCGATGCGATTCGGAGCGCGGATGTTGCATCAGGGGAACATGGAGGCATTACACAGCATATAGGAGCCTACATGGTTCACACGAAAAGAGGGAATATAACCTTTCTCGACACTCCTGGGCATTCGGCGTTCACCATGATGAGAGCTCGGGGAGCTCAAATTACTGATCTGGTAGTTCTGGTTGTGGCCGCAAACGATGGTGTTATGCCGCAAACCGTGGAGGCCATAGATCATGCAAAGGCAGCCAAATCTCCGATAATTATAGCGATTAACAAGATGGATTTGCCCGAAGCAAATCCGGATATGGTGAAGCAGCAGCTATCTGAGTACGATCTGATTCCGGAAGACTGGGGTGGATCCACTCAATTTGTTGAAATATCCGCTTTAAAAAACGAAGGAATCGACAACCTTCTCGATGCCGTGATACTCGTGTCTGAAATGCTTGAATTAAAGGCTAATTGGACTCGAAAAGCCGAGGGGAAGATAATTGAATCCAAGGTGGATCAGGGTAGGGGAGTTGTATCAACAGTGCTAGTGGAGAGCGGAACTCTGCGAGTTGGCGACGCCTTTCTCGCCGGAATATACCATGGGAAAGCGCGGGCCATGTTCAACGACAAGGGGCTGCCTCTCAAAGAGGCCACGCCATCCATGCCAGTTGAAATCCTCGGATTTTCTGGAATTCCGGATGCGGGCGATCCTTTTCAGGTAACGGAAAATGAGAAGGAAGCTCGTCAATACGGCGGCAAGCGGCAAGAACTCAAAAAAATGGAAAACGCCAAGAATGTAAAAAAGATAACTCTTGATAACCTATACGATTCAATACATGACGGCGGCGTCCAAGAACTCCGCATAATTATCAAAGGGGATGTGCATGGCTCGGTTGAAGCATTGCAGAACACGCTGGAAGAATTGAGTACCGATGAGATACGACTGGTCTGCATCCGTGCCGCTGCCGGTGCAATCCTCGAAGACGACGTAAACCTTGCGGCTGTCTCGGATGCCATTATTATCGGTTTTCATGTAAAACCGACGGCCAAGGCACTCACGATAGCTGAGCGGGAGAAGATAGAAATCCGAAAATACAACGTTATCTACGATGCAGTGGAAGATATCAAAAATGCCATGGAAGGTATGCTGACTCCTGATATAAAGGAGCGTCTAGTTGGCCGGATTGTGATTCGAGAGGTTTTCAAGGTTCCCAGGATTGGAACCATCGCCGGTTGCCTGGTTATGTCCGGTAGCGTGAATAGAAAAAGTCAAGTGCACCTTGTCCGCAATGGTGCCGTGCTGCATACTGGTGGAATTGCCTCTTTACGCCGTTTCAAGGAGGACGCGAAAGAGGTGAAGGAAGGATATGAGTGCGGTATAGGACTTGAAGGTTATTCCGATATACAGGTAGGCGATACCATAGAGGTTTTCGAGATAGCGGAGATAGCCAAGAAACTGGGGGATTCGGCAAGCGATGAATGATATTCGTCTAAGAAGGGTGGAAAGCTTGATCCGTGAGAAAGTGAGTTCCTTGATTATTTCAGGAGATGTGAAGGATCCTAGAGTTGATTCCACTGTGGCGCTCACTCGGATCAAGGTTGCGAGAAATTTGACATCCGCCCGGGTTTGGGTAAGCTCCTTTGGAGGCGAGCAAGCAACTCAGAGAGCGGTTATCGGACTAAACAATGCGGCAGGATTCATTCAATCAAGGATTGGTAAGGAAATTCATATGAAGAACACCCCAAAACTTCACTTTACGTCGGATGATTCGATTCGAGAGGGCCTTACAGTCAGCAAGCTAATAGATAAGGCAATTTCAATAGATAGTCAGGTTTGCTAGCTCAGTTGCATCCAAATTCCAGAATTTTCTTTTTAGAAAAACCAGCCGGCATTTCGAGTTTCATGGCGCTCCATAAGCTCAAGCGAACACTTGGAACAGCAAGGGTTGGACATGCCGGCACCTTGGATCCCTTTGCGACGGGCCTTCTTATCGCTCTTTCAGGCAAGTTGACCAAGACGGCATACTTGTTCTCCAAAATGGATAAGGTCTACGAGGCTGCTATCCGCTTTGGGGTCGAAACCAATACGCTCGATGTTGAAGGAGAAGTAGTTGCCGAGGCTCCACTGCCCGACTATCACTCTATCGAGAGAGCCGCAGAGAACTTCACCGGGAGTATAACACAGACGCCGCCGGCATTCTCGGCAATAAAAATCAACGGCGATAGATCCTACAAACTGGCGCGCAAAGGATTGACAATCGAGATTCCAAAGAGAACCGTCCAGATTCATTCATTTAGAATTCTAAGTTGGATCCCTCCGGATCTTCGAGTCCATATAAGCTGTTCTTCGGGAACCTATATTCGATCCCTGAGCAGAGATCTCGGCATCGCCTGCGGCAGTAGGGCCTTTTGCTACTCTCTAAGGCGTGTTTCAATTGGACCATTTCCGGTTCGAGATGCGATTAAGCCAGATCAAATTGTCGAATCGAATGGATATGGCCCCATAGAGATTGCACGGATTGCTAAAATCCCAATCGTATCGTTTTCGGATGAGATGGCCAGTAAACTGAGAAAGGGAGTGCCTCTGAATCGACTCGAACGATGGCTTCCGAAAATCGAATCGCCGACGCTGTGTATGAGTTCCGATGAAAAAGCGCTTGCGATGTTGGATATCAAGGAGGGACGATTGGTCTATCGCATTGTATTTTAGCGCATTGGTCCGATTGGAACCGCTGGCTCGATAAGCTCTGTCGCCTTGACTAAGGCGTCTATAAATGTCATTTTGATTCAGGCCATTTGATGAGAAATCTCGGGTTTTGAGCTTTCAATGAAGCTGGCTATAATCGATATCCTCGGTGTTGAACACCGGTATCGAAATTTCGATCGCGTATGTTCGGTCGGCAAGTGGTATTCTTGCCATAAGCAATTCAACATCGAGGTGAGGAATATATGCCTCTCACAAGGGACGATAAAACTGCCATAATAACGGATTTCGGAAAAGACAAGAAGAATTCCGGCTCCGCCAAGGTGCAAATTGCGCTTATAACAAAGCGCATTGAAGATTTGCAAGTTCACTTCAGCAGCCACAAGAAGGATCATGCCTCTAGGCGCGGCCTTCTAAAAATGGTTGGTCGGCGCAGACGGCTTCTTCGCTATCTCAAGCGAACCGATCTTGAGGACTATAGAACACTTATAGCCAAACTTGGACTAAGGAAGTAGGGTGGGGTATATGCATACATCAAGTTTTCGGATCGGAGATGAAGATTTGATTCTCGAGACGGGGAAAATAGCAAAACAGGCAAACGGTTCTGTTCTAGCCCGCTACGGTGGTTCGGCTGTGCTTGCCACGGCATGCTGCAGCGCCGAAACGATTGAGGGCTTGGATTATGTGCCGCTGATGGTTGATTACAATGAGCGTTATTATTCCGCCGGAAAAATTCCCGGAGGTTTTATAAAGCGTGAAACCCGTCCTAAAGACAAGGAAATATTGGTTTCCAGGCTGATTGACCGGCCCATGAGACCCCTCTTTGATAAGAGATTCGGCCGGGATATCCAAATCATACCTATGACCATATCGACCGACCAGATTCATACGCCGGATATACTAGGCATGATGGCAGCCTTCGCCTCGGTAGAGGTGTCGAACATACCATTCAACGGCCCTTTGGCGGCGATAAGAATCGGTTCTATAGACAATGAGCTTATCGTAAATCCTACATTCCAGCAAATTGAGGAATCTGAGCTCGATATTGTAATTGCCGGGAACAATAACGGAATAGTAATGGTTGAAGGCGGCGGCAACCAAATTTCGGAGCGACTGGTACTTGAAGCACTCGAACACGCCGAAAATGTGTTGAAAGAACTCTGTAAATATGTATCAGATTTCGCGGCTGTAGCGGGTAAAAAGAAACTCCCAATTCCAGATGAACTCGCTCCCCTTGATTTCGAGGATGAGGTTGTAAGGGCAGCAGGGCCTATGTTCGAGGATGTAATCTTTCTCTCGGACAAATCTACCCGTTCAAGCGCGGCAAAAGGCGTTAAAGAAAGGCTCACTGGTCTATTTGCTAATGGGATAGAGGCTTATGGCGAAAATGGCAAGGCCGTTTTCGATGCCTTAGTCGACAAGATTCATTCTGGTATTATGCGGCAATCCATAGTAAGGGATCGGAGAAGATGTGATGGACGTTCACCCTCCGAAATTCGTCCTATAAGCGCCGAAGTGGGGCTTCTGCCAAGGACCCATGGCTCGGCGCTTTTTACCCGGGGGGAAACTCAATCAATCGGAGTGGCGACGCTTGGCAGTACTTATGATGAGCAAATATTTGATGATATAGATGGTGATAGGCGATCGCGTTTCATGTTGCATTACAATTTTCCACCTTATTCGGTGGGCGAAACAGGTCGAACCGGAACGGGACGCCGCGAAGTTGGACATGGGCACCTAGCGCAAAGAGCGATTGAACCGGTTCTTCCCGAGAAGGAGGAATTTCCCTATACAGTGCGGATTGTATCGGAAATCACCGAGTCCAATGGATCATCGTCAATGGCGACAGTCTGTAGTGGAACCATGTGCCTCCTTGCGGCTGGTGTTCCTATCAAGGCTCCAGTAGCGGGCATTGCCATGGGATTGATTCAGGAGAATGGGGAAAACGTTGTCCTTTCGGATATCCTCGGCGAGGAGGATCATATGGGCGACATGGATTTCAAAGTTACGGGAAGTGAAGCCGGCATCACTGCCTTTCAGATGGATATAAAAGTATCCGGAATAGGTGTAGATGTTATAAGAGACGCATTGGAGCAAGCACGTGAGGGCCGCCTACATGTTTTGAAAGAAATGTTTAAAACCATCTCTAAACCGTCCGAGAGAATCAGTGAATACGCCCCAATCGTTCTTACTCATAACATCGACATTGATAAGATTGGAACGGTTATCGGCCCCGGTGGCCAGAATATTCGCAGCATCAGCGAAACATCAGGGGCAAGGGTAAATGTTGATGATCAGGGTGCAATCACGATATTTGCAAGGGACGGAAGAAGAAGCGCGGAAACTGCTCTGAATATGGTTAAGGCGCTCGTAGAAGAACCTGAGCTTGGCAAAATCTATAATGGAACCGTTAAAAGAATCGTAGATTTTGGCGCCTTCATCGAAATACTTCCCGGGAAAGAGGGGCTTTGCCATATTTCCAAACTAACCAGGAAGCGTGTCAGTTCCGTCGAGAATGTTGTAAAAGAAGGGCAGCGGGTTAACGTTAGGCTTATCGATGTAGACCGCATGGGGCGATTCAATCTTAGCATCGTGGATGCTGACAATCCGAACTGGAAACCTCTAGCTGCTAGCTCTCGAACTCAATCCCCTCCGCCTAGGAGACCTAGACGTTAGGCGGCTAGGTGTATTTTCCCAACTGACCAGTTGGGAGCGAGTCTTATTTTCAGGGGAAGGCTTTGACTGAAGCTGACAATCCGGTTGTTGAGTTTACCGGCAATACCAGGTTTATTCCGAGCTATGCCACTCCGTCCGCCGCGGGCGCCGACTTAAAGGCCGACTTAGCCTCGCCCATTTCTCTAGCTCCCGGAGACCGCTATCTAATACCAACGGGCATATCTATTGCAATTCCTGCCGGTTGGGAAGGGCAGCTTAGACCACGATCGGGTCTATCGATCAATAAGGGCCTTACCCTATTAAACAGTCCAGGAACAATTGATTCAGACTACCGAGGGGAGCTCAAGATTATCCTTATCAATCTGGGTAGAAAAGCTGCTGTTGTTGAGCCTGGAGAGCGAGTAGCTCAATTAATTATTAGCAGAGCGGCAAATGCGGATTTCAAACTGGTTGAGAAACTCCCACCCAGCAATCGCGGTGCTGCCGGCTTCGGATCCACCGGAAGATGAATTCGAATCGCCTGTTTGATACATGTCGTTCTGCCTGTGTTTTTCTTACCGCGTTTCCCTTTCTGCTATTCCTTTCTTGTAGCACATCAAAAAAAAGTAATACAGTAATCGCGAATTCAGTCGATGAAATTCACCGTGATAAGGAATCCGTTGTGAATACGAATAGCGCCGACTCGTCGGTGGAAACCTCAGCGTTATTGATGGAAATAGACTCCTTGTGGGAAGCGAACAGCAAAGAAGAATCAAGGCGGCTCTTTGCTGAGGTTGACAAAGAAGGATTATCACCTGGATGGGAAACTTCGCGATGGACGTATTTGCGCGGACTTCTGTTTACTGAAAAATGGTCTGCATCGGAACTGGGTTTAGCGGAGGGGAATATTTCCGCGCTGCTCGCTGATCGTGACGATGTTTGGATTGGCACGTGGACCGGAGGTATAACCCGATTATCGGATCCTCTGCAAAATCACACGCTGAGGGATGCAGGCCTGCCAAGCCTGTCAATACGGACAGTTAATCGAATTAGGAGATATAAGACCTCGATTTGGGTTGTGAGATATGGCGCTTTGGAGAAATATGACACCAGATCTGGAACTTGGGAGCTGGTGAACGATTTGCCGGTTAATGAGCGCTTACAGGATCTGTGCATTCTGGATGACAAAACTTATCTTGGCACGCTCGGAAAGGGACTCTGGGTGAAAGAAGGAAATGAATGGAGTATCATATCTAAACCAGGTAAATTTATAACAAAACTTGAATTAGGAAACGATGGGGAACTCATTGTCGCTACAATGAACAGGGGATTATTCCTGCATAATCCTAGGGAAAATACTTGGATCCGACCTCCTTCGAATTTACTCGGGGAGGCAAATGTAACTTCTGTTTTAAGATCCGCTAACCTGATTATTGGAGGAACCTTTGGCGACGGTGGGTTCATCTGGAACACGAAGTCTTCGGAAGTGCTGTGGTTAGGTTTGGAGGAACTTGGAGACCTCTGGGTTCTATCGGTAGCCGAACTGAATGGTTTTCTGCTCTTCGGCACCTTTGGTTCAGGTTTAAACCGCCTAGATCTGATCAATGGCGCTTGGGATAGAATGAGTATTGAAGAGGGCTTGCCATCCACCGATGTAACCAGCCTATCTATTGATGCCGAAAGAAATGTATGGGTTGGAACCCTGGGCGGAGGCGTTGCCAAAATATCTAGCTATATCTATGGCGTTCGGTAAGCATCCCACTCTCAGTCGATATATTGCATCCGAATTTCTATTCTCCTTCTTTGTCAGTTTTCAATTTTTTTTCTTGGTTTTCTTTTTCAATCAACTTCTGTTGATGGCGCAGGAGATACTAGCAAAGGGGATACCGGTGGGCTCGGTGCTGCTGCTAATTCTGTATTCCATTCCCTCTTTCATAACCCTATCGGCTCCATTTGCGACAATGACGGCAGCTCTAATGGCCTACGGTCGATTTTCCTCCGATAACGAGATTTTAGCCATGAGGAGCGCCGGATTTAGAAAGTTTGCAATTTTTCAACCTGTTTTGATTCTAGGTACTATCATTGCTATTGCATCGCTAGGAGTAAATGATATTTTTCTTCCGGCTGGCACAAAGGCCTTTCATCAATTATGGTTGGAACTCATCCTGAAGCACCCGGGCTTGGAACTGGGAGAATACTCGATTCGCAGAATTCGCGATACAATCTTTATCACAGGTGCGATTGACGAAACCGGAATCCATCCTATGATAATAGTGGAGAGAGATAATTCGGGGAATCTCAACTCCATTATTGCGCGTTTGGCGTCGCCTGCGATCAAGGGTAATAAGGATGGATTCCCCGGCTTTAGAATGCACAATGTCTTATCGCTCATCCCTAATTCAATCAGAAGCGATGAATGGACCTGGAGCCGGGCCCGTTACATGGATTACCGTATTCTAAGTGATTCATTGACGATTAGTGATCAGTATGAGAATCCGGCATACATGCGTATTCTAGAAGTTCGGAGAGTTATCAGCGAAAAATCCAAAAATCAGAGAAAGCGCTTAGAAGAAGAGGTGGCCCAGATTGAGCGAAAAAAGTACGAGCTATCTCTGGAATATTATGATTTGGCTAGAGGTAGGGCCAGCGTATTAGAAAACACCAAGTTCAATATAGCCGATAGTTATTCGGGTATGGAGGGGCTTATAGCGGGGTTGCCTGTAGATCACTCACTGCAAATTTGGAAGCTGGAATACTATCAGAAATTCGCCATACCCTTTTCTTCCCTGCCATTTGTTTTTCTTTCTTTTCCCCTGGGCTTGCTGGCAAGGAGAAGTGGTAGGGCCGTGGGGTTTTTTATTGGTTTGATGCTAACAACTCTTTATTGGAGCCTACTTGTACTAGGACGATCTTTGGGATTGAGGGCTGGCGCTTCGCCCTTCCTTGTGATGATAGTGCCTGTGATTGTGCTGCTTATAATAGGAGTAGGCTTTTATTTGTATCGGGTGAAGTCTTGAGGTTGTTTCGGAAACTATTGCTTCTAGAATTTTTTCCCTTTTTGATTCTGGGGGTTCTTTTCTTCACTCTAATACTGGTACTTGCGGATATTTTTGCCAATCTCTGGCAGTATCTCAATCTTGAAGTGCCATTCGGTCAGGCTATCCGAATAAGCCTTATGTATGGCCCAAGGGCTTTGATATTTGCAATACCTATCGGTGCTATGTTCGCAGCTGCCTTTGCGTTTGGCAACCTTGGCGCAAGAAACGAGCTAATTGCAATATTTGGATCGGGGGTTCCGCTAGTTAGATTTGCTTCGCCCATGCTGGCGCTAGCCGCCATCCTGAGTGTGGGAGTTTTCATATTGGAGGATCGTGTTGCAATACCAATCACTAAGAAAAGCAATACAATCTCCAATGAGCTCCTCGGAATACAAGATTCGAAAAGCCGTGCGAATGCTGTTGCCATATCCATGGAAGGACGAGTTATCTATGTTGCGGATTACTATGACGATTCAACTTCCACGCTTTCTACTTTAACTGTCATTATATTGAACGAGGATTACGAGTTCCTTAAGCGAATAGACGCGCAAAATGCGGTTTGGGATGAATCAGGACTATGGCAACTTGAAGGATGTAGAATCTATACCTACGGTGAAAATGGCGAGATACTGCAAATTTCGGAAGAAAGGCACAGCGAGGAGCTAATTAGCGAGAATCCGGATACTTTTCGTCTTGATACAAGGAAAATCGAAGAGATGACTGGAAAGGAGGCGCGGGCATGGATAGCAATACAGAAGAGGGCGGGATTGCCCTACAAGGCACACCAGGCTAAGTATTATCAGCGTTTTTCAATGGCGCTCACACCCTTTCTAGTTGTATTATTCGCCGGCGCTCTTGGCGGTAAATTTCGACGCAATATCCTACTTCTTAGTTTGCTTGCTAGCCTTGTGCTTTCTTCCGCATGGTATATAGTGCGCATGATATCAACTCTGCTATCCGAGCTAGGCATTCTCTCGCCGATAACGGGAAGCGTTATTCCCTACCTGGGCTTCTTAGCTTTTGGCGCGTGGATGTTCAAGCATGCAAAAACTTAGAAGCAGAGATGTTGGAGATAGTAGCAAACGACGAGCATTGCTCGGCTAGAACCGGAACCCTTCACCTTCTAAGAGGCGATGTAGCTATTCCGGCTTTTTTACCTGTTGGCACCAACGGTACGGTTAAGGCAATTCAACACAGTGCTCTCCGCCGCATTGGCTATTCGCTCATTCTGGGCAATGCCTACCACCTGTATCTGAGGCCGGGTATACGAGTCATAGAAAAATACGGGGGTTTGCACAATTTCTCTTCGTGGGATGGAAGCATACTCACTGATTCAGGCGGATTTCAGGTGTTTTCTCTCGCATCGTTTAGGAAAATCTCAGTAGATGGCATCCTATTCAACTCCCATATTGACGGTTCTAGGCATTTCTTAACGCCAGAGTCCGTTGTGGATATGCAAGTTGCCCTTGGAAGTGATATTCAGATGCAACTCGATGTCTGCACAGCCTTAGGTATAAGTGTAGATGAGGCGCGTGAAGCTGCCGAGCTTACAGCTCTTTGGGCCAAGCGTGCAAAAAAACGCTATCTCGAGCACCCAGAAGCATCCAGGGGTTATCTATTCGGGATTGTCCAGGGGAATTTTTTCAAGGAAATACGAGCATTGAGCTCGTCGCTTCTATCGGAGTTGGACCTCCCCGGCTATGCAATCGGCGGTCTGTCGGTTGGCGAGAAATCCGAGGTTTTCAGGGAATTTCTCAGATATACGGCCCCGATGCTGCCCAATGATAAACCTAGGTATATAATGGGAATAGGCACACCTGAGTATATGCTGGAATCAATAGAGGCGGGAATCGATCTCTTTGACTGCGTCTATCCGACAAGAATTGCCAGAAATGGCACTTGCTTCACTCCCTTTGGCATGATCAATCTCAAGAACTCACAATTCAAAGACGATATCCGGCCCATCGATCCGGAATGCATATGTCCTGCCTGTATGCATTACAGCCGAGGTTATTTGAGACATCTGTTTGTGGCAAAGGAAATCCTGGGTCCGATGCTGCTTACTCATCACAATCTGCAGTTTATATTCACGATGATGAAAGAAGCGCGTAAGGCAATAAGAAATAACGCCTTTCTAGGTTTTAAGAGCGCATTTCTTGAGAGGTTCGGAGCAGTTGATAAGTAATACGAGCAGTCGGCGCAGCGCATATTCCGCGTTTGTAATAATGGGATGCACGCTGATTAGCAGGATTCTAGGCTTTGTTCGCACAGCGACAATAGGCGCCTTATTTGGCGCAGGTGGCGCGGCTGACGTTATCAATTTGGTATTCAATATTCCCAATAATCTGAGGAAGCTTTTGGCTGAAGGCGCTTTGACCACTGCATTCGTACCCGAACTATCTCGCGAACTTGTCTTGGATGAATCTGGCTTGCAGGCTAGGCGGCTGAGTAAAACCATAATAGGGTTCCAGATAATCATCATTGCCCCTATATTGCTTGTGTCGCTTCTATTCCCTGAGCAGGTTCTATTCATCTTTGAGAAATTCAGCGATCCGTACAAGAAGGAATTGAGCGTAGTGCTGCTTCGCTGGATGATGCCCTATATACTGCTTGTTTCACTCAGTGCTATTATGATGGCTGTTCATAATAGCCATAATCGATTCCTTATTCCGGCTCTCACTCCAATAGTTTTTTCGATTTGTGTGATACTCTTTCTGCTCTTAGGGCAACCGAGATGGGGAATGGTTTCGATTGGTATAGGTGTGCTGGCTGGCGGTTTGGCACAGATATTCGTGCAGTATCCAAGTTTTAGAAGAATGGGATATCGATTGGCTCCATCATTCGATTTCAACAATTATTCGCTAAAAAGAGTTTTACTGAAATGGCTTCCAATGCTGCTAACCTCCTCTCTATTTGTAATAAACAGCCACATAGCGATGCTGCTGGCATCAACTCTTCCCGATGGGAACACCTCTTCGCTTACTTATGCGATTGTTTTTTTTCAACTTCCCTTTGGCATATTTTCCGCATCGATTGCAACTGTTCTATATCCCAAAATGAGTCGATGCGTGGCGCTCAACGACAATAAGGGCCTAGTAGATTGCCTGAGTTTTGGATATCGGAACCTTTGGGCCCTTCTAGTTCCTTCAGCCATGATTCTGGTGCTACTTGGGGAGCCCATAGTCGCCATTGCCTTTCAAAGACGCGCCTTTACGCTTGAAGATTCGGTTGCAACCGCCAATGTGCTTGCCGCGTACTCGGTGGGAATGCCTTTTATTGGTCTTTTCAATATCACCCAAAGAGGGCTGTATGCCTTAGGTGAGATTCGGCGATCTTTTTTCTGCGCCTTGCTAACAGTATTCATTGATATAGTTCTATCGCTGATATTCATTTTTGGGAGCGGCGGAAACAGCGTTTCATTGGCATGGGCCAATTCCATAGCCTTTACGGCCGGTTCTATTCTACAGTACATCCTTATTCGGCAGGTGAGTAAATTCAGGTTAACAGGAGGAGTATGGGCAACCTTTGGAAAGATTCTAGCCGGAAACACGGTTGGGGCGCTAGTAATTTTGGGTTTTTATCAAGTTTTCGGAAGGAACTGGTGGTTATCTGGAGTTAGCTGGACTGGTTTTGGATTGCTAGCGCTAATTGCCTTCGTGAGTTCTGCAATCATAGTTTTCTCCTATGCTTTGATGAAAGTTGAAACTGCATCACTAGTTCTTGCTTGGATAAGGGGAGACCGGCAATGACAAATAAACCAGCGATAGTTCTCTTTTTCTTGGGATTTTTTGCTTCACAGGAATTATTCAGTCAGGCAGAAGAGGGGGCAAGCGATTCGAATAAACCGCCAAGCAATGCAGACGTGAATCTTCCAATGGAGGTGGATGGTGAAACGGTAGACCACCGAAAGAATGTTCTTTTAAACGGAATCGATAGCGAGGTAGCGGCAATATTGACGGAGCTAAAGAAAGAAGAAAATGAGAGTTACAACGATCTACTCAAGGATATATTGTTGGAAACTCGAAGCTCGTCGATTGCCGCTGGGATATATGGATTATGGGAGGCTACATCCTATGAGCCCGGACTTGACCCTGCAAAAAATGAGCTGCTCAAGGTTGTAGACGACGCCGAATTTGAAGCCACTACGGTTCAGGCGGCAATGTCGTACCTGGCGAAATTGAAGCATTCGGAATCACAGGATTTGCTGATTGAAATTGCGAATAATCGAGATTCGGAAATCGCTACCTTCGCCATAAGAGCCATAGGACGCATGGGCGGAATAATAGATACAACGAAAATCGAATGGCTTCTGGACAGGTTAGAAACGGAGGATCCCTTTGCTGAGGAAGATCTCGTAGCGGCGCTTATAGTAACGCTTGGGGAAGTACGCTATGAACCGGCTGCGAAAGAACTTGTTGTGATAGCTGATGATGCGGGCACTCCTGCCATCCATCGCAGATTCGCGTGCATTTCGGTTGGAAAGATTGGGCGAGCTGAGGATTATGAGGTTATCGAGAGCATTTACTATGAGGCCGATAACGCGAATTTGCGCTCGTATGCCCTGGCTGGACTCGCTGAATTCCCAAATCAGGATATAACCCCCATCCTGGTTCAAGCGCTTAAGCGTGATTCTTTTTGGCGTATAAGGACGACTGCGGCTGAAAAGCTCGCCGAGTCGGATTCGCCTGAGGTTCATAAGCTACTACGCTACAAAATAGCCAACGATCCGGTGAAACAAGTGCGTATCGCATCGATTCGAGCGTTGAGCAAATCTTCCGACCAAGGTGATTGGAATTTCCTAATTGAATATCTTACAAATGGCAAGAATCCTTCTGACATTCGATTGGCCAGCCTCAAAGCGCTCATTGAGAATAAGATACCCGGTACTAGCGAGGCAATTCTCTCCATCATGGATAAATTGTGGAAGAAAGACGAGGGACGTTTTCTCGAGTTCACCTGTCTCGAGCTTTCAAAAACAGAATGGGCGGCCCTCGCACCGATTTATGAACGGATGCTCGATAACGAGAATTGGATAATCCAGGTATATGGAATTCGAGGAATCCGCCGAAACAATATCGCATCGCTGACTAGCAGGATAGACAATCTCGATAGCGAGGGCGCCGACGAGCGGGTGCTGCGAGAGGTAAAAATCGGCAGATAACAATCGCCTAGGGAGGCCGCATAGAGGCAAAAAACGCATAAGATTCCAATTTTTAGATGGGGGATGAGGCTTCTCAGCCTTCATACAAACAACGAATCGAACGATTCCGGAAGAATTCCAGCCATGAGGCATTGGGTTGCACATCGGTGATAACTTGGTGAAAATCATCCCAATAGCCAATATTCGAGAATGAGGTTCTGTCGAATTTGCTGCCATCAATGGCAAGAACATGGACTTGCGATTGTCGGAGCATAGCCTTTCGAATTTCCGCTTCCTGCTCGTTAGCGTCGGTGATTCCGGTAACTCGATCGGCGCCATCACAGCAAATAAACGCGATGTCGGCATGATAAGCTTCGATTGTGGCCACGGTCGAATGCCCGACAAAGGTTTTTGTTCTTTTCCGCATCGTTCCGCCAACACCAATGAATTTGATATCGCTTGATTTGGCAAAGATATCGGCAACCTCCGTGGAATTTGAAATCACAATCAGATCACTCAGATCGCAGAGAGCCTTGGCAATCTGCCAGGCTGTAGTGCTGCCGTCCAAGAACACTGTATTGCCCTCATTCACACTGCCCTTGCAAATGGACGCAATTTTCTTTTTGGCGCTGATGTTCATTATCTTTCTAGTATCTACCGGCAGTACGCGATGCATGCTGTCCGGTATGCAGGCCCCACCGTAAATCTTCTCTATCAGCCCTTCCCCGGCCATTTTGGCGAGATCGCGCCGAATGGTCTCCTCTCCTATTCCGTATAGCTTGGCGAGTTCCGATACCTTCGCACTTCCTTTCTCAAGGAGTAAGCGATGAATCAAGTCGCGCCTTTCAACACCGAGCATACTCCAGCCTCTCGAATCAGATTTCTCAAATTCTCGCTATATGGCGCCGTTAAGATACTTTTTTCTGTAATAATTCCTGTTACATACTTGGCCGGTGTAACATCAAATGCCGGATTCCAAACATTGACATTATCAGGACCGGTTTGCCTGGCTCCAAAATTTGTTACTTCTTCGGGGCTACGTTCCTCAATAGGTATTGCGCTACCTCTCGCCGTGTCGAGATCGATTGTCGATGAGGGACACGCGACATAAAATGGAATATCAAAGTGCTTGGCGAGTATGGCCAAACCGTATGTGCCTATTTTGTTCGCCACATCCCCATTCGCTGCAACCCGATCTGCGCCAACGATAAGCAGATCTACCTTGCCCGACGCCATCAGGCTCGCTGCCATATTGTCGCAGATTAGAGTTACATCGATTCCAGCCCGGAGAAGTTCCCAGCTGGTTAGCCGGGAACCCTGTAGGAGAGGGCGGGTTTCACCGGCATAAACCCGAAATGAAACACCTTGTTGGTGGGCCAGATACATAGGCGCCGTAGCGGTGCCGAGCGCCGAGGTGGCCAGTCCGCCGGCGTTGCAGTGGGTTTGAACGCCCATGCCATTCTCTATCAACGGACGTCCGACTTCTCCGATTGCCCTGCAGAGTTCTTGATCCTCTTGGTGGATGGTCTCCGCCTCCTTTTTAAGTCTTTCAATTACTTGAAGCGTGTTTGAACCCGATAGAACCGACGATTCGGCGGCCGCGATCATTCGCTTCAAGCCCCAGGACAGGTTGACAGCCGTAGGACGAGAACTGCTTAGATAGATAGCCAGCCCCCGCAGTTTTTCCATAAATTCTTTGATGGGAAGACCTAAATGACTGCGGGCGCCGATATACAAACCATAGGCGCCGGCTACACCGATTGCCGGAGCGCCGCGAACTTTGAGTTGCTTAATGGAACTCCAAACCTGCTCTATGGTAATTTGCTCTTCCCGTACCATATTCACGGGAAGCAGGGTTTGATCAAGGAAGTAGAGACGGTCGTTCTCCCAGTAAACAGATAGAATTTCCGAATTTTCGCCTATAGGATGTGAATTACTCATCAGTTATTTCAGTCCTTGCAGATTTCAAATAGGCGACGCTGACATTCGACGGCCTTGCCACGCACCTCTTCATAACCCGGAACTACGCCGTTTTCCATCAGAATACGCCCCGCGGATATCAACGCCTTGACATTGCCAGAATTTGCCGAATATACCAGTGAAGAACTGAGATTCCAGAGCGGGGTTAGCTGGGGACTGCTGATGTCGAGCAGCATTATATCGGCTTCCTTTCCGACTTCGATCGCTCCGCCACCGGTAGAGAAGTACTCTGCCCCCGCGGTGCTGGCGATACTTAGAATTTCCTCAGCCGGCATTGATGCTGCGTCTCTTGCTGCGATTTTTTGCAGCAATGCCGCGATTTTCATTTCTTCCAGCATATCCAGGTTATTGTTAGAGGCCGCGCCGTCGGTGCCAAGGAGTATCCGGATGTTTTTGTTCTTCAATCTTCTATAGGGAAAGATACCGGATCCGAGTTTCATATTCGACACTGGATTATGAATAACAGTAACTCCAAATTCGGCAAGAATGTCGATGTCGTTATCGCTCAGGTGAATTGTATGAGCGGCAAGCACCCGATCGCTTAATAGCCCAATATCTCTAAGATACTCAACAGGACTTCGGCCCTCATGATCCCTGATGCAGTCTTCAACTTCCTTCTGGGTTTCCGACAAGTGAATGTGAATTTTCAATCCGGCTTCTTTTGCGAAATCCCTTACCCACTCAATAGATTCCCGGCTATCGGAGTAAATGGAATGAAGCGCAACGCCCAAATCAACTCCCCTAGGTGGCGAGGCTTCGGCAAAGAACCTAGCACAATCGTCCCACATGGTTTTACCGACCTCTGGATCCATCCCGTCAATAATGGGGTAGTGAATCATGCCCTTTAACGGAAAGTCCTCCAATGCCCTAAGAGCAATACGAGGATGCACATACATCTCGTTGAAGAACCCCGTGCCGCCGTAAATCATCTCAACTATGGCCAGGCGGTTTCCCCAGTAGAAATCTTCATCGGTGAACTGCCGCTCTAAAGGCCACATGCGGGAGCTTAGCCATTCGTGCAGGGGAAGGTCGTCACCAAAGCCGCGCAGGAGAACCATCGGGGAATGCGTGTGGGCATTTACCATCGATGGAAGGGCCGCGGTCCCCTGCCCATCAAGAATACGGGCATCGGAAAAGGTTTCTGCCAGGTTTTTTCCGATATCGCGAATTTTTGTTCCCTCGATCACTATGTCCTGGGGCCTATTGTTCAAAAGCGTATTACGGATAACAGTCTTCATGATTTTGTGCCTCCTCGAGAAAATCCAGCTGGAAGAAGGCGTAGAAACTCTTTGATTAAGGCCTTGAAATCGGTACTCGCAATGGCTCCGGTTTCAACCACCTCTTCAGCCGTGATGGGCTGATTGAGGATGCCGGCTGCCATATTGGATATACACGAAATTCCAGCCGTCTGTATTCCGCAATGCGCGGCGATAATGGCCTCGGGAACCGTGGACATTCCCACCGCGTCGCCACCGATTATAGAGGCCATTCGAATCTCTGCCGGCGTTTCGAAAGATGGCCCGGTGAACCAGATGTACACCCCTTCTTGCAGTGGGATGCCTCGATTCGCCGCCGCATTCCTAAGGATTTGATTCAGCTCCCCAGACCAGCACTCACTCATATCAGGAAATCGTGGTCCGAATTCCTCATCATTCTTTCCTATCAGAGGATTTTGTCCGGTGAAATTGATATGATCGGTAATCAGCATCAAGTTTCCGACGGAGAATGACCGATTGACAGCCCCCGCTGCATTGGTTAGAAGCAGTCGCGGACAGCCTAGAACCTTGAGAAGGTGGATCGGACGAACAATTCGCGCCATCTCATAGCCCTCGTAGTAATGAAAACGGCCCATCAAAACCATTATTCGATGACCTTCCAGTTCGCCGATCACCATCTGAGATACATGGCCAGGAGCCGTGGAAGTGGGGAAGCTAGGCAAATCTTCGTAGGGAATGGAAATAGCTCCCTCCAATTCTTCGGCCAATGAACCCAGGCCCGAACCCAGAATCAGCGCAATGTCCGGGGTTTTGCCTCCACGAGTCTCGATTATTCTGCCAGCCTCCCTCAATTCCTTATTCATGAGTTTCCTTCTCGAACTTCAACGTCCCCGTGGCCGGCCGGATTCGGCGGCCATGGGACGCGCGTTACTACATTCCGGCATCTGCCCGATTCTGCGGGATAAGCACAGAACCAGAAAGAATGCCGCTCTTGGCCTGCTCCACGGCATCAACCACATCAGAGGGGACAATGGAATCGAATCCATGGAATGGCGCGAGTGCGATGGCTCCCTCGGCGATTCCGAAAACGGCGTTTCCACCGCCTTTGAAAGCTCCATTGACATAATCAAGCGTAGTAAGATACGTGGCCTGTGTGGTGCCCTTCATAGCCGAGGTAAGGGTATAGTTCGGCGCAAAGCGATTTTGATCGACATCCGCGCCCATAACAAGAATGTCCTTTTCCTCTGCGGCGGTGAAGATTCCCATGCCGGTCAATCCGGCAAATTGAATAACAATGTCGGCTCCCTGCTCAGCCAAGGCAATAGTCGCTTCCTTTCCCTTGGCCTGATCGGTAAAGGTTCCGGTTACCACAGAAAGCACTTTGACGCTAGGATTCACAGATTTGGCGCCTTCTGCAAAACCGACGAAGTATCGTTCTACCGGTGGTATGTCCATACCCAGAACGGCTCCAATCACATTTTCGTTATTGAGTTTTTCAGAGCGATCGGCATATTTTTGGGTCATCAGGCCGGCAACGACACCCGCAAGATATCCGGACTCATGCTCTTTCCAGTTGATGCCGAGCACATTGGAGGGGACAACATCCGGAGGATAGAACAGATCGATGCCGGCAAACATCGTGTTTGGATAATTCGGAGCAACTTCGAGCAGAGCGTCATAGAACAAGAATCCCACCGCGAAAACCAATTCGGCGCCGTCCTCAGCGAGGCCGGAGAGATTCGGGATATAGTCGTCCATAGAATCAGGTTCAATCAAACGAATCTCGATTAGTCCCTCATCTTCGGCCTTTTTCAATCCGGCGTAGACACCGTCGTTGAAAGAACCGTCGCCCAGGCCATTTGCATCGGTTGCCATACCGACAATAACCCTCTTCTGAGCCGCCTCGGTTCTACTCGTCTCTCTCTCGCCTACAGCTAGTAAGGGAACGGCAAGAGCCGTCACTAAAAGAACCACTGTCAATTTTCTCATTTCCTCATCTCCTTTTTTATATTATTTTTAATCCGGAAAACACCGGAATTAAAAATTTCTACTATCAAGCTTCGGACGATTCTAATTGGAAATCCTCACCAAGTACCCGGGGGGCTCGAGACCTGCGAACCAGTCCTGCAACTGCCAACAGAGCAGCAACATAGGGAAAAACCAAAAATACTTCCGAAGGAACTCTAAATACGCCTAGCACCTGTATTCTCAGCGCCAGGGCATCCACCAAACCGAAGAAAAATGAAGCGATCAGGCTTCCGATAACTGTCCAACCGCCTGCTATATTCGCCCCCAGGGCAATGAATCCTCTTCCACTTGTCATACCCTCGGTGAAATTGTTTCCGTTCTCGATTGATAGATAGGCTCCGGCCAGGCCGCATAGAATTCCACTGAGTATAACCGCGATATATCGAATTCTCTTAACGGAAACCCCTAAGGTTTCCAGCACAATAGGATGCTCACCAGCTGCCTTGATATGCAGTCCGAGTCTGGTTTTCCTAACAATCCAAACGAAAAGAATCACGGTGATGTACATCATATATACAATGGGTGTTCGGTTGAACAATACCGGACCCAGAAGGGGGATGCGACTCAGCAATGGAATGGCAAAGCGATACTCGGCGAGTGAATGAGGTATAATCTCCGAGGTTCCCGGATGGCCGTAGAATAACTCCATCAGATAGCGGGTAATGCCGAAGCCCAGAATATTGATAATGGCTCCCGACACGATATGATTCAAATGGAGGGAAATTGTGGCCCATGCGTGAAACAGCGCGAAGAGTCCTCCGGCTAACATGCCCATCAGTACGCCGATCCAAGGATTTGCGAACTTCCATGCCGCCCATGCTGCAAAAAACGCCCCCATTAGCATCATTCCTTCCATACCTATATTGACTATTCCGGATCTTTCACAAATCGTTGCACCGATGGAAGCCAGAATTATAGGAGTGGCAAGACGAACCGATGCTATCAGGAACTCCACATTAAGAAGTTCGATTAAAACACTCATGCCTTCCTCCGGAAGTACATGAAGAGGTATCGGGCCAGTATCAGAAAGAGAATCAACCCCTTGACAATTTCAACAATAGACGTCGGGGTTTGGAGAGTTCTAGACATGTACTGGCCACCAGCGTCGAGGGCTCCCCAAAATAGCGCGCAGAACACAACGCCAATCGGCGAGTTTCCGGCCAAGAGAGCAACGGCGATTCCATTCCAGCCGTATCCGGCATTGAGGTTTCCAAACATCTTATGGTCGAGACCCAGAACCTGAGTGACGCCGGCAAATGCGGCCAGCGCTCCGGCGAGAAGCATCGTAATCAATATGATGCGTCCCACGGCAATACCCTGGGTTTGTGCGGCGGCGCTGTTGTGTCCTACGGCCCGGATTTCGAATCCGAGCCGTGTTCTGTAAAGAATATGATGGACTACCAAAGCCGCAATCACGGCGATGAGAATTCCGATATGAAGGCGATAATTGGCCTCAGGAAAGAAGGATTTGAAAGTTGCTAGCCATGCGGATTCGGAAATTGGATCGGTGATATAGGCATGGGTTGATACAGCCGGATCGCCGCCGTTGAACCGGATAAACAAGGAAGAAAGTGTCCGCGCGATATAGGCGAACATCATTGTGGTAACCACTTCGTGAGCTCCCGTCTTTACCTTCAAAACTGCCGGAATAGCGTTATAAGCCGCTCCGGACGCCCCCCCGATAATAAATATCAGCGGGATGACAATGAGGGATGGCAAATCGAAGCGAATCCCCAGCCAGGTGGCTGCCATTGTTCCTATGTAGTATTGACCCTCAGCGCCTATGTTGAACAAACCACCCTTGAAGGCGATGGTTATTGAAAGGGCTGTAAAAATGATTGGAACGGCATTGAGAATTGAGATATGCCAATTTTTTATCAATCCGCCGTATATCATGGCGCCTAAGGATGCCAGGGGTTGGTAACCGGTAATCAACAGGAGGATTCCTCCAATTACAAAGGCCAAGATACTTCCTACAAAAGGAAGTCGTATGGTCTTGAGTCCCCTTCTTGACAGTTCTATGAGGCGTTTTTTCCCATGTTTGAGTACTTCTCCGACCAGCCAAAGAGCAGCGGCTGCTACAAGAAAAACAAGCCCGATATGTCGGCTTCCGAGAAAAAGGACTGTTCCAACAACAAGCAATAGAACCGTGCAAATCCGAGTTGCAAAAAAGGATTTCGGCATTTTAGGCATAATTTTCCTGTGTGCCACCGGTCATATAAAACCCAACATCGTTCAAAGTGGCATCATTTCGGTTGAATTCCTTGAGAATACGGCCTTCGAAAATGATAAGAATCCGGTCTGCTAGGCTAAATATTTCTTCTATTTCCATAGAAATAAGAAGAATTCCTACGTTCCTGTCCCGCATGGCGATAAGCTGATTGTGAATATATTCAATCGAACCAACATCGAGTCCTCTGGTAGGCTGAGATACCAGAAGAAAATGCGGCTCGCGATCGAATTCCCGGGCCAGAATCAATTTCTGCTGATTGCCGCCGCTGAGATGACTTGCCAGTAAATCGGGACCGCTGGTAACAACATTGAACTGATTGATGAGTTTTGCAGCCTGGTTTCGCACCGCCGAATGATTGATATGGCCATATCTTACCATGGACTGCACATTCTGATTGCCCAAGAGTATGTTCTCTGCGATCGAAAACGGCAGAATCAAGCCGTCTCTCTGGCGATCGGCCGGGACATATCCGATACCATTTCTGATGCGATTCTCAATGCTCCAGTGGCTTATAGATCGATTCTTGAAATAAATTGCGCCATTCTGAACCCGGCGAGTACCGATAATCGCTTCAGAGAGTTCTTCCTGTCCATTCCCATCCACGCCGGCGATTCCGACAATTTCACCGGATCGAACATAGAGAGACAATCCGTTAACAGCAGGAATTCCGCGATTGCTCGCTACTTTCAAATCGTCGATGCGGAAACAAACCTCTTCCAATGCTTCATGATCGGTTCGATCAATATGAAGCACCACCTCCCGACCAACCATATGCCTGGCAAGATCGGCGACGCTGACATCCTGAGTGGCAAATTCACCGGTAATTCGGCCCTTTCTCAGGATGTAGACCCGTTCGGAAATAGCCCGAATTTCTTCCAGCTTATGGGTGATGATAATCACAGAAACACCCTTTTCTCTTAAGTTCTCGACTACCGAGAAAAAGTCCTTGGCTTCCTGGGGGGTGAGTACAGATGTCGGTTCATCAAGAATCAAAATTCGTGCTTTTCTATACAGGGCCTTCAGTATTTCGACGCGTTGCTGCAGGCCAACGGTAAGATTAGCTACAATCTCATCCGGATTGATTTCCAGTTGGTAGCGTTCGGATAGATCAATGACATCCTTTCGAGCCTTCCGGTAGTTAATTCCGAGTCGACCCCGGGGTTCTTCACCGAGGATTATATTCTGGGTTACACTCAGCGTTTCTACAAGCATGAAGTGCTGATGCACCATACCTAAACCCTGCGTGATAGCCTCCCGGGGAGACGAAGCTTTGAATTCCACGCCGCTTAGCAAGATACGGCCCTTATCCGGTCGATGAAGACCATATAGTATATTCATCAGGGTAGATTTGCCTGCGCCGTTCTCCCCCAGAATAGAGATGATTTCCCTCTCATAGAGCTTAATGCTGATATTCTGATTGGCTTCAATGTCGCCAAAATTCTTCGAGATTCCAAGGGTTTCCAGAACGATTCTCGCCAAGTCCAGTCTCCTGAAATCAACAGTATAGCGATATCATATCACGTTTTTTTGACTTTTGTCAAACAGAATACGACAATTCCGCATTGTTTCATGTGGTTTATCATCCTTGAAAGTCTGTATATTTGTCAATATGATAAGGGTGTGGAATACCTAAAAGAGAGGATGCACGTTGCCGCGATAATGCGTCGACTTTACCAACATGGACTTACCACCTGTTCCGGTGGGAATATAAGTCTCCGAGTCGGAGATGATCGATTTTTGATAACGCCTTCGGCGCTGGATAAGGGAACACTAAACTACCGCCAGATCGCAGTAATGACATTGTCGGGGAAGAATCTGTCTTTAGGACTGAAGCCGAGCATCGAGGCAGATATGCATCGGAGAATTCTCAGGTATAGGAGCGATATATACGCTGTTGTTCACGCCCATCCAAAACACGCGAGTTTCTTTGCCGCAACGCAGTCTCCCAGTATTAGAACCGATCTGCTTGCCGAGGCGCGATTTGTTCTCGGTGAACCGGTTTTCGCTCCCTATGCTCTTATGGGTACCCCCGAACTCGGAAAAAACTTGGAATCTGCACTCGCCGAAGGCGCATATGCAGCATTGCTGGAGAATCATGGCGTTCTGACAATCGGAAAAACCCTGCTAGAAGCCTTCGACAGAATTGAAGTTCTCGAAGCCGCCGCGGAAATGACTCTTATGGCCGAATACTTTGGCAAAGTAGCACCCTTAAGCAAGCGGCGCCTTGAGGAAATTGACGCCATGAGTTCATAGGTCGCTTCTCTTTTTCTTCAGTAAGGCCATCTGTTTCGGGAACGGAGCCGACTTGCTACTAGGCGTGTCCGGACGGGCAGAATCCTATCGATTAGAGATTCTTACCAAAATCCAAAATCAGTTTATCCCGAAGGACAAGAAAGCGGATTTGCATACTAGTTCAAATCTGCTGTTTGAACGTTTTTTATAGTGAATTTATAATCCCTATCGTTTATTGTAAATTCCAAAGTACTGCCCACTGGCCGTCCTACGAAGGCGCTTCCAAATGGCGAAAGATAGGATATAACCCTCTCTGATGGGTCTGATTCCCATGGGCCGAGTATGGTGTACACTTCCTCCTTTTTACCTAATAAATCTTCGAGGGTTACAATAGTGCCAAATCCAACCTTGTCGGGTTCCCAGTCGTCCTCCGTGAAAAGGCGAACTCGATCCATTTCATCCTTCAATTTGCCAGCTTGAATTTGCAAATTTTCTTGCCGCTCCTTACTGGTTTTATACTCAGCGTTTTCGCTGAGATCTCCCAGTTCAATGGCTGCGCCTATCTCCTTCGAATTCTTAGGTATTTCAACCTCAACAATGTTTTTAAGCTCTCTTTGCTTCCTGTTCAAGCTGCGCTGAAGTGCAAAAAAGTAGCGGCTAACTAGGGGTTGCTCACTCGCTTTTTTCCTATCGCCATAAAAACGAATTCCAGGGAACGCTCCTTGAACAACTCCCTTGAGATCTCTCTTCATTGCCGGATCGAGCTGTTCAATATCCTCAAGCAGAGTGAAAATTCTCGAGGCTAGATCCATATCGCCGCTTAGCAGAAAATTCTCCAGCCTTTTCTCTTTAAAAAGATAATTATGAATTTGCCGGTTCAGTTTTCTGTTATAACTCACATCCCGTTTGTTATCTATGTTGTTGTAAGTTAAATGGAGAAGCCGAATCATATTGACCAATATTCTTTCAATATCGATTCCCAGTTCAATAGACCAATCATTTTCTATCGCATGGCGAGCTATCCAAATCAATCCGTCTCGGTATTCTCGATAACGCTCTACCATCTGTTCCAGTCTCTCACGCACTGCATCCTTAAAACCAGCGCTAATTAACTCTTCCAACATCGAACCGGAAAGCTGGATCGGAAAGAGCATGAGATAAATCTTATCCCAGTCTTCCACTTCCCTGCGTACCGAAATAAGGAAGTCCTTTCGAATTTCGGTGTCGTCAAGCTGCGTAAAGAGCTCCACCGGCGCTTCGATATCTTTCCACAGTTCCCTAAATCCCCATTCGAGCCCCGGGTCCAAGAAGGGGTAAGTTTTGCTCATTTTCGAAACGAATAGATAGCAGGCCACCACCTGGGCGTTGATGCTGCCCAGTTTAAGAAATGCAGTGAAATAGCTAAACATCTCAGCAAAGAATTCAGAGGCTGGTTCACCGTGGTTCAAAAAATCGCGAACAGCCTGTATCTTGCTGAAAAAGTTTTTCTCAGCCTTGAACTGATTGAATATCTTCTCTTCAAAACTCATCGGCTTGTCCCTAACAACAAACTGGTTCATCTTGTCTGGAACATTGCCGAAAACCGAATCGGTTTTGAGAATCTTTCGAGCCTCAGTGCTCCATGTCGGCCACTCACCCGGACTCAGTATGCTTGGTACGAGTTCCGACTTAATCCTCTTGATATCGGCAACATTGCCGAAGCTGCGAATTATCGTTTTGAGCGCCCAGGGAATATCACTCTTAATCTTCGCTCCAAGCTGCTCTTTGGAATGAATGCTTTTCAAAACCCAAATATGATTTCTTGAAAGGCTCTGCAGCGCGCCGATTGCCATTTTTAACGACATGGAATGAGCCCTCTTCTTGGTGAAATCAATCTTTATCGTATCGCCTTTGATATTCTCGATGATTCCAACTCCCCATGTATTGTGAAAAACGAAATTATCGGCGTCAAAAGATATATGCTTTTCAAAATCTACAATCGCTTCTATTGCGTTTCTCCAATTCTGGTTAAGATTAGAAAGGCGTATATACTCGTCTATTTGGCTGTGTTCAGAATACTTGGCCTTGTAGCAATGGATTATTTCCGCTCGCGCCCAGTGATTCCTATTCTCATAATTCAGAATTTTTTTGAGTACCTCGATCGCAATAGACCACTCCTCACGGTCCTTGATAGCGGGATACAAGTTTTCCAATAAGCTCATCGCCTTCCCCGAGCCAAACGACTTTGTAACTTTCTTCTCTATTAGAAAGAAGAATTCATAGTCATCTACGCCGTGCTCAACAAGCTTTCGCCATATATCCTGCACCTGGTTAAATTGGTTTTTGTTCACATATCGATGAATGGCTTTGCGGTAATAGAGTATGGCCTCATTTATTTCTCCGCTCTTCTCCTTGTTCTCCGCGAGGCGCTTCACCATATCGGTTTCGGCATAATCAACCTTTATTATTCGTTCCCAAACATCGTACATCTTTTCAGGCTGATTAAGGTGTTCAAGCGTGTTGGCCAAATTTTTGAGCGCGATCTTGTTTTCGCCAAAATCAAGAATTCGAAGGCACAGATATTCAACTATGCCCCACTTGTAGTTCTCCGTAAAAATGTTGATAAGGTTTAGGAGGTGGGTATCGTCAACCTGCTGCTTATTCAACGAGAGAACACCGGAGAGGTAGAGAGCTATAACGCCATTCTTATTGTGTTCCAGATGTGTCTCACAGATTGCTTGCACTTCATCCTGAACGGCCTTTACAAGAACAGAATCAACAATTTTGTTAAGCTCTTGAAAATCCAAAACCGTGAAATCCTTGATAGAAGTTCGAGTCCATTTCTCTTCATTGAGCATTCCGCTAACTGTCTTGATTAACTCTTTGGACATGATGCCTCCTAAACTTATGCAATACTAACTATGCTCAAAGTGGTCTCTGTATATAACCGGAGATAAAAGCTTGATACTTACTAAAACATCTTCAATTGCCTCACGATTTGCACCAGAGATTTGATAATGATCAATTAATCGTAGAAGATGATTGATCAATTTGGGCGCCAGGGTTGCTTTTCTTTCATTATCAATGGCGATTTCACTTTTGAGAGCATAAATCGATTGCTTCAGCTTGCCGTATTCAACGGCGCTGAGTTCCCGCTTCACATCCAAAACGCCCCATACGGCTCCGTACACCGGAAGCCACTCTGGAAAATTCAATTTTTCACTTTCTATTTCCTTGCCTAGTCTGTCTATCAATCGTCGAAAGAGCGGGGAAATTATCTCATCCAACTCTACCATGCTTGCATCAAGAAACAGCGCCTCACGCATCAGAACCTTCGCCGATTGAGATTCACCTATAAGCGCATAAGCATCGGCTAGTTCCGCCAGTAAGCGCGAGTTGCTGCCGCCAGACAATCCGACGGCTCCTCTCAGAGTCGCAATGCACTCCTCATAGTTTCCAAGCGCTTTCTGGCAACGGCTAGCTTGAAGAAAAGCTTCGATATCAGAGGTTTCGAATGCCTGTTTCCTATAATAGCTTAGTGCCTTAGCAAGAACCCATTTCTTTATACAGGCCGAACCCGCATCCAACGGGTGCTCGAAACTGGCCTGATATCTGCTGATATAGTTTTTCCATTGGCGATAGAGGTAATTCCCCTTCGATCCATCGTTATATATCGTTTCAAGGTTCTGCTGACGCTGCTTCCAATAGCCGCAGGCCCTAAGCGCTGTTTTCACTTCCAAATTCTCATAATTCAATGAGTGAGCCTTATCCAGAAGTATGCACGCCTCGACAAAATTCCCTGCTTCAAAGAGCCGATAGCCCCTAACTACTAAATCATTGATATCGCCATCTTTACCTACCAGCATTTGGGTGGCCTTTTGAAAAGAATACTCGGGAAGGCGCTCCGAGGTCAACAGGATTAGCAGCTTGGAATCCAACGCTGAGTAATTTATAATTATTGTCGGTGATTAGCAAGAAAAGGAAAATCGCGCCCTCGATACTAGCCTCGGAATTCGGAAACATTGGCAATGCCATCTGCTCAATTGAGCAGGTTGGCGGAGACTGGATTCACCTTGATGTAATGGATGGTGTTTTTGTACCCCCAATAACCTTTGGCGCGCAAATGATTCGATCAATCCGCAAACTCACTGAATTGACTCTGGATGTACATCTTATGACTGTGAAGCCTAGCAACCACCTTGAAACCTTTGTGGAAGCTGGGACGGATCGTTTCACATTTCACATTGAAGCGGAGGTTCATTCTCATAGATTGATAAGTCGGATAAATGACCTGGGTATCAGTTCGGGAATAGCGATCGTACCCTCAACACCTGTGTCGGCTATCGAAGACTTGCTGGATATTGTTGACCAGGTGTTAGTTATGACGGTAAATCCAGGGTGGGGCGGGCAGGCGATGATAGCAAAGACACTGGAAAAAGTTCGGAAGCTTAGAAAACTGAGACTGGAAGGAGGCGGCAGCTTCCTCATCTGCATTGATGGCGGCTTCAATCTGGAGAATTCTCATGAAATCTGGGATGCAGGGGTAGATGTAGCCGTTATGGGATCCGCATTCTTCGGGGCAAAAAACCCCAAAGAGTTATTGGATAGATGCCGTTCACGGTAGATGCTAAATTTGGAGTTCTCCCTGCCGATAGCTATGAGGGATGACCTGTGTTAAGAACGCTATCCGTCTTTGTATTGCTGCTTCAAACCCCTGCTTCGACTGAGGATAAGTCTGTTGAGTGGCCGTATTGCCCAAGAGTCGCTTAAATCATGAAAATCTACAATAAGGACTTGGCGCGCGCAAAACGATTACTCGCAAGAGGCAGGAACTCGAAGGTTATACGTTTCCTTGAGCCTAAGGTTCCGCTATTTATCGAAGACCCAACCTACTACACGATACTTGGCAGAGCCTGTTTGGAATCCGGGTTGCTAAAAGACGCTGATACCTATCTCAACCGTGGTATCCAGGCCGAACCGAACCACCTCGAAGCGCGGCTGTCTTTGGCGGTTAATTACCTCAAGCGAAAAGATCCCGTGAGCGCTGTTAGAACTTGGCTCGAGATTCTAGAAGATCATCCTAAGGACAAATATGCCCTCAAGGGATTGAAAACTCTCAAGAATATTCCCGATCTTTTTCAACAGGATAGCTTCCTCGAGGCATTTGAACCACGTAGTTTTCTACCGCCTATAGGCTCAAGATGGCCGGGTAGGATTCTGATGCTCTTAGTGTTTTTTCTGGCAGTTCTTATTGGCTTCTATTTATGGGGATCGCAGAGTTCGCTACTTGCTTCTCTAATAAGAAACGACTATAGAGCAGGGTTTGAGAGCTTGAAGTCCGAACGTCCTCAAACAGAAGAGAGGGGTGATGTTTTTTACCCGCTTGCGAAAGAGGAATTAGCAAGAATTATCAAAAGGGCTTTAAGTCATTATCAATCATACGAAGATAATAGAACTCGTTACGAGTTGAATAAGATAAGATACTCGAATGCTACCGAAAAAATACGCCAGCAAAGCATAGGACTTATAGCGCTGCTCAATGAACCGACGATAGACAGTCTTGAAACCTCGTACACCTACGATGAGGTGAAGCAAAACCCATGGCTCTTTGAAGGAGTATGGGTTCTCTGGAGTGGCTTGGCCGCAAATATCACAAGTGATGCCGACGCAATCCGCTTCGATTTTCTGGTGGGTTTGGACAAGGGGCAAATACTGAAGGGACGGGTTGGAGTAGAAATACCCTTCCCAATCGTCATGGAAGAACTCCCTTTGGAATTACTCGCCAGAGTGCAGCCACGGAATGGAGATTTCATTCTTATCGGGAAAACGGTCCATTTCCTTCGATGAGCGATTTCTCACAGCGCTGCTGCAACGGACTTTGCCGAGGCCCCGCTACTTGTGAAAGCACAAAGTTGGCTGGCATTATTGCATAAGTTGAAGCAATAAGGGATGCTTCATGGTTGTGAATACTGGAAGGTGATAAGATGGCTAAGTCGAGCGAGGATATAGAATCCAAAATTAACATAGAAAAAGAAAAAGCCATCGATGCGGCAAGGCTGCAGATAGAAAAGCAATTCGGCAAGGGTTCCTTGATGAAACTGGGCGATAGGCCCATGGTTAAAGTCGAGGCAATTCCATCCGGCTCAATCGTACTGGATGAGGCACTCGGGGTCGGCGGCTATCCGAAAGGAAGAATAATTGAAATTTATGGCCCCGAATCATCGGGAAAAACCACCCTTGCATTGCACGCCATAGCCGAATCACAGAAAAGGAAGGGGGTGGCGGCGTTTATCGACGCCGAGCACGCATTGGATCCTCTTTATGCTGGGAATTTGGGGGTTGATGTAAAAAACCTCTGGGTAAGCCAACCCGACACCGGCGAGCAGGCACTGGAAATTGCGGAATCCCTTGTGCGATCCGGAGGTATAGATATCATAGTAGTCGATTCCGTTGCGGCTCTGACTCCACGCGCTGAAATTCAAGGGGGTATGGGCGATCCCCATGTGGGACTCCAGGCAAGATTGATGAGTCAGGCCCTGCGCAAACTCACCGGAACTATCAGTAAATCCGGCAGCTGCTTGTTCTTCATCAACCAAATCCGAATTAGAATTAGCAATTCTTATGGCAATCCTGAAACCACATCCGGTGGGAATGCGCTTAAATTCTATGCATCGGTGAGATTGGAGGTAAGAAAAACAGACACTATTGCAAGGGGCCACGAGGATGCAATAGGAAACAAGGTTAGAGTTAAGATTGCAAAAAACAAGGTTGCTCCGCCATTTCGAAGAGCGGAATTAGAGATAATCTTCGGGAAGGGAATTTCGAGAAGCGGCAGTCTTTTGGATGGGGGACTCGCCCACGGTTTGATGAACAAGAGCGGCAGTTGGTACTCATTGGGGGAACATAGGATAGGGCAGGGTAGGGAAAATGCTAAGCAGTACTTCGAGGATAATCCGGAAATAGCCTTGGATATCGAAGCGAAGCTGCGGAAGAAAATTTCCCCTGAATACGATATTGAGCCATCTGCCAAAGATTCAGTGCGTGAGGGTCAAAACGAAGCAAGGTCTTCGAATATGCAAGGCAAGTAGGTTCCTTTGAATACTGTCTGGCTGGGTTTGGGTTCCAATATTGGCGACAGGCTATCATATATTGAGACGGCAATAACAAGCCTCGGCGAAATTCTTAGCGATGTTCAAATCGCTCCGACATACGACACGGGGCCGCTGGATTATCTCGATCAGCCCAATTTTTTGAATACCGTGGTTAGAGGCGAGACATTTATCACACCACGAGAGCTCCTGAATGAAATCCGAACGATTGAGTATGCAATTGGACGAAATCGAGTTATTGAGAAAGGGCCACGTAGGATAGACATCGATATTCTTGTCTATGGAGATATCTGTGAAACCTATGACATTGACACAGATAGTTATCTTACGATTCCGCACAAGCTTATGCACGCGAGGTTATTTGTGCTAAGGCCGCTGTTGGATCTCGATCCAAATCTTGCCGATCCAAGAGATGGAGTTCCGTGGAGTTCCAAAGCCAAGAGACTGCTCTATCAGCGGGTTGAACCATATATAAGGTGAGCATCGACATTGGTGCCGATTTCGCCGGCAAAGTACCGCGATATCAGCTAAATCGCTTCGAAGGACCGCTCGATTTGCTTCTGTTCCTTATTCGAAAAAACGAACTTAGCATATATGATATTCCTGTTGCTGAAATAACCGACCAGTATCTTGCCTATTTGAAAAAAAATTCCGAAATCAATCTGGATGAGATTTCGGAGTTCTATCTAATGGCTGCTACGCTTCTTGATATCAAGTCGAAGATGCTGCTTCCCATAGAAATCAATCTTGAGGACGAGTTGGATGATCCAAGACAGGAACTTGTAAGGAGCCTGATAGAATACGAAAAATTTCGAAAACTAACGCATTTGCTATCTAGTAGAGAGGTTCAATTTAGCAAAATTGCTAGGAGGAAAAGAGCTGGAATGATGCCGCCCCCTGCCGTAGAGGAAAAAACCTGGGGAGAAGTCGATATTTTAGATCTTCTGAAAACCTTCAGAGGACTGATGAAGAATCTTGGCGGCGAAACTACAATCAGTATTTGGGAAGAAGTATCGATAAACGAAAAAATTGCTCTTATCAACGAATTTCTCGAAACAAAAAATGAATTTGATTTTTATGACATCTGCAATGGGGCCAGCTCTCTAATGGAGGTGATAAGTGCTTTTCTTGCGGTTTTGGAGCTGACTAAGATAGGAATTATAAATATATCTCAGGATGGATTGTTCGGTAAACTTCGCATTATTGCTTCAAACACGAAGTTCCGGATCTGAACTAAGACTATGAATGATAGCAGTGTACTAATAGAAGCAGTCTTGTCGTTGGAAACCGATCCCGTTGACGAGGGGCGGATTTCCCGCATAACGGGTTTGAGCAGGGATGAGGTGATTGCGAATCTTGAAATCTTGAAGAATCACTACGGCACGGACACCCATGGAATTCAACTCTTGAAAACTCCAAGTGGATGGATCCTCGCACCTAAGGAATCTTTATGGCAATCCCTTAAGGTTCACTATGGGAGGGAGCGTGAGAATGCCTTAACCCGAGCTGCAATGGAAACTCTGTCGATTATTGCGTATTCCCAGCCGATAACAAGGTCTGAAATCGAGAATATACGGGGAGTTGGAACCGATGGAATTATTCGCAACTTAAGAGATAAGAATTTGATCAAAGAAATCGGGCGTCAAGATACCCCGGGTAGGCCTGCATTGTACGGGACAACGAAGGAATTCCTGAAGCGATTCAACCTTAGAAGCATTGCCGAACTTCCAAGGTTCAACGAGATTGACAATAGGAAGTTTTCTGCAGATGGGAGTCCCTGAAGCAATCCGCCTACAGCTCAGATTGGCGCGAGCAGGAATAGCCTCACGTCGCCACTGCGAGAAAATAATTGCGGAGGGTAGGGTTAGCGTCAATGGGAAGGTGCTTACTAAGCCGGGCCTGAAAGTCACTCCCGATGATATTGTACGTATCGACGGAAATCTGGTGGATAACGAAAAAAGAAAAATCTACATTGCCTTGCATAAGCCTCGGGGCTATCTATGCTCCGATTTTGATCCTGAGGGCAGACCCCTGGCAAAGAATTTAATCGATGTGGCGGTAAGAGAGAGATTTTTTCATGTAGGCCGACTCGATTACATGTCCAGCGGATTGATATTCTTCTCCAATGATGGAGAGTTTTCAAGAGTTCTGACGCATCCATCCAGCCGAGTGGAAAAGGAATATATTGTAACTACAAAAGCTGTTATACCGGATGATTTAGTGCTGCGTTTCAGCAGGGGCATAACAATTAATGGAATCCGATATAGCGCGGAGCGAGCGGAGCAAGTTGGGCCGAGAACCGCAAGAATAGTCTTAATCGAGGGCAAAAATCGTGAATTGCGCAGAGTTTTTTCGTCCGCATCGCTGAGTATCAAGAGGGTACATAGAATTCGAATCGGACTAGTTAGAATTGCAGGCATCCCCTCCGGACACTTTCGTCATTTGAAAGCAAGAGAGATCAGAATCCTGATGAAGCACACGGGTATGAGGGTGAAGCCGCTTGACGGAGAGAACTATGGTGGTGGCGATTGACGGACCCGCCGGCGCGGGCAAAAGCAGTCTGGCAAGAAGGGTTTCGAAGTCTTTTGGATTCCTGAACTTGAATTCGGGAGCATTCTACCGGGCGATAGCCGTTAAAATCCATAATTCGGGTTTGGATATAAAGCATATGCCAGAAGTGATATCGGCGGCCAAAATCGCTAGAATCGAGCTTAATGGCGAGAGTATCTATCTTGATGGTGAAAACATAGATAAATTTTTAAGAACCGATCTGATAGATAGGTGGTCGTCGGTAATTTCAACTGTGCCGTCGGTTCGCCATATAGTGAATCAGCAGCTTCGACAGATCTCAACCTCGATTGATATTGTCGCCGAAGGTAGGGATATGACAACTGTTGTTTTCCCCAATGCCGAGCTGAAAATATATCTTGATGCAGCTCCGCGCATACGTGCGCGGCGCCGCTTTGCTCAAGGCACAAGTAGTCAGAGCGTCGAAGAGCTCGAACTATCATTGTGGGAAAGGGATAGCCGCGATAAAAACAAAATTGAAGGATCTCTCAAGATTGCTGAAGATGCTGTTGCGATAGACAGCTCCGACTTGACCTTAGAAGAGGTTTATGAGAAAGTTAAGGGGTTGATTGATGCCCGTCTGTCAAAGCCCTCAGGAGTAGATATGCCCGAGCCGGATGCCTTCGCACAGGAGAGTGATCAAGACCAATTGCAGGAGTCCTATCTGAAGGCCCTTGATCAACTGGAGGAAGGAGGTCTGATTAGGGGAAGAGTCATCCAGGTAGATGGCGAGTATGTTTATTTGGATCTTGGATTGAAGTCTGACGGAAAGGTTCCCATAGAGGAGTTTAAGGAAGTTCCCGCCATTGGCGATACTGTGGAAACCGTTCTAATTAAACGCGAAGGACGTCATGGCGAGGTAATCATCTCCAAAAACAAGGCCGATTTGAAGGTTTTCTGGAAAACTCTCCGCGAGGCTCTAAGCTCGGGAGAACCTGTCAATGGCAGGATTGTTAAGACGGTCAAGGGGGGTTTTGAAGTTAACCTGGGCCATGGGATTCACGGCTTTTGTCCCATTAGCAAAATAGATGTGCAAAGGATAGATAACCCGGAAAAATATGTGGGACTCGAGTCTCCGTTCATAATCGATCGCTTATATAGCGAGAAAAAGGTCAACATAGTTTTAACCAGACGGCTCTATCTCGAAAGACTGAGTGAAAAGAACAGGGCTGAGTTTTTTAATACGGTTTCGATAGGCGATACAGTTGAGGGCTACATAAAGAGCTTCACATCCTTTGGATCCTTTGTGGACCTGGGCGGATTCGACGGCCTATTGCATATGAATGATATGAGCTGGGGACATGTAACTAGGCCAAGAGACTACGTTAAGAAGGGACAGAAAATCGAATTGAAGGTGATTCGACTCGATCCTGAGGGGAAAAAGATAAACCTGTCTTTGAAGCATTTCCAACCCGATCCATGGTCGACATTTGAGGAGAAGTACCACGTCAATCAGATCATCACGGGTCGCATAACTAGGCTCACGGATTTTGGGGCTTTCATCGAAATAGAAGAGGGTATCGAGGGGCTGGCGCATATCTCGGAGTTATCCTGGGTGAAGCACGTAAAACACCCTAAGGAATTACTAGAAGTTGGTAATGAATGCGAGGCTATGATTCTCGGTTACGACATCCCCCAGGGACGTATATCGCTTGGGTTGAAGCAGGTGCTCCCTAATCCATGGGAGGATATTGCAAGCAGATATGCGGTAGGTACTAGGGGGAAGTGGATTGTCAAAAAAATAACCAACGCGGGGGCCTTTGTCGAGCTTGAAGAGGGTATCGATGCCTTTCTTCACGCGGAGGATCTCTCATGGACAAGAAAGTCTCGCAATGTCGGCGCTGTTCTAACTGAAAATGAGCCCATTGATGCTGTGATTATAAGTATCAATACTGAAGAACGGAGAATCCGAATAGGCGTAAAACAACTGAAAGAGGATCCCTGGATTAAGTTTCGCGATAAGTTCCCGCAGAGTTCGGTAGTAGAGGGTGAAATCATCCACAAGACGGATTTTGGTTTATTTGTCAGAGTTGAGGGGGATATCGAAGGACTAATTCATAAGAGCAATCTCATGGAATCAAAGGGAGAGAATCCGGACGAGAAACTGGCCTCGTATAACATTGGAGACAAATTGCGGGCGGTTGTAACCGAAATAAATCCGAGTAAGCAGAAACTTTCCCTATCCGTGCGAGAGCTGCGATATCGGGAAGAGCGGGCCGAAATATCGAGATATATGGATGGCAAAGGAAGGGGGGGGGATTCTTATACACTCGCCGATATGCTTGAGGACAAACAAGATTCGTAGGCGCCCGCGCGGTGAAAAAGACTTCTCGTTGTCGAAGTTCCGTCTTTTTTATGATGATGAGCATTGCCGTTGGAATCATATCTAACCGAGCGCCGATCGCTAATCGAAGCGCTAACCTAGCCGCAGAGTAATTGGATTGAAGCAAGACACTAATCTTGAAGTTGAAACAGGGCACGAAATGGTTTGGAAAAGCGAGATAACCGGAAAAATACTCGAAGAGGCGGATAAGATTGCGGTGTCTAACCTGCCTGTGCTGATTACAGGTGAAAGCGGTACCGGTAAGGAATTACTAGCAAAGAGATTATATCGAAGATCAAAGCGCCGCAATAATCAGTTCATCAGCGTAAACTGCGCCGCGATTCCGGATCAACTTATCGAGTCGGAGTTATTCGGCCATGTCAAGGGTTCATTTACGGATGCAATAAGGGACAAAATCGGCTATTTTGAAAGGGCCGACTTAGGTACACTCTTTCTGGATGAGGTAAGCGAGCTTACACTTAGCGCTCAGGGTAAGCTTCTCCGAATTCTTCAAGATGGTCGATTTCAGCGTGTTGGCGATGAAATTGAACTGGTAAGCGATGTTCGAGTGATAGCGGCTACAAATCAAGAATTGGGAACCTATGTCCGAACCGGCAAATTTAGGCAGGATCTATACTACAGGCTTGCAGTATTGCCAATAGCGCTTCCTCCACTACGGGAGCGCTTGGATGACATAGTAATTCTGGCGGAGCATTTCCTAAGCAGGTATAGCGCCAATAAGATCGATGTTCCAAGAAGACTAAGCGCAGAAGCTATGAGCGCGTTGCTCTCATATCGCTGGCCTGGAAACATTAGGGAGCTGCAGAATTCTCTTGAACGGGCTGCTATAATGGGGAAGGGGAAAAAGGAAATCACGCTAAGCGAACTTGCCTTGCCGAATAGAGGAAGCGATGCTGTAGGATATGCTGGAAGGAGTCTTAAAAGCGCGATGAGGCTCTTCAAAAGAAGCTTTGTTCGAGAAGTCTTGAAGGAGCACGATGGAAACAGAACGCTTGCCGCGAACGCTATGGGAATCCAGAGAACATATTTGTCGCGCATGATAAAGGAATTGGATATCGATAAGTGGAGATAGACTCGACGTGAACGATAGGCATGACAACCAGGGTTTGGGGGGGCGCTTGGGCGCCTACTTTTCCAGAAATTGGAAAATCACAGCGCTATTCTTTGCAATATTGGCGCTGTTAATGGCGGGAATACTGATTCTGAGTCTTGTGCTGGATAACAGGAAGTCGGAATCCGAAATACTGGCTGAAGATATTCAGGACGCATACATAAAATGGCTTCAGGATAGTTCCGAAAAGCAAAATTCCGAGGAGCTCGAAAAACTGATAACAAAGGCGCTTGATGAGTATCCAAGATACTTCGCAGCTCAAAGAGCGCTGTTTACCCGCGGGCTCATGGCTCTGAAAAACGAAGAATGGGAGGAGGCGACCTCGGCATTTGAATCGGTGGCGGAAAGGTGGAAAAACAGCTATTTGGCGCCTGTAAGCCTGTATAATGCAGGCGCGGCTAAGGAGGAACTAGGCGCAATCGATGATGCTGTCCGTTATTGGAAGCGTTTAGTTGAAAACTATGCCGGGGTGTCTCCAGACGTTCCCGAAGCCTTATTTAACCTTGGCAGGTTAGCGGAAAGCAGCGACACTGAAGAAGCACTGAAGCACTACTATGAGCTGGTAGCTAAGTTTCCCAATAGCAGGTGGACGGACCTATCCAAGACGCGTATTTTGATAATCGAGAGCCGACTTTGATGCGAAGTTCCAGAGGGGATGATTATAGCTAGGAGGACAACTTGAACAACAGAGGTGGTTTCAAGCGAGTTTTCTTTTCTTCCAATGCTTTTGGGCTGGCTATAGGCCTACTTGTATTCCTTGTTTTTATACTGATAGGCATCGTTTTGGATGGATTCGAAAACTTAGAAATACAGTTAATGGACCTACATTTCAAGCTGAAGAACACCTGGCAGGTTCAAGAACGTGGAGCGGGATTTACTCAGGAAATAAGATCCGCAAAGCTTTCCGACGACATCGTAATAATCGGAGTTGATAATAGAACCTTGGAACGATTTGGAAGATGGCCCTTCCCTAGGAGTGTCCATGCCGATCTCTTGAATTCACTTACACGAATCAAGCAGCAGGAGCGCCGGGAATCAGCGATTCTTTTGGACTTCCTATTCAACGAAATCTCCGAAAGAGCGTTCGAAGATGTTATTTTCTTGGAATCGATAGAAAGCAATTCCAGAATTGCGCTTCAAACTCTGCACGCGAAGGTCGAAATTGCGACGACGGATAGAGAAGAGCTATTAGATCGATTCCGGGTTTTGGTAGAGGAGCATGGTGAAATCAAGAACATTCGGGGCGACTTGTCGAAGGTTGCACCAAATTACGGCATTGAATCGCCGCTCAAGCCCTATGGCGAGGCGATAAGCACATATGGGCATGCATCCTATGGAGCAGATGACGATCAGGTTTATCGGCGCCAGCAGTTGGTTGCCAGATATAGTACTCTAGCAAGGGAAATCCCATTGAATGAGCTTACCGTAGACACGGAACTTGGAATTCAAGGGCGAGGCCATATTGCGTGGGAAAACACTGACGGAGCTATTGAAACAGTGGAATTACCCCTAACAGCGGAAAGAATTGAAGAACTCAATAAATCTATTTCACGCCGAGGCTTGAGGAGAAGGGATGGCGATACTGACGAAGAGACTTACTACATTCGATCCTATGAGGATAGATTCGTACCGGCGATTACTCTGGCGCTTGCACTGAAGTATTTCAATAAATCCTTTGACGATGTGGAAGTTGTGTACGGATCTCACATACTTATTCCCTCTCCTATGAGATGGGATAGCGGCTCTGGCGAGTGGGTTCGCTACAATTTTTCCAAAAAGACTTCAGTAAACGACCTGCGTATACCGATTGATGAATCTGGAAACATGTTGATTAATTTTATGGGCGGCAAATCATCGACAAATCCCGCCGAGCGCCAAACTTTTCCGGTTCGCAGCTACGCTAGATTTGCAGGAAATTCCCCTGGACTCGATAAGGAGAACTGGCCCAATACGAACGGATTAGGTGGAAAAATAGTCATGGCTGGCGCATTTACGATAGGAATGGCCGATGACGAAAAACCAACACCGCTGGGTTTGATGTTTGGTGTTGAGATGCATGCCAATGCGCTTAATACCATAATTATGAACAATTTTATTTATCGAATTTCAAAACGAGCTAACGCTTTGATACTCTTTTGCTTGGTAATGCTGCTTGCCTTTCTCATATCGCGAATGAAGAGAATAGGCTGGTCGATAGCGATTTTGATGGGATATCTGGTTGTATCCTTCCTTACGGTAACAATTCTGTTTGATAGTCTCGGTATCCTGATAGATTGGGCTATGCCTACGACTGCCGTACTTATCACCTTTCTTGCAGTTGTTAGCCTCAGGGTTCTGATGGCTGAAAGGGATAAGCGTCAGATAAAAAGTGTTTTTGGGCAATTCATAGCCTCAGACCTGGTTGATGAGCTGGTTGTTTCGCCACCCGAATTGGGCGGCGATTATATCAATGGAACTGTTATGTTCACGGATATCAGGGGGTTCTCAACTCTATCCGAGCGACTTAACGCACAGCAACTGGTAGATTTCCTGAATGAATACTTAACACTGATGACGGATAATATAGTGAATGCATATGGCGGGACTCTGGACAAGTACATCGGCGATGCCATTATGGCTTTCTGGGGCGCACCTAAAGCCCAGGAGGACCATACGTTCAGAGCCTGCAAATCTGCCATTGCCCAGATAAGAATTCTCAGTAAATTCAATCCTGTGTTTAAGGAGAAATACGGAAATGCCATTAGTATAGGTATAGGAATTAATCCGGGATCGAAGGGGAATGAGTCTCTGATGGTTTCTTATATGGGCAGTGAAGGCAGAAAGAACTACACCGCCATGGGGGACTCGGTTAATCTTGCAAGCCGATTAGAGGGAGTAAACAAAGAATATCGAACTGCCATAATTATCAGCGAAGATGCATATGAACTAATCAGCAGTGATGATAAGTTCGTTGTAAGAGAGCTAGATGATATACGTGTTAAGGGTAGGAATAGACCCGTTACGATTTTTGAGCTTGTTGACTATGAAGGTGAATTGGAAGGAATTTCGGAATAGGCAATGCTTATCTTGAAATCGATTTTGAGGAATAAACTGGGAAAATGCTCGCACAACAAAATCGTAGGTTTCGCTGTGCATCTCATACCAGCCGGGCAGGGCCCAAGAAATGGCCTTTCCCCGTACTAAGTTCATATTGCATTGTCGTCTTCTTAGTGCAAATCATAGTAGGCTGTGGACTGCCCCAAGTGATTCTGCTCGATAAGCCTAAAAAACTTGAAAATGTACATCCATCCGACGGTACGGAGCGACCGCTTCCATCAACAGTGATAGCCTTCGCTTTCCCGGATGACGACACGAATATAATTGGCTATGTAATATACTACAAGGTGTATTACGGCGACACCTTGGATCCGGACTATATAAACGATACCGATAAGAGATTTTTCGATGAAAATACCTATGTCGGACCCAATGCTGAAATGCAGCCCGGAAGTAATATCCCAAACAAGCGCGGTTTTTTGAAATTAGGAGAATTCGGTAAATCGGAATTAGGAGAGTACTATATCGCGCATAATGGAAGTGAGCAAGCAGTCTATATTGACTTCGATCCCGGTGACAGGAGGACTTCGGATTCCAATGACAGGGAAGAACCAATTATCGGCTATGACTACCCGGTAACAGAAAGCAATAAGGTAAGGGTTTTGGCGCGGGGCTTCATTGACCCGACAGATAGCGATAAGCTCAGATCCTTTGTTAAAGACTGGGAATACGACCTCGAAAATGAAGACGGATATCATGACGGCGACCTCAGAAGGGGATATTCCTTGCTGGGGAAGCAACCAGGCTTGACAGTGGAAGTTATTAGAAGCTGTGGTGTGCCTTATTTTGTTGAAAATCGCAGGCCGAGTGAACTTAGAATTGGCTTTGTAGTGCATTCCTACGGTAGAACCAAAGGCAGCCTCCAACCCGTCACCAGTAAGCCCGTATACTTTGGGGATGTAGTCTACTCACCCGTTCAAGATGCAAACCGTAGTCGCCCAAACCCCTAAAGCCAACTGCACCTTGAGCAGCTTCTCGGATTGACTGCTTGTCTTATTCTGTGAGATATTGAAGCTAGGCGTTTTGATTTATGCGAGAAATTATTCTGTTTTTTTCCTACGTGGCCTGTGCATTTATCTCGGTATTCATTATCAAGTGGTCTAAGGTTGGTTTTAGCCGCAGACTTTTCTGGATAACCTGGACGGTTGGACTTACGGGGGCTTTCTTAGGTGGCTTGCTCGGTATTGTACTCATCGCACGCATTGGCTTGGAGGTACAATTCATTCTGAGCATTCTTCCAGGTTTCTTGGGCGCATGGCTGCTCTCGCGGCTTTTCATCAAGTTAAGAGAGATTCCTGGAAACTGGTAGCAGCTTGGAATTTCCCAGGTTTACTGCTGATAATGTATATTCTGTCTACCTATCTTGCTTTTCGGAAGCTACGCCTCATGCCTGCGATAATGAATCGACAGGAGTAGGCCTATTGATATAAGCGCTGTCCACGATGCCGATCCACCATAAGAAAGGAAAAAAAGCGGTATGCCGGTAATGGGCAGAAGCCCAATGGCCATTCCGATGTTCTGCATAACATGATAGCTGAACATTGCAGCTATCCCAATCGCGATGTAAGCTCCAAACCTATCCTGAGAGGTATAGGCTATTCGAAGGGCCCGTAGTATCACCATCGAGAAGAGAACGAATACCAGCAGACTTCCAATAAATCCTAATTCTTCGGCAAGAATTGAAAATATGAAATCAGTGCTTTGCTCAGGCAGGTACCTGTAATGGGACTGTGTTCCCTGAAGAAATCCCTTCCCCGATAATCCTCCGGATCCGATAGCGGTGACGGATTGAATGGTATTCCAGCCAGCGCCCTGGGGATCTATTTGGGGTTTCAAGAATACCACAAGCCGCAGTAGTTGATACTCACGAACAACCCTCAGAGTTCCAGCAATGGCGAAATATGAGATGCTTAAGATGCTGAAACCGTATAACAATTTGAGATAGAATTTTCGCCTGAATAAAAGCCAGCCAAAGAACACGGAAACAGTAAGCCCAAGCAAAGACGGGAGCGCGATTCTGATTAGTCTCATTTCCTTGAATAGAAAAAAGAATCCACTGGGAGAACTGGATATATATTCGCTCCATGCATAGCCCAATATGCCCATGCCAACAAGAATTCCGATAATCACGGGAAACATTATCAAGCGCAGTCCAACACCCGCGCCAAAGGACATGATGAGGAAAATCGGAAAAAACACAATAGCCGTTCCGAGATCCGGCTGAATCAATACAAGCGAAACAGGAATAAGCAGCAAGGCTATTGCCCCCAACCAGGAACGCAGTTTGTTCTTGGCTTCTGCCCGCACTTCGAACCACAATGCAAGTATCATTATCAGGGAGAGCTTGGCGAATTCCGAGGGTTGTATTCCCACTCCTCCTATTCCAATCCAGGCCCTTGCGCCCCGGATATAGTCTCCGAAAATAAGGACAAGAATAAGAAGAAGAGCAGTTCCGGCATATATGGGAATCGTCCAAGGCCTCCAAAATCTGTAGTTGACTAAGGCAAAAATAGCCATTAGGATTAATCCCGTCGAAGACCAAACTATCTGCTTAATCCATTCTAAGGAAACCTGATAACCATCCGAAGTTATTCCACTCGAATATATGAATGCTACACCGAGTATCTGCAGGCTGATCACCGAGAGGAATAATACGATATCCAGTTTTGCAATCGCGGAAGACTTTATTGAGCTTAGATCCACTATCAACCTTCGGCATCGGTTTCATAGGGCATTCCAGGCTGTGGCAGCTCCTTGTTATCCCAACTCCACCAGACTTCTCTCCTCCGCCACTCCGCGATTACCTCTTCATAGCTGCGATTAGCAAAAATTCCTTCGAAGACAATATCGATAGCCTTGGGCGCCCACCAATCGAATGAAGTTTCGGATGCCTCTACCATTGCAACCGCAACAACTTGCTCCTCAAGGTTGTCGGATCGGTGTGGCCCATATGCGACAAACCAATTATGCCACCTATCGTCATGGCCTATTTCTCCAGTTCCTGTTTTGCCTGCAACTGCAACCGAGTCGGTCTTGACGGCCCAGAATCCGGTCCCATTGGTCACCACTCCTCGCAGTGCATCTTGCAAGAACAAATAGTCTCGCGATTCAAGCAGGCCAACTGAATTCAAAATTTTCGGTTCTATTTCCTCATAAACCAATCCAGCCGCAAAGCCCGATCCTGATTGCCTGATTTCTTTGACTAAATGCGGGCGGTATACCGTGCCGCCATTAACAACGGCCGCCATTATATTGGCCATTTGGAGGGGGGTAATACTCAGGAAGCCTTGGCCGATACTTGCGTTTAGGGTGTCTCCTCCGGTCCAGGGTGAATGGAAGCTCTCTTCCTTCCATTTTTTATCCGGTACTGTTCCCTCAACCTCACCGTCAAGTTCTATATCGGTTAATGAGCCCAAACCGAATCCCCTTGCGTATCGTGATATTGTATCAATCCCTATATACTTCACTCCCACGGTGCCAAAGTATATATTGCAGGACTGCTCCAAGGCCTCGCGAAGGTTAACAAGGCCATGTCCACTTTGCTTATGGCAAGAAAACCGGCGATTGCCTAAAACCATTGAACCACGGCAATTAACCTCCATTTCCGGACTCACGGTTTTTTCTCCGAGAATGGCCGCCATCATTATGATTTTGAAGGCCGATGCGGGCGCATAACTCGATTGAATTGATCTGTTCAAAAATGGAGAATCGGTATTGAGACTCAGGTTTTTGAAATTGACAGGTCCTTCATCGGCAAATTTATTCGGATCGAAGGAGGGATACGAAACCAGGGCCAGAATTTCTCCGGTTGAGGGTTTCAACACTATAAGGGAACCCTTTCGCGGTCCGAGCGCTTTCTCCGCAAGCTCCTGAATATGCCTATCGATAGTTAAAACCACATCCAATCCGCTTTCTGGCGGCGTAGCCTCTTCAACTTCACTCAGATTCCGCCCCTTTGCGTCAACAATTCGGGATATTTGGCCATCGGCGCCCCTCAGGAGGGTATCATAGGCTTTTTCGATTCCCGTTTTGCCTAGGCTGGACGTGCTGGCATAGCCCTCATTGTAAAGAATTTGCAGTTCCTCAACAGTGATATTTCCAACATACCCGAGAACATGAGAGATCGATCCCACACTGCTGTACCAACGGTAGGGCTTACTAGACCAGTAAATGCCGGGATATTTTTCGCTGGCCTCCGCAATTCTTACGACAATTTCGTAGGGGATTCCGTCTCTTAGCTCGATCCGATTCCACGAGGAAGTCCAGTTAGAGGGAATCTTGTCGAGGATTGCTTCGGTTTGAAGTCCGAGGACCGGCGAGAGGGAAGTGGCAAGTTCCCTTGGATTAGAGGGAGCAATTTCGGCTGGAACAACGTGAATAGCGAATGAATCAATATTGAAAGCCAAAGGCTTATCCAGATTTCTATCCCAAATTAAGCCTCTCTGCGCCGGCAAAGTCTCGGATCTGCTTGCAACCTCTTTCGCTTGATCCTCCCAAAAGGGGTTTTCCACTATTTGCAAATTGAGAAGATATACTGTGAACGCCAGAAAAACAGAAAGGATGATTAATCCTAATACAAGCAGCTTACCTCTTAAACCAGGTATACTCCCGTTTTCATGACTATTCAACTGCTTACCCCCTTACTTCGATCGATGCCTTCATATATCGAAAATACTGCCAAAAAAATCAAGGGTGCTAACGCAATATTTGCTAGCAATTCCCAAATTGTACGCAGCGAAAAATAGCGCATCAAACCTGAATTGAGACCAAAAAAAAATGAAAGTAATAACGCGGAAACATATTTGACGAGTGTGGCAAGGGCGGCAACCGTAATAGGCAAAAGAATCGGACTGAAGGAGAAGTTGCTTCCAGCCTTACCGGATAGGTAGCCTATCAACACAAAGATGAAGGCATGAAATCCGAACGGAGCGAGTCCTATGGCGTCAATGCTAAGCCCGACAAAGAATCCGGAAATTTCTCCGGAAATTGGTCCATAACGCACCGCCAATACAAGCAATAAAATCATTGCGATGTCTGGAACAACAGAAAGTAATCTGCTCAAAATCGTTGATTGAAATATGGCAAGACCGCATGCAAAAATACCTGTTATAAGAATTCGCGCTACCATTGAACGCTTTCCGAAACGAATACGTATTCGATTCGGGTTACATCGATTATTGGCGCAAGTATGAGCTCGAGGGAGGTTGTATACTCTCTCGAACGTATTTCCTTAACCCGCCCAATGACAATTCCCCGCTGATAAAGCGACTGTAATCCCGAAGTAACCACAAGATCGTTGACCTCTATTAATTCCCCAGCGGATTTACGGACATAACGCATCATAAGTTCGCCCCTCTCATTACCCAAACCTTCGACTAGGCCCTCTACCCTGCTTTCTTGCAGTAGTCCTGCCACGTGGTGATCGGGATCGATAAGCGGACGGACCTGTGACGACTTGGTGCCAACGCTAACTACTTTGCCGAGCAATCCAAAAAAGCCATCTTGAAAAGCCGTAACGGCAGTCCCGGCTCTTATTCCATCCGTGGTCCCCTTATCGATTGTAATGGAGGAAAATAAATTTGAGGGATCTTTTGCGATTATTCTAGCCGGAATAGCACTGTAATCTATAGCCATGGAGTAGCCTAACTGTCGTCTGAGCTCTTCGTTTTCCCGCCTTAGTTCAATCATACTTCGCTCAAGACCCTGATAATCGCTAAGCTTATCCAGAACTATTTCGTATTGCTCCCTCATTTCCCGCAAACTTCTAATCGTTCCGAAAAGATTCCTCACTCGATAAGCTAGTTCCCCAAAAAATCGCTGCACCCCCAATAGAACACGACTGCTCCACTCCCCTCTTTCCGAGCGCTCACGTAAAGCACCTGAAAAAACGACTATCAATATAGAGACGATAAGAAGAACGACAAGCAGGGCTTCAGGACGTACGCCGTCATTCTTGCGCTCTCGCATTGGTTCTAGTTGCCCAATGCGTCATACAAGGCACGATTACTGCGCTGACCCTTGGTTATCTCGTAGTACTGACCGGCGCCTATTGCGACGCATAGCAACGGATCTTCCGCGAGTATCACCGGAACTCCGGTTTCCTTAGACAGCAATTTCGGCAGGCCCTTGAGAGTAGACCCTCCGCCCGTCATAACTATTCCTCTTTCAACTATATCCGCTGCAAGCTCAGGAGGAGTTTGGCCAAGCGTCTTCTTTACCTCCTCCACCACCGCGTTGATGGGTTCCTGGAGCGCTTCTCTGAGTTCGACGGAATCTACTTCCAGACGCCTCGGCAGGCCGGTTATCGCGTCCATACCTTTAATTTCTATCCTTTCTATAATCTTATCCGGCGATGCGTTGCCGATTTTGATTTTTAGTTGTTCGGAGGTCTGATCGCCAATAATCAAGTTATGCACAGTTCGAGCATGCTTGATAATCGCCATATCGAATGCATTTCCACCCAATCTAATCGCATTAGTTACTACCATCCCACCTAAAGAGATTACAGAAATTTCGGTTGTACCCCCTCCGATATCAACTATCATATGCCCTGCGGGTTCGAAAATCGGAATTCGCGCGCCAATAGCTGCAGCAAGGGATTCACCGATAGTTCTAACATCCCTTGCTCCGGCCTTGTATCCGGCCTCTACCACTGCACGCCGCTCAACCTCGGTAATACAAAATGGAATCCCCATAACGATTCTGGGACCTCGAATCAGCCAGCGCTTATTCTGAATTTTACCTATGAAATACTTGATCATTTTTTCGGTAGTTTCGAAATCCGCGATAACTCCGTCGCGCAAGGGTCTTATTGCAATAATTTCTCCATGTGTTCTCCAAAGCATTTGCTTTGCGTTATGTCCAACCGCGACAACTTTTTTTGTTCCACGCTCTACCGCCACAACCGACGGTTCGCTGCTAACTATTCCTCGATTGCGTATGTAAATCAGAGTATTGCAGGTACCAAGATCGATTCCAATATCCGACGTAAGGCCATCGAAGAGCCTTTTTCGGCCGCTCATTTTTCCTCCACAATAGGTTATTTAGTCATACAGCCGATGCAGCGCGCCAACATGCCTGGGATTTATTCTAAACACGGCAAACCACGCATTTCTCGCCTCGATATTCATTCCCAATTGGTGATAAACCTCACCTAGGTTGAATTGGTAATCCTGATTATCCGGTTCGATATTCACGAGCGTCTCGAATACCTCTTTCGCCATTAAGAAGTTGCCAACATCATAGTAGAGTTGTCCTAGATGTGATAGTCCTTTGCTTTTCAGTTCTTCATCTTTTGTGATATCGATAGATCGCTTATAATATTCGACTGCGCTTTCATACCGGCCCAGCTTGAAAGCCTCATCACCGAGTGTTATCAGAAGCCGATCCGTGGGATGTGTTTCGGCGGCCAATTCGTACCAGAACAGAGCATTCTCAACATCACCGAGCATTGAATAGGCCCTGCCCATGAACTCCAAACTATCGTCGGACTTATATCCCGAATTAAATGAGGCTTGAAGGTATTTAATTGCCAAATCAGCCCAATGCCTCCCCTTGAGCAAATAAGTCTTTCCAAGAATATAATCCACCTGCGCCGGATTATTCGTGTCTCCGATGGCCTTGAGTAAGCGCAAATAAGCAATGGCGGTATTGAGGCTCAAATTGCGTTCTTCCACGGATAGTTTTGCAATCGCGAGATGGAAATGCGAAAATCCAGCGTATAACAATGCGCTTCTATCCAGAGGATGCCTTTCCAACTCTTTCTCCGCGATTGCGGCAACTTCTGCATAGTCTCCAAGCTGCCATAAATCAACAATCATAGTTGCATCATTATCTCTGGAGATAATGGATCTCTCTTTGAACAGCAAAACTCCCTTGTTAACTGCCAAGTAGATCAGCGCTGAGAAAGAGGCCAGTATTAACCCTGCATATAGGGTGTTCCTTAACTTCTTTCGCCTTCTCATCGGTGCAACATCAATTCTTTTCATAGCAAAAAAAGACAGGCCGGTAAGCCGAGTTCTGTTTACGGTCGCCATATATCTGTTTCCGCCGTCGCCGACGCAATAATGAGCGATCTACCCGCAGGCATTAGGCGGGGATCCACCTGCTGCTTAATCTTGCTCCAAATGAGGTTTACCTCGCGGCTCCTGTTACCAGGCGGCCCGGTGAGCTCTTACCTCACCTTTTCACCCTTACTCGAGAAGAAGGCAGGCCCCTTCCAAGCGGTATATTTTCTGTGGCACTGGCTGTCGCCAAAAGGTTGGCGCCCGGGAATTACCCGGCATCCTCCCCTGCGGAGCCCGGACTTTCCTCTAGATTATTCTAGCGGCGACCCGGCCTGTCTAGTCCTCCACTGATAGATGCCGGCCAAACCGGTTACAGAAGATGACTGCTTACAATTCTAAACTTTTTTGAACAAAGATTCCATACCAAATAATTCTCGGCAGTCGAAATTTCTATATCTTATCGAGACGTGAGACGACCGTTCAAATCACACTATTCGAGTTCGACATTTTCATCGATCAATCCCGCAAGTCCTCCCACATCCCCGTTGTCAAATTCATAGGATTCCGAAATTTGCTCTACGCCTTCTTCCCAGAAGAGTATTCGGCTGCAGTATGGACAGAATTGTATATCTACGCCTCCACGAATATCGTTTACGAACTGTGCCGGGAGCACCATATGACAGCCGCTGCATACATTGGATCTCACGGGAACAATACCAACTCCGGACTTGTTGCGGATGATTCGCTGAAATTTGAAGAGCATCTCGTCTTCCATATCCGGGTTCAATCTCCTCTCATCCTCCATAAGAGCTTCCAACTGCGATTCCTTATCGCTGGTTTCGGCCTGTATCTTGTCGTTTTCGAAGTTAAGCTCTTCTTCCTGCATTTTTATCATTTGCTCATCTCTTTCAAGGGAGCTTAGCATTTCGTCCAAATCTCGCTCTCGCTTCTGGATTTCCCGGCGAAATCTTTGCTCCCGCTCAGATGCGTCGCGTATTTCCTTGTCTAGAGCTTCATACTCTCGTTGGGTTGTTATAACATCCATTTTGGTCTCGGATTCTTCCCTAAGCCGCTCGGCTTCGAGCATCTCGTGATTCAGGTGACTAATTTCATTTTTGATTGCTTCAAAATCCTGGTTCTTCTCTACATATATCTTTTTTAGCCGATTCAAAATTTCTTTCTTTGTTTCAAGAGCCCTAGGAATTTCAAGTATTTCGCGCTCTATCGCGTATTTCCTTGAAAGTATTTCCTGCAATCGCTGTAAATCCTCAAAGGTATTTTTCATGATGGCATTCCTCCTAATTACCAAGGTAATCCTTGAGTTTTCGACTTCGCTTCGGATGTCTTAGCCGGCGTAGAGCCTTAGCCTCGATTTGACGAATTCTCTCCCTGGTGACGTTGAAATACAACCCTACCTCCTCAAGAGTAAGGGAGTATCCGTCATCTAAACCAAATCTCATCTTCAAAACTTCCTGTTCCCTTGGCGGGAGGGTTACCAGCACCTCCTGCATCTGCTCCTGAAGAATGCGAAAACCTGTTTGCATTGCAGGATTTTCAACATCCTTATCCTCTATGAAATCGCCCAGGAGGGAATCCTCTTCCTCGCCTATGGGCGTCTCAAGACTAATGGGTTCCCTTGCTACATTTTTTACGGACTTCACTCTGGCTACCGTCCAACCGAGTTGACCGGCCACTTCCTCATCGCTTGGTTCCCTCCCCTTCATCTGTGTTAACTGCCTCGATTCACGGACAACTTTGTTAATTTGTTCAATCATGTGAACCGGCACGCGGATTGTTCGGGCTTGGTCCGATATAGATCTAGTTATGGCCTGCCGAATCCACCATGTTGCATAGGTGGAAAATTTATAGCCCTTCCTATACTCGAATTTTTCAACAGCCTTGATTAGGCCAATATTCCCTTCTTGAACGAGATCGAAGAAATGCAAACCGCGATTAGTGTATTTTTTGGCAATGCTAACCACCAGACGCAGATTCGCCTTAATGAGGCGATCCTTGGCTGTCTTCATCATGATACGGCCGTGAATAATCTCTTTCGCCAACTCAAGTATCTCTTCAACAGAGGCTTCAAAATCGATTTCCAAATCTTTCAAGTTTTTTTCGGTAACCTGAACCTGTCGAATAAATTCCTTTATCTCGTCCACACCTAAGCTGAGTCTCGATTCAATTTCTTTTCGCTCGTCGGCCTTCGTCAGCCCCCTTCCAATTGCCCGTATTCCCTTCATAGACCGAACGCCAAGAGTTCGTTCGATTCTATGCTGCTTCTGCTGATACTGCCTTATTTTCTTAACGGCAGTGGCAAAGCGATCGGCAAATTTGATGATTTCCTCCTGATGAATATCAATCTTAGATATATCCGCAAGCAAAGCCTTTCGCTTATTCAGCAATTTTTTATCCGCTAGAACGACGCCATGGGTTGAAGCTACTCGATTTTTCAAGTCAATGTACTGCTTCAGCGGCGTGTTCAAATTTATGATCGAATCCCTGTAAAACTGATTAATCCTTCGTCTTTCCGCTAGGAAATCACTAATCTCCTTCTTGGAGTAGCTCATACTAGCCGGATCTGCTTTACTAAACGCCTTTTGGGCCAGTTCATAAAACTCCGGGATTAGCATACCGGAGGTTCTCAGCGCCCTCGTGATGATGCTTTCCCCCTCCTCCATTTGCTTGGAAAGGATTACTTCTTGTTCAGCGGTAAGAAGATTTTCTTTACCGATTTCCCTCAAATAAAGGCGTATAGGATCGTCTACCGAGGTATCCTTGTCGTTACTTATGAACTTCTTGGGTTGAGGCTGCGGCGCCACCGCGTTCTCTATTATTTTTTCTACACTACTATCGTTGTCGTCTTCTTGTTCTTCTTCGGCTTCCTCATCCAAATCAGTCTCAATGCTATCATCCAGATCACTTTCCGCCTCTTCGCCTTCTGATGATTTCTCGTCATCGTCTGCGATTAACCTTGTATCCTCGGTAATCGCAACTCCGGAGGCTTCAAGCAGCGATATAACTTTGTTAATCGACTCGGATTTGCCCAGTTCTTCAGGTAACCAGTCGCTAAGCTCTTCAAGGCTAATGCTCTTATTCCTTTCTGCATGTTCCAGAAGCTTAGAGATTATTGGATTAGATTCTATTTCAGCCATTCTTGCCTTGCCTGATACTCAATATTTCCTTGTCTATCGCCTGTATGCGTGTTATACGGGCAATATCCCTCGATTCGTTCTCCTTGCCACTTGCCGATAGGCTCCTTATCAATTCCGACCGCTCTTCATTGAGCCATCTCGCTTTCAAAGCAAGGATTTTTTCGGTAATAGTTTTTTCGGCATTTTCATCATAAATTCCTGCTAAAGCATTTTTCAGTATGTATTTCTTGAGTTCCTCGTCATCCAACAACCGGACGATTGTTTCCGTTCTTAGCTTTCTATCATCGGCATATAACTCATCCATAACTCTATAAACCGCCAAGGCTTTTTTATTCCTAAGCATTACGGGGGCTAGGTGCTGTTTTAGGTTTTCGAAGTGCTCCGTTTTTACGGCAACAGCCGTCATTAAGTACAACTCATCATCGATTGGAATTGATTCAAGTTTTTTCGAAGAAGGAATCGCTTGTTTTCTCCCCTGCTGGTAACGATACTCCCTTATAACTGTAATAGGATCCGCTTTGATAGTATCCGCTAACTGTCTTAGATAAGCTTCCCGTCTAATTTCGGAATCCACAGCGTTTAAATATGGTGCTAGTTCCTTAAGGAATTTCTCTTGAAAATGTCCACTTACTTCCAGTTTATCATCGTCGGCAAAGGAGTTTAGCAGATAAGTAAAAACACTTATAGGCCTCCGAACCATTTTTTTTAACTCAGCAGCTCCCTCAGAGATGAGAATGTCGGCTGGATCCGAATCAATTGGCAATCTGACGGCATTTACAGGCAACCCAATACTCTCAGCAAGCACAGCCGTTTTAATTGCGGCAGCTCGGCCTGCATCATCCCCATCGTATAGGATTATCATGGAATCCGCATAGCGGCCGATAATCCTAGCTTGGCCGGTGGTAAATGCTGTTCCAAGCGGGGCTATAACCTCTCTTATTCCGGCTTGCGCGCATGCGAGAACATCCATATTTCCCTCGCAGATTACAGCACTTCGACTTTGCCTAATGTTCTGTTTCGCCTGGGCAAGTCCGTAGAGCTGCTTGCTCTTTTTGTATATTGCAGATTCTCTCGAATTGATGTACTTCGGGGCGTTTTCATTTAACGAGCGACCACTGAATGCAACCACTCGTCCAATATCGGGCATTATAGGAAACATGATTCTATCAACGAAGAAGGACCACTTCGGTGATTTCAGGCTAAACAAACCCGAGTCACCAAGAAATTCCGGTGAATAATTCTTCTTGAGAAGAAAATTATACAGCCATTCCCCATCTGATGGAGCCCAGCCGATTTTGTATAACTCCGCGGTTTCTTCATCGATACGACGTTTGGATAAGTAGTCTCGGGCATGCCTTGCTTCCAAGCTATTCCGCAAGAGCCATCTGAATATGTCTGCAACCTTCTCGTGTAATTCCTCGAGAGCCGATAGGACATTGCTATCCGATTTGGAACCAGAGCTTATGCTCGGTAGTTCGATTCCTACTTTTTTTGCCAGCAAATTGAGAGCTTCCGGAAAGCTTAGACCCTCAATTTCCATTAAAAATCGGAATACGTTGCCGCCTTTCTGACATCCAAAGCAGTAATACAGATTGGAATCCGGACTTACTGAAAAGGATGGGGTTTTTTCTGTGTGAAATGGGCATAGTCCCCACCACCGGCTACCCTTATTCGATAAGCTGACATATGATCCAACGAGATCCAGAATATCTACCCTTCGGCTAATCTCGTCTATCAGACTTCGTGAGACTGTGCCGGGCATATCAGTCCTTGACTACGTATTGAGCCAGATAGACGCTCCTCGCATCCAGGTGATCATAATAATCCCGGGTGAATTCATGGGTGCCGGCCACGGAATCCTTTACAACAAAATATAGGGCACCGGACTTTGCGGGAAAGAAGGCCGCGCTTAGAGCAATATGACTTGGCGCTGATATGGGCCCAGGCGGCAGCCCCTTATCGTAATAAGTGTTATATGAAGATGGAATCTCAAGGTATTGTTCAAAAATACGCCTGTTAAACCTCAAATAATCGCTTTGGAATGGAACTCCTGCATCTGTCTCCTCAATCGCATATACGACGGTTGCACATGATTGCAGAGCCATCCCCGCGAGGATTCGATTGTTGAATACTGCTGCTATAAGAGGCGCTTCCTCTCTGATTCGATATTCGCGTTCGACAATGGATGCTAGGATAACCTTTTCATGCAGCTGCGTTGGAGTAAGCTGAATCCATGAAGAATCTATCTCATTCAAAATTTCGAAGAATCTATCGGCCATCATTCCAACCACGAGCCTGGCGATTTCTTTCGAGTTCTCCGCACCTTCCTCAATTGGAGTTTCGATTCTATAAGTATCGGGAAACATATAACCCTGCAAACCGCCTGGATTCGCCGATATCGGGTATTCTACTGCCATATCTATAATGGCCTGCTCCACATCACTGGAATTTGCAAGTCCAGCATCCTGAACTCTCTTGGCAATCCTGGTGGAAGTGAGTCCGGGAGGGATTGTCAGAGTAGTATACACAAGATTGGATCCGGGAGTTGTAATTATGCGAATGATTTCGGATGGCCTGACTCCAAAGTCGATTAAATACCGCCCTGCCAAAAATTGCTTTGCGATTCCGAGACGGTATTGAATGCGATAAAGCAGAACAAGGTATTGCTGATTAGCGATTAGGCCGCTGTTTTCAAGGTTCTCGGCCACGGTTGCAATCGTATCTCCCCTTCGGATAGCTAGCTCGGCCGCAGGCTGCGCGCCTAAATCGCCGGTAGGAGAATTCAGTATAACAAAGTACATGATTGCTGCGAGAAATACTAGAATGGGGATTGCGATCAGCAACGCAAAAAAGATATTTCGTATATTGGAAGCACTTCCCATTTATACCCCTTGGTAAATTATGTGGCTGCCATCCAAGATGGTTCCGTCCATTATAGCTCCAATGTATACCCCTCCCGCGCCAGGTCGATTATCAATGACTTGCCGCTCTTGTGTTCAAGGCGGTTATCGAACAGCCGTGCCGATTTAAGCATGGCTTTCATGGTTGCGTCGGAATTCAGGGGATCGTGATGAAATAAGTATAGTCTTCGAATGCCGAATTCTCTAACAAATTCAACCGCCAGGCTGTATGAGGAATGGCCCCAGTTGTACTTCTCTATCGCTTCGCCAAGTGTGTATTGAGTATCCAGCACAATCGCATCGGCATCTTGGAAGTAGGCAATGTTTTTCTGTGTCCGTTGGAAATCTTTCTCGGTTAATTCGGTATCGGTGGAGTAAATGAACGATTTTCCCGATTCTGTTACCTTATAAGCGCTGCAGCCATTTGGGTGATTTCTGTGTATCCATTCGATTTTAGCTCCCCCAAGTTCGAGCGCCTCGTCTTTTTGCAGGATTACAAAGCGGATATCCGCTGCGAAGCTATCCCAGCCAACCGGATGGTAGGGCGCCACCATAAACCTCTTGAGATTTTGCTCCATATTCGGGAATGGGCTATAAAACGTTACCCTGCCCTTGGGATTATACATCGCGCCAAAATAAGGTAGACCGAGAAGGTGATCGTAATGAAAATGGGAAAGAAAAATATGATACTCACCGATATTCTCGCGGGTTTTCTTGATTCTCTGCTCTAAGTCTCTAAGTCCTGTGCCGGCATCGAGTATTATCACTGTGTTCGCATTGGTTCTAAGTTCAATGCAGGCGGTGTTTCCGCCGACGGTTCCAAAGAGTTCGGCAGGAAGTGTGCTTAGGAATTTTTGCCGGGTCTCCGGATTGCGCAAGTGCTCCGGTTTAGCGCGCTGAAAAATCGCGGCAAACTTGTTCCGGAGTTCTTCAGGGCTTAAGGGTGTTGGACTGGAACCTCGCACTCCCCAGAACCGAACTATCATAGCACCTCCGATGGATCACAATATCCTATCGGCTCGAGAGTATCACTCTGGCACAGTACACCCTTATATAGAGGCATTCGATGGGAGACCTCCGATTTGGGGAGAGAAGGATTTGAACCTTCGAAGCCGAAGCAACAGATTTACAGTCTGCCCCCTTTGACCACTCGGGAACCTCCCCGTATATCCAGCAGCAGCCATCTGTCGGATTCGAACCGACGACCCCGAGATTACAAATCACGTGCTCTGGCCAGCTGAGCTAAGATGGCGGTCTGATAGCATATCAGGCAATCGAAGGGAAATTATCACCTGCGTATCAAAGTGTCAACAGGGCACCTGGTTTATTCGCTCAGCAAGGTCCAGTATTCGCGCACGATTCCGAGTGCGCAGGCAGCTCCAAAGAGACGGCTCCCTATTCATGTTTGATGCCTAATCTGATTTCGCGCCTTCTTATAGAGGGGTATATAGGCTCTCGCTAGAACCTTCTGCCAGGTACGGCGCCCATATATTGTTCTTTCGGCGACTCTCCGCATAAGTGATAATCTCAGCTTGTTTTTCCACTCGCTTCCGATAGCTACTTTGAGAATCTGTGCAAGGCCTTCTTCATTTTTTAGAGAATACTTGAAGCCATCAATATTGTGCCTGATTTTCTTGAGTCCGCCTACAGATCGCACTATTGGCAGAGCGCCGAGAAGTTGTCCTATCATGTCGATTTGTCCGCAGGGTTCCCATTCCGGTGGATTGTGACAAGCACGCGGTTTTGCCAAAAAAACCCTGGGCTCGGCATTTTTTATAAGAAGCGCAAGGAGTCCCGTGTGACCATCGTGCCCGTGGATGATATCGGGCGTCCTTCCCTCTCTTAGTATGCTCGAATGGCGCCGGCCTGGAGTGCGGTGTTCATTTCATGGACATCTAGATGGCCTTTACCAATCATATCGAAACTTGGGGCATCGTTTTCGGTGTAGGTGTAAACCTCTTGTTTGCTATTGAAGCACTCTGAATCAAGCAGGCGTACTTCGATTGCGCCGATGTTGGCGCCCAATACGCTAAGCACATGGCGCTTGCCATTCACCCCCAAAGAAAACTTGTAAAGCTGCTTCCCCTTTTTAACGAATGCATAGCGAGGGATGAAAACCACGACTTTGATTTGTCTTCCGGAGAGTGCGTCCGCAAGCCCGCGGACGGCATCTTTTATGCCGCCGCGCCGACAATACCCTCGAACTCCCGGTTACGAGGCAGACGCTGCGTATCATTTCTTGTCGAGGGTTTCCGATCTGAGATTCTCTGCTGCGCCAAGGTAAACCGGTATTGCCATTTTACGGGCTTGCCGAGTTCGCCAAGTTATCAGGATTCGCACTATGCGCGGCAAACTATCTTCTATTTTGGGTTCCTGGGAGCAGAAAAGGGGAACCTGATTGAATTCGGGAATCGCTTCTCTCAGGGCTGTTGCGGCGTTCTTTCGGACTAAATCGGGAGTTTGAGTTAGTTGAACGCTAATTACTTTCTTCAACGAAATTCGATTGAGCCTGCATAGTGATTCGGCCAGCTCGCCGACTGATTTCACCATTTCGCTGTCTTCCTGCTTACTTTCGGGTATGCTTACGGCGCCTCTAACGGCAATTATGCTCATCGGAACAACATTATCCGATTTTAAGTACGCTGTTAAAGCCGGTTCCGAATTCAGTGCTTCTTGGGCGGGTCGAACGGACTAATAGAAACAACGCCAACAGAGTAGCAGTTTGGCTTCAATACCGGCATCGTCCACCTACATCGGATTGACTTCACTAGCCCTATGGAACTTCGAGCAGCAGAAGATCCACCTGCCTTGCGACTCCAGACTCTACGACTGAAAACAATATCGGCACCATGCTGCCTATTCGCCATGATTGGGGAATAGGAAAACTGAATTTCGTTTGCTTTGCGCCCGGTTCCATCGGCGCGGGGCTAATCGCATTGTCGCCTACTCTGATGAATACTGTTGGAGGCCTTATGCCCTCGGGATATATCAACTCACCGCTCAATATGGCAATCCCCCTACTAACCTCGAAGGACGAATTCTTCCATCTGGAATTGCTGAAAATTGCAACTAGTATTACTCGCCCACTCTCCGTTCGAACCTGCCCAAAGCCAGCATTGTACCATTCAGAATTGAGAAGATTACTGCTATGAGAGGAGCTTTTCATCCAAGCAAGTAAAATGGATTCGATGGAATCCCCCGCTCCAAGGTTCTCCCCGGCCATTGTGCCGGTTCCTCCAGCGAATCGATATCTCTCAACCACCCTTTCTCCATTTAGACTGCGATGACTCAGTAGGTTTCTTTCGGCAAGTTCCTTAGCGTGAAGTGTCGCCGCAAGCGATGCAGGTTCCTCATGCGCCAGGGCATGCAACCCCTTACCAGTTCTAATGCTATTAACTGCATCGAGTACGGCTTTGATTTCGTTCGCGCTGGTATTCGAATCAGATAATTTAGATGCGCCTGAGAGAACATCGCTAATAAGCACCAATGAAATGGCAAAGACTCCTCTCATCATACTTTGATTACCATCATGGGGATGCTAGCGCGTCAGCCTGGCGGCCACGCGAATTTGCGGCCACCTAGAATATGTGCGTGGAAGTATTCTACCGTCTGACCGCCATCGCGGCCATTGTTAATCACTATCCGATAACCGGAATCATCGAGGTTCAGTGATGCAGCCACTTTGGAAATCGCGGAAAAAAAACGGCCTGTTTCCTCGATGGGTCTACTTGTTATTTCCGCAAATCGCTCGAATTTTGCCTTGGGGATTACTAGAACATGTATGGGCGCCTGGGGATTGATATCTCGAAATGCGAGTACATCCTCATCCTCATAAACGCGATCGACTGGCAAACCGCCACTCAGTATCTTATCAAAAATCGTCTCATACATCTAATCTACTCCTTTGAAAATGCGAAATCCAAAATAGCGCCGATTATCAGAATATTCCATTCTGCTGTATGAGGTTTTCCATTGAAGCTTCGACATCCAGACTCATACTGATAGCCCTCTGGTCATCAAAGACGAAACGGCCGCTGAAATACCTATCGGCCAGCAGCTGCGGAAGCCACAACGCATCATCCACCCACATCTTATCGTATGGAATCGAACTCTCGTCGCACCAAAACGGATTTGCCTCAGTCGTTTCAAGGGGCTTGCCAAACCAGGTTTCCGTTTGAAATACATAACCTCTTATGGAATGGCCGTTTGTGAACTGGAAGCATAGGCTGCCCGAATATGATAGGTTTTCCACACGGATGCCCACCTCTTCATGTGCCTCGCGCACAGCTGCCTGCTTTGGTGTTTCATCTCTTTTTATTCTTCCGCCGGGAGCATTTATCAAACCGGCCCCTAATCCGGTCTTTTTGTGAATCAGTAGAATCTGCCTATCCAATCGATTTCGTACAAAACACAGAACCGATTCTTCGATCGGCATCCAATTGCCGAGGCCTATCTCTCTAGCGCGTTTCACTCTCGCTAGGCTACTTCAGTTTTTCCTGTTCATCAAGTCTGAGGATGAGTTCAACCACGTTGCTTCCTCGATTGGGTATATGATAACCTCGACCCCGAGTCGTTTTTTTGGCGGAGAGAGGCATGGCGGATAAGAGCGGGGCCATTCGCAATATTGGCATTATAGCTCACATCGATGCTGGCAAGACAACAACAACAGAGCGAGTACTCTACTACACGCATAAAAATCACCGAATAGGCGAAGTCGATGATGGTACAGCCACTATGGACTGGATGACCCAGGAACAAAACCGAGGAATAACCATTGTTTCTGCTGCAACAACTTGCTATTGGAACGGTACAAAAATCAACATCATCGACACGCCTGGGCATGTTGATTTCACAGCTGAGGTAGAACGCTCGCTCAGGGTGCTCGATGGAGCTATCGGAGTGTTTTGCGCTGTCGGCGGTGTTGAACCCCAATCCGAAACAGTATGGCGACAGGCCAATCGCTATGGAGTGGCGCGCGTAGTCTATATAAACAAAATGGATCGAGTAGGAGCGGATTTTGCGGCTGTAGTAGAGGAAATCCGAGAAAAGCTGGGCGCAAATCCGATTCCGATAGCCATCCCCATTGGAGCGGAATCCGATTATGAGGGCAATATCGATCTTATAGAAATGCGCGAACTGCATTGGAATCAGGAAGATAACGGCGAGAAAACCGAATACTGCGATATCCGCGATAAGTACAGGCCCATTGCGGAGAAGTGGCGTGAAGAGCTGTTGGATGTTCTTTCGTCCTACAGTGAAGAAATCACGGATATGTATCTTGAAGGGAAATCTGTTGATTCAAAGTCGATAAACAGAGCTCTAAGATCCGCCACAATTGCTAACAAGCTCGTTCCTGTGCTAGTAGGCTCATCCCTAAAAAACAAGGGTGTTCAGCCGCTCTTGGATGCAATAATAAACTACCTCCCCTCACCCGAGGAACTTGTACCCATCGCCGCGATGCATGCAAGGAAGAAGGAAGAAGTAATTATACCCAGAACCTCATCCGGATTTCTCAGCGCCCTGGTTTTCAAAATCCAGTACGATCGGGAAATGGGAATGCTAAATTATCTCCGGGTATACTCGGGCGTCCTAAAATCCGGAATCAGGGTATTCAATGTGAATAGCGGAAGACGCGAACGAATCAATCGCTTACTGCGTATGCATGCGAATAACAACGAGCAAATCACGGAATTGCGGGCCGGCGATATTGGTGTCGCAGTGGGATTAAAACTCGCTCGCACAGGGGAGAGCCTGGCCAACGAGAAAAACCCCGTATTGCTTGAAAACATGCAATTTCCAGAGCCGGTTATCTCAGTTGCAATTGAACCGAAAACCATGAGCGATCAAGATAAACTTCGCGAATCCCTGGAAAATCTTCGCAAGGAAGATCCGACATTCGGAGTTGAAGAAGATAGGGAAACCGGACAGCTGATAATCTCCGGCATGGGAGAACTCCACCTGGATATATTGGTAACCAGGATATCCGAAGAATACAAAGTGAATGCAAACGTAGGCAAACCTCAGGTTACCTATAGAGAATCAATCACTAAGCGGATAGAACACAGCGAGAAGTATCAGAAAACCCTTGCCGGCAAGGAGCATGAAGCCTCCTTACGCATCAGGGTTGAACCTCGCGATCGAGGCGAGGGAAATCTTTTTGAATCCGCCCTGCCTAGGGGGAAACTACCGGAGCAGTTCCAAGATGCAGTGCAAAGAGGGATAGAGGCTTCCTTTCTATCGGGAATAGTTATGGGATATCCGTGTGTCGACATCAGGGTTACGCTCATAAGCACTATCTTTCAGGAAGCCACGGCTAGTGAGATTGCCTTTGAAACCGCCGCTTCTCTCGGCTTTGATGCGGCATGCAGGGATGCTTCACCAATACTTTTGGAACCCATAATGGGAATTGATGTAATGTGCCCCAGAGAGCAGGTGGGCGATGTTATCAGCAATCTGAATCAGCGAGGCGGGTATGTTGAAAGCATGGAATCTAGACCTACCTATGAATTGGTTCGGGTTAAGGCTCCGTTACGGAATATGTTTGGATACTCGACAGTGCTAAGAAGCCTAACGCAGGGACGCGGAAACTTTTCAATGGAGTTTAGCCATTTTGCCCAGAAACTTGAGCGCTAAAGGGCAGCATGGCCGAGCGGGTTTCAATTGACGGCTGATTGAGGCTATCATAGGATAGCCTACGATAGGGAGGAAGCGCTCGTGACACTGAAGAACATCCGCAACGTTGCAATTTGCGGTCACGGAGGCACTGGAAAGACGTCGTTAATTGAGCAGTTGATGTTTCGGGGAGGTGTGATTTCCAAGGCCGAGAGTGTCGAAAGCGGTCGAACCGTAAGCGATTTCCACGAAGATGAAATTGAGCATAAATTCTCAATCCATGCGAGCTTAATGCGGCTGCCGTGGAAGGGTGTCAAAATCAACATACTTGATACCCCGGGATCCTCTGATTTTTTAGGAGAAGTGGTATCCTCGTTTAGGGTAGCGGAAACGATCGTGATGGTGATAAGCGCCTCAGCGGGCATACAGATTGAAACTATCAAGCTTTGGCGCAGGCTGGATAATCGAAAAAAACCAAGAGTGGTTTTTATAAATAAGATGGATCAGGATCGCGCTGGTTTTCAGGAATCCTTGAACGATTTGAAGAAGGCATTCAAGGTAACCGCTATCCCTCTCAATTTACCCCTTGGCGAGGGCGCTCTTCATAAAGGAATAATCGACATCCTACACATGAAATCGATCGGAGCCGGAGGAGAAGAAGTTGAAATACCCTCGGACATGAGCGAGGAGGTTGCGACTTGGAGAGAAACACTAATTGAGATGGCCGCCGAGGGGGACGATGAACTTACCGAAAAATTCTTCGATAACGGCACGCTCGAAGACCCGGATATCATAAAGGGACTAAGGGAAGGGATGGCAAACAACACCTTTGTTCCGGTATTATGCGGTTCTGCAGCCCTGGGCTCCGGCATTCGGAATTTGCTGGATATACTGGCTGAGTTATGCCCGCCTCCGGGGCGTGAGGACGAACCGCAGGAATCCGGTGAATCAATCCCCTATGAGGACTCTGGAACCTTTTCCGGTTTCGTATATAAAACCTCAATAGACAAATTCTCTGGCAAGATAAGTCATATAAAAGCAGTAAGCGGCGTGCTTAGACCGAGCGAAGCGATAAACATTCGAATCGGCAAGAAAGAACGCATAACGAAAATTTTCCAGGTTAACGGCAAGAGTCTCTATGAGATACCGGAACTGAGGACGGGCGATTTAGGCGCGGTTACAAAGCTTGATTCCGTGTATACCAATGATACAATCGCTGCTAGCGCTACTGATATTCGTTATAAGAATCTTGCCCTACCCGTCCCGGTTCACACGATGGCTATCAATGCGGAGGCAAAGAGGGATGAGGACAAAATGAACGATTTCCTGCATAGAGTAGCCGAGCAGGATCTCACATTCACGATTAGATTTGATGAGGAAACAAAGGAAACCATTGTTTCCGGAATGGGAGAAATGCATGTAAGCAACATTTTTGATAAGTTGCTGCATGAATCCCAAATTCGGGTTCAGACGCGAAAGCCAAGAGTGCCTTATAGAGAGACAATTACGAGAAGCGCCGAAGCCGAGTACACCCATAAGAAACAATCAGGCGGGCATGGCCAGTATGGGAAGGTGTTTATAAGAGTGAAGCCTCTACAAAGAGGAGAGGAATTTGAGCTAACTAATGATATCAGGGGGGGGGCAATAAGTAAGGGCTATCTCCCGGGAATCGAAAAGGGTCTTAGAGAGGCAATGTCAGAGGGTTTCCTGGCAGGGTATCCGATGGTTGATATAGGAATAAGCGTATATGACGGTAAGGAACATTCGGTGGATTCCTCGGAAATGGCGTTCAAACTCGCGGCTAAGATGGCATTGAAGAGGGCATATGAAAACGCCGGTCCTGTTCTTCTCGAGCCGCTTATCAACCTTACCGTTTTTGTCGAAGACCAATACCTTGGAGAAATACTTTCGGATCTATCAGCCAAGCGCGCAAAGGTTCAGGATCAGGCCCCGATTGGAGGTGGAATTCAATGCGTTAGGGCGATCGTACCTCAGGGCGAGCTACTTACATATGCAATCGATATGAAATCTTTGACATCCGGTACAGGTGCCTACGAACTCGAATTTAGCCACTATGACATGGTGCGTGGAAAGGTTGCGCAGGATATCATCAGCGCTAGCGCGAAGGGGTCTACTTGAGCGAATAAGTGGATTTTAACGCTATCCCCGCTTAGCCAATGGGGTGTAGGGTCTTCTCTTGGTTATACTTCGATAGGCCGGCCGCATTATTCTGCCTCCTGAGACAATCTCTTCAATTCGGTGTGCGCACCATCCAACAATCCTGGACACTGCAAACAAGGAAGTAAACAGATCCTGCGGTATGCCCAGGCAGTTGTACGCAAATCCCGAATAGAAATCGACATTGGCGCCCATGCTCTTGTTTTTTCCCGTCACCTCGGAGAAAACCTTTGGAGCAATTCTTTCGACAAGTTCATAGAGTTTGAACTCGTCTCCCAAGCCGATTGAATTTGCCAGTTCGGAGACCTTCTTCTTAAGCAGTTCAGCTCGGGGATCCGATTTGGTGTAAACCGCGTGTCCCATTCCATATACCAGGCCGCTGCGATCGAAAGCCTCCTTTCTCAGCAACTTGGCGATGTGCTCGCTTACCATCTCCTCATCGCTCCAGTCGCTCACCTTATCCATTATGTCCAGCATCATAATACGAGCCTTTTCCGACGCGCCGCCATGAAGTGGGCCCTTCAGAGAACCAATTGCGGCGCTTATCGCCGAATATGTATCAGTACCTGTGGATGAAACCACATGCGCCGTGAATGCGGAGTTGTTTCCGCCGCCATGTTCCGCATGAAGAACCAGGCAGAGGTCGAGAACTTCCGCTTCCAATTGTGAATATGATTGATCCTCCCGAATCAGCATCAATAAATTTTCAGCGGTTCCCTTATCCTTATCCGGAGCGTGGATGAAGAGACTTGCGCCGTTGAGATAGTGATTTTTAGCTTGAAACGCGTATGCGGCAATCGAGGGAAATCTGCTAATCAGCTGTACACTTTGTCTCAAGAGATTTGAGATTTCGAGAGAATCCGGAGATGGATCAAACGAATACAGTGAAAGGACCGCCCCAGCCAACTTGTTCATAAGATTTTCGCTGGGAACCTTGAGTATTACATCCTCGGTGAAATGCTCCGGCAAGGTTCTTAGAAGTCCAAGTTGCTTTGTGAAATCATCTAATTCCTGCCTTGCGGGAAGATTCCCGAATAGAAGAAGAAATGCGGTTTCTTCAAAACCGAAGCGCCCCTCGTGTTGAAATGCATCGATAATGTCCCTGATATCCATACCCCTATAACTGAGTACACCCGGAACTGGTGTTTTCTCACCCTCGTCGATGATATAGCCGTGTACCTGGCCTATTTCCGTAAGCCCAACCAAGACACCGGTACCGTCGTTATTACGCAGTCCCCTTTTTACAGAGTACTGCTCATACAATTCAGGGGCTATTCTATTTTGTTTATCAGCAATTTCCGCGAATCTGGCAAAGAAGGGATTGTTTTCAGTCATAGCATATCCAATTCGAAAACAATATCGCGGATTATTCGATTTTCGGCAACCCCACGTTCTTCGAATTTAGTTGAGGGACGGTAACTTGGTTTGGGCGACCATTTCCTGCAGCGATTTTTCAGGCCCTTGGCGCTTTCAAGCAGGCTGAGTATTTGCTCGGCATAAGGCTCCCAATCTGTAGCTATATGGATATATGCCCCAGGCCTCAATGTGCGGGAAAGCGATTCAATAAATTCAGTCTCTATTAGTCTTCTTTTCTGATGCCTTCTTTTGGGCCAAGGATCCGGAAACCAAATATGGAAACCATCCACGCTTCTTTCCGAAAGCATTTCGCTTACTACCTCAGCCGCGTCGTGTTCGACTATACGGATATTTTTGAGGTTTTCTTGCTTTATCCACCAAAGTAACTTTCCGATACCGGGCTTATACACCTCTATCCCCAATATGCTCCAAGTTGGATGCTCAATGGCTAGTCTTTTGGTGCCCTCACCCATTCCAAAACCAATCTCCACTATGCGTCGACTGCCACTGGGATAGATTTCGTCCCAACTGATTATTTCTTTCTTGAATGGAAGAATCCAATCGGGACCATAGTCGGAATAGGCTCTTTTTTGGGCCTTCGATATCCTGGAAGACCGGGTTGCATAGCTTCTTACGAAAGATGGCTTAACGGACACAGCAGGAGCAGCTCATAGATTTTATAGAAAAGACTCCAATCTTTCCCTAATGAATGTTGATTTTTCCTTTAGCCCCACATCCCCGACTTCGAAAAGCAAGCTATCCGGTTTGGAGGGACTCAGCCTCACCCTGCCGCCAGCCTTTTCGATTATAGCCATAACCTTATCAGCCGAGATAATTGATAATCTGCCAAATTTAACCTGGAGAACTCCTCTCCTCTCCTTGAGGCTAATAACTCTCAATTTCTTACAGATTATTCTAATTTCCGCTATCGATACCAGGCTATGAACCTCATCCGGCAATGGTCCGTAGCGATCACAAAGTTCATAGTGCAGCCGTTCAAGATCCTCATCATCTTCGACCGCCGCGATTTTTTTGTAGATGTCCATCTTTGCGGATTCATCGCTGATATACCCATTCGGAATAAAACCCGAGTACTCAAGCTCCAGAAAGGCTTCCTGGTCCTCATCGCTTTGAGAGTCCCTTGTCAATTTTCGGATGGCATCCTCCAGGAGCTTCAGATATAGATCGAATCCCACAGAGTAAATATCTCCTGATTGCTCAGCGCCCAGCAGATTTCCAGCGCCACGGACCTCCATGTCCTTCATAGCTATCTTGAAGCCAGATCCGAGTTCCGTATAGCTGCCAATAGTTTGAAGTCGCTTCATTGATAATTCACTGATTCCCCTACCCTCAGGATAAAGCAGGTAGGCATAGGCGATGCGATCCGAGCGTCCCACCCTTCCACGCAACTGGTATAGCTGGCTGATTCCATACATGTCCGCTCGATCGATTATAATTGTATTGACATTGGGAATATCGATTCCGTTCTCAATAATCGTGGTAGAAAGCAGTACCTGAAAAGCGCCATGGACGAAGCGATGCATTACGTCCTCGAGCTTGGTGGCCTGCATCTGTCCATGAGCAATTTCTATTATTACCTCCGGCACCAACTCCTGCAGAAATGCCCTTACCTCCTCAAGGGTTTCAATTCGATTGTGCAGGTAGTATACCTGTCCTCCTCGTTCAACTTCGTTTCGAATCGATCTGCCAACGAGTTCGGGCTCAAAGTGCTGAATGAAAGTTTCAATAGGACGACGATTACTTGGAGGAGTTCTAAGCAGCGATACATCTCTTATCTTGACAAGCGACATGTGCAGAGTTCTAGGAATCGGCGTTGCCGATAGCACAAGGCAGTCCACAGAGGTTTTCAATTCCTTAAGCCGTTCCTTATCCCTAACGCCGAATCTTTGTTCCTCATCAATTATCAGCAGACCAAGATTCTTGAAGCCTACATCACTTGAAAGTATTCTATGTGTCCCGATTACAATATCAATTTCGCCGCGTCTGAGATTATTCAATACGCCTTTTCGTTTGGCAGGTTCGACTAGGCGACTGAGCATGGCAATTTTTACCGGAAACCTTTTGAACCGCTCGCTGAAGCTCTCATAATGCTGTTCGGCCAGGATTGTAGTTGGACAGAGATAGGCTACCTGTTTCCCCCCCATAATGGATTTGAAGGAGGCTCTCATCGCTATTTCTGTTTTGCCGTATCCAACATCGCCGCAGATGAGCCTATCCATGGACCTTGGAGACTCCATATCATCCTTTACCTCCCTAGTAACGGTTAGCTGATCCAAGGTTTCCTGCCACGGGAAAGCCGCTTCAAAACTCACCTGAAAGTCATCATCCTTTGGAAATGCAAAGCCACTACCAACTTGTCTTCGAGCATAGAGCCTAATCAATCTTTCAGCGAGATTGGCGACAGATCGCTTTACCCGGGTCTTTTTTTTCTCCCAGGATGAGGCGCCGATTCTATCCAATCTTGGCTTCCCGCCCTCCTGTCCGATATAGCGCTGTATGAGATTGACCTGCTCAATAGGGACAAACACTGTCTCCTCGTCTCCATAAAGCACGGAGATATAATCCCTTTCCAGGCCAATTGCTTTGATCCTCCTTATACCTAGAAATTGTCCAATTCCATAATTGATATGTACAACCAAATCGCCTGGTTCCAAATCGACAAAAGAATCGATAATGCTGCTATCCACCTTACTGGCCGAAATTGCCCCTCTGTTTCTGCGGCCAAATATTTCATTTTCCTGAATTACCAGTAGTTTCGATTCCGAAAGTTTGAAACCGGCAGATAGAGGGGCGGGAATAACGTGAACTGTCTCATGCAGCAAATATTCGATTCTCTTGGCCTGAGATTCGCTCTCGGCAAATACATAGATTTCGAAGCCCTTCTCTCCAAGGGAATCGAATTCCTCGGCCATGAGAGGGATGTTGCCAAGAAATGAGTAACTAGGCTCACATGTGAAATCGTAAATTTCCGAATAACTTCTCTTGCGGAGTGAATCTATGTAAAAATTCCTCTTGGAGTTGGTCTGAAACAACTTGAAATCAATTATCTGAGTGTCTGGCGTTGGTACTGATAGCGCCTCTTCGATGGCCCTGATGTATAGTTCCTTATACTCCTTACGGATACCGGCTTCGGCTATCTCAAGCCGTTGGTAATCCATAAATACGCTTACCGAATGATCGGGAAGGTAGTCTAGCAATGTGCTGGTTTTATCAAAGGCTAGCGGATAAAACACCTCCTCTCCACGCCAGTCCACCCCAGTTCCCAAGTTTTCAAGAACCTCGTCGAATTTTTCATCAGGGAGCTTCGATCTGAGCGTGGAAATTGTTTCCTTGTTCCAAACAACCTCTCGCAGAGGATGCAGGGCAATATGAGTTAGAGAGGTGGTTGAAGTTTGGTTTAGCGGGTCAAAACGCTTTAGTTCGTCTATCCTGTCCCAACTGAATACAACTCTAAGCGCTTTTTCCTCACCTAGGGGGGCTATGTCAAGAACCTCGCCACGCAGGGCAAATTCGCCGGGCACACTGACTCTAGATACCCTTGTATACCCGAATTTCTGCAAGCTTGCCGCCATCTCTCCTGTATTTATCTCTCCGCCTACACGCAGCTCCATTAGGGAATCTCGAATTGTCTGAGGCGGCGGCAAAAATCCCAGAACCGCTCTTAGGCTGGCTACCAGAATTCTGCAATCGGCGGAAACGAGCTGCGCCAGCGCGGATGCACGCCTTCCGAAAATTTCCGCCTGAGGTGAAACACCTCTATATAGCATTGAACCCCACCATGGAAATTGCACAACCTCGGAGGTGAACAGGGCTAGATCGGATACTAATGAGCCGACCTCCTTTTCATCAGCCGTTATCACTAGCAGGGTTCCCCCTGTGATAGTGGAGAGTTTTGAAAGAATAAAAGCGCCCCACGGACCTTGAATTCCCCTTGCTCGAAGGGGAAAGGCATCCTCATGCCAACTAAGGTTGAGCTTTTCCCAGGCAGAGGCCGAGCTTAAGGCCTTTTCGAGTAATGATTTGAATTGATTTAGCATGAAGGTTTACCGATATTTCATTAAAATGGGGACTTATTCAATTCACTACTTAGCGGTTCTAACAAACCGCAACCTGGGGGGATTATGTTGCGTCAGCTGATCTTTTCATTCTTTTTCATATCCATAGCAGTGCTTACCGTCCAAGCGGAAACACAGTTTAGCATACGGTATCACAATAAAAGAATCTATTATCCAGATGAACAAATCGAGTTAAAGCTCACTATCTCCAATCCTACGGGCTCAGCCCTGACTTTTTACATTTCCGATGATCCAAAATACAGTTTTGGCTTCGACTTGCGAACCCTGGTAGGCAAACCCATGCCGCTTGCTTCCGAATTTAACACCCAGGGAGGTGGCGTATATCGGGTAGTTCATCTGGGACCGGGACAAGACTTATCGATAAGAGTTCCTCTAAACGACTGGATAGCCCCCTTGCATCCTGGGCAATATCGGCTAACAGGCTTTTTCTATCCGGAGATGAGAAAAACAGAGGGGATGGTTGTAGTATCAGAATCTTCATTGGACTTGACAATAATGCCCGAAACAGGACTGCGATGGGGGGATGAACTCGATTTGGAAATACGAATGGCCCTAATCGATAGGAATCTCGATCCCTGGGCCGTTGTGTCTGAAAGCCTGTCAAATCGCCAAGAGCTGAAATTTAATCGAGCGGCTCTCTATCTGGATTTGGATTCCCTCGCCAGAATAAGCAGCACAATTGAAAACCCAGAAAACCTCGAAAAAGCCCTGCTTAGGGGATCCTGGAATGAGATTCCCGGATTCGAGCACCCAACCGTAGACTATGAGCTAGGCTCGTATCTAGTGTCTCAAAATGAGGCAGTGCTTAGTTTAAAAGCCCTATATGAACCTTACGGCGAAGCCTTTTTCAAGAATCTCAGGTTTTACCTTCATAACCCAAAGGGATTTTGGCAGATTCGCCGAATCGAGCTGCTAAGCGATGGCGATTCGGATCCGCTAAGTTACTCTAGTCTGGATCCATGGGGTGTGGTTTCGGAATTATTGAAAGCAGTTCAACGGGGCGACTGGGAAATTGCGCTGCGCTATCTGGATATAAGCGATATGGTAATGCATTTGCCCGAGTATAGGGACAGATGGAAAAATATGAGCGCGGCTGAGCATCGAAGAGCGCTGGAAGACTATCAGAAAAGGCTGATAAGCGGACAACTTGAGGACAATAGTCCACTGAGGGACATCGATAGGTGGAGAATAAATCGCGTTAGCTACACTAACTCGGCTGGCTCGGTTACAATCGAAAATACAAAAACTCATAACACAGCCGAGGGGTCGATGGAGCAGGTTACGCTCTATACTTTTCATCTAGAGAAAACACCCGCTCCCGATGAACGATGGCAAATCATTCGGTATAATACGACCATTGTCAGGAGATAAGATGACCATCCTAATCATTGCCAATGACAAGGATCTAAAGGCAAAATTCCGCAAATACTTTGGTCATATCGGGTATAGCGTAATACAGTATATGAACCCCCTAAAGGCAATGGATAATCTCGATGAGATTTCTCCTGATGTACTGGTATGCAATGCCTCTGACTATCCTAGGCATTGGAAAATCGTTGTCAAACAGATTAGAGAGAATAGGAATCGAAATGATGTCGTTGCGATATTATTGATTGCGAGTGATTTCGATTCTAGCGAGGCGAACAAGGCGGTAACCCTGGGGGTAAATATCCTTTTCTCGAATACTATAGAAACGATTGAAGACTTCGAAAACCTAAATAACAAGATATGCAGGTACAAGTCTCCCCCCGGACTATCCAAGAAATCCTCATGGTTCCCTCAGGAAGAAAATCCGGTGCTATTCGCTTTCAGCCATCCAAAAGATCTTAGAATGATTGCAGGGCATTGTGTTGAATTATCTTCGACGGGCGGAGTTTTTCGGCCAAACGAACCTGGTGAAATTGCCGATCTTGAGACTGGAACCGTCATAGAGTCCTGTTCAATGAAGATGGATTCCCTGCTGATTTCATTGCAGGCTAGGGTTACTGATAATCTCGGAACTCTATCCATTGAATTCATCGAATTCAAGGACAATGGATTCGAGAATTTTTTGAACGAGATGCGTAAGTACGTTGAAATAGTGGACTCTTCCAAGGTGCCCCAAGGCCTAAGTACATAATGCACGGGTACAGAAGCAGTCTATTCACCTCCGAAAGTGTAAGCGAGGGCCATCCTGATAAGGTCTGCGATATCATATCCGACGCAATTCTAGATAGGGCGTTGTCCCTTGATTCGGAATCAAGGGTTGCCTGCGAGTGCTATGCTTCAACAGGACTTGTTTTGGTGGGTGGAGAAATAAGCACCAAGGGTTACATAGATATAATTCAAACAGCTCGTGATGTCCTGGGCGAAATTGGCTACACGGATCCCGAGGATGGAATAGACAATGTTTCCTGTTCAATTTTATCGGCAATTAGGCCCCAATCCAGCGATATATCCCAGGGAATAAATGTGGGCGAGGGGCTCCATAAGGCGCTTGGGGCCGGGGATCAGGGAATGATGTTTGGGTATGCGTGCCGGCAAACAGATGAGCTAATGCCGGCTCCTATCCAATATGCGCACCAGATAATGAAGAGGGCCGCCGAAGTTAGGAAATTAAGAATGCTGGACTTCCTCAGACCAGATGCAAAGTGCCAAGTAACCGTACAATATCGCGATGACAAGCCAGTGCATATCGACACCGTTGTACTATCGCATCAGCACACTGAAACCACTAATCACAAAACCGTCACCGAGGGCCTAATTGAAAGGGTAATCCGTCCTGCTCTGCCGGCGGAGTTGTTTAGCGAGCGAACAAGCATCCATATCAACCCAACCGGCAGGTTTGTTATAGGTGGGCTAAATGCCGATACAGGTTTAACCGGGAGAAAAATAATTGTGGATACCTACGGAGGGTATTCCAGGCATGGGGGGGGTGCGTTCTCCGGCAAGGATCCAACAAAGGTTGATAGGTCGGCAGCATATATGGCCAGATATATTGCAAAGAACCTTGTTGCTGCCAGTATTGCCGATGAAGTCGAGATTCAACTCGCATACGCAATCGGCATGGCAAATCCAGTGTCTCTACTGGTGAACACGTTTCAAACCAGACAAATAGATGATGAAATTGCGAAGAAGCTATATGAGATATTCGATCTAACCCCCGCGGGCATTATTAAAGCGCTCAATTTAAGACGCCCAATCTACAAGGAAACTGCCGCTTATGGACATTTTGGACGGTCGGAATTTCCTTGGGAAAGGGTGGATAAAATCAAGCTTATTCAAGAGTCGATGGGCTAAGATGCTTCGGAAGGCAAGGTGGTGGACAAGTAGAGGCGGCAAGATTGAATGCCTGCTCTGCCCTAAGCTCTGCGTACTTCCACCGGGCGAAACGGGATTCTGTGGCGCCAGAAAGCACGAGCTTGGTGAATTATCAATTCCAGGATACGGTATGGTGATGGCAGAGTCGCCGGATCCGATAGAAAAAAAACCCCTCTACCACTTCTATCCGGGAGAAACGGCCTGGTCTATTGGCTTCGCGGGCTGCAACCTGCGTTGCCCATTTTGTCAGAACCATGCCATAGCCCGCGCCAGTCCCGATTCAGGGCGTTTCGTCTCCCCTTCAAGGGTAATCGAAACTGCAATCTCATCCGGCGCGAGAATTGTTGCGTATACATATTCAGAGCCTACCATACACTTCGAGTATCTCATGGACTGCGCCTATAGTGCCTCCAACTCTGGATTAAAAAATGTTCTTGTTACTAACGGAAACCTTAATTCAAAACCCGCATCGGAATTACTGAGCAAAATGGATGGAGTGAATATCGATCTGAAATCATGGAACCCTAAGTACTATGAAGAGATGCTAGGTGGAAACCTGAAGTCCGTAAAAAGTTTCATCGAAACGGCATTGGCGCTTTGCTGGGTAGAGATAACCACTTTGATAGTACCAGGAGATAACGATGGCGAGGATGAAATCGAATCTATAAGCGAATGGATTGCATCTTTATCGAATGATATTCCATTCCATATCTCCGCCTATCACCCCGCCTACAAATACAGCAGACCAGCGACAAGCGCCAGCAAAATGAAACAGGTCTATAACGAATCATCAAAGAAACTGAACTTCGTATACATTGGCAATCTCGGGATTGAGAATAGCACTCGGTGCTCAAATTGCAAGCACATCCTCATAACACGCAGCGCCTATAAGGTGCAGACGGCAATGCCAGGTGGGAAATGCCCCAAATGCGGCGTGAAGGTGCCGGGGGTGTTCGGGTAGATGAGGACTAATCGCGTAAATAAGGCAGCCTAGAGGCAACCTTGGCTATCTCCTCCTCTGCTGCCGCTAGAACGGCCATTGAATCCCAAGTGCCATCCAGCAGGGATCTTCGCTGCGATTTTGGCATCGAGAACTCCCAATTCAACCCCTTAGCGCTGACGGTGTTCTTCTCTAGGTTAATCGACACAAGAGTATCCGGATTAGACTCGATGAGTGTTTGAAGCGACTCGATTTCGACTGCCTTCAATCTAAGTACAGGCATCCCCAGGGAAGAGCAGTTCCCTGCGAAAATTTCGGCAAAGGACTCCCCGATGATGGCCCTAATACCATAGTCTCTGAGGGCCTGGGGGGCGTGTTCACGGGAAGATCCGCATCCGAAATTGGAATTCGTAATGAGTACGGGATTCCCCGCCCAACGGCTATCATCAAAGGGGTGATTCTTCTTCCTGCCGCTTTCATCAAGCCTCTCATCACTGAAGGCGAAGGCGCCAAGGCCGTCGAAAGTAACACACTTCATAAATCGAGCAGGAATGATTCTATCAGTATCTATGTCGTTGCCTCTCACCACTATTCCCTTGCCGCTAATTCTCCGTATTGTCCGCATTTTCAAACCAACCTCGCCTTTCGTATATCGACAATCTCTCCCGCGATGGCCGCGGCCGCGGCCATCGCCGGACTCATCAAAAGGGTTCTACCCTTGGGAGAGCCCTGTCTGCCAACAAAATTCCGATTTGAAGTGCTTGCAGAGAGTTGACGGCCCTCTAGCTTA